>ERZ827186.3212-NODE-3212-length-9875-cov-6.737373_pt1 | contig 9875 bp, 9 predicted proteins | sample MGYA00519918_ERZ827186 | MGnify/ENA primary metagenome ERZ827186 (study PRJEB31778, sample SAMEA3449275) | human gut metagenome | biome: human gut; feature: human-associated habitat; material: faeces | place: United Kingdom | collected 2010/2012 ... | reverse complement strand
CAGGAGCTTGCAAGTGGTAGCGACCTTCCGAGTTTGCAGAGCCGTGCTGGTAGCGTTCATCCTTCCTTTCCATAAAAGTAAGCAAAACGCTCGGCTGAGTAGCGTTTGGCTATGTAAAATATTTGGCTGAACAAACATGAGTTAAATATGATCTTTCTTTAATCATAGAAAGGATTATACCAATACCTGTTGGGTAGTACGCATAACAGATCGTTGCGCCCATCTCATTTATATTATGTCGAAAGCATTTATGCTTGCTGATTTTTTGGAAGGAATTGTTTTTGCGTGATTTCCACTATTGACTGTGTGCTGTAAATATGGTATACTGTACATGAACACAATAATGTATAAAGTGTTTGACCGGTAAAAACCGCCCGACAGTAAACCAAAAGTATTTGCTGCCGAATCAAGACGGCTATATATCCGTTTTGAGATTATTACGGTGGCAATTCAATATTAAAGATCAGCGCATAAGTATGTCGGGATGTTCTTGGCATATTTGTGCGCTATTTATATTCATTATGAGAGGAGAACTTAAAACAATGAAAAAATGTTGCATGTTGATTTATCACTTTGAAAATTACGGATTCCCACTACTCTTGCGCAATTGCGGCATATGATCAACAAATCATATGCCACAAAATTGAAGAAAACTATCAACGCAAAAAACCGCTGCTCAAAAACACTAACAACTTCAACATTTTTAAAGAAAGGAACCGCAAATAGAGCTAATCAAAGGGGGTATAAGCTGAAATGAAACCCTTTATAAACATAATTGTGCAAATTGTGAGTATTATTTCTTATTCGGTAACGGCCCTATTTGCGCTATTTGGAATATACGAACTAATAATGGGCCCCGCAGACGCAGAAAAATTGCTCAAAAAACTGCATATTCCTCTAAGTTATAATCAAACACTGATTATAGGATTTATTTTCATAATACTTGCAATTGCCGGGCATATCATAAAGGCGAAACTAACCGAAAAATTGTAAGGTATCTATTGTTATGGGCATCACTATACGCATGAATATAAAAAAGCGGAATATATCCCACTGAGCAACTATCGGTATACGAATACAGACACCGAGGACGAGATCACTTTTACTTACAATGATAATGGTATTCGAACAAGCAAGACGGTAAATGGTGTAAAGCACACATACATTCTTTCGGGTTCTAAGATAATATCGGAAAGTTGGGGCATACATTTTTGCATTTATCTTTACGATGAGAGCGGTAGTCCAATAGGAATGCAGTATCGAACATCTTCCATGGCAAAAGATGTATTCTATACTTTCTGGTTTGAAAAGAACCTTCAGGGAGACATTGTAGCTGTTTATAACGACAGTGGTGTCAAGCTGATAACATACAAGTACGATGCTTGGGGAAACTTCACCAGAACAATAAACAACATTTCCGGTACAAACCGCAGTGCGCTGTATAATCCGTTTGCTTACAGAGGGTATTACTACGATTCAGAGACAGAGTTCTGTTACACACCCTAGGGGAAGTTGGGCAGGTATTACTAGGTTTTCTGATGCTGACAAGAAATGGGCGGATTATTACAAAATTCCGTTATATGTACATGGCCCAAATGGGGAGCTTAGAAAATATGATCCAGCATCAGGAGAGGATATATTAATTTATTCAGATCTTCCGATATCCCCTAAAACACCATGGTTGGAGTGAGGAGTGAGAAATAGTGAAAAAGATATATGCTGTTTTAATTGTTATTGTTTTAGTCTGTATAGGAGGTTTGTTAAGTTTGTTGTTCTTATTGCATGGGCCCGAAGAATTCAATACGGTGAAAGTTAAAACATTTTGCTTAACAGAATATCAATGGGAAATACAAACTTTTTCAACAGATCAAAATGTTGGGGAAGTTACTGACCAAAGTATTGCTATTAAAAATGCAAAATCGTTATGGTTAGAAAAATATAGTGTTGACATCCCTAAAAGAAAAATTGAAATTGCCTATGATTCAAAAGAAGAATGTTGGCATGTTTATAGTACGCAGTCGTCGAATATGCTTGGCGGTGTTTTGCATACCATCATTCACAAAAATGGTGATATTCTTGCTGTTTGGAGTGACGACTAATTGATTTGTCGTCGCAAGCATCGCCTTTTGGGGACAAAAGGCGATGCTTGCTGGTACCTGGTACATAGCAGTTACATTCGCTTTTTCGGCAGGTACCGCCCGAAAGAGTAGGTCGCAGGAGGGGGACAACCCCTCCTGAGTACATAGTAGAATCCAGCCGAGACGAGTCTCTATTATCTCAACAGCCAGTATTATGACCCTGCGAATCGTCGGTGGATTAATGCGGATAACAGAATATCTGATATTGGTGGTTCTTTAGGAGTTCCTGTATATGGAGTTCCATTGGCTGTCGGAGGCGACTTCAATATAATACCAGATAGCGCTCCAGACACAACATATTTTGGGGCAACAACCAACATTGAATTTGGAACACCCGGCGGAGAATTTCATGTTGAATGGGGTGAAACCGCTACATGGAATATAACTCGGTTCAATATATTTGATGTGGCTAAAAACATTTATATCAAAATTATGGAGTGGTAAAATGAAGCGTATTCAATACATTTTTACAACTATATTGTTGCTGATTATATTGTTTATCGGAGAAACGGAAGCATCGGCTGTGAATACATTTTTTTCCACTCAATCATTACCGGAAAATGATAGAAAAACATTGCTTGAAAATGTAAATATATCTATGTTGGCGGACGAACCGCCCCAAAAAGCAATTAAGTGTTTTTCTGTCAATGAAGATGGATTAATTGCTATTGGCTGCGGTAACTCTGAAAACAAAACAGTTTGCATTTATACAAATGATGGAGTTTTTAAGTATGGTTACAGTTTTAAATGCAGTGGCAGTTTCGGTATTGAGCTTGATAAAAGCGTTTTGAATATATATCTTGTTCGCAGTGATGTCGCAATTGCCGTTAATTCCACGGGAGAGGTCGAGGGCGTTCTAAAAATTCAAAATACATCCGAAAACAATGCCTATTGGAATAATTGCGTTTTTTCGACCAAGCGAGAAATCGGAGATGCTGAATATTTTCTTAAAAATGACATGGGCATTTTTAATTTATTTGCATCATCATATTCTCAATTAATCGTCACAAATAAAAACGGCGAAGAAAGTATCATATATGATGTAAATTCGACCCATTTTTCAAATGTGGCATTAGCTGTTGCTGTGGTTACTATGTTTATTTGTCTTGCCGGAGCAGTTGTTATTTGGCACTTCATTAAGCTAAAACGCAATGCCTGAACATTTTATAGTTCTAACAAACATTTTCTTTTTTAAACAAAGGCAAAACATCGAGATAATTTCAAGCTATAAAATGTTATGGAAGCACTCTTGTAAAGAATCTGCAAGGCGATGTAACGCAGATACGCAGCGTCTGTGGAACCGTTCTGGTAGAATACGCATATGACGCGTGGGGCAATGTGCTTGATATAAGCGGTACATATGCATCGACGCCGGGTCAGAATAACCCCATACGCTATCGCGGATATTATTACGATTCAGGAACGAGTCTCTATTATCTCAACAGCCGTTATTATGATTACGCTGTTGGTAGGTTTATGAATGCGGATTCATTCGATACATTAATTGCCACGCCCAAACAATTAACAGATAAAAATCTTTTTGCATATTGCGATAATAACCCTATTGTTCGAATCGACGAGGGAGGAGAATTTTGGAACTGGGTAATTGGAGCATCTGTTGAAGCAATTGTTGGTGTTGTCGGTCAATTTGTTAGCGATTTGGTTACCAGTGCTTTGAATCAAAAACTGACCTTTAGCAACTGGCAAACATACGCTGGCGCTTTTGTTGGAGGTGATGTTGGCGGCGCAATGGCAAAGGTCGGCGATAAAGTTATAGATAATTTAACAAAGAACTTTGCATCTTCTTTAATGGAAAACACAACAAGAAAGGTTGCTGGAAAAATCGCGTACAAATCAGCAACAGGTGTAGCAAAGAATATTGCTAAAAATATTGGAGCAAATGCTGCAATAACAGCTGTTATTGCTGTTGGTCAATGGTTTTTTGCCCGAAGAGTGGAGGTGACATTGAACCAGTGAAAAAAATTTTTCTGAATCCGGGACTCTTGATAGGTGGTTGTATATGCTGTTCCGCGTCCATATTGCTAGCTTTATTAATGGCACTTTGGATGAGATATAGAGAACAGCAACTCGGCGTTGTATTGTTCTTTGTATTTTGTGCAGTAACTATGTTTGTAGGAGGCCTCCTGTGCATGCCGAGATGGTATGCATATGTTCAGATTACAGGCAATCAGGTAAAATACAAGTGTGCGTTTAAAAAAGCCGAATATATCCCACTGAGCAACTATCGGCATCTGTATAAGGCAGATTATTTCCATCGTGCAATCATTCCTATTGGATACCGACGTGTATATGTCGTTTTATCAACCGGAAAGGTAAGTGATTATGACCTATCTCATATCAATCAAGTTGCTCCCTCATTGTCGCTTATAAAAATGCGTTACAGCAAAAAAATTTTTGATCGCTTGTTGGAATGCCTTAACGAAAAACAAAAGCGAAGACTGCTTTACGCATTTGAAAACCAAAATTCATGAAATAAAAGGGCAACGCCGCTGTGTAATAACAGCGGCGTTGCTGATTGTATTTTATAATTCATCTGTTTATTTTCTGATAACATAACTTTCTGCTTTTGTGAGTTTGCATCCAAGCAATTTGATGAGTGATCAAATGTGTGCATCGATAAGGTATAATATTTTTCGCAAATTAAAAAAAGATCGGGCAAAAGTATAGACATGTTCCGAAAACTCTGGTAGAATGAAGTCACCACAACAAACATTCGAAAGGAGATTTGGAACATGTCCAAGGATATTATACAACTGAATGAGGAGGTTGTCAAGAACGAATTAAAGGAATTGGTTAGAAACAGTGTGGAGGAAACGCTGAACGAGCTGTTGAACAAAGAAGCGGAGGAGTTGACGAGCGCGGCAAAGTACGAGCGAACCGAGGCGCGTCAGGGCTACCGTTCGGGGCATTACAGCAGAAAACTGACCACGACCTCCGGCGAGGTACGCCTTGAGGTGCCGAAGCTGAAAGGAATACCGTTTGAAACGGCGATCATCGAGCGTTATCGTCGCCGGGAGAGTTCGGTGGAAGAAGCCCTGATCGAAATGTACCTTGCCGGCGTTTCAGTGCGTCGCGTAGAAGATATTTCTGAAGCCCTGTGGGGCAGTCGTGTGTCAGCATCCACCATCAGCGAGCTGAATCAGAAAGCGTATGTCCATATTGAAGAATGGCGTAATCGCAAGTTGTCCGGAAAGTACCCGTATGTCTATGTGGACGGTATTTACCTGAAGCGCAACTGGGGCGGAGAGTTTGAAAATGTCAGTATCCTTGTAGCCATAGGAGTTGACGAAGATGGTTGCCGCGAAATAATCGGTGCTGCCGAAGGCATGAAAGAGGATGCCGACAGTTGGAAGAACTTCCTTATTTGGCTCAAAGAGCGCAGGCTCGACGGTGTAAAGCTCGTGATCGGGGACAAGTGCCTCGGCATGTGCAACGCCGTGGCAGAAGTCTTTCCGGAGGCAAAATACCAGCGTTGCACCATACATTTCTATCGCAATGTTTTCTCTGTAACACCAAGGAAACATATGCGCGAGGTCACACGGATGCTCAAAGCGATCCACGCACAGGAGAGCAAAGAGGCAGCACGTAAGAAAGCTCAGGACATCGTAGAAAAGTTGCGTTCCATGCGGCTGAATGAGGCAGCTAAAAAGGTCGAGGACGGCATTGAAGAAACCCTGACTTACATGGACTTTCCGTCACAACACTGGCTGAAGATCCGTACGAACAATGTCATTGAGCGGATGAATCGTGAGATACGACGCAGAACGAGAGTTGTTGGTACATTCCCAGACGGAAAATCTGCTCTCATGCTGGTCTGTGCCAGACTGCGGTATGTTTCGGGAAAGGAGTGGGGAACCAAGCGGTATCTATGTATGAAATATCTGACCGAAGCCGCAACAGGAGTGGCATAAGTGCAGCAATCAAATAGCATATGCCGCCGGCGGAGTCAAGGGTCAAGATGAACGGCTTCGCCGCCCCTGACACCGCTGCCGGCATATGCTCTGCGGCAATCAAGCGGGGCTTCGCAGCCCCCTCGCCGGACTTTCCGGCGCATAACTTCATTTTTTCAGAGTCGAATTTGCGAAAAATACTTGACAGTACCCAGTTTTGGCGGGTACTGTCAAGACTTTTATTGTTTCAGAGGCTACTCTACAGCCTTAAGAAAAAGGGTGCCGCCGAAGCGACACCCCAGTTAATAAATACAATGAGAAACCATAAATAGTATGAACAAATAAAGACGTATTCTAAAATATGGAAACAGGCTAAGAGCTTGATAAAATAAACAATTCTAATAAATTTGACTATGAATGCAATAACTTGAAAATTAATCGAACAAATTATAATAATCAAACCATTGACAAAACCTATTCAAAAACAAATCAGAAGTTATTTACTCACGTTAAACTTTTCAGCCCATTGTTCTATTGCTTTTATGTTTTTTTCATTATAAATGATTTGAATTCTTTTAAGTTTTTTATTATTTGAGCAACCAGATTGAAATTTGAATAAATTTTCATTCTGTAGACTCTTGTCATAAATACAAATCCATTTTTTATCAATAGAAACTATCCAACTGAAATATGTTGGCAATGTTTCTATAGAAATCTGAATGTTCGAAGCGTCTAATTTCATTATAGTTCCGAATGCTGATTTTACAACGATATAATTGCCATCAACATAGTAGTATTGCATATATTGAATTGAAGCAATTATAAAAATTACACCCATAATTGCCATAATCAAACTCCATGAAGTTTTAGCAATTATATCTTCATCGGTCTTAATAATTAAAGGCGCTATTGAAAAAACAAACATAATAATTGACAAAACAATAAAAGCAATGTAGCTGTATTTAGGATAACATCTCGTTTTCATATTATTTAATACCATATATCTTGTCAAAGTGTGTACGACAAACATAGCACGTGTATCTAGTTTTGTGCATCAAAAGAGATCCATTAGTTTTTCAATATTTGATTGAAATTCCTAATTATTTTACTCCAATCCACGCCAAACCAAAAAGCTCTTTGATCATTAAAGAAAATTTCATTGTTTTCATTTATCAAATAAAAAACTATAAATGTATCATTACCATTGAAAAACAATAAATCCTTTTTGTTAAATTGTTCATCTGTATGTCCGATAACAATTAATGTTTTCTTTTCGGAAAAACCATTTTTAGCGTGCCCATCAATTACATCTAATAAAGATTCCATATTGTTTCTATTAATTTCTTCATCAAAAAAAACAACATATCTTCTCTTGACAACCTCATAACATTCAAAAGGAAAATCTATTTTTTTTGTTAATGGGTACTCTTTGATTAATTTGTCTTTAATAATCATAATTTTTCACCTCAAAAAACTGGATACATTGGGACCATAGGAACAAGCACTATTGGAACCGGTTTGGGAACAATTTTTTCCAATCCACACTACTCCAATCATATTTTCTTGTAAAATTTACAATTCCCGATAATCCTGCACCAATAGCTGTTTGCAATAAAATTTTTTGTCCGTATGGTCTTATAAACACACTCAAAAACTTTTGTGGCTTAAACCAACCACGGTTTGTAGGAACCAATTTTGCACCAAACCAATTTCCTGCGATTGTAGTAACAAAGTTAATTCCCAAATCAGCGACGGTTTGCCAACCGTTTACTTGTTCTTGTCTAACAAGCGTTTCAAGTGTATCCACCCCCGTTTGGACAGTTGCCCCAATAGCGGCAGCGAAAGCAAACGAGGCTCCACCTGTAAACTGAGATAAACATAATGCCAAGGCATTTGCACCAGAACCTAAAGCAGCACCTACGACACCACGCCACAACTCACTACCAGTTTCACCAGCTAATGCATTAGAAGCTAATTGAACACCTCCACCTATAAGCACTGCTGCAGCTACGATTCCTACTATCGCCCAAACGCCAAAGGCCGTTAAAGCAAAATGTCCTGTAGGATCGATATAATTTAAAGGATCATTATTACAGTATGCGTAAAGGTTCAGACCATTGGGCATTTCAGGATCAAGATAACTCGTATCATCAGGCGAAATAAATCTACGCCAAGTAGGGGAGTAGTAGCGCGCGTTGAGATAGTAGAGTCCAGATACTTCGTCGTAATAGTATCCACGGTATCTGATCGGATTTTTAGTAGCAATACCGTTAGTGTTAAGAGTAATGGTACAGTTACCCCAAGCGTCATAAGCGTATCCGCCCACCTTTGTGCTACTAGTGTTATAAATACCAACGACGTCGCCGAGAAGATTGCGCTGGAAGTAGTAAGTGGTCGTCGTACCGGATTCAGAGGTGTACACCATACCGATGATACCGGACTCGTCATACAAGTAAACCTTTTTTTCGGTACCGCTTCCTTCTCCGTAGTACTGACTCGTCTTACTCTCGCAAATCAGTCTTCCGGACTGGTCATAACGGAATGTGTGGCTGTAACTCGTCAACATTCCCATTACAACCGCAGAAGAAGACGATGTTCCCGCCATGTAGTTGTAGTTAATACCTATCCTCTGCCCGAAAGCGTTATAACTGTAGTTGTAGGCGTGTGTTCCGTTGATTTTCGAGCCCTTTGAAAGCTTGGAAAGCTTGCCGCGCGTCCGGGTCGCCGTGTACCCATTGCAAGTCGTGGAGCAGCCCATAGAATTGTAGTTGATGTTCGTACCGGCATAGTTTGTCAGCCGGTCTGGGTAGGTTGTATTATAGGTGAATGACTTTTCTGTCGGCGTGCCGGTGAGCGTGTCTGCTGTTGAGTACGCATACTCCCTGACCTTGGTAATACACCCGTTATTATTGTACTCGTAAACGAAGGTTTTGTCAAGTTCCGCATTATTTTCACGGACAAGCTGACCATAAGTATCGTAAGAAAAGCTTCTGAGAATATTACCGCTACTGTCCTTTTCCTTGGAGATCCTGCCCATAGAATCATACTCATACTGTGTTGTTCCGCCTACGCTATCGACAACCTTACTCACTTTGGTCTTATCGTACACGATCTCCTTAGTAAAGGTTTTGCTACCGACAGTATACGTTTTCTTTCTTACTCGCTTGTACGTGTCATAGGTGTTTACGGTTTTTGCCTTCTGAGTTCCATTGATCTTAAAGGAATAATTGCTTACCCTTCTATCAGCCTTAGGATCCGAAGCTGCCTTTACGTATGTGATATCGCTCGTTACGTATTCATTGGGAACCATGCTGTGATCAAAGCGATTTCTTGTCACTCTGTCGGCATTATCATAAACAAATGTTTCCTGCCTACGGAGGTTATTAGCCATATCTTTCGTTACGATCGCAGTCAAATTTCCGTTGTCATACCCGTATCTTGCTACTTCGCTCGCCAAACTATCCGTAGTTTGAGAAATCATCGCACCATTACCATTTACACCCTTGGTAATCTGACTCAGCTCACCGTGAGTTGAGCGGTTATAATTTTCCATAGTGGTATGGCTCCGGTTATTGCTATCGAAATAATACCAATACGGATCAATATCATACAAAATGCTCAAAAGACTGTTAATGCTTTCGAGTCTACCGTATTTATCAAGCACCTTGGTTTCGGTATGCAATGCACTACCGGATGACGGATAATTGCTGTTAATCGTTGTTTTACCGTTGCTTCTGCTGTAACTAAAGAGCAAAACAGAGTTCAGAATCCCTGCTTCTCCGCCAGAAAAGGCTTGGGTCACTTGTGACCCAAGCCTTTTCTGCTG
>ERZ827186.3210-NODE-3210-length-9880-cov-2.693639_pt1 | contig 9880 bp, 7 predicted proteins | sample MGYA00519918_ERZ827186 | MGnify/ENA primary metagenome ERZ827186 (study PRJEB31778, sample SAMEA3449275) | human gut metagenome | biome: human gut; feature: human-associated habitat; material: faeces | place: United Kingdom | collected 2010/2012 ... | reverse complement strand
CGCTGTCTCCGCGTTCTTGACCAATCGCCGTCACCGCCGATGGACCTGTTGCGCGAATGCGCCAACGTTTGCCTACCGTTCAGATGCTGCCAACCTTCTTTTACGGGCAGGACATCATTTTCTGCGCTGTTATTTATGTATTCAACTTCGCGTTCCGTAAGATACACATCTATTCCGCCGACGGTGTCAACAATTTCTTTCAGAGATTCAAAATCAACCTTCACATAATATTGAATGTCCATCCCGAAATTGCTGTTAACGGTATTTATTGCAAGCCCGACACCGCCAAAGAAATAGGCAGTGTTTATTCGGTTCCACGTATCACGATTAGGAATATAAATCCATGTGTCGCGCAAAAGAGAAACAAGTTTTGCCGTCCGCAGCTTTCGATTGTACGAAAGGATCATCATCGTGTCCGACCTTCCGTGCCGTTCACCCTCGCGTACATCGCTTCCGAAAAGCATTATATTTACAACATCCTTGTCGATTCTGCTCTCATTAAAAATCGAATCGTCATCCATTCTGATATCGCCGATCAGTGCAGGATCAAAATCCTTTGTTGTGTCAACTTTATCAGCATCAGCCTTGATCAACGCGGGGGGAGTTGCCGTCTCACCCGGTGATATTTCCGGCTTTTTGACGGTTGAAACCGCATTTTTGTTCATCTGCCCGAGTTTGCAGCAAACAATCACCAAAGGTATGCTCAAAAAAACAACCACAAGCAGGATAATAATTACTATGCGAAGTGCATGTTTTTTTGCAGTTTTGCCTTCCCCGCGTTTTTTCATTTTTTATTCCTCCCGATAACCGTTGGGGTTCATCTTCTGCCAACGCCATGTATCACGGCACATATCCTCAAGCGTTTTTTCGGTATGCCAATGCAAAAGCTCAGCCGCAAGATGTGCATCTGCAAACGAGGCATCGATATCGCCGGGACGGCGTTCGGTTATAACATACGGAATTTCAATGTTATTTGCCTTTTCAAAAGCGTGAACGATATCAAGCACGCTGTAGCCTATGCCGGTACCGAGGTTGATTTCGACACAGCCGTTTTCATTTTGCGCATATTTGAGTGCGGCAAGATGACCCTTCGCAAGATCAACAACATGTATGTAATCGCGCACTCCTGTTCCGTCGTGAGTATCGTAATCATTGCCGAAAACGGAGAGCTTTTCGCGTCTGCCTATTGCAACCTGTGATATATACGGCATAAGGTTGTTCGGAATCCCTTTCGGATCTTCGCCGATCCTGCCGCTTTCGTGTGCGCCTATCGGATTGAAGTAGCGGAGAAGAACTATCGAAAGTTTCGGATTTGCCGCACAAACATCCCGCATGATTTGTTCGCTCATGTATTTTGTCCAACCGTAAGGGTTGGTGCACCATGTGGGCTGCTTTTCGTCAATCGGAACGACTTTCGGCACGCCGTAAACTGTCGCAGATGAGCTGAAGATAAGCTTGTTTACATCATGACGCTGCATAACCTCAAGCAAATTCATTGTTGCATCAAGATTGTTTTTGTAATACATCAACGGCTTCGCAACCGATTCCCCGACTGCCTTTTTCCCCGCAAAATGGATCACGGTATCAATATCATTTTCTGAAAAAACCTGTTCGAGCGCATCCTCGCTGCACACATCAATTTCATAGAAATGAACAGTTTTTTTGCCCAATTCCTCAATACGTTTCACAACTTCGCGGCAAGAGTTTGATAAATCATCTGCAATAACAACATCACAGCCTGCGTTCATCAATTCAACTGCGGTGTGCGAACCGATATATCCCGCACCGCCGGTAAGCAATACTTTCATATTTCCTCCGTTTCCGTTTCGGGCATTATAGCTCCGAATTATCAATTTTTTGTTAATTATAAATTAATTTCCGTTGTATTTCGGAAAAACCGGGCAAGCTGTTCGATAAAAACGAAATGCCAGGCTGCTTCAATGCTTAATCAGCGTGAACCTCGTCCTTAAGAACACCAACAAAAGGCAGGTTTCGATATGTGCCGGCATAGTCAAGACCGTATCCCACGACAAATTCATTAGGAACGACAAATCCGTAATAGTCCGGAGTAATGGCGCATTCACGGCGTTCGGGTTTATCAAGCAGGGCAACGATTTTGAGGCTTGCAGGTTCGCGGGCACGAAGCATGCTCGTGAGATGATTCAGGGTCAGCCCGGAATCCATTATATCTTCAACGATTATGACGTGCCGTCCGGTAATACTCATGTCGAGATCCTTGTTGATGCGAACTATTCCGGAAGTTTTTCTTGCATTGCCGTAACTTGAAATTGCGAGAAAATCAATCTCGCAATAATCATCGAATTGGCGAACAAGATCGCTGAAAAAATGCACTGAACCCTTAAGAATGCAAAGAAAAACAGGGTTTTTGCCGCGGTAATCGTTTGTAAGCTTCTCCGCAAGCTCGTGAACCCTCCGCTGCAGTGTTTCCTGATCCAAAAGCACATAATCGATATCGTTGTGCAATCCGGTTTTATTAATCATTTTATTCCTCCGTAATTTTGTTGTTTTTATATTTGCGAACCAAAGAGTTTTTTCAACTCGATCGCAGCTGTTTTTCTGAAATACGAAGCCTTCATCCGAGGAAGGATTCCTCCGTTTCAAATTCAACGCAAACAATACGTTTTGTTTCGTTTGAAATTTTGACATCATCGGATATTCCGACTCCGTATACATATACTATTTTGCCGCAGCATTCGAGCAGCGGCAGTCTGTCGCGCCGTTCGGAATCAATTTTTTGAGCAATCAAATACTTTTTCAACTTTGTTTTTCCGGGCGCATTTACCGGAAAAAACATGTCTCCGGCGTCTCTGAACCTGATGTTCAGGCTCAGAGCTTCTACGTTATTTTTTATCTTCAGTTCGTCAGCCGGTGTATCGTTTGCTTCGTTTTCAAAAAGCCCTATAAGCTTTTCGAGATCCATCATTGCTCGAGTTTTATTATACACCCGTTCGTGCGAAAATTCCAGACCGCCGTCCGCGACGGAAGCTTTTACCCTTCCGAATAAAGTTTGAATCCATTTTCCGTTGAGGGGCAGGGGAGTGCTGCGGGTCTGCGGGCACAATTGAGCATCCGATTGAAAGTCTGTCTGTTTTTTTTCTGAGTCGGAAACAGAATTAATTTCACACTCATGTTTCGTGCAGCTTTTGTTTTCAACGAGCAGTCTTCCGAAGCTTTTTCGAATTATAACTGTAGACATTTCAATTTTTGCGCCCGACTGCATTTCAAGCAGTTTCATCAAAGCTTCTATATGCGGCTGAAAAACATCGTTTTGCACTCCGTTTTCTCGAAGCATGTGCATTACGGCGCGCGACTTGATCGGCATCGGCAAGTGAATCAGCTTTTCCGCATCAACCCCGTTTTCTGTTTTTGCGTTCAGATAGGCCTTTTTTGCAACGCCGTTTAGGTATTTTTCATCTTCATTCAAAAGTTTTGCATTTCTGCATATAACTTTTTCGCAGCTTGAATTAATACCGTTTTGTATTTCCGGAATTATTTTCAGTCTCAGCAAATTCCGTGCCGTATCCGGAACAAAATTTGTTTCATCCGTTTGAAACTGCTCGCCGTTTTGCAGCAAATATTCAACCAATTCTTTTTTCTCAAACTCCAGAAGAGGATGAATGATTTTTCCGCTGCAATATTTCATTCCGCACAGCCCGTTAAGCCCGCTTCCGCGGAAAAAATGCAGCAGTATGCTTTCCGCATTGTCCGACAAATGATGAGCCGTTGCAATAAATCCCATGCCGCTTTGAATCCTTGCACGTTCAAGAAAGTCATAACGCAATTCCCGAGCCGCTGTTTCTGTCGAAAGGCTGTTTTCATCGGCATATGCCGGAACATCCGCCTTTTCGCTCAGAAGTTTAAGCGCATGTTTCTCACAAAAAGCGCGAACGAAATTCTCATCCTCCCGCGCCGCTTCGCCGCGTATGCAATGATTGAAATGCGCACAACATAATCTGAAATTTGTGTGCTTTTCAACGATTTTGCAGGAGAGATTCTTTAGAAGGAGAGCAAGCGCACATGAATCCGCGCCTCCGCTGAGCGCAACCAAAATTCCGCTTTCAAGGGCGTCGGCACAGTTTTTTTCAAGGATATGGAGCATTTTTTCTTCCGTTTTCATAACGCCCGCCTTCCTTCAAAGAACATTGCTGCAAATCAAAGTTTTTCTCTGTGCAAAGGATTATAAACAAGCTTGCCTTTTTCTTTAACGCTTTCGAAAAGGGTTATTTCCGAGGCAGTGAAGCTTGTTTTAAACTCCGTCTCCTGCAATTGTGCATAAACCAGTTCGTCGAATTCAACACTCCGTCCGAGAGTTATATGCGGAACAAAGCGTCTGTATTCGCGTGCAAACCCGTTATCAGCCAATGCGGTTTGAAGTGACTCATGTAAAATTGCCAATTCTCCTGTATTTCCGCCGACCTCGATAAAAGCCGTGCGGCTGCCGCTCCTTTCAAAACTTGAGAACCCGGCAGGATGCAGTTCAAACGGACGAATTCCGCGCACGGCAGATTGCATTGCTTTTACCGCGCCGGCAAGATCGTTGCTTTCGCCTATAAAATGCAATGTTATATGCAGGTTATTTTCCTGAACAAATCTACCTCCGCTCGAAAGCATCTTAAGCTCTTTGAGCGCAGCACCGACTTCGTTTCTGACAGCTTTGGGCAGTTCAACGGCAATAAACAGACGCATGGCATTTACCCTACTTTAAATCATAGATTTTATTGTACTTTTCTGTGAGATATTCAATGTAATAATCTGCATTGAATTCCTCTCCGCATGCATTTTCAATCAGCTGCGCCGGGGTCAGCAGCATTCCGTATTTATGTATTTTTTCAGTCAGCCATGCGGTAACTTCGTCGATCCTGTTTTCCGAAACAAGTTTATCAATATCAATATCCTGTTTCATTTTGTGAAGGAATTGCGCTCCGTAAGCAGAGCCGAGGGAATAACTCGGAAAATAGCCCAGCGCGCCGCCGCTCCAATGAGAATCCTGAAGGCAGCCCATGCTGTCGCAGGGAACATCGATTCCGAGATATTCCTTATACAATCTGTTCCATTCATTCGGCAGATCCTTAGTTGAAAGCGAACCGTCCATAAGCCTTTTTTCAATTTCATATCGTACCATTATATGCATTGAATAAGTCAGTTCATCCGCCTCGGTCCTGATAAGAGAGGGCTCGGCCTTGTTTACGGCAAGATAGAAATCATGCGCAGAAACATTTTCAAACTGCTCGGGGAAAAGCTCTTTAATTTTCGGGAAAATCAAAGAAATAAACGCTTCACTCCTGCCGATGATGTTTTCATAAAAACGGGACTGAGATTCGTGAATGCCCATTGAAGCTCCGCCTGCCATCGTTGTTCCGATAAGATCATCGCCGGTGTTCAGCTCATAGATCGCATGTCCGCCCTCATGTATCACCGAATACATGCTGCTTGCAACCATATTTTCATAATAATGCGTGGTAATTCGAACGTCATGCTTGTTGAATTCGGTTGTAAACGGATGCTCCGTTTCCCCGATTGAACAATCGTCGCGGTTAATTTTCATAACGTCCATTATATAATCCGACAGTTTTCGCTGCGTTTCGATCGGGCAGGACTTTTCAAGGAACGAAGTATTGATAACATCACCTTTTTCGCAAATTGCATGAATCAACGGAACAAGTGCGCTGCGGAGCTTTTCAAAATATACATCAAGCATTTTTTTCGATGCACCGCGCTCAAATTCGTTAAGCCAGTAATCATATGCATCCGTTTCCGGTGAAACATATGCCGCTATTTTTCTGTTGTATTCGACAATTTGCGCAAGATACGGTTCAAAAACGGAATAATTGTCCGTATTTTTTGCTTCAACCCAAGCATTATGGGCTTCTGTCAGGAGCACCTGGAACGCGGTGTGTTCGTCCATGGGGATTTTGCGCATTTGATTAAGCTCGCGCGCTTTTTCCTCGACTTCACGGCGAGTTATAAAGTCCAATTTATCAAGATTTGACATCATGGTGTCTATAACTTCAAACTGCTCCTCATTTACGGTCAGTTTGTAGATAATTTCACTTAAGACGCCGTAAGTTCTGCCGAGGCCTTCCGCCGAATTTTTCGGTGCAGCCGTTTCGGAATCATAGCTCAGAACACCCATCGCATGACTGTAGGCTGACATGGTTTCTGTGTTTTTCTTAAATAATTCCTTTGCCTTTTCAAATTCCATATTTTTCTCCTTTTGGGTTGTTCGTTTTATTTTTACGCTCCCGTAAAAAGTCTTACGGGAAGAATCATGTAATAGAATGCTTCGCCCTCGACCGGAACGATTACGCAGGGCGTAACGGCATTGTTCATGTTCAGGTAAACGCATTCGTCGTCAAGAACACGCATTACATCCTGAATATAAGTTGCGTTGCAATTTCCAGATCCTTTCCGACAAGTTGAATTTCAATCTCGTCGTTTATATTTCCCTTTTCACTGTTTGCCGTTATGGTGAGGGTGTTGTTTGCAAACATCAGCTTGATGCGGTTCGATTTCGATTCGCGCGCCATGAGCAAAGCGCGCTCGGTGCTGTTCTTCAACTCTTCGCAATTGATCAAAACTCTTGTTGCAAAGTTTTTGGGCAGAATGCCCTTATAATTTACATATTCGCCGTCCAGAAGGCGCGAAATGACCTTTGTTCCGCCGAAATCGATTTTTATATGCGTGCTTGAAAAAATAAGCTTAACTTCCGAATCGTCGGAAGAAAGAACGGCGGCAATTTCCTGCATTGCGCGTTTGGGAATTACGACGGATTTTTTGCCGGTGCAGTTATTGATTTTTTCTTTTCTCATTGCAATGCGGAAGCCGTCGAGTGCAACCATTACAAGCGTGTTGTCGCTGTCGAATTCAAGGCAGACGCCGTTGAGGATCGCCTTTGTTTCATCATTTGAAACCGAAAATATGACCTGTTTTATCATGCTCTTCAGCTTGTTTTGAGGTATATCCGCCGAAAACTCATCGTCAACGCGCATCATTTCGGGGTATTCATCCGCATTTTGAATCTGTATTGAAGACTTGACCCTGCGCGAGCGAATGTTCATTGTGTTCCCGTCGCTTTCGAAATCGATTGTGTCACCGCTGAATTTCTTTACAAGGTCGGAAAACAGCTTGCCCGGAAGGACCGCGCTGCCCTCATCGTCGATAATTGCGGGAATTTCGGTTTCAATTTGGAGTGATTTTATGAACAGAGTGTCATTCGCTGCATACATATATATGCCCTCAAGGATCGGAAGTGTTGCGTTTGAGGGCATTGCCTTCGTAACGACGGAAACCGCCTCGTTGAGTTCTCTTGTGTTTACGCTGAAGCGCATGGGTGCATCTCCTTTGCTGTTGTTTATTACTAAGGTAGCGGCGGCAGTAGTAGTGCGGAAACTGCGGATAAGTCATGTTTTGCCTTTGCTGTCAAATAAAAACAGTGTTTATAAAAGGCGCAAAACTCTGTTGATAAATCCGGCTGTTATTAACAGTTTCCGTGTTGTTCGCATTATCCTCAGCAAATTAATTCTTTTCCTTGTGGAAAAAGCGGATAACAAGGAAAAAAATCCCTGTCGGTTCTGCCGCTTTTTGATACGGTAAAAAACACCGTGAAAGCTGTTTTTGAAAAACAAAAGCGTTCTGCATAATGCAGATCCGTGAGGCTTAAGCCTTCGCCGATGTATACTCCGCCTGTATACATTATAAGGTAAAACGGCCTTGCGGTCAATATAAATTCGATATAAAACAGAGATTTAACGCCTCAAACATGCGGCGAAGGTCGGAATTTTGCGACTGATATTGACAAATGACAGCAACTTGCGTTATTATACAATCGAGTATTCATATCCGCAGATTGAGTTTGCGGGTGCGGGCTTGCTATACCCAAAGAATTTTGCACTGTTTTTTGACTGTACACAAAATTCATTGCAGGGTTTTTTGAGTAATTTCGGAGGAAATATAATGGACAGAATGTTTTTTATCGTTAACCCTGTGGCCGGAAGCGGTAAATGCAATGCTTTGTTTTCGGAATGTGAAACCATACTTCGCGAACGCGGCATTGAATACATCGTTAAAAAACCGGAACACAAGGGACATGCGGTTAAAATTGCAGAGGAAGCGATAAAAAACGGAGAAAAGTTCATTATTGCGGCAGGCGGCGACGGAACAGTGAACGAAATTTCCTCCGTCATATGTCAAAACCCGAATGTTAAACTCGGAATTCTTCCTTTCGGAACAGGAAACGACCTTTCCGGAATGATGAATCTTCCGAGCGAACCTGAAGCGGCGATAGACCTGCTTCTGAGCGGAGAAGCAAAGTATATCGACATGGGCATTGCAAACGGAACAAAATTCACAAATGTCTGCGGAATCGGTTTCGATGTTGATGTTTTGATAAATACCGAGCGGCATAAAAAGGGCAGGAAGGGGATGCTTCCGTATTTTTTGGGCATTGTTGACTCGCTTTTTCATCGAAAAAAGGTACATGCCAAAATAAAAACAGACAGCATTCAATATGAAGGCGACATTATTATTTCGGTTGCCGGAAACGGAAAGCGTTTCGGCGGAGGAATGCTTGTGAATCCGGATGCGGAGGTTGACGACGGCCTGTTTGATCTTTGCATCGTGCGTTGGGTGAGCCTTTTTACCTTTTTGCGGCTTTTACCGCTTTTCATAAAAGGTAAACACAAAAACAAAGCTCCTGTCACTAATATTCGAACGCAAAGCTTCACGATCGAAACGGACAGTGAATGTATTGTTGAGCTTGACGGTGAGCTTATTGAAAAAACGCCGTTGACTTGCAGCATTATAAAAAATGCATTAAGAGTGGTTCGACCGTGAAGCATGCAACACAAAATGACGGGTCCCGACGGACACGGCGGTTGAAACTTATTTCCGATAAAGGAATTTTTCGGAAGACTTCTGCATAAAATCCAAGAATGGAGGTTTAACCGTGGACAAAACAAAAAAAACACAACACGGTGCAGCAAAAAAAAGAAAAGCCGCACACAGAGTTTTTGCGTTGTTGATTTCCGCGCTTGTTGTCATCGGCATTGCTTTTGCCGCTGTGCTGATAATTAAACGGATAAATACTGTTGCACGGAAAAAATCGCTCCCGATTCGTCCGGAAACCGAATATGCATACACAGGCGACGGTTTTGTTTATATTGAAGGAAAGACGTTGAATTTTTACAGCGTAAAAAACGAAGACAAAAACTATTCGATGTCTGTTGAAGCTGATAATGTCAAACTCGTCGGAACGGATAAAATTAAAGTTATATACAACTCGATTCAAATTATCGGCACAAGGTTCGACAACATGTTGAACGGTGAATTAAAAAAGATAGTTTGCGGAGATAAATACGTTGCTGTTTACCTCAAAAACGAAAACGGAACGCACTCTTTGCGCGCTTTCAATTCGTCCGGAACGCAATGCTGGCAGCGGGATTTCAGCACGACTTGCATTACCGATTTCGGTTTTGAGAGTTCGGATTCTCCTGTTTTGTGGATGTCGGAGCTTTCAACAGTCGGAAATTCATTTTCAACGTCGATTTCGCTGTATGATTTAAGCCGTGAAAGCGTTATCGGAATTATTTCGGTTCAACAACAGATTGTTAAAAATGTTTTCATCACAAAAAAGAGTATTTTTGCATTCTGCACCGATTATTTGATTCGTTTTGACAGGGGGGCGAATGCAGAGGCATATCGCGTTCTCTGCTATGGATACGATTGCCTTTCCGCCGATTTGAGCGGCGGAAGAATGTATTTGCTTCTTGACAAAACCCCATTGGAAAACTCATCCGGCAGCAGCTCGGAAACAAAGGGGGTCGGTGAGTACAGAATCCTTTCGGTCAGCGAATCACGGCTT
>ERZ827186.3207-NODE-3207-length-9883-cov-2.626068_pt1 | contig 9883 bp, 10 predicted proteins | sample MGYA00519918_ERZ827186 | MGnify/ENA primary metagenome ERZ827186 (study PRJEB31778, sample SAMEA3449275) | human gut metagenome | biome: human gut; feature: human-associated habitat; material: faeces | place: United Kingdom | collected 2010/2012 ... | reverse complement strand
TCAGTTGATTATGAGCGTATTTACGATTACGCAGTCAACGAGCTAGGCATGATGTATCCAGAAAAAGGACAGACTGTTACATATAAGAGAAATCCAGGCAGTTATGTAAAGCAGGGCGAAGAGATTCCGAGCAATTAAGAATGAATAATGCTTTGATTGGCATATTTAAGAAAAACCTCCATAAATATGAGATAGATATCATATTTATGGAGGCTTTTTATGTCTGCTGCTAATTTAAGAATGAACAACAAAAGAAATCAATATCGAAATCAGTATCGAAATATGTATCACTTGATTTGCCGAGTCATTAGTATCTGCCTGTGTGCTCTTTTTTGCCTGTCTTTTGGCTGTACATCAAAAAAGGAAGAACGTCTGCAGGAGATTGATTTTACAGTAGTGGATGATGATGAGATTCCAGAAGAATTAAAGACAATCATTGATCAGAAAAAAACAGGAGAGTTCAAACTGACCTATGCTGATCAGGATGAACTCTACATAGTGGTTGGTTATGGAAAACAGCTGACCGGCGGATACAGTATTCAGTTTCCAGACGTATATCTGACAAAAGAGAATATTGTTGTAACAAGTGTAATGCTTGGTCCGGAAGGAGAAGAACCTGCGAATATCAGTTATCCATACGCGGTCATTAAAATCGAATATAGGCCAGAGCCAGTACTGTTCCAGTAAATTATAAAAACGGTGCTTATGACTTATACCGATTTGAAAAATTTACTGAAGCATTACTTTTCTGTTTCATAGTCTTTCATCAAATCCGTCAGGTAATTTTTGATCTCAATGAATTTAGGAATATAAATAAAGAAGTAACCGACACTCATTCCTGACAGGAAAATACAGAGCCAATAGGTCCAGTGGGAAATCTGAGTCAAAAGAATACATAAAAGACCTACGACCCACACGATGATCATACCCTGTTTTAAAGAAAGGTATGGACGGCGGTTTGTCACTTTCTTTTTTAAATACATCATGTAGACTGCACCAAGCGCTATGCCGGCAGCCGCAAGTAAAATGGTGATCCATGGGGAAAGCAGTTCTGGACGCTTAATCATCTTTACAAGTAATAGGATGATATAGAAGCCTGTGCCAAAGCCGTAGATAAGCCACGGAAAAATGTTGTTGCGAAAAGGAGAATCCTTTTTCATGCTGAATTTCATATCATTGCCTTTCTGCGAATATTATTTTTAATTAAAATGATACCGTGCCTATGTATAAAAGTCAATAAGTGCTGCAAACAGGAAATCATTAAATTTTTGTAACTATCCAGTTGAAATCTATCGGCGAAGATGCTATACTTACAGAAGATTGTGAAAAAATAATCACACAAGCAATTAAAGGAGGTACTTCAATGTTAGTAACAGCTGAAGAGATGCTTAAGAAAGCAAAGGCCGGCAAGTATGCAGTAGGCCAGTTCAATATCAATAACCTGGAGTGGACCAAGGCAATCCTTGCAACCGCACAGGAACTGCAGAGCCCGGTTATCCTTGGTGTTTCCGAGGGTGCTGGTAAATATATGACAGGTTATAAGACTGTTGTAGGTATGGTTAACGGTATGATGGAGGAGCTGAACATCACTGTTCCGGTTGCTCTTCATCTTGACCACGGCAGCTACGAAGGATGCCTGAAATGTGTTGAGGCTGGTTTCTCTTCCATTATGTTCGACGGATCTCATTATCCGATCGATGAGAACGTAGCTAAGACTAAAGAGCTGGTTAAGATCGTTGCTGAGCACAACATGTCTCTTGAGGCAGAGGTTGGTTCCATCGGCGGCGAGGAAGACGGTGTTATTGGTATGGGCGAGTGCGCTGATCCTAAGGAGTGCAAGATGGTTGCAGATCTTGGAATCAACTTCCTTGCAGCTGGTATCGGTAACATCCACGGAAAATATCCGGCTAACTGGAAGGGCTTAAGCTTTGAGACTCTGGATGCTATCCAGAAACTGACAGGAGAGATGCCTCTGGTACTTCACGGTGGCACAGGTATCCCGGCAGATATGATCAAGAAAGCTATCGACCTTGGCGTATCCAAAATCAATGTAAACACAGAATGCCAGCTTTCTTTCGCAGCAGCTACACGTAAATACATCGAAGAAGGAAAAGATCAGCAGGGTAAAGGATACGATCCTCGTAAACTTCTTGCACCTGGCTTCGAAGCAATCAAAGCTACTGTTAAAGAAAAAATGGAATTATTCGGATCAGTTAATAAAGCCTGATGATAACCTCATAAGTAAAAAATCCCGCATCCTTGTGATGTGGGATTTTTTTATGGACTCAAAAACCTGATGGGCTACGACAACCGAATTCGGACAAAATATACCGCAAAGTGGGGCGTGCAGATTGCGGGAATGATTTTTCAGACACGCTCCAGGGCTTTATCTTTTTTCAGATAAACATTCTTAATATAGGAAATCAGTACCTCTTCCCCATGATCATTAAGTATCCGCAGCAGTCCCTCGAGATCTCTCTTTGTCTTCGGATGGATAAACCACAGCTTTTCCTTACCTTTCAGATAATAGTCCAGTGGCTGATGCTGATCATACTTATCCCCCAGATAATTTCTGGAAGCACTGATCCTGTCCATCACCATTTCCGCAATATATTTACGGGGCATGGGCACACCATTGATGATATGCTCATCTCCCGGTGCATAATCTACCCAGTACTCAAAATGATGTTTGTTGCGCCCTTTATGATGAAGCCAGGATTTTGATATTCCTGTATCTTCTCTTTCTGCATTGTTGGGACTTCTGTCTCCCTGATAGTATTTACATCCAACCAGAAATTCCACAGGTGCATATTTGGACAGGTCATGAAGCAACCCCTGCTTATATAACCCGATACGAAAACAATATTTCATCACCAGAAGCTTATGCCTCGTGATGGTCCTGAAGTGCAGCCACGGGTGCCATGATCGCATCTTTCTCCGCCTCCTGTCTGCCCAGCAATACCACAATGGCGCGGGGTCCTATTTCGATTGATTTTTTATATTCTTCTTCCTCCTCCAGACAGAATCCTGTTCCGTAAAGAGAGGTATCTGCGATTTTTTTCCAGCACATGCCTTCCGGGAGATTGGGCAGAGCAAGGCTCCGGTTTTCCCAGTGGAAATTATAGCCGATGTAAATAAAATCATCCTCTGCAGCCTCCAGATCCTCTTTTTCCCTTGCATAGGCTCCGTAGTACATCATACCAAGAAGCCTGCTGGTATTCTCATAGCTCAGATACCAGGCACGTTCCCCGTGAAGAGACACATCCGGGAACCCCTTGGTCAGATAATCTACCCCTTTCAGTTCCACCGGCATATGAAGAACAGGATGGGCCTTACGAAAAGCAATGGCATCCTTTACAAATTCCCTCAGTCCCTGGTTTCTGGAAAGGCCCTTCCAGTCTGTCCAGCCGGTAGCATTATCCTGACAGTAGGCATTATTGTTTCCGCTCTGGGAATTGCCGAATTCATCACCGTGATAGATCATGGGAACACCCTGACTCAGCAGCATCATCAGAAAGGCATTTTTGATCTGGCGTTCCCTCATCTGACGGACGGAAACCTTACGGGTAGGGCCTTCCACGCCGCAGTTCCAGGAATAATTATAGCTGCTTCCGTCCTGATTGCCCTCTCCATTGGCCTCGTTATGTTTATAATTGTAGCTCACCAGGTCATTCATGGTAAATCCGTCCTGGCACACCATGTAATTGATCACTCCATGATTCTCGCTGTTATGACGGATATGCCATGCTGCAGCCTCCACCATACCTTCATCGCTTTTCAGGAAACGGCGCATATCCTGGAGAAAATTCATATTGCTCTCCGCTCCGCAACGTCTGGCCGGAAGCTTTCCTCTGTAAAAATGATCAAAATCAAAGCCCTGGAAGATCAGTTTTGCTCCGGAAAGGATTCCATCCCGAAGAAGCATCTCCCGGTTAAAGCCCTCTCCCAGCACATGAAATCCATCTACATGGTAAAAATCTCTCCAGAACTGCAAAGCTCGAAGAGCCATCAGGCTGTCTGTTTCCTCCGGAAAATAGAATTCCATGATACAGGCAATGCCGTTCTTGTGCAGTTCCCGGATCAGATACAGAAATTCCTGCTCCGGTTCTCTGGTGCTGCAGTAAGCACTCTTCGGGCTGAAATAAAAGCCGGATGCATAGCCCCAGTAATTCACTACATTTTCCTTTCGACGGGTCTTGATGTGTTCACTGCCTTCCTTCGGTTTATTGATCGGAACCTCACAGAATTCATAGGCAGGCATCAGTTCAATGGCATTGATCCCAAGTTCTTTCCAGTAAGGGATCATCTCTGTCAGGCCAAGAAAAGTCCCCTTATGGGAAACCATCTTTCTGGCAAGCTTCGTATAACCACGGACATGAAGCTTGTACAGGATCATATTTTCATATTCTACTGCCGGTGCAGTTTCATTTTCCCAGCCGGAAACATTCTCATTAAGGAAGCGACAGCGGACCTCCTTTTCCGGATCGTAAGGTACTCCGAAATGCGCTCTCCCGTGAAGTCCGTATGCATACGGATCCTGCACGATCTCTCCGTCTATTTTATAATTATATTCAAAATCCCTCAGAGAAGCACTGCACAGCTTCAGCGCCCACACACGTCCTGTATGGAAATCCTTCGGAAAAACGATCTCCACCGGTGCGGCAGTTCCTCTTTTTTTATATAAAAGCAGGGACACTTCGGAATCTTCCGATGCCTCCACTGCAAAATTATAACCGCCCTCCATTTTGTTGGCTCCAAGTATCAGCGGCTGACCTTTCTCCACTCGACCTAATCTGCGGCTTGCCAAGGCAACTCCTCCTTTTCTCTTTTTATTATTCAAATCCATAGAAATCCTTTTCGCCGGATCCGTCACAGATCAATATCCAGCTCAACCGGGCAATGATCGGATCCCATGATCTCTCCGTGGATCTTCGCATCCTGAAGCTTTTCTTTCAGGGAAGGGGAAACAAGGAAATAGTCGATACGCCAGCCGGCGTTCTTCTCTCGTGCACGGAAACGGTAGGACCACCAGGAGTAAACGCCCTCTTTATCCGGATAAAAATAGCGGAATGTATCAATAAAGCCACTCTCAAGGGCTCTGGTAAAGCAGGCTCTCTCTTCATCAGTAAAGCCTGCATTTTTGCGGTTGGTCTTCGGATTCTTGAGATCGATCTCCTGATGTGCCACATTAAGGTCGCCACAACAGATCACCGGTTTCTTCTCCTGCAGTTTCAGAAGATAAGCCAAAAAATCCTCTTCCCATTTCATACGGTATTCCAAACGGCGGAGCTCGCTCTGGGAGTTGGGAGTATATACAGTCACAAAATAATACTCTTCGAATTCCAGTGTGATGACACGTCCTTCTTTATCATGCTCCTCTATCCTAATCCCGTAAACTGCAGACAATGGCTCCCTCTTTGTAAAAATGGCTGTACCTGAATAGCCTCTGCGGTTTGCGTAGTTCCAGTACTGATGATATCCGGGAAGTTCCAGTTTCACCTGTCCCTGCTGGCATTTCGTCTCCTGCAGACAGAAAATATCCGCATCCAGCTCATGAAAGCGTTCCTCAAAGCCCTTGGTGATACAGGCCCGGATCCCATTTACATTCCAGGAAATAAATTTCATATTTTTATATTTTCTCCTCATTTTTTCGTCATATTTTTATTATATCTCACATTGTCGGATTAAGCAAAAAATATTTTGAAAGTTTTCTCAGGCTCTCAAATATTTTGTTGCTGTTCTACGTCATATCTGTTAAAATGTTCTCTATATCATGCAGAGCTGCCATCTTATTTACAGGCAGCAGCAGAACGGAGGATTTTTTTATGAGTGATGAATTTAACAAAAGCGGATGTGCACCAAGCGACTGCGCTTCCTGCACAGCTAACTGTGAAAGCAGGGTAGATGAAGCACATCATACCATCACCCTGACTATGGATGATGATACTGAGGTAGAATGTGCCATCCTTACTATTTTCCCTGTAGAGAACAAAGAATATATCGCACTTCTCCCACTGGATGAGAACGGCCAGAATGAGACCGGTGAGGTTTATCTCTACAGTTTCTCCCGCACAGCAGACGGCGATCCGATGCTGGCAAACATTGAAGATGATGAAGAGTACGACGCTGCCGCAAATGCCTTTAACGCAGTCGTGGAAAAAGCACGTGCAGACGAGGAGGCAGACGCACCTCTCAGCTAAACAGTGCATTTATCGGAAAGCAGTAACTACACAAAACAAGCCCGGAAAATCGGATGTATGTGGTCTTCACACCTCCGCCTTCCGGGCTTTTGTTTTATTTTGTGGTGCTTCCGAAACCACCGTTTCTTACTGCATCTGCATCATCATCCACGGTAATTCCGTACTCCACGAAGATTCCCTGCATGAATCCGGTTCCTGCCGGGATCTGGATGGTCTTATCTTCTCTGGTATCGTTGGTCAGCTTGGCAAAGATATGGCCTTCGTTGTCAGAGAAGAAATAATCGCTGTCAATGATCCCTACTGTATTATTCAGCTGCAGACGGAATTTGAATCCCAGTCCGCTTCTCGGATAACATTTCAGGACCCAGCCTTCTTCCATCTCCACACGGATGCCAGTGGGGATCTTAACGATCTCGCCCGGTTTCATGGTCACATCCACCGGTGCATAAAAATCGTATCCCGCACTTCCGGTTGTGGCTCTCTTCGGAAGTTTCAGGCTGTCGTAGATATTACAGATCTCTTCTTCTGAATACTGTTCAAAAGTATCCTTCCAGTCCTTTGCAAACTGTTCAAAACTTACCTTGTGAAATTTCGCAATTCTTTTCATTTTTCGTTCCACTCCCAATAGGTAATTTCAAAAAAACCTCTGATCACTCCGTGTACAGAACCACACGGTTCTCACGGAGTGATGCCCGTACATCGATCACACGCTGGTTTGCGGAACCTTTCCATTTCAGAAGGACTTCTTTTTTATCGACCTGAAATTCTCCGTCCACACAGACATCCAGATAATGGATGATCTCGTACTGCTGGATTTCTTCCCAGAGAGAACCCGTATACAGCCAGATCGTCTTATCCGGATACTTCTCTCTGATCTCTCTTGCAAGAGCTGTTACCTCAGCGATATTGGAAGGATGCAGGGGATCTCCTCCTGAGAATGTGATCCCGCTGATATAATCCTTGTCCAGCTCTGCAAATATCTCAGCTCGCTCGCTGTCCGTAAAGGGCAGACCTCCATTCGGATCCCAGGTAATGGGATTCTGGCACTCCCGGCAGCCGTGTGAACAGCCGGCTACCCAGAGCACTACACGAAGTCCGTCTCCGTTTAACATATCGTCCTTGGTAATATTGTGGTATCTCATCATTTATGCTTCTTCCGGTACATCCTTCATGCTGAAGCTGATTCTTCCCATCTTGTCCTTGCCAAGGCAGATAACCTTAACTTTGTCGCCAAGTGTAAGAACATCCTCAACACGGTTGATCCTCTGTTTGGAGATCTTGGAAATGTGTACCATTCCCTCCTTGCCCGGTGCAAACTCAAGGAATGCGCCAAACTCTTTGATGCTGACTACGCGTCCTGTAAAGATCTGTCCTGCCTCAAACTCGGTAGTGATGATCTCGATCATACGTTTTGCTTCATCCATACCCTTCTGATCGGTTCCGCAAATAGAAACTGCGCCGTCATCTGTGATGTCGATCTTCACACCTGTACGCTCGATGATCGTGTTGATAGTCTTTCCTCTCTGTCCGACTACATCACCGATCTTCTGCGGGTCGATCTGGATCTGGATGATCTTCGGAGCAAACTCACCAACGCTTGTACGAGGCTTGTCGATACATTTCTCCATAACCTCTGTCAGGATATATTCTCTTGCCTCTTTTGTTCTGCGGATCGCTTCCTCAACGATCGGTCTTGTAAGGCCGTGGATCTTGATATCCATCTGGATCGCTGTGATTCCGTCATGTGTTCCGGCTACCTTGAAGTCCATATCTCCGAAGAAGTCCTCAAGGCCCTGGATATCTGTAAGAACGATGTAATCATCGTCTGTTTCACCTGTAACAAGTCCACAGGAAATACCTGCAACCGGTTTCTTGATCGGTACACCGGCAGCCATCAGTGACATGGTAGATGCACAGATACTTGCCTGGGATGTGGAACCGTTGGACTCAAATGTCTCAGATACGGTACGGATTGCATATGGGAATTCTTCCTCTGTAGGAAGTACCGGTACCAGTGCTCTCTCAGCAAGTGCTCCGTGACCGATCTCACGACGTCCCGGTCCTCTGGAAGGCTTGGTCTCACCTACAGAGTAGGACGGGAAGTTGTAGTGGTGCATATATCTCTTGGATGTCTCAAACTCATCCAGTCCGTCAAGACGCTGTGCCTCTGTAAGAGGAGCAAGTGTAGTAACGGTACAGATCTGAGTCTGTCCTCTTGTGAACATGGCAGAACCGTGAACTCTCGGGATGATGTCTGTCTCCGCAGCCAGCGGACGGATCTGTCTGATCTCACGGCCGTCCGGACGTTTGTGATCTTTGAGGATCATCTTGCGGACAGTCTTCTTCTGGTACTGATATACAGCCTCACCGAGAACGGCAAGCCACTCTTCGTTATCTGCAAAAGCTTCTTTCAGCTTGTCTGTGATCTCGCTGATATTATTCTCACGTGTCTGTTTGTCATCGGAGAATACGGCAACCTCCATCTCTTCCGGAGGAACGATCTTCTTGATCTCATCAAAGAGTTCCTGCGGTACTGCACAGGACTCGTAGGAATGTTTCTCTTTTCCGCACTCAGCTACGATCTGGTCGATGAATTTAATGATCTCCTGGTTTACTTCATGAGCCTTGTAGATGGCTTCGATCATCTTGTCTTCCGGAATCTCGTTGGCTCCGGCCTCGATCATGATAACTTTCTCTCTTGTGGAAGCTACGGTAAGCTGAAGGTCAGAAACTGCCTTCTGTGCAAGTGTCGGGTTGATGATGAACTCGCCGTCGATCATGCCAACCTGTGTGGTTGCACATGGGCCGTCAAATGGGATATCAGAAATACAGGTTGCAATGGAAGAACCAAGCATAGCCGGGATTTCCGGATTGCACTCCGGATCAACAGACATAACCATGTCTACCAGTGTTACGTCATTTCTGTAATCCTTCGGGAACAGCGGACGCATCGGACGGTCAATTACTCGGGAGGTCAGAATCGCATGCTCGGATGCTTTTCCTTCTCTCTTATTGAATCCTCCAGGAATCTTTCCTACTGCATACATTCTTTCGTTGTATTCCACGCTCAGTGGGAAGAAATCGATTCCGTCTCTTGGCTTCTCTGAAGCAGTTGCTGTACAAAGTACAGTTGTGTCACCGTAATGCATTAATACAGCACCATTTGCCTGTTTTGCAACTCTGCCTACGTCAACTTTTAAAGGTCTTCCGGCGAGTTCCATTTCAAATGTTTTATACATAAATGTTTTCTCCTTTATTTTTCTTTTGTGGTTCAAGATTACCCCGAAACTACTGAAAAACACATTTTTCACTATGCAAATGCCATATAAATCAGCATTTCTGCATCAAATATACTTTTCAGTGGTCTCGGTGAAGCTTTCCCAATCCACAATCTTAGTTATTATAACATACCCTTACATAAAAAGCTACACCAAAAACACTTACTACTGCAGAAACTGCCACTTCGAAAAGCATCCCCCAAAAATTGCCAGCAAAAAACCTTACAGATGATAACTTTTCACCGATATCAGGCAACGAAAAAGGGACATTCTTCCGAATGTCCCCATAAAAAGCATGAATTATTTTCTTAATCCAAGTTTCTCGATCAGTGCACGATATCTTTCGATGTCTGTCTTCTTCAGGTATGCAAGAAGTCCTCTTCTCTGTCCTACCATCTTAAGAAG
>ERZ827186.3205-NODE-3205-length-9893-cov-3.012503_pt1 | contig 9893 bp, 7 predicted proteins | sample MGYA00519918_ERZ827186 | MGnify/ENA primary metagenome ERZ827186 (study PRJEB31778, sample SAMEA3449275) | human gut metagenome | biome: human gut; feature: human-associated habitat; material: faeces | place: United Kingdom | collected 2010/2012 ... | reverse complement strand
CCCGCCGCAACGGCGATACGATCTCGAAGGCCCTGATCACGCTCTGCGGCAAAAAATTCTTCGAGCGCGAGGAAGAGCTGCGATTCGAAATACACCAGATGATGATGCAGTACACGGGAGTGCCGATCGAGACGGTGAACTTCGCCGGAGCGATGCAGGCGTGCATCGACGTGATCGTCAAATACCAGCTGCAGATTCCCTCGGGCATCTTCATGCTGATCAAGGCGCTCGCTACGCTCGAGAAATTCGCCGCGACGCTCGACCCGCAGCTTTCGCTCGCGCCGATCATTCTCCCCTATGCCAAGCAGATCGTCAAGGAAAAATACGCGCCGCGCAAAATCGCCGGCATGCTGTACGATACGCTGTCGAGCTACGTCGGTTTTATCCGCAGCTTCCCGGACGACGCGAGCGAGATACTCTACAAACTCAAAGAGGGCAAGATCAAGCACGACATCCGGCTCGACGACAACGCGCTGTTCGTCCGGACGATCAGGGCGATCAGCCGACGGATAGCCTACGTGATCGTACTGGTCGGGCTGTTCATCGGTTCGGCGCTGCTGATGGTGTTCGACAAGGGAAACGCCTACGGACGTTTCATTCTGATCGCCGCCTCGGTGCTGATCCTGCTGCAAATGCTCAAATGGCTCTTTTCGGACCGGAACAAATAGACGCAGGCCGGACGGGCATCGCATCCGCAGGTTCCGAAAGTGCCTCGCACGAAGAAGCGAACGGGAAGCGCCTGCGACGGCTGTCAAGAAGGAAGGGCCGGGCGGACGGGAAGGAAGAGACGGACGGGAAGGAAGACAGAACGGGCGATGGTATCCCCGAAGCGGGCGGAAGTTTCGGCCGCATCTTTGCGAAACACAATTTAAAATCTACCGATATGAGCAAAATAGCCAAGCATCTGACGGATCTGATCGGCGGCACGCCGCTGCTGGAACTGTCGAACTACAGCCGTGAGCACGGCCTGAAGGCGACGTTGATCGCCAAGTTGGAATATTTCAACCCGGGAGGAAGCGTCAAGGACCGCATCGCGCTGGCGATGATCGAAGACGCCGAGCGAAGGGGCATTCTGAAGCCCGGGGCCGAGATCATCGAGCCCACGAGCGGCAATACGGGGGTCGGGCTGGCGCTTGTCGGAGCGTCCAAGGGATACCGCGTGACGCTGACGATGCCCGACACGATGAGCGTCGAGCGGCGCAACCTGCTCGCGGCCCTCGGAGCCCGCATCGTGCTGACGCCCGGAGCCGAAGGCATGACAGGGGCTATCGCCAAGGCAGAGCAACTGCGCGACGGTACGCCGGGCGCGGTCATTCTCCAGCAGTTCGCCAATCCGGCCAATCCGGCCGTGCACAGAAGGACGACGGCCGAGGAAATCTGGCGCGACACGGACGGACGGATCGACCTGTTCGTGGCCGGCGTCGGTACGGGAGGCACGGTCAGCGGCGTCGGCGCCCGGCTCAAAGAGCTGAAACCGTCCGTACGGATCGTGGCCGTCGAGCCGGCCGAGTCGCCGGTACTGTCGGGGGGCCAAGCGGGGCCCCACAAGATTCAGGGCATCGGCGCGGGATTCGTTCCCGAAACGTTCGACCGCAGCGTAGTCGACCGGATCGTTACCGTAGCCGGAGACGACGCGATCCGCACCGGCCGCGAGCTGGCGCGCGACGAAGGGCTGCTCGTCGGCATCTCGTCGGGAGCGGCGGTCTGCGCGGCGACCCGTCTTGCCGAAGAGCCCGAAAATGCCGGCAAGCTGATCGTCGCGCTGCTGCCCGACACGGGCGAACGCTACCTGTCGACCGCCCTGTACGCATTCGAGGACTATCCGCTGTAAACGCGCCCCGGACACACAACATCGCATTCTTCCGGTCGTATATCCACCGCCGGCCGGCTCGCCCGCATTTCGGGAAGCCGGCCGAAGGACGACAGAAGGAGCGGTATGCCGAACCCCTTTTGTTATTATTGTGCTCAAAACGCTTCGAGAATCGTCCCCGCAAAAAGTACGGCATGATTCCGGAGAAACGGCATATCGCCCGTCACAGCTCGCGACCCCGCCGGGCCGCGAGCTTTCCCTTTCCGGCCCGCGCAATCGCCATTCCGGCCGCACGGGCCGAAAAAGGGCGTTGCAGCCGAACCGTAAAGATACGTATCATATGATAGCCCACACCATAAAGCGAATCGTCTGTCTGGGCTGTTTGTCGCTCGCCGCAGCAGACATGTCCGCCCGCGACCGCGCGCTCGAAAAAAGCATCCGGACTTTCCTCCGGGACAGGCAGGCGACGGTAGCCGTCGCCGTACTGAGCGACGGCCGGATGATCGCCAGTATCGAGGGGAAAACCGAGCTGCCCACGATGAGCGTCTGCAAATTCTATCAGGCGCTGGCCGTGCTGGACCCCGCGGGCGGGTCCGGCCTGTCGCCGGACAGTCTCCTCTCCTTCGGGGAAAGCCAACTGCCTCGGGACACGCACAGTCCGCTGAGGGACTCCATTCCGCAGGGAGGCACTCTGGCGGTCCGCGACCTGATCCGCTACGCACTGATCGTCAGCGACAACAATGCGTGCGACATTCTGCTGGCCGCAGCGGGAGGACCCGAGACCGTCGATCGCTATGTCCGGCGGCAGGGTATCCGGGGCGTTACGATCGCAGCGACGGAGCAAACCATGCACGAGCGGTTCGAGAACCAGTATCTCAACCGCACGACGGCCGAAGCGGCCGTCCGGATGCTGGAGCGACTCGATACGGGCGGCCTATTGCCGGCCGAACGGAGAAAACTCGTCGAGGAAGCCATGATCGCCTCGCGGACCGGGAGCCGCCGAATCCGCAGCGTGCTCCCCGGAGACGTCGTCGCGGGCGACAAGACCGGCAGCTCGCTGCGAAGCGCCGAGGGCATGACGGCGGCCGACAACGATCTGGCGTTCGTCCGACTGCCCGACGGCACGACGTACTACATGGCCGTGCTGGTCGCAAACTCCTTCGAGGACGACCGCACGAACGAAGCGACGATCGCCGGCATTTCACGAATCGTCTACGACTATTTCGTCGAACGGGAATAAAACCGGCCCTGTCCGAGCCGGTTCCGACGGACAATCCTTCGTAAGCCGATCACGTACCGCACAGTCTCCGACGAACGGACCGTCCGACAACAAAGAGACGGACGGCATCGGCCGGAAACAGCCTACCCGGCTATCCAATCGGCCGCGCGGTCGGCGCAGCGCTCGCCGTCGATCGCCGCCGAGACGATGCCGCCCGCGTAGCCCGCGCCCTCGCCGGCGGGGAACAGGCCCTGTACGCGGGGATGCATCAGCGTCAGCGGATCGCGCGGAATGCGCACGGGCGACGACGTACGGGACTCGACGCCTACGACGAGCGCCTGATCGGTCACGAATCCCCGTATCTTGCGCCCGAACGAGACGAAGCCGCCGCGCAACGCGGCGGACATGAACTCCGGAAGCCAGCGGTCCACCCGGGTCGGCGCGACGCCGGGCACGTAAGAGCAACGGGGCAGCGAGCCGCTGCGACGGCCGGCCACGAAATCCGACAGCCGCTGGGCCGGAGCGACCTGACGGTCTCCGACCTGCTCGTAGGCCAGCCGTTCGAGCTGCTGCTGGAACCGCAGCCCGGCCAAAGGGCCGTGTTCGGAACGCAGATGCTCGAAATCCGACAGGCGCACCTCGGTCACGATACCCGAGTTGGCGAAGACCGAGTTGCGTCCCGACGGCGACATGCCGTTGACGACCGATTCGCCGCCGCCGGTCATGGCCGGCACGATAAACCCGCCCGGGCACATGCAGAACGAGTAGACGCCCCGTCCCCCCACCTGCTCCACCAGCGAGTAGGACGCGGCGGGCAAATACTCGCCTCGCTCCGGCATATGGTACTGCGCCGCGTCGATCAGCCGCTGAGGATGCTCGACGCGCACGCCCATAGCGAAAGCCTTCGCCTCGAGCTCGACGCCGCAACGGTCGAGCATCTCGTAGATGTCCCGGGCCGAATGGCCGGCAGCCAGCACGACGGCCGCCCCTTCGACGAGCGTATCGCCGAGCAGCACGCCCTCGACACGGTCCTCCCGGACGCGCAGGCCGGTCGCACGGGCCCCGAAGACGAACTCGCCCCCGGCCTGCTCGATCGTCCGGCGGATCGACGCGATGATGCGGGGAAGGCGGTCGGTCCCGATATGCGGATGAGCGTCGTAGAGAATCGACTCGTCGGCGCCGTGAAAGCGAAGCACCTCGAGCGCCTTGCGGTAATCGCCCCGTTTTTTGGAGCGGGTGTACAGCTTGCCGTCGGAATAAGTCCCGGCCCCGCCCTCGCCGAAAGCGTAGTTGCTGTCGGGATCGACCTCGCCGTTGCGATTGATCCGAGCGATGTCGCGCTTACGGGCCGAGACGTCCTTGCCGCGCTCGAGCACGACGGGCCGCAACCCGCGCTCGATCAGCCGCAATGCGGCGAACAGCCCCGCCGGACCCGACCCGACCACCACCACGGGCGTCCGTCCCCCGACGAACGGATAGTCGAACCGCACCGGGTCGGGCTCCCGCTCATGGTCGACGTACACCTCGACGCCCAGATTGACCCGGACGGGACGGCGCCGCGCGTCGATCGAACGCCGCACGACGCGCACCAGCGAGACGCGCGACGAATCCACCCCCATGTCGCGGGCGATCAGCGGAAGATAATACTTCACGTCCGAAGCCTGCTTCGGAGTGAGAACGAGAGAAAGGTCGAACGGCATATTTTTAATCGGATCACATTCCAGATTCCGCCAAAATTAGTACATTTGTTTCAAAATACACCTGTTGGCTATGAGGAATCTGGTTATCATCCCGACCTACAACGAACTGGACAACATCCGTCCGATGATCGACAAGGTCTTCTCGCTTCCCGAAAAATTCGACCTGCTGGTTATCGACGACGGTTCGCCCGACGGCACGGCGCAGATCGTCAGGGAGCGGCAGAAAGCGTATCCCGAATCGCTGCACCTGATCGAACGTCAGGGCAAGCTGGGGCTCGGAACCGCCTACCTGACCGGATTCCGCTGGGCGCTGGAGCACGGTTACGACTATGTCTTCGAGATGGACTGCGACTTCTCGCACAACCCGGACGACCTGATCCGGCTGTCGGCGGCCGCCGTCGAGGGAGCCGATCTGGTGATCGGCTCGCGCTACGTAACCGGCGTGAACGTCGTGAACTGGCCGATGAAGCGGGTTCTGATGTCGTACTACGCGTCGGCCTATGTCCGCGCGGTAACGGGCATGCCGGTCCGCGACGCGACGGCCGGATTCGTCTGCTACAGCGCGAAGCTGCTCCGCGCGATGGATATGGACGCCGTCGAGATGAAAGGCTACGGCTTTCAGGTCGAGATGAAATACACGGCATGGAAGCTCGGCTTCCGGATCAAGGAAGTGCCGATTATCTTCACCGAGCGGACGCAGGGCGCGTCGAAAATGAGCGGCGGCATCTTCCGCGAGGCGTTCTTCGGCGTACTGAAGCTGCGTTTCCGCACGATCAAACCGCGCGCATGATGAGCGGCTTGCTGATCCGGGGCGGGACGATCGTCAACGAGGGGGAGAGCTATCGGGGCTGGATCGTCGTCGAGGGCGAGCGCATCGCGCGGACCGGACGGGGCGACTATCCCCGTCCCGAGTTCGACGGCGAAACGATCGACGCGGAAGGAATGTACGTGCTGCCCGGCGTGATCGACGACCAAGTGCACTTCCGCGAGCCGGGTCCGACCTACAAGGGCGATCTGCACAGCGAATCGATCGCGGCGGCGGCGGGAGGAGTGACCTCCTACATGGATATGCCCAACGTCAAGCCGCCCACCGTAACGAACGCTCTGCTGGAAGAAAAGCTCGAGCGGGCGGCCGAAACCTCGGTGGTCAACTACTCGTTCTACCTCGGCGCGACGAACGACAATATCGAGCAGATCCGTCGCCTCGACCCGAAGCGGGTCTGCGGCGTCAAGCTCTTCATGGGCTCGTCGACCGGCAACATGCTCGTCGACGACGAGCGTGCGCTCCGCGCCCTGTTCGCCGAGTCGCCCGTGCCGATCGCCGCGCACTGCGAGGACGAGCCGACCGTACGGGCCGACATGGAACGCTTCAGAACTCTGTACGGCGAGTCGGGCCTGACTGTGGCGATGCATCCGCTGATCCGTTCGGCGGAAGCCTGCCTGCGAAGTTCCGAAAAGGCGGTTTCGCTGGCCGAGCGCTACGGAGGAAGGCTCCACGTGCTTCATCTGAGCACGGCCCGCGAGCTGAGCCTGTTCGACCGCGACAAGCCGCTCGAACAAAAGCGCATCACCTGCGAAGTCTGCGTGCATCACCTTTGGTTCAGCGATGCCGACTATGCCCGAAAAGGCAACCTGATCAAATGGAATCCGGCCGTCAAGACCGCTGCCGACCGCGACGCGCTCCGGGCCGGATTGCTCGACGGAGCGGTCGACGTCGTAGCGACGGACCATGCGCCCCACACGCTCGAAGAGAAGGAACGCCCCTATGCGAGCGCTCCGTCGGGCGGTCCCCTCGTACAGCACTCGCTGCCCATGATGCTCGAGCTGAGCGCGCAGGGCGTATTGCCCGTAGAAACGGTCGTCGAGAAAATGTGCCACGCGCCGGCCCGGCTGTTCGGCGTCCGCGACCGGGGCTTCCTGCGAACGGGCCATTTCGCCGATATCGTGCTCGTCCGGCCCGCAGATCCATGGACCGTATCGAAAGAAAACATCCTGTACAAGTGCGGCTGGTCGCCTTTGGAAGGTACCGCGTTCTCGCACCGCATCGTGCGGACGCTCGTCAACGGACGGACCGTCTATGCCGACGGACGGGTCGATACGACGCACCGGGGAGCGGAGCTCGAGTTCGACCGGTAAAAGCGAACGCCGGAGTCCGGCAGAACCGCCGGGGCTCCGCAGCAGGGCAAAAGGAACGAGACAGCAGAGAGCGAGCCGCCGTCGTCCGACGCAGTACCCAACGGTGCGGATAGGGATACGAAAACATATCGCCCGAACGGCGGATCGTCCGCTTCGGAGCGGACGGAAAGTCCCGTGACACCGAACGAAACCTATCACCATGATACCGACAAGACGCATCCGCTCGATTTGCTTGTTCGCATGGCTCGCCGTACCGCTCGCCGCCGAGACGGCCGGCCTCGACCGGCACCCCTCGGGGAAGAAAACGAACCGGGAGCAGTATGCCCGACTCTGCGAACGCTTCGAATCGGGCGACACGACGCTGACCTCCGACCAGTATGCGACCGTATATTACGGTTTCGCGGCACAAAGCCGATACAACGGCAGTCTCGGCTACGGCGAAGAAGACGCTATGGCCCTGATCGAACAGGACAAGCCGCAGGAGGCGTTCGCGCTGTGCGAGCGGATTCTGAGCAAAGCGCCCGTGTCGCTTCAGGGACATATGACGCTGCTGCTCGCCGCCGGCCGGGCAGCAATACCCCCGGAACAGGCCCTCCGGTATGCGATCCGGTTCGACGGGCTGTTGGACGCAGTTTTCAGAAGCGGCGACGGACACAGCATTCAGACGGCATTCCGAGTGCTGAGCGTGGCGGACGAATACGTCGTCATGCAAGCGCTGGGCGTCGAGAGCATGCTTTCGCAAAATCTCATCGAAGAGCATGAAAAGCATTACGACCGGATCGAAATTTCGGGCGCAACGGGTTACGAGGGCGACGAAATCTATTTCGACGTAAGTCTGCCGATGAAACATCTTGACAAAGTTTTCGGGAAAAAATAGCCGAACCGTTCGACATATCGCATAACACGACCGAAATGAGAAAACCGAATATCAGACTTTGGACCCGGCGGTTGACCCTGACCGCCCGGGAAGCCCCGGCCGAAATGCTGTTGGCGCTGTACTTTTTCGCGATTTATTCTTTGAACCGGGAACATGCGCTGAGCGGCATGGCCGATTACCTGCCGCTGATGCCGATCTTTTTCGCGCTCTCGCTGCTGACGAACCGGTGGTGCCGCAGCCCGCGCAGCCGGATCGCCTACCGTCTTTCGCCGCTGGCCGCCGTCCCGTTCCTGTGGGCCGACGTCGGCGGCTGGGTCCACTCGGTCGCCTATCCGGTCACGCTGATCGTCAGCGCGCTCACGGTCTTTGCCGGCGGCTGGCAGCGCGACAACGCGCGCTTCGTCGAACGGGTCCTGCGCTACCTGTCCGACGCGATCGCGAGCGGGCTGATCGCGCTGGCGGCCTTTCTGGCCTCCTGCGCCATTTTCTTCTCGATCGTGTACATCTTCAACATACTGGACGACTGCTCGCGGGGATTCACCGAATACGCGGCTATGGCGTCGCTGCTCGTCGTCTGGCCCGTTCTGTTCCTGATCCTCGACCGGGACAGCGAGCGCGATCAGGGCAACGGCTTCGCCTCCGGCCCTTTTCTGGACGTGCTGTCGAACTATATTCTCACTCCCGCCCTGCTGATCTACACGGCCATACTGTATCTCTATTTCGCGAAGATCGCGATCGGCTGGTCGCTGCCCAAAGGGGGAATAGCCTATCTCGTATTCGGCTACACGATCACGGCGCTCGTCGTGCAGGCGAGCCAGACGCTGTTGCAGCGCCGTCGCTACGACTGGTACTATCGGCGCTTCGGACCGATCGCCCTGCCGGCGCTCGCGATGTTCTGGATCGGCGTGCTGTATCGCGTGCACCAGTACGGCTTCACCGAGGCGCGGGCCTATCTGGTCGTCTGCGGAGCTGTGATGACGCTGACCGTGCTGATGCAGTTCGACCGGCGCACGGCACGCTACCTGTACGCCACGGTTACGGGAGCCGCCCTGCTCGCCCTGTTCACCTACGTTCCCGGCATGACGGCCGCCGACATCGGCGTCCGCTCGCAGTCGGTCCGGGCCGACAGACTGATCGACAGGCTGGAGCTCGCCGACCCGACGGGCCGCTTGACCCTCGCCAGGCTCACCCATGCCGACAGTACGCAGAAAAAAGACCTCCGCAACCTGTACGAGTCGCTCGAATATCTGCGGGACGAACGAGGCGAAGAGTATTTGCGGGCCCGGTACGGAATCGGCACCGAACGCGCTCTGCTCGACGAGGTCGTGCCCGAACGGTTCCGAGAATATGTGGAGTACGGCTGGGAAGGGGAGGTCGATACGATCGCGGTCGACGGGGACGTCACTCTCGAGCGCGGCGCGGAAGCCGTCGATCTGTCCGGATATTCCAAGCTGTACCCTTTGCAAAATTACGGCGACAGCCGGCATACGTTCTATCGCACGAACGACGACACGCTGTATGTCGAGCAAAGCGACCGCATTCTGTTCCGGCTGAGCCTCCGCGATATGCTCGCCGGACAATTGGAAGACATGCCGTACAGCCCGCACGGAACGATTTCGGTCGACTCTCTGAGAAACGGGGCGGACCGGCTGCTCGAGTACCGGAGGGATTCGGTCCGACTGATCTTCAGGCGGATCGTTCTGGACCGGCAGGGCGACGGCGGGCTCCGGATACTCGATCTGGACATGGACTATTACCTGATCCGGTAACGCCGAAACCCATTCTCTCACGATGAAACGCTCAACGAAAAAAGCCCTCCGGATCGCAACCGCCGCAGTCGCCGGTTTCGGGCTGCTCATCGGATACCTCAGCTACCGGAATGCGCAGATCGCCCGGGAACTCGACAGCGAAGGCGTCACGACCTCGGCCGTCGTCATCGGGCGGCATACCGAAGAAAGAACTTTCCACAACCGGCGGCGGGCGCCGACCCAAAGGCAGATCACGCGCATCGAGTACGAGTTTACGGTCGACGGCAAGACTTATCGGAACGATGTGTCCGGGCTGTCTGGCAGCGGAGCGCTCCAGCGCGGCGATCGCGTGCAGGTTCATCGTCTGCGCCCCGGCACCGAAGTAGATGCCCAGGATGCCGCA
>ERZ827186.3204-NODE-3204-length-9897-cov-2.531599_pt1 | contig 9897 bp, 9 predicted proteins | sample MGYA00519918_ERZ827186 | MGnify/ENA primary metagenome ERZ827186 (study PRJEB31778, sample SAMEA3449275) | human gut metagenome | biome: human gut; feature: human-associated habitat; material: faeces | place: United Kingdom | collected 2010/2012 ... | reverse complement strand
AACTTCCCGCAACTGCGAAAAATTCAGGGTTTTAGAACTCAATATTGTAACTTATGCGTTCATCTGCTTAGCAACTTCTGCTGCGAAATCCTCTTCCTTCTTCTCCATACCTTCACCGGTCTCGAAACGAACGAACTTCTTAACAGCAACCTTTGCGTTGTTCTCCTTAGCTACCTGAGCTACGTATGCGCTTACGGTCTGCTTTCCATCCTCAGCCTTTACGTAGGTCTGATCCATCAGGCAGATCTCCTTAAGCTCCTTGTTGATACGTCCGTTAATCATGCCATCGATAACCTTCTGTGGCTTCTGGGACTCCTTCGGATCGTTCATGATCTGAGCTAACAGGATCTCCTTCTCTCTGGAGATGTAATCAGCGTCAACCTCTGCTCTGGTGGTGTACTGTGGCTTTAATGCTGCTGCCTGCATAGCAACGTTCTTTGCCATTTCCTTAATTGCATCGTTAACAACGTCAGTCTCAACGTCTACTAAAACGCCGATCTTTCCGCCTGCATGGATGTAGGAAACAACGATACCGTTCTCCTCGCTAACCTTTGCAAAACGACGGATGTTCATGTTCTCACCGATGATAGAAATCATGGAAGACAGCTTCTCCTTAACGGTCATGGATGGATCTAATGCCCACTTCTCAGCCATGAATCCTTCGATATCCTCTGCCTGGGTATTAACTGCCTGAGCAGCAACCTCTGCAACGTAGGTCTTGAACTTCTCATTCTTTGCAACGAAGTCAGTCTCTGCGTTGACCTCGATCATAGCGGCGGTTTTACCCTCGCGGAGGATATCGACAACACCCTCTGCCGCGATACGGTCTGCCTTCTTTGCGGCGGTGGCAAGACCCTTCTCGCGGAGGATCTTTATAGCCTCGTCGAAATTGCCCTCAGCCTCGGTGAGTGCCTTCTTGCACTCCATCATTCCGCAGTTGGTCTTTGCGCGGAGCTCTGCAACTGCTTTTGCTGTAATTGCTGCCATAATGATATATCCTTTCTTTTACTGCATAAAATCATGACCCGGAATCGGGACGACCCCGGATCATGCGGTTAATTGTGACTTAAGCGTTCTCGGTTGCTTCTTCGGCGGGAGCCGCCTCTTCGGTCTGCTCGCCCTGCTTGCCCTCGATAACGGCGTCGGCGATGACGGAGGAAATGAGCTTGATAGCGCGGATGGCGTCGTCGTTTCCGGGGATGATGTAATCGGCATCGTCGGGATCGCAGTTGGTATCAACGATTGCAACGACCGGGATACCGAGCTTCTTTGCCTCGGCTTCAAACGTCCGGACAAACTTCTCGCCGATGATCTTTCTCTTTTTCTCAGGCTCTGTAACACCTGAGAGCGCACCGAGGAAGTCAGCCGACGCATCGACGCGGATGAAGTTGAGCGCACGGTCTTTGAACGCCTCTTCGATCTCGTCGCCCTCGTTCTTCCTCATGCACCCGTGATCGACGAAAATGCAGTACAGCCTTCCCGGAATCGCCTTCGCAAGAAGCGCCGCACAGACCGACGAATCAACACCTCCGGAAAGACCGAGGATAACTCTGCCGTCCTCTCCGACCTGCTTTCTTATCTCGGCGATCATTCTCGTCTCATAGTCAGCCATGTCGTAATCTCCGACCGCGCCGCAGACACGGTAGAGGAAATTTCTTATCATCTCCGTCCCGTTCGGAGTATTTTCGACCTCCGGATGGAACTGCACGCCGTACAGCCGCCTCTTCACATCGGCGATAGCGGCATTTTCACAGTGCGCCGTGTTTGCCGCCGAAACAAATCCGGCGGGAAGCACGCTGATCTTGTCGGTGTGGCTCATAAGCCCGATCTGATCGGCATCAAGCCCATTGAATATCTCGCAGGAGGTATCGACCTTCACCTTTGTTCTGCCGTACTCGCTGACATCGCAGGAGGAAATCGTTCCGCCGGTGGAGTAAGCCATAAGCTGAATACCGTAGCATATGCCGAGAACCGGTATCCCGCAGTCAAAGAGTTTGGGATCGCATTTCGGCGAGCCGTCGCGGTAAACACTGTCGGGACCTCCGGTCAGGATTATCCCGATGGGGTTCATTGCTTTTATTTCGTCAAGGGGCATATTCCCCGGCTTGATAAGGGAGTAGACATTGCATTCCCTGACCCTGCGGGCGATAAGCTCCTTATACTGTCCTCCGAAATCGAGGACAAGGACAAGCTGATTGCTCATATTTTTGTTTTGCCTTCCGTTCTGTTTGTTGACATACTCATATATTATATTATTTATATCGTACTTTGTCAAGCATCGGAATGACGGTTTTACCGCAAGCGGGCGCATATCAGCCCGGCAAGCGGAATTGCCGGTTTTTCTGCAGTAAAAACCCGCCGTTTATCGAAAAAACGGTATCACTCCCCGTCTTTCCTGACCGCAAATTCCTTGTAAATTTCGTTTTTCGGCACTCCCCTGTCTTTTGCCGCATTTTTTATCGCCGCCATCCTGTCAAGCCCGAGCGAAATGTAGTACTCAACGTGCTCCCTGACCGTCATCCCGGTAAAAAACGCGCCCTCGTCCCGGTCCTCACTTCCGGAAACGGCAATGACATATTCGCCCCGCGCATTCTCCTTCAGCATTTCAGCAACTGCGCCTTCTAAAGTAGTTCTTATATATTCCTCATATTTTTTTGTTATTTCCCTCGCGGCGGTTATTTGACGTTCCCCTCCGAATGTTTCAAGCATATCGGCAAGGGTCGCTTTGAGTTTATGCGGCGCTTCATAGAATATCATCGTCCGCGTCTCGGAGGACAGCTCCTCAAGACGCTTACTTTTCTCCCCCGGCTTGCCCTCAAGAAATCCCTCGAATACAAATCTCCTCGTCGGAAGCCCGGAGACAATAAGCGCATTCACCGCCGCACAGGCACCCGGGATCGGTATCACCTTTATCCCGTTCTCCGCACACAGCCTGACAATATCCTCGCCGGGGTCGCTTATCCCCGGAGTCCCCGCATCGGTGACAAGCGCGCAGGTCTCACCCTCCGAAAGACGCTTTATTATCTCCGCCCCGGCTTTTTTAATGCCGTGCTGCTCATATGTCATCATCGGCTTGCTTATCCCGTAAGCCGAAAGCAGCTTCCCCGTCACCCGTGTGTCCTCCGCGGCAACAAAATCGCAGTCGCCGAGGACCTTCACCGCGCGGTATGTCATGTCGTCAAGATTCCCGATAGGCGTGGCGACAAGATATAAAGTACCGGGCAATGTGAAAACCCCTTTTGATGTTGATATAATAGTATTATACCTGCAATAACAGACAAGTGCAAGCCAAAAAGAGAGGAGATAGGAGTGAGAAGATAGGAGATTTTCCCACAGCAGGGTTCTCTCCTTTCTCCTAACTCCTATCTCCTCTCTGAAAATTACTCTCCGCTCCGCTCCCCAAACCCGTATTCGTGCTCCTTTACGGGCAGGGTGGTGACTTCGACGTTCTCGATGCGGGCCCAGCGGTTGCTGCGCTCGATGAGGGGGACAAGGGCGTCGAGGGCGGCACGCTCGCCCTGGGCCTCCAGCGTGACGCTGCCGTCCCAGTTGTTGGCGACCCAGCCGGTCAGGCCCAGATGTAGGGCTGCGGCGCGGGCATAATAGCGGAAGCCTACGCCCTGCACTGTGCCGGTGAAGCGCCAGCGGCGGCGGATGGCGCTCATGCGTCGATGCCAGTGACGGTGTAATCCCTGGCCTCGACAGCGGTCTTGAGGTCGGCGTCGGCCACATCGTGGGTCAGGGACACAACGGCAGTGCCCTTCTCGTGGCTGACCTCGGCGCTCTGCACGCCGTCCAGGGCCTCCAATGCCTTCTTCACGGTGGCCTCGCAGTGGCCGCACATCATGCCTTCAATGTGAATCGTCTTTTTCATGGCAGTTCCCTCCGTTTGGGTGGTTTTATTTTCCGGGGCAGGCTGCACGGGGCAGCTGCCGGTGGGGCAGGAGATTTCTGGCGCAGACGCGCGGACCGGGGCTTTGCGCTTCGGCGGGGCATCGTGGGCGGCGCTGCGCGGGTCAAAGGTGTTCAGCCGCAGGGCGTTTGTGACGACGCAGACGCTGGACAGGCTCATGGCCGCGGAGGCGATCATCGGGTTCAGCGTGATGCCGAAGCACGTGAACACGCCCGCCGCCAGCGGGATGCAGATGGCGTTGTAGAAGAACGCCCAGAACAGGTTCTGGTGGATGTTGCGCACCACCGCGCGGGACAGGCGCACCGCGGCGGGCACATCGGCCAGGTCGCTGCGCACCAGCACAACGTCGGCGGCGTCCAGTGCGACGTCCGCACCGGCACCGATGGCAATGCCGGTCTCGGCACGGGTCAGGGCGGGGGCGTCGTTGATGCCGTCACCGACCATGGCGACGCGGCCCTGCTTTTGCAGTGCGCGGACCTCGGCTTCCTTGCCCGCGGGCAGGACGCCCGCAATGACATGGTCGGCGTCGAGGCCGACAGCCGCGCCGATGTGGCGGGCCGTGGCGGCGTTGTCGCCGGTCAGCATCACGACCTGCAGGCCGAGAGTTTGCATCTGGGCGATGGCGGCGGCGGAGGACTCCTTCACAACGTCGGACACGCCGATGACGCCTGCGGCCTTACCGGCCAGCGAGAAGTAGAGCGGCGTGATGCCGTCGGCGCTCATCTCATCGCCCGCCTGCTGCAGGTCGTCGGGCAGGGCGCAGGTCTCGCGGATGAAATCGGCATTGCCGCCCGCAATGACCTTGCCCGCGACCTTGCCGCGCAGACCCTTGCCGGGTACGGCCTCAAAGTCGGTCACAGTGGCGTAGGAGAGATGGTCCTTCTCGGCGCGCTGCAGGATGGCACGGGCCAGCGGGTGCTCACTGCGCAGCTCCAGACCGGCGGCCATGCTGAGCAGAAATTTCTCGGGCACGTTGCGGGTGCCGAAGATTTTTACAACGTTGGGCTCACCGGTGGTGACGGTGCCGGTCTTATCCAGCAGCACGGCGTCGGTGTAGCCGGTGGTTTCGAGGCTGGCGGCGGTCTTGAACAGGATGCCGTTTTTGGCACCCACGCCGCTGCCGACCATGATGGCGACGGGCGTCGCCAGGCCCAGGGCGCAGGGGCAGCTGATGACCAGCACGCTGATGCCGCGGGCCAGTGCAAATGTAAAGGTCTGGCCCAGCAGCAGCCAGATGACAAACGTGGCCGCGGCGATACAGATGACGGTGGGCACGAAGATGCCGGAGACCCTGTCCGCGGTCTTGGCCAGCGGGGCCTTCGTCGCGGCGGCGTCGCGCACCAGGCGGATGACCTGGGACAGCGTCGTGTCCTGGCCGACGCGCTCGGCACGGCAGGTCAGCGCACCGTTCTGGTTGATGGTCGCGGCGCTGACGGGGGAGCCGGGGAACTTGTCCACCGGCATACTCTCGCCGGTCAGGGCGGCCTCGTTGACAGTGGAGATGCCCTCGGTGACGGTGCCGTCCACGGGGATGCTCTCACCGGGGCGGACTAAAAAGAGGTCGCCGACGTTGACCTCACTGACCGGGACTGTGACCTGCTCGCCGCCGCGCAGGACGCAGGCGGTCTGGGGGGCCAGCTTCATCAGGCTTTTCAGTGCGTCGGTGGTCTTACCCTTGCTGTAGGCTTCCAGCGTTTTGCCGACGGTGATGAGCGTTAAAATCATGGCCGCCGACTCAAAATAGAGGTCGTGGCGGTACTGCATGACCAGGTCGTCGTTGCCGGTGGACAGGCCGATGCAGATCATGACGATGGCGAACACGCCGTAGGCCAGCGACGCGCCAGCGCCGAGGGCGACGAGGGTATCCATGCCGGGCGCGCGGGTCTTGATGCCCTTCCAGCCCGAGAGGAAGAACGCGCGGTTGATCCAGCAGACGGGCAGGGTCAGCACCAGCTGGGTGCCCGCGTACAGGATGGCGTGCCAGCCGCCGCCGTGGAACACACTGCCCAGCGGCAGGCCGATCATGTGGCCCATCGAGACGTACATAAGCGGCACAAGGAAGCAGAGGCTGGCAATCAGGCGCTTTTTGAGCTTGGGAGTCTCGGTGTCCTCGAGCTCGGCGCTTTCGCTCTCGGCGGAGGCGAGGGACGCGCCGTACCCCGCGGCGTCCACGGCGCGGAGGATGCGCCGTGCCGTGGCATCGGGGTCGGCGTCGGGGGCGTAGGCTACCTGCATCGAGTTGGTCAGCAGGCTTACGGCGACGGATGCCACACCCGGCACCGCCGCAACGGCTTTTTCCACATGGCTTGCGCAGGCCGCGCAGCTCATGCCGGTGATTTCGTAGCGTTGCATGGGGATACTCCTTTTTTGGTAGTGCAGAGAAAGCCTTCCCCCCGAGGGGGAAGGTGGCGCGGAGCGCCGGATGAGGGGAGAGCTGACGGATACTGCCCGTGAGCGGGTGGCGTTGGCGGGGTCTGCCCTCATCAGTCACCTTCGGTGACAGCTTCCCCCGAGGGGGAAGCCTTTTATCTTATTAAAACAGATTTTCCGGCAGAACGATGTCGTTTTTCGGGACCTGGGACCAATCGAAGGTGCGGGCCAGGGCCTGGGGCGTTGTAGGCGCGGGGGAGGCTTGCAGGCCGCAGGCAAAGGCCAGCTTGCCGATGATCTCCTCGGGGGTGTATTTCTCCCGCAGGTTCTCGAGACTCTGGTCGCCGTCACGCTTTGAGAGGCGGCGGCCATCGGAGGCCAAAAGCAGCGGCAGATGGTAAAATTTCGGCGGGGTCAGACCCAGCTCCCGGTAAAGCCAGAGCTGGCGCGGTGTGCTGGACAAGAGGTCGCTGCCGCGCACGACCTCATCGACGCCCATCAGCGCGTCGTCCACAACGACGGCCAGCTGGTAGGCAAACACACCGTCGGCCCGCCGCAGGAAAAAATCCCCGCAGTCGCGGGCGAGGTTTTCTTCATAGTGCCCCATGTGGCCGTCCTCAAAGGCGATGACCTCGTCGGGCACCTGCACGCGCCAGGCGGGGGCGCGGGTCTTGGAGCGCTCGGCAATTTCAGCGGGCGTCAGGCCGCGGCAGGTCCCGGCGTAGATGACCTGCCCGTCGCTGCGATGGGGCGCGCTGGCCGCGTGCAGCTGACTGCGGCTGCAAAAGCAGGGATAGACCAGCCCACGGTCGAAGTACCGCTGATAAATTTCGCTGCGGTCACTCTGGTAGATCGGCGGCGTCGGGCCGTCGGCGGCAAGGCCGAGCCACGCCAAATCGTCCACAATGGCGTCCGCATAGCTGCGGGGGCAGCGCTGGGTGTCCAGATCCTCAATGCGCAGCAGCACCTGCCCGCCCTTGCTTTTGGCGCTCAGCCAGGCCAGCAGGCAGCACATCAGGTTGCCCAGGTGCATCCGCCCGCTGGGGCTGGGCGCGTAGCGTCCCGTGCTCATTCCAGTGTGTAGGTGCCGTCGCCAAGGGCACGCAGATGGACACGGTAGAAGGCGGCCACGGCCTTTGTCATGGCCTCGGCGTCGGTGACGCTGGCCGTCTCGACGGCACTGTGCATCGCGAACTGGGCGCAGCCGATGTCTGCCATCGGGATGGGCAGCGTGTGGCTCTGCAAATTGCCCAGTGTGCTGCCGCCGGCCTCGTCGGCGCGGTTCGTGAACACCTGCACCGGCACGCCGGCCTTCCGGCAGATGGCGCGGAAGATCGCGCCGCTGACGGCGTTCGTCGTGTACTTCTGGCTGGCGTTGTACTTGAGCACCACGCCGCCGCCCAGCCGCACGGGCGCGCAGGGGTCGGACTTCTGCGGGAAGTTCGGGTGGGTCGCGTGGGCGTTGTCGGCGCTCAGCATAAAGCTGTTGGCCATGGCGCGGTGGCTGGCCTGTGCGCTGTGGGGCACGGCTTCAAGGATGCGGTCCAGCACGTCGCGCAGGTAGCTGCTCGCGGCACCCATCCGGCTCGAGGAACCGACCTCCTCGTTGTCGAACATCGCCCAGACCGGGGCGCAGGCGCTGTCGGTCTCCCCGGACGCATCCAGAAAGCCCAGCAGCGTCGTGGCGGCACATTCCAGATCGTCAATGCGCGGGGCCATGAAAAATTCACCGTCGGGGCCGATCTGGGTCGGGGCCTGGCGGGTGACGAGCTGCAGATCGCTGTCCAGAATGTCGGCGGCCTCCACACCGAGGGACTCGGCGACGAGGTCGGTCAGGGTGCGGCTGCCCGCGGGGCCCCACAGCGGCTGCATATCGACCTGCGGGTTGAAGGTGTGGCCCTTGTTGATGTCCCGCTGAAAGTGGATGGCCAGCGACGGGATGACGAGCAGGTCGCGGTCAAGGTACACAAGGCGGCTCTCGATGCCGTCCTCGGTCTTGACGAGGGCGCGCCCGCCGACGGTCAGCGGGCGGTCCAGCCAGGTGGACATGATCATCCCGCCGTAGCCCTCGACGCTCAGGCGGCGGCAGCCGTCGTTTTCAACGGTGTCGGCCTTGATTTTCCACGACGGGGAGTCGCTGTGGCTGGCCACGATGCGCCAGCCGCCGATGGCGTGCTGCGGCACGCGCCACGCCACAACGGACGAGCCGTTGCGGGTCGTGTAGTAGCCCTTGCCCGGCTCAAGGTTCCAGTAGTCGGCCTCCTCCAGCCGGGTGAAGCCGGCTGCGCACAGCCAGCTTTCGGCGGTGGCAGCGGCGTGGAACGGGGTGACGGACTCCTGCAGAAACTCTACTAAATCATCGTACATAAGTTGTTTTCTCCTCTTGGGTGATTTTCCGCACATTTGGCGGTGGATATTGTAGGGCGGGGTGACCCCACCCCGCCGCGGCGGCCTGAGGTCAGGCTGCCCTACCTTATAATCATACACAACTATATTACCGCAAACATTCCCAAGAAACAAGTTGCAAACGCGGGGAAAATACCCTATACTTAGTATATTCAAATAGGCACTTTTGACAAGTACGCACTTTTTAGAAACCGCTACCCAAAAGGAGAGTGTGAGCAATGCACCCGAACGAACACTGTAACTGCCGCTATGCGGATGTGGGCTGTGACAGGATGGAGCAGGTCATGGACCAGATCAGCGGCAAGTGGAAGATGCGCATTTTATTCATGGTGGGCGCACACGGCACGCTGCGCTACGGTGAGCTGCGCAAGCTGCTGGACGGCGTGACCCACAAGATGCTGTCGAACCAGTTGAAGGAGCTGGCCGCGGACGGGCTGGTGCAGCGCATCGACTATAACGAGATCCCGCCCCGGGTCGAGTACCGCCTGACCGAAAACGGTGAGGCGCTGATGCCGATTTTTGACGACATTCAAAACTATATCCGCCGCCAGAGCTGCGGCGACTGCTGCAAGCAGGAAACACGCCACACCTGCTGTGAATAATATAAGGTAGGATTGGGGGCGTTGGTATGCGTAGGTTAGCGATTCTCTTAGCGGGGGCCGCCCTGCTGGCCGGGTGCGCAGCCCCGGCGGTGCCGGAGGCGGCGTCCGCGGTGCAGGCGGTATCGTCCGAAGCGGGCACCGGGCACGCAGGCAGCCGGACCGAGCAGCTTGCCGTGCTGGATGGGCTGGTGGATTTCGGCGCGGACACGGCAGGCTGCAGCCTGAAAACGGCCCGGGCCGCGGCGGTGCTGGTGGAGTACCTGAGCGCGTCGGAGTTTGAGGATGGTACAGCGGATACCTGGCGGGCCGGGCTGAGCGGCGACGCGCAGGAGCGGCTGGCGCTGAACTGGCCGGGCATCCTGGCCGAAGCACAGGCGATTTGTGCCGACCCCGCGGCCTGTGCCGATGAGCTGGCGTCCGCGGGCGTGGAGACGGATTTCCCCGGTATGGAGCTGGGCGGTGTGCCGGATAAGCTGACGGCGCTGGACGCAGTGCTGGGCGCACAGGGGCGGCCCGTAAAATGATAACAAAAAAGACAGCAGGTACGCAGTTTTGAACAGCACCCCATTTGTTAGACAGTATGGTATACTATCTAACAAGTGGGGT
>ERZ827186.3203-NODE-3203-length-9898-cov-2.435436_pt1 | contig 9898 bp, 8 predicted proteins | sample MGYA00519918_ERZ827186 | MGnify/ENA primary metagenome ERZ827186 (study PRJEB31778, sample SAMEA3449275) | human gut metagenome | biome: human gut; feature: human-associated habitat; material: faeces | place: United Kingdom | collected 2010/2012 ... | reverse complement strand
GCTCACTGAAACAGAGACTGGAAGAGATCTACGCACAGTACGGACGTTATCTCAACAAGATCGATAGCTTTGAATTCCCGGGACTGAGCGGAATGGATAAGATGTCAGGAATCATGGAAAATCTTCGTAAGAATCCTCTGGAAGAGATCGCAGGATACAAAGTAGCCAGCGTGATCGATTACGAGAAGACAGAAGAAACAGGACTTCCGAAGGCTAACGTACTTGTTTACAAACTGGAGAACAACGAGACAGTAATCGTTCGTCCATCCGGAACAGAGCCGAAGATCAAGATCTACTACACAACACTTGGTAAAGATCTTGCAGAGGCAGAAGCTGAGAAAGAGAAGCTTGCAGAAGCACTGAAGCCTATTATGGAGTAATAGAAGATGGGAAAGGGGATCAGATATCTGGTCTCCTTTTTCAATGTCGTAAAAAAATAAGTAGTAAATATGTAGCATATATGTTAAAATCAATACATTACAGTAAAGTAATAAAGTGATTAGAGAACGAAACAGATGGAGGAATATTACGATGTATATAACATGTCTTGATGTAGAGGGAGTACTTGTACCGGAGATCTGGATTGCATTCGCAGAGGCGAGTGGAATTCCGGAACTCAAGAAGACAACAAGAGACGAACCTGACTATGATAAACTGATGAATTGGAGACTTGGAATTCTGAAAGAGCATGGTCTCGGACTGAAAGAGATCCAGGAGACAATCGCAAAGATCGATCCGCTTCCGGGAGCGAGAGAGTTCTTAGATGAGCTCCGCACATTCAGTCAGGTAATCCTGATCAGTGATACATTTACACAGTTTGCCACACCGCTGATGGAGAAGCTGGGCTGGCCGACACTGTTCTGCAACAGTCTGGAAGTAGCAGAGGACGGCGAGATCACAGGATTCAAGATGCGCGTAGAGCAGTCTAAACTGAGTACTGTGAAAGCACTGCAGTCTATCGGATTCGACACGATCGCAAGCGGAGATTCCTACAATGATCTCGGAATGATCCAGGCAAGCAAAGCAGGCTTCCTCTTCCGCAGTACAGAACAGATCCGTGCAGATCATCCGGAAATTCCGGCCTATGAGGAGTATGATGAACTGCTTGCAGCGATCAGAGAAGCAATGAAATGAAGAAGGGAAAGTCGGAATGATCAACGAAAGAATTGTGATCGAAGAAAAAACAAAGGACTATAATGAGGCATGGATAGAGACCTATTTCTGGCAGGAGTCGGAAGAACTCTATCCGGGGCAGAAGCGTCCGGTCATAGTGATCTGTCCGGGCGGAGCTTATTGCATGACTTCTGACAGAGAGGCAGAAGCCATTGCTGTCCGGTTTATGGGAATGGGCTATCACGCAGTGGTGCTTCGTTACAGTGTGGCACCTGCCAGATATCCGGTGGCCCTCCGTCAGCTGGCAAAAACAGTAGCTCTTCTCAGAGAGAACAGCGATAAGTGGCATATTGAAAAGAATAAGATCATTGTGTCCGGTTTTTCGGCAGGTGGCCATCTGGCAGCTTCTCTGGGAGTATTCTGGAATACGGAGGAGCTTGCAGGGATCACGGGAATGGAAAACGAGAGGATCCGTCCCAATGGCATGATCCTGAATTATCCGGTGATCACTTCAGGGGTAGCTGGTCATGAAGAAAGCTTCCGAAATCTTCTGGGAGATCGTTATGAGGAGCTGAAAGATCGGATGTCTCTGGAATTTCAGGTTACGGAAGATACACCCAGAACCTTTATCTGGCATACCTTTGAGGATCAGACGGTGCTGCTGGATAATACACTTCTCTTTGTTCAGGCACTTTATAAAAAGGGCATTCCAGTGGAGTATCATGTTTTTCCGCAGGGACCCCATGGGATCGGCCTGGCAAATGAGCTGACTGCCAACGAAAACGGCAGAGGGATCGCAAGAGCCTGTGAACCATGGAGTGAGCTTGCAGGAAAATGGCTGAACCGAGAATTCCCATGGTGGAACGGGGCAAAGATCGAAAGATAATACGAGACTGCTGTGTCGGATAAAATATCCTTTTTACCGGGAAACCGGTAGAGAGGGTATTTTTTATGATTGTGATGACTGCTGTATTTGTCGGCTGTTTTGTCTGGCTTATCTGATGATAAAAGCTATGCAGGGCTTTGATGTGGATCTGGATCAGTATTCACATTGCAGAAAGAAAGGAATTTTGATAATTATGGATAAAAATCAGATTTTTATTACCAGTGGTACGGAATATAAAAGAATGACAAAGGAGCTTCTGGAAAAAGCGGATCTTCAATCTCATATCGGGGACAGAAAGAAAAAGATCGGGATCAAGCCGAATCTGGTTTCTCCTTCAGAGGCTTCCTGGGGTGCAACGACTCATCCGGAAGTGGTTGCAGGAATTATCGAGTATCTGAAGGAGCATGGCTTCCGGGATATGGTGATGCTGGAGGGATCCTGGGTAGGAGATAAGACAAGGGAGGCCTTTGAGACCTGTGGCTTTGACAGGCTTGAGGAAGAGTATCAGGTGCCGTTCTGGGATATGCAGAAGGATAAGGGTATTTCTGTGGACTGCGGCGGAATGGAGCTGAATGTCTGCGAGCGGGTAAAGGAGCTTGATTTTCTGATCAATGTGCCGGTTCTGAAAGGCCATTGTCAGACAAAGATCACCTGTGCCCTTAAGAATATGAAGGGGTTGATCCCAAATAAGGAAAAGAGACGGTTTCATTCTCTGGGGCTTCATAAACCCATTGCTCATCTGAATATGGGGATACAGCAGGACTTTATTGTTGTGGATAATATCTGCGGGGATCTGGATTTTGAGGATGGCGGAAATCCTGTTGTGATGAACCGGGTGATGGCTGCCTGTGATCCGGTTCTTGTGGATGCATATGTTTGTCAGATGATGCATTATGAGGTAGCTGAGGTTCCTTATGTGAAGCTGGCAGGTGAGCTTGGCGTGGGCTGCTCAGATATTTCCAAAGCAGATGTCAGATTTCTGGAGGATGGTGCGGATCAGAGGATGCCGGTATCCAGAAAGGTTGTGGAGCTTGCGGATGCCGTAGAGGAAGTGGAATCCTGCAGTGCCTGCTACGGGTATCTGATCCCGGCATTGGAGATGCTGAAGGAAGAGGGGCTTTTTGAGAAGCTGGATGAGAAGATCTGCATCGGACAGGGGTATCGTGGTAAGAAGGGAGTGCTTGGTGTGGGACACTGTACCTGTAAGTTTCAGAATTATGTGGAGGGGTGTCCGCCGTTGGAGGGGGATATATATGAGTTTTTGAAAGAGTATATTGGCGAACGGACGCCGGGGAAGTGACAGTCCTCCGGCCGGACTCCGTCGGGGGATGCTGCTAAGGTTCCGTGAGCCGGCTAAAACCATTGCGGAAGGGCCCAGAACTCGCCTTCGGCTCAAACAGCTGGGCCCTTCCGCAATAACGCCGTCTCCCGCAACCTAACCATCATCACCCCTCCTCCGTAGTAGCCCGGAGGACTGTCACTTCCCCGGCTGGCGTTTCAGCCGGAGAGGTGTAAGCGGATGCGTGGTGTCCTGTCCTTACGTTTTGATGAGTTGAGCGTCCGCAGTTGGAGGTGTGGGAAGGATAGCGTCTGGTCAATAAATATTTTGGTGTTGTTCAATGTGTTGGAATGGTGGGAAGGATACGTCTTCTTGTTGAAAGGTGTTATGCCGATGAGATCGGCACAGCCTGGCGTTTTAAACAAACGCAGAATCCATCGCCCTGTCAGTAACGTAACATGACCAAAACGTACGATTTCTAGCGGGGCCTGAGGGAAGGGGTGCAGGGGAGGGGAAACGGCCTTTCGCAACTACGAGTGCTTCCCCTCCCCTGCGGTTTCACTTACGCTTCCAAAGCGTAAAAACATTTTTCAGAAAAAAATTTTCAGAAAAAAGAATCCTAAAGACATCTCTTTACAATCTCAATAATCTGCTCCATAGAAAACCGGCTGCTGTCAATACAGAGATCATACTGTGTCATATCCAGCCATTTGCTGTCTGTAAAGTATTCATAGTAAGCCTTTCTCTCTTTATCCATTTTTTTGACCAGCTTCCGTGCGCTGGCTTCTTCTCTGCCGGTACGGCGTATCACATTCTGAACTCTTTCCTCAAAAGGTGCATGGATAAAAAGTTTAAGAGATTTATCCTTCAGGATATTGGTCGCACAGCGGCCGACAATTACGCAGTCCTCTCTCTGCGGAAGGGACAGGATGATCTTTCTCTGGAGATCATAGAGCACATCGTTCATTGGTACAAAAGAGAAATTATCTGTAAACTGCAGCTCACTGTCAACGGGAAATACCCACTGACTGGCTTTTTTCTCGTCTACCTTTGCCAGGGTGTCGAAGGGGATATTGTTTTTCTTGGCAGCCATGTCGATCAGTTCTTTATCATAAAAACCGATGTCCAGGTTTTCAGCCAGAGTCTTGCCGATAAGGCGTCCGTTGCTTCCAAACATACGATTGATGGTGATAATACGTTTTGCCATAAAGATACCTCCTTTATTTCGGACCGGAAGCAGGAATATCTGATTTCCGGTAGTTTTTCTTACTTCTTTTATAACATATTTCAGTAAAAAATACCAGAAAATAATACATAATACTTAAAATAATATTTAATATACACAAAAACGACGGTAACAGACAGAAAATATAATTAATTATCCGTATTTACATATGAAAAATATCATACCTTTTTCACCGGGTTTTCACAGATCACACAAAGACTTTACACATTTTTCTTTTAAAATATTTTAAAACAGAGAGAACATACATAGCATATTTGGAGGTTAAGGAAAATGAAACGACGACGTAAAAGGCTTATGGTGATCGTCCCGGTGGCGGCTGTCTGTGTGGCAGGTGCGGGAACTGTGGGATATTTTAAAGTGGCGTATACGAAGCCGGCGCAGAAAACAGCAGCGAAAACACAATCGGCGGAGGCGAAAAAAGGGAACCTTTCCAAGACAATTGTGAGTACCGGTAATCTGGACCTGGCAGAAAATGCGTTTACAGAGCTCCTGATGGAACGCTTTGAGCAGGACGAAGACGCTTTTTCCATTGTGGATCAGTCAGAGATCATGGAAGCCATGTCCGGTGTCACCAACACCATGTCTCTGATGATCAGAACAAATCGCGTTTTTTTATCTGGAAATCCGCACATTGATAAGGTATAATCTATAACAGTTAGAGGAATATCTCTGCCGGGAGGACGGAACTGCCGGCAGGGAACTGCCGAGAAAGGGATGACAGTAAATTTGAACATCGTGGAAAAATGTGTTTCATGCCTGAATATAAAAGAATCTTATGATCTGGCCAGGCGCATGGAACAGGAAAAAACAAATCCGGTTCTGGGATACCGTACAGCAGGCTCCCTGGCAGAGCGAAAAACCGGAGAAATGCTTTTGGAAGAAATGAAAAAAGCCGGTCTCACACAGGTAGAAAAAGATAAGATCCGTGTGGATGCATGGGAATTTAAAAAAGCTGTGATGCGCTGCCATGACAGAGAGGGAACCTGCCGGGAGATCCAGCTTGGCGCATATCAGACGGATTTTAAGACCAATGGCTTTCAGAGGTTTGATCTTGTATATCTTGGAAAGGGTACAGCTGACGAATATAAGGATATCGATGTGAAAGGAAAGCTGGTTCTTATCGAGATCAATCAGAGAGAAGAATGGTGGATCAACTACCCGGTGTATCAGGCACACCTGAAGGGTGCAGCAGCTCTGATCGCCGTACAGAGCAGAGGATACGCACAGATCGATGATACGGCTTTGAATGCACAGGATATCGCAGGACCTTCCTGTGCGCCTGCATTTTCCATGTCACGGGCAGATTTTCTTATGATCCGTCAGTTGATGGAGGAAAAAAATGAGAATGGGAATCGTGTTCCGGAGCTTTCCGTGGAATTTGATGCGGACACAGAGGTGATCAGAGACCAGTATACCTACAATATCGTTGGCAAAATCCCGGGAACCGATTCGGATTCCATGATCCTGTTAAGTGCTCACTATGATTCCTATTTTGAGGGATTTCAGGATGATAATGCGGCAGTGGCCATGATCATTGGAATTGCCAGGGCGCTGCTCCGTGGTGGCTATAAACCTCACCATACTATTGTGGTATGTGCTCTTGCAGCAGAAGAATGGGGGATTTCCGACACAAAATATGACTGGTCCACAGGTGCTTACCGCCAGGTATTTGAGGCGAGACCGGAGTGGCAGGGGCACGTGATCGCAGATCTGAATTTTGAGCTTCCGGCTCATGCACACAGTACCAGAGATGCAGTACGATGTACCTATGAGTATGCGGATTTTGTGCGCAGCTTCGTGGATGTTGTGCAGATGCCGGAGGGGATTTATCCGGAGGGCATGACCACGTTGTATCCCATTGAAACCTGGTCTGATGATTTTACCATGGCTATTTCCGGGATCCCGTCCATGGTCAATGATTTCAGCGGTGGTCCGTTTATGGAAAATTATTATCATTCCCAGTATGATAACCAGGATGTTTATGAGGAAGAAGTATATAAATTCCACCACGAATTTTATCTGAGGCTCCTTCTTGCTATTGACAGTCTTGCACTGCCGCCGATGGATTTCGGACGGGCACTGGCCGGTAGTATTGAGAGCTTGGATCTGGATCTGTGTATGCAGACCGGCGCCGACAGTACACTCCTTCTGAAAAAAACAGAAGAGGCAAAAAAAGCGGCTGCCATCCTTGCAGAGCAGGTACGGCGCTTCAACAGCCTTCCGGAAGAAAAACGTGACTGGAAAAAAGCCGATGCCATCACCGAAAAGCTTCTCGGTGTATTTCGGAAATCCCAGGATTATCTGGTGCGTCTGGACTGGGATGACAATGTGATCTTTCCCCAGCAGGCCGTCCAGAACAATCTTTATGCACTGAAAGAAGCCATGGAATATCTGGAAAAAGGAGAGATTGCGCCTGCGCTGGAATCCTTTTACAGTATTGATAATAATTGTTATGCATTTCAGTTTGAACGGGAAGTTTTTTATCATTTTACAGAATATATCATGAAGCAGTCCCCGGATCGTCTGATGTGGGGAAAAGGCCGGATCATCCATCATGAGAACCTTTATGACCTTGTGGAAAGCCTGAAAGAAAAGAAACCGGGTGACAGCCTGGAGGCAGAAAAACAAAGCCTGAGGGAAGCCTGGGAGAGGCAGAAGCAATATTATGTGGATGATATCGGATATCTGATCCGCACAGCGGAAAAGCTTACAGATCTGATCTGCGAGGTCAGCGATATGTTTGAAAAAGGAACAGAATAAAACCATACCTGGAGGAAAGAATGGAAAGCCATAATTTATACCGAGTGAAAGAAGAAGATCTGGATAAGCTGATCCGGATATTGACCGTATGTTTTTCGGAGGATCCTCTGTATCATGCACTGATCCCGGACAGGGATACCAGAGAACGTCTGATGCCGGAGCTTTTTACCTGTGATCTTACGGAGTTTTTTGAGACCTGTGAGATCTATGCAGACAGCAGTGAGCTGAACAGCATCCTGGTAGTATCCGACGGAACGGAGCATGAAGCAGCCTTACATAATCTGATGGTGGATTTTTTTGCCCTTCTGAAAACAGATGGCTATCTGATCAAAGAGGATCCAAGTCTTGCGACCCTGCGGAAATTCATCCAGGGAAAAGATTATCTGAATTCCAGCTGGACTTCCCAGCTTCATACAGCAGAAAGACTTCATGTGATCTATCTGGCTGTGGCGCCGAAGATGCAGCATCATGGTCTTGCTGAGAAGCTGATGGATGAGGTGATCGATTATGCGGACAGGCATAAGCTGATGATCTCTCTAGAAACCCATAATCCGGCAAATGTTTCCATGTATGAGAAATTCGGATTTAAATTATACGGCATTGTACAGAAAAAAGGATTTGATCTGAAGCAGTACTGCATGATCAAACAGGCATAGGAGGAATTACGATGAAACGAAAATGGTGGCATGACAAAGTGGTATATCAGATATACCCCAAGAGCTTTTATGATTCCAACGGAGACGGAATCGGAGACATCCCAGGAATCATCAGCAAGCTTGATTATCTTAAGGAACTGGGAGCAGATATCCTCTGGCTTTCCCCAATCTATAAATCTCCCCTTGCAGACCAGGGATATGACATTGCAGATTATTATGCGATTGATCCGCGGTTTGGGACCATGGAGGATATGGACCGGCTGATCGCAGAAGCGAAAAAAAGAGAGATGTACATCCTTATGGATCTGGTGGTAAATCACTGCTCCGATGAGCATGAGTGGTTTCAGCAGGCCATTAAGGATCCGGACGGAAAGTATGGAAATTTCTTTTATATCCGGGACAAAAAGGATGATAAAGCTCCCTGCAACTGGAGAAGCTATTTCGGTGGTCCGGTATGGGAAGAGCTTCCGGGACATCCGGATAAACAGTATCTCCATGTATTCCACAAGAAGCAGCCGGATCTCAACTGGGAGAATCCGGAGGTAAGAGAGGAAGTCTACAAAAACATCCGCTGGTGGATGGAAAAGGGGCTTGGCGGATTCCGTATTGATGCCATTATCAATATCAAGAAGAAGCTTCCGTTTTCCGATTATCCTGCCGATCGTGCAGACGGGCTCTGCAATATCGAGAGGATGCTGGAGGAGGCAGAGGGAATCGGAGAATTCCTGGGAGAGATGGCTGAGAAGTGCTTTCATCCCTATGATGCTTTTACTGTAGGAGAGGTCTTCAATGAAAAGGAAGATGAGATCAAAGACTTCATTGGAGAAAACGGATATTTTTCATCCATGTTTGATTTTGAGGAAACCTGTTATGGAAAGAGCGCGAATGGCTGGTATGCATCCAAACCGTACCTGAGTCCGGAAGAGTATAAGAAGTGTATTTTCCATACTCAGAAAAAGATCGGGGATACCGGTATGATCTCCAACATTATTGAGAATCATGATGAGCCAAGAGGTGTCTGTCACTATATTTCTCCGGAAGACCGCTGCCCGGATTCCAAAAAGCTTCTGGCAGGTATTTATTTCCTGCTGAAGGGAATTCCGTTTATTTATCAGGGTCAGGAGATCGGTATGGAGAATATGGAGTTTACTTCTATGGACCAGATCGATGACATCAGTACCATCGATGAATACCAGGTAGCGCTCCGTGCCGGATGCAGTGAAAAAGAAGCGCTTGATGCTGCTTCCGCATTTTCCAGAGACAATGCCAGAACTCCGGTACAGTGGAGCGCAGAGAAAAATGCAGGATTTACAGAAGGAGAGCCGTGGCTTGGTGTCAATCCCAATTATAAGGAAATCAATGTAGAGACCCAGTTAACGGACAGTGACTCCCTCCTTTCTTTCTACAAAAAGCTGACTGCACTGAGAAAAGCTCCGGAATATAAAGAAACCCTTGTATACGGAACCTTCACTCCATATCAGGAAGAACGGAAGAATCTGATCGCCTATACAAGAAACGGTGAGAAGGATCTGCTGATCCTGGGAAATATGCAGGCACAGTCACAGAAGGTATCTTTGCCGGGAGAAGTAAAAGAGGTGCTTCTGAATAATCAGAAAGCTGTGGAGATCACAGAAAAAGAGATCATTTTGAAACCGTATCAGTTTATCGTTCTGGAGATCGCTGACTGATACGGCGTCAGAACAGCAGCAGAGAAAAAACAATAGCTATTTAGCTGACGGTCTGTTAAAATAAATGTCTGGCTGAAAAAACAGCCGCGATGAAAGAGAATGAGAATTCAGAAGGGAATAAAGTATGCTGAAGATAAAGAATTACGTAAAGGCAGAAAGCCTTGAACAGGCATATGAACTGAACCAGAAAAGAACAGCCTGTGTGCTGGGCGGTATGGTCTGGCTGAAAATGGGAAAGATGCAGATCGGTACGGCGATCGATCTCTCCGG
>ERZ827186.3200-NODE-3200-length-9908-cov-2.822288_pt1 | contig 9908 bp, 9 predicted proteins | sample MGYA00519918_ERZ827186 | MGnify/ENA primary metagenome ERZ827186 (study PRJEB31778, sample SAMEA3449275) | human gut metagenome | biome: human gut; feature: human-associated habitat; material: faeces | place: United Kingdom | collected 2010/2012 ... | reverse complement strand
GTCACCTTTTAAAAATTTAATTGCTTCTATTACTTCTAAATTATTTCCTACTGTGTATCCTAGTGGTTCATCCATATTTGTTAATACACATATTGTTTCTCTATTGGCTAATTTTCCTATTTCTATCATTTCATTTGCTAACATTTCTGCATGTTGTATATCTTTCATAAAAGCACCTTTTCCAACTGTTATGTCTAATACTATTTTTTCAGCGCCACTTGCTATTTTTTTGCTCATTATACTAGAAGCTATTAAAGGAATGCTTTCAACACATGAAATACTATCTCTTAATGCATATAATTTTTTATCAGCTGGTGCTAAATTTAATGTTTGTGAAATCATACTGATACCTATGTTTTCCACATTTTGTATGAATTTGTGGATATCTATATTAGTTTTATATCCTGGAATTGATTCTAATTTATCAACAGTTCCTCCTGTAAATCCTAATCCTCTTCCTGACATTTTAGCCACTGGTACTCCTAGAGATGCTACTAATGGTAATAAGCAAATAGATACTTTATCTCCTACTCCTCCTGTTGAATGTTTGTCTACTATTATTTTATTTATTTTTGACAAATCTAATATCTCTCCTGAATTAGCCATTGCCAATGTTAAATTTGTTGTTTCTTTTTTTGTCATTCCATTTAAAAATATTGCCATTACTAATGCAGCTGCTTGATAATCTGCAATTTGTTCATTAACATATCCTGTTACAAAATATTCAATCTCTTCTTTTGTTAATTCTTGCTTTTCTCTCTTTTTTTCTATAATTTCTAAAATATTCATATTCCATCACCTACACAAAATTTTTCGTAAAACTTCTTCTATGTATTGGACATAATCCATATTCTTTTATTGCTGCTATATGTGCAGCAGTTCCATATCCTTTATGTTTTGCAAAACCGTATTGTGGATATACTTTATCCCATTCTCTCATGATTCTATCCCTTGTTACTTTTGCTATAATTGATGCGGCTCCTATTGAATAACATTTCGCATCACCTTTTATTATAGATTCATATGGAACTCCATCTGTGTCTATATGTTGAAGTGCATCTATTATTATTAAATTTGGTCTTACATCTAAACCTTTTACAACATTTGTAACTCCATTTTTAGTTGCATTTAAAATATTTATATCATCTATTACATCTTGTCCTATTATCGCTACAGAATAACTAATTGCTTCTTCTATAATTTTATCATACAGTAATTCTCTCTTTTTTTCTGAAACTTTTTTAGAATCATTTACTCCTTCAATCATTGAGTTTTCAGGCATTATTACACCTGCAACAACAACAGGACCAGCTAATGGCCCTCTTCCTGCTTCATCTATTCCACAAATTGCCTTAAATCCTTTTTGATGTAATTCTTTTTCTATTTGTTTTAAATTTGTTAATCTTTCTAGTTCTTTTTCCTTCATTTTTCTTCCTCCAGATCCTCTCTCATGTCTGTTTTCAATTACAAATCACTGTCTTGCATCTGTTTTTCAAACGCAGTGTTTTTTTCTTCTTTACATATCCGAGATTATCATGGCTTTATAAAAAACTCTGTGAAGTTATGTTAAATCTATGTTAAATAGCGAAAATTTTATTAAAGTTCCATTTAATTTAATGGATGAAATGTTAAATTTTCTATTTGGCATGAAAGGTTATTCACATAACAGGCAGAAAAAAAGAGTGTTATCCACACATTTTGCTTTCATGTGTGAATAACACTCTGAAATTTCTTTACATTATTACAGTTCGCAGTTGTTTACTGTTCTTGGGAATGGAATGACGTCACGGATATTGGACATTCCTGTCAGATACATGACGCATCTCTCGAATCCAAGTCCGAATCCTGAGTGATGTGTGGAACCGTATTTACGAAGATCTAAGTAAAACTGATAGTTTTCTTCGTCCAATCCAACTTCTTCCATACGTTTTTTAAGCATTTCATAATCATCTTCTCTCTGGCTGCCGCCGATGATTTCTCCGATACCTGGCACGAGGCAGTCCATTGCTGCTACGGTCTTTCCGTCTGGGTTAAGCTTCATGTAGAAAGCCTTGATTTCCTTTGGATAATCGGTTACAAATACAGGACGTTTGAATACTTCTTCTGTGAGGTAACGTTCATGTTCTGTCTGTAAATCTGTACCCCAGGATACCTTATATTCAAATTTATCGTTATGTTTTTCAAGGATTTCTACAGCTTCTGTATACGTTACATGACCAAATTCAGAATTCAACACATGATTCAGCCTGTCTTTTAATCCTTTATCTACAAACTGGTTTAAGAAATCCATTTCTTCCGGCGCATTCTCCATAACGTAGGAAATAACATATTTAAGCATTGCTTCTGCCACTTCCATGTCATCTTTTAAGTCTGCAAATGCCATCTCCGGCTCAATCATCCAGAATTCTGCTGCATGACGGGCAGTATTAGAATTCTCCGCGCGGAAAGTTGGTCCAAATGTGTAGGTATTGCGGAATGCCTGTGCAAATGTTTCTGCATTGAGCTGGCCACTTACTGTCAGATTCGTTGGTTTGTTAAAGAAGTCCTGTGCAAAATCAACATTTCCTTCTTTATCTTTTGGAATATTATTTAAGTCAAGAGTTGTAACTTGGAACATTTCTCCCGCTCCTTCACAGTCACTTGCTGTAATGAGCGGTGTATGAACATAAACAAATCCCCTCTCCTGAAAAAACTGGTGAATCGCATACGCTGCCATAGAACGGATACGGAACACTGCCTGGAATGTATTTGTTCTTGGACGAAGATGAGAAATTGTTCTTAAATATTCTAAGCTGTGACGTTTCTTCTGCAGTGGATAATCTGGTGCGGAAGCTCCCTCTAAAGTAACGGTAGCTGCCTGAATCTCAAATGGCTGCTTTGCCTGCGGAGTTGGAACCAGCGTTCCCTCTACGATCACCGCCGCTCCAACATTCATCTTGGAAATCTCCTGAAAATTCTCAAGTTTCTCCTCATATACAACCTGAATTGGTTTAAAAAATGTTCCATCATGAAGCACAAGAAATCCAAAATGTTTTGAACCCCGGATGCTGCGAATCCATCCGCCAAGCTTCACTTCTTTATTTAAAAATTGTTCACTGTTCTTATAAATCTCTCGAATTGTCATGATATAGCAATCCTTTCTCCTACTTATTTTTAATTATATTAAGGCACCATTTCTAATTATTTTTAATTACAAAAGCCCGTTTCTATTTTATCGCAAACTAAGGGGAATTGCTACCTTTTTTTCTGATTTGCCGGGTTTTGAAACAAACAGACGAACCCTCAGACCCTGTTATATTATTTTTCATGAAATTTTGAATCTACATAATCAAGCAAAGACAATTCCCAAGTTAAATTTGCACAGACAGCCAAAGACAGCTCCCCCTTGCCTGCGGCAAATTCAAATCTTCCTTTTCACCCGATAGATATTACAAGACTGATTTGTGAGTGTATTGGATACATACATCATGTAAATCTGTCCGCCAGCCAGCACTTTTATTCCCTCCGGTTCGCGGAAAGATAATGTTTTTGCACCACGAACTGTTATTGTTTTTTTGCTTCTTACCGCATAATTATAGCGGCGGATTTTTGTCGGCTGATAGCGTCTGGAACGGTCATAACCAAGGAGAAATGACTTTCTCGGACTGCCTTCGATTGTATAGATTGAAGTTCCGTACAGGTCAAATCCCTGGAAATCCCCGCTGGTAGCAGACAAACAGATCCTTTTCACTGGATTTCTTGGATTTATAAATCGTCCCTTTGCAAGATTATAAATCTGATAATACTGCTTGCCGCCATAAGTATAGCGTACTGCCATCTGCGTACTATTTTGATTGATTGCCGGATATACATTCGTCATATACTTTTTACTTTTGGCATCTGGAATTTTGTAATGAATTGTTCCGTGTTTTCGAAGTGTTTTATTTTTTTGATAACGAAACCCAGAAATTGCTCTTGACACATCATTCCCTTTACAATCACTGCCTGTCCAAAGCCATGTTTGTCCATTCGAAACCGAACAGTCAAGATTTGTGGCATGTCCAAATTTTTTCAAATCCATGTGGTCTTTTATGTAGCGTCCCAGTCCTCTGTATTTTACTCTCGTGATACGCAGATTTCCGGTATATGGGCTTGTCATCTGTATATAATAATAATATTTAGAATCCATTGTGTAAGACTGAATCCAGCGGTGTGCTGCTAACTTTGTTACCTTTTTTATCACTTTTAAATCACTTGATGCTGCTTCTTTTGGTGTAATATCTTTATGTATTACCCTTGTTTTTGCTTCTACGTTCAGCGCATTCTGCTGAAAACACAAACCAAAAAGCAAGGCAAAAAATAATATACCTAATATACTCTGTCCTTTTTTCATACTGCTTTCCTTTCTTTTATAAAACTAATTCACAGGTGAGGTACCTAGCATTTACGATAAATTGTATTTATTTTTCTTTGTAGTAAAGCATACAATGACAGTATCCTTCAAAATTCTCATCCGCAATCTGTTCCCGAAATTCTTTACACATGCATTTCGTGTCCTCATTCATTTCCAAACGACATGGACAATATCCATTTTTCTTTTTTAAACCTTCTTTTACCATCTTTACTACTTTCTCATTTTCGTTTAATCGAATTTTCATGTTTTTTTCTCCTTTTATATTTTTATTTTTTATTATTCTTGGTTCTAATTTTATATCAGATGTGAGATGACGCGCATCTCGTAGCAAGAATGCCGAGACATTCCTGAATTGATGACTGAAATGATTTTTCAAACACCTTCTAGACAATTTTACATTTTTACATATGTGAATTGCTGTAATTTTCTTAAAAAATGTAGTATAGTATAATTATCACATATGTAACAAGGAGGAGGTATATTATGAAAAAATCAGATGAACAGGAACGGAATATAGCTAACCGGCTTTATAATCTGGACAAAAAAGTTTATGAGACAACAGGCAGTACTTTAGGACGTGTCTTTCCTTCCAGTCCATCATTCGCATTAGAGAAAATTATTGATGCACTCAAGATAAATCGAGAATATTTTCTTAAAAACGAGATGACACTAATCGCTAACATGATCGGAACAATCCGAGACGAGGAAAAGGCCGCCCTATTAAAACAGGAGTATGACGAACTGGAGAAAGATATCCTCGCCTACAATCCTACGATTATCTTGCCTCACAGCATTGATAATAATGATGCCGTTGCCTCCCGTCGTTTTTCTTCTGATAACCATTTAATCATATGCATCAGCAGGCAGTTTGGAACCGGTGGGCACACGATTGGTTTTGAACTGGCTCAGCGTCTTGGCATCGCCTATTATGATAAAGAAATCATTCATCTTGCCTGTGACAGAATGGGCTTAAACTCCAAAGATGTAACGGATTACGGTATTGACAGTTCCGGCAGCAGCCGTGGAATCTTAAGCAGCATCGGAAAGGCTTCCAAGAAGTTTTTCTCCACACAGTCTGATATGCTTTTCTTTACCCAGAGCAATCTAATCTGTGAAATGGCCACACAAGAAAGTTGTATCTTCATGGGGCGCTGCGCCGATGTGGTTCTTACCAATAACAACATCCCTCATCTTTCCATTTTCTTATCTGCTCCATTTAAAGAAAGAGTAAAGTATGAGATGGGGATTGCTTCCTGTGATTATAAAACTGCTTCTGCAAAAGTAAAAACAATGGATCAGGAACGTAAAAATTATTACCAGTATTATACCGGCCGTCAGTGGGGATATGCCGGCAATTACGATCTGTGCGTGAACACATTTTTCTATGGACACGATGAGACTATCCAGGTTCTCTATGATATGGCGGAAATGTCCTGTAAAAAATAGTTCATATACTGTCAATTTTATATTCTTGATTTCATAAGAAGATTTTTTGCCAGTTATACAAAAGCATATACAAACATATACCGCAAATTGGGGCGTGCAGATTGCAGGAATGATTTTTTCAAACACGCCCTGGAATATTTAAAAGGCAGGGAGATTCTATTTGTAATTTCCCTGCCTTACTTTTATTGTGCCGGTCTGGCAATCTGTGCAACTCTTCCTTTTCTTGAAGTGTAATCTCTCTTTAAAATAGATGGGTAATTTCCAGTAATAGAAGACATCGTATATCCTACTAACTGATTATTTCTCCATTCATATCCTACAAAGATTTCTACATGATATATATTTTTGTATCTTCCGTTATATCCCTTCTTGTAAAACACCAAATCACCTGGCAAAAGTTTTTTCTTGCCTATTGACACACCGCTGTTTGCTACTACTTTGCCCTTCTTAGTAGACCAGAGCGCCATGCCTGCTGCTGTATTACACCAGGAAGTACTTCCTCCCATTGTAATTCCCTGTGGGAGATAACATCTGCCACAAAATGAACTACAATCCGCAGAACGCTTACCCATTCTGTTTCCCTGACTGTAACTCATATTTCTCGCACTATGGAACTTTTTCGCTTTTTCTACTGCTTTATATGCTTTTTTACTACACACAGATACGATACATTTCAAGGTTTTCTTTCCAACCTTTGCCTGAACAATAGCGTTACCCTTTTTATGAAATGTAACCGTTCCATCCTGTGAAACTTCTGCTACAGATGACTTTGATGAAAACCAGATGATATTCTTTCCTTTCTTTACATTCTTTACCTTAAGCTTTACTGGAGCCATCCCCTTATAAGCCGTGACTGTTGTCTTATTTAATGCTACACTCTTACGCTTTGCCTGTACATTTCCTTTTCCTGCAAATAGCAAAACTGCCATAAAAAAGACAGTAAAAAAGAAAATTCTCTTTCCTGTACGTTGATATGTACTCATATTTTTCTAACACTCCCTCGAATAATTACATATTATTTATCTTTTTTCTAAAATGCTATTACAAACAACACGGTTATCATTTTACCATATTTTATTAAAAAATGCACACAAAAATTTAATATATTTGTAACATATATTTCCCTTGTGGACATTTTCAGAGAAAGTTATAATACAAACAGGTAAATTGAATTGCAAATCACACAGCAAAACAAACTACAAAAACACCGATGATATTTAAATATATCAACATACTTAAAAACAAGAAACTTCAGCTTTCACGAGCTGAAGAGTTCACAATATTTATCAACGAAAGGATTTACTTATGAAATTTCACAGAGTTTTACTATTCACTTCTATCCAGATGGATATCACTCCAGTAGGCGATGACCTTCATGTACTTCTTACCTGCGGCGGAGAAAACCGTCTCGGCTGCACCGCTTTTTCCACACCAGTTCCAGATACCGACCCTGTAGAATGCGAGACTTCCGTTATCACAGACGTAGATAATCCAGAAGATTTATTCTGCCCTTATATTGCAGAAAGCCTCTGCAAAAAGACCGGACAGCGAGTTTTATGTACTGGTGGAATTTTTGTGGAGAATCCTGACGAACATCAGATAGATAAACTTTACGAAAACGTAGATGAAATGATAATGGACTGGGTTCATTTTCTGGATTAATCATTTCGTGTTTAGCTAAAAGCAGACGAAAAACAAGAGAGCATATAATCCCTATCTGTGACTTTCGTCGCGGCGTGTTGAATGTTCGCTCTACTCGCTCACATCCAACACTTGCTCCCAGGCCACAGATAGGGATTATATGCTCTCTTGTTTTTCTGACTTTGGCTAGATAACTTTAGCTAGATACAATGAATTAAATCAGAAATTGATACTGGGGGATTTTGGGACAGAAACTGATGTCTTCTGCTTACTCGAAAATGACTGGGAATAGGGGATATGATTTGACCTGCCTATATGTAATAGTAAGATAAAAAAATATCTATCTACAATATTCTGAGAGCAAGCAGAAAACTTCTGCCCTCTCCCCCAAATCCCCACAACCACTATTTAATTCAAACAAAATCCAGCCAAAGACAGCCCGAGAAGAGAGAAGATATCCTATCTCTTCCCGGGCGTCTGTCTCTTAATGAATTAAATAGTAAATCTCTTGCTTTTAGGGACAAGGTTTGTTATAATTGTAACAAGAAACCAGGGTTACAGACGGTTTTTGCAGCAATTTTTTCTATTAGGAGAAAGAGAGGTATTTTTTTATGGCAAACATTATTATCAGTCCATCGAAGTATGTGCAGGGAAAAGGCGAACTTGCTAACATCGCACAGTATGCTACCAAACTTGGAAAGAAGCCTTTTATCTTAATCAGTGAAGGTGGAAAGAAACGTGTTGGTGGAATCATTGAAGATAGTTTCAAAGATACAGGATGCGAACTTGTTTTTGAAGCATTCCATGGAGAGTGTTCTAAGAACGAGATTAACCGTTTGGTAGCTATCGTAAAAGAAAAAGGATGCGATTTGGTAATCGGTGTCGGTGGCGGAAAGATTTTTGATACAGCCAAAGCTGTTGCTTACTATGTAGAGAGTCCGGTTATCGTATGTCCTACTATCGCAGCAACAGATGCTCCTTGTTCTGCACTTACTGTAGTTTATACAGATGATGGTGTATTTGAAGAATACTTATGGTTACCTGCTAATCCAAATCTTGTATTAGTAGATACAGATATTATCGCAAAAGCTCCTGCAAGACTTTTAGTTTCCGGTATGGGCGATGCACTTGCTACATATTTTGAAGCAAAAGCCTGTCAGGCAAGTAACGCAACAAGCTGTGCAGGCGGACATATTACAATCGCAGCAATTACATTAGCAAAAGTTTGTTACCAGACGTTAATTGAAGAAGGCGTAAAGGCAAAACTTGCAGTAGAAGCAGGCGTATGCACAACAGCAGTAGAAAAAGTAATCGAAGCCAATACATTATTATCTGGTATGGGATTTGAGAGCGGCGGATTAGCTGGCGCACATGCCATCCATAACGGACTTACCTGCATTAAAGACTGTCATCATTTATATCATGGTGAAAAAGTTGCCTTTGGTACTTTAACACAGCTTGTTTTAGAGAATGCGGACGAAGACTTATTAGATGAGGTAATCACATTCTGCATGGACGTAGGACTTCCTACAACTTTCGCAGATTTAGGAATCGAACATCCAGATAAAGATGCCCTTATGGAAGCAGCAACCTTAGCAGCTTCCCCAGACGATACTTTAGGAAATGAACCATTAGAAGTTACACCAGATAAAGTATATGCGGCAATGGTCGGAGCAGATGCTTTAGGAAGATATTATAAGGGATTATAGTAATTTATTGAATCTTATTTTGGCCCAGCCCTCCTGTGTTGGAGGGCTGGGCTTTTTAAATTTCTGCTTTAATCAGGTACTTTGCTTCCAGCGGTCGTCTGTTTTTTGTTATCTTTTAAGAATATTCCAACCGAATCTGGCTTCCTTTCTGTGACAAATCTGATGGAGTCACCAGCAGTTTCAGAGGAACTCTCGCCTGTATCGTCTCCACATGGCTGATAATACCGATACTTCTCTTTTTGGACTGTAGTCGTTCTAAGCTATTCATAACGGTATCTAGCAAGTCATCATCAAGGCTGCCGAATCCCTCGTCTAAGAAGAAGAATTCGAGAGGAGCGGCGCCATTAAGCTGGATGGAAGAGGAGAGCGCCAGTGCCAGGGAGAGGGAGGTAATAAATAACTCTCCGCCGGACAAGGTATCGGAAGGGCGGATAGCTCCTCCATTTTTATTATCCCGGATGATAAATTCTGCGGAATCATTGATTTCGAGGGCATAGCTGCCGCCAGATATTTTTGATAGGATGACAGAGGCTTCTCTGGCGATATAGGACAGTTTTGACTGTGCAACATATTCAATAAATGCATTGCCTTTGAAAAGCTGTTCTAATTCTTTAATCATATCTTTTTTGTGGGATTCTGTTTCCCATTTCTGTTCTAATTCCTCTTTTTTGGCAAGGTCTTTTGTTATGGTTTCAATTTGGTGTGTTAAGAGGAGAATA
>ERZ827186.3197-NODE-3197-length-9908-cov-3.659901_pt1 | contig 9908 bp, 9 predicted proteins | sample MGYA00519918_ERZ827186 | MGnify/ENA primary metagenome ERZ827186 (study PRJEB31778, sample SAMEA3449275) | human gut metagenome | biome: human gut; feature: human-associated habitat; material: faeces | place: United Kingdom | collected 2010/2012 ... | reverse complement strand
CTCGGCCGGCGAGAAGTGCATAACCTTGTTGAAGGTCTCGCGGCGCAGGTCGCGGCCGATGGCGGCGGATACCCGGGAGGCAAGGAAGCCAACGGCCACAGCCACGGCTACCATCAGCAGGGTGAGCGCCAGCATCTGGCCGCCCACCCGGAAGAGGTAACCCATCTGCACATCCTGCGCAACGCCCTGCGCCTCGTATTCCAGCTGCACCAGCAGCAAAGACTGGCTTTTCAGGTTTTCCAGCAGGGTGCCGTCCAGCTGGCTCATGGCACTGTCCAGCTGCTTTTGCAGCATACTGCGGTCAAAGCCGGGCATCTGGCTCATGGCGGCAAACTGGCTGCAAACGGTGTCAAGATCCGCTGCCGTAGGGGTGGCGGTTTCAGTGTCCGCGTCCGCAGCGGCAGAGGGCGTCTCGGCAAGGCCGGTCATGCCCATGCTGTTCTGCCCGGCGGGGGTGTTGGCGGCCTGTGCGGCAGCCATATACAGCACGATGTCCGGGGTGGTCACGGCCTCTTCCAGTGCGGTGCGCTCGTCCTCGGTCAGGTCGGAGCGCAGCTGCAATACGCCATCGTCCTGCAGGTAGTACTGGTAGGCGTTTTGCAGCTTCTGCGCATCCTCCTCGCTCATCAGCAGGCTCAGCGCGTCCAGCGTACTCTGGCGCACCGTCTGGGGCAGGGGGCTTTCAATGCCGCCCTGCTGGATGCCGGTGTCCACGATCTTGCTGGTGTAGTCCGGCAGGGCAAGGTCGCAGTACGCCTGCACGAACAGCAGTGCGAACACCACAAGGCAGACTGCCCAGTGCCGGGCCAGCTGCTTAAAGATCTTTGTCATGGTTCGTTTCTCCCTTCGGGTCAATGTTGCGCGCGGCATTTTCCGCAAGAATGGCATCCATCAGCGCGCCGCGCAGCGCGTCCATCTGGGCTGCCTGCTCCGGCTCTAACCGTGCCAGCACGCTGGCAAAGTAGTTGCGCAGAGCCTGCTCACACTGGTGGCACAGCTCGTACCCCTTGGGGGTGATGCGCACCAGCGTTTTGCGGCGGTCGGCGGGGTCCGGTTCCCGCACCACAGTGCCGTCCTGCTCCATGAGCCGCAGCCCGCGCGAGACCGCCGGCAGCGGCTGTCGGATCTCCCGGGCAAGGTCGGAGACATAAATGGCACCGTCCTTTCCGTGACAGTTGATGGCGTGCAGCAGGCCTTCCAGCATATTGAAGTGGCATTTGGGGCAATCGGCCAGCGCCGCCCGCATTCCGGTCTTGGATGCCTTGCTCAGCTGCCCGATAAAGTGGCACATCCCCTGAAAGCTGGGGGTGCTTGGCTCGGACACGACAGTCCCTCCTCGTTTGCATTTTTTGGATACTTAACAGTTGTTAAGTATTAACGCCTGATAAGCATATTCCTTTTGCAGCCGGATTGCAAGGGAATAGGGAAATATTAAACAAAAATTCACAAAAAACTTGTAGGTTTTGTCAATGCGCAAACCGGCTCTCGCTGCATAAAAATAAAGGACAGGCAGAAACGGAGGGTGCAGATGGAGCAGGGATTCCAAGTGTTGTTACAGGTATTCGGCGGATTGGCGCTGTTTTTATACGGGACGGACAGCCTGTGTCGGGCGGTGCAGCAGGGAGCGGGCAGGCGTCTGCGCAGCCTGCTGGCGCGGTGCACCGCAAACCCGGCGGCAGGACTGCTGACCGGTGCTGCGGTAACGGCGGTGCTGCAAAGCAGCTCGGCGGTCACGGTCATGGTGATTGCCTTTCTGGCGGCGGGGCTGTTGCAGCTGCGGCAGGTGGTATTCGGGGCAAATATCGGCACAACGGTCACGGCGCAGCTGCTGGCGTTCCGGGTGGAAAGCTGGCGGTATCTGCTGCTGTTTGGCGGGGTGCTGCTCTGTCTGGCCTGTAAAGGCTGGCGGGGCCGCTGCGTGGGCGAGGCAGTGTTCGGCTTTGGACTGCTGTTCGAAGGCGTCACTGTGATGCGCAGCGCCATGGAACCGCTGCTGCAAAGCCCTCTGTTCCGGCTGGAGCTTGCCCGGGTGCAGCAAAGTCCCCTGCATGGGCTGCTGGCGGGCGTCTGCATGACCTTAACGGTGCAAAGCAGCTCTGCCACAGTGGCGCTGCTGCAAAGCATGGCGGCGCAGCCCGGGGCAGACGGCGTGCACAGCCTGCTGGGGCTGACGGCGGCCATTCCCATTTTGCTGGGGGATAACATCGGCACCACCATCACGGCGGTACTTGCCGCCATCGGGCAGGGAAGAGACGCCAAGCGGGTGGCGGCAGCCCACGCCATTTTTAACCTGAGCGGAGCGGCGGTGTGTTGCGCACTGCTGCAGCCCTTTGCGGCGCTGGTGCGGCTGTGCTCGCCCGCAGGGGCGGAGTGCGCCGTGATCGCCCGGCAGATCGCCAACGCACACACCTTATTCAACGTACTGTGCGCGCTGGTGTGGCTGCCCCTGACCGGGCAGATGGTGCGACTGGTCTGCGCGCTGCTGCCCGATAAAAAACGACCGCAAGAACGGTTGTAAACCGGAGCGGGGAATGGTATACTGAAGCAGACGATACTATTATATATAAAGGACGGAATGCAATGAAACGGAAAATCGGCAGGCTGTGCATGGTGCTGGGCGCGGTGCTGATCTTATGCGCCGCTGGGTTGCTGGGCTACAACCGGTGGGATGCCGCCCGGGCAGAAAAGGCTTCGCAGGAAGTATTGGGCGAGCTGGAGCAGACCATGCAAAAGACCATTACGGAGCACCAGCAGGAAAACGAGACTGCAGCCCCGCAGCCGGTGTTGGACCCGACGCAGGAGATGACCACCGTGGAGGTGGAAGGGCGGGACTACATCGGGGTGCTTTCCATCCCGGCGGTAGAACGGGAGCTGCCGGTGATGGCGCAGTGGAGCTACGCCGGGCTGAAGATCGCCCCCGGGCGGTACAGCGGCACCACCTATGGCGATGATCTTGTGATCTGCGGCCACAACTACGCAATGCACTTCAGCCCCATCAAGTGGCTGGCCATCGGCAGCTCGGTCTATTTTACGGATGCAGACGGTCTGCGCTGGAGCTATGAGGTGGAGAGCGTGGAGACTTTGCGCCCCACCCAGATCGAGGAGATGACCACCGATACCGAGACGGACAACTGGGATCTGACCCTGTTCACCTGCACCTCCGGCGGCGGTTCCCGCTACGCGGTGCGCTGTGTGCGGACAGGCTACCCCGTCCGTGTGACGGACGCGGCAGAATAATGCTTTGCACAGCAGGATGATTTGGAAGGGCTTCCGCTTTGCTCTAGCCATTATCAGCGGAAAATTTATTTTTAATTTCGGGATAGCGGAGCGTCTGCGGACGCTCCGCTATCCCATTTTCACAGGAGGGGGTCGTGACGGAAAACGGCAGCTCCAGCGCCTGTTTCCTGCGGAAATGCGGCGCTGCGGGGACTGCCAAAGACCTGATCTCCGAGGAAAATGGCCGTGTACAGCGTGAGCAGACTGGGGAGCATACGCTGTTTTTTACGCAAAAAATCCGCAAAAACCTTTGAAAGTCCTTTTTATGGTATCTGAATTATGCGATACTGTGTTCACCGGGAAAGCCCCGGAACAAAACAGAAACACAGGAGGGAAACACCATGAAGGATTTTGAGTTGCGTTATGTGGGCAATCATGTGGAGGTATACACCGGCAGTGGTGTGTTCCTGTTTTCGGCCGATACAGTGCGCGAGGCCATGGAAGAGCTGGCCGGGTAAGCGGCGGCATATCGCATCTGGGAAAGCTGAATGTAAAATGTATGTAAAATAACGGAAATCTTTTTGTTTGCCGCCCGGAAATATGTTGCGGAATGTGTGAAAAAAGTAACTTTCCTGTAAAATAAACCTTGTTGAGACGCCCCCTTTGATGGTATAATAAAAGTAAGCGGCTTCCGGAACAGGGCAGGCGTTGCGCGTGCAAGGTTCCGGCAGCTGTGTGCTGTAAAGGATTAAAAGGGAAGTTTCATATTAGGAGTATCGTTATGGATATCACACACATTACCTCTCTGCTGGGCGGCATTGCGCTGTTCCTGTACGGTATGTCCATCATGGGCGCCGGACTGGAAAAGCTGGCAGGCGGCAAGATGCAGGGCGTATTGCAAAAGCTTACCTCCTCCACCATTAAAGGCGTGATCTTTGGCACACTGATCACCGGCGTCATCCAGTCGTCGGCTGGTACGGTGGTTATTTGTGTCGGTCTGGTCAACTCCGGTATCATGACACTGACGCAGTCGGTAGGCGTGATCATGGGTGCAAATATTGGTACTACGGTAACAGGTCAGTTGATCCGCATGGCGGATATCTCAGGCGACAGCCTGTGGCTGACCCTGATCCAGCCCAAGACCTTTGCCCCCGTGGTGGCGTTTATTGGCTGCATTTTTTATGTGTTCCTGCGCAATGCCAAAAAGAAGAATATCGGCCAGATCATGCTGGGCTTCGGCATCCTGTTTACCGGCATGAGCCTGATGGATACCGGCGTGGCACCCCTGCGGGAGAGCGCCGTCTTTCAGAATCTGTTTGTCACTATGACCAACCCCATTCTGGGCGTTCTGGTGGGCGTGGTGGTCACCGTGATCATCCAGTCCTCCTCTGCCTCTGTGGGTATTCTGCAGGCACTGTCCAGCACAGGACTTGTCACCTTCAGTTCTGCCATCCCCATCATTCTGGGCGCGCATATTGGTACGGCGTTCACCCCGCTGCTCACCATCGGCGGCTCCTCCAAGGATGGTAAGCGGGCAGCGCTCATCCACCTGTATTTCAACGTCATCGGCAGTGTGATCCTGCTGGCACTGATCTATGCGGTGCAGTTCACCATCGGCATTCCCATGTGGGGCGATGTGATGAACAAGAGTTCCATTGCAAACATCCATACTTTGTCCAGCGTATGCGCCATGCTGCTGTTCCTGCCTTGCAGCGGAGTGCTGAGCCGCTTGGCGATGCTCACGGTGCCCAGCAGCGTGGAGGAAGCACAGGAGCTGAGCATGCCGGTGCTGGACGAGCGTCTGTACAAGAGCCCGGCTGTGGCTTTGCAGCAGGCGAAGAATGCGGTGATCAAGATGTCCCGCCGTGCCGCCCGCAACGTGGGTCTGGCTGCGCCGCTGCTTTTGAAGATGGACGAGGAGACCGTGAGCGCCATTAAGGTGCGCGAGAACCTGATCGACCGCATGGAGGTGGAGATCACCAACTACCTGATCAAACTGACCGATCAGGAGCTGGGCGACGACGAAAGCCACGCGGTGACCGAGCTGCTGAATTTTGTCACCGAGTTCGAGCGCATCGGCGACTATGCCGTGAACATCATGGAAAAGGCCGAGGAGCTGTACGACAAGGAAGCCAGCTTCAGCGAGAGCGCCAAAAAGGAACTGCAATTGCTGGATGCCGCATTGGAGCGCATTCTGGTTCTGACGGACGAGGCCTTTGAAAACGATGATGTCCAGAAGGCTGCACAGGTGGAGCCGCTGGAGGAGATCATTGACGTGATGGTGGAGCGCCTGCGCGACCAGCACATCCTCCGTCTGAAGGACGGGATCTGCTCCATCGACACCGGCGTGGTGTTCCTTGATGTGCTGAACAACGCTGAGCGTATCTCCGACCACTGCTCCAACATTGCAGTGCGCATGGTGGGCATGGAAGCCGGCGAGGACTACGACTCCCACACCCTGAAAAGCATTATGCACCACAACCCCAGCAAGGACTATATGCTGGAGTACGAGCAGTGCCGCAAGGAGTACCTTGTGCCGCTGGAAGAAATGGAAGCATAAAATATTTTTGTTTTTAAATAAGCCGGGCCTGCGGGTCTGGCTTATTTTGCGCTTTCACGCAGGAATATGCAGTAGGCGCTGCCGTATATCTTTGCAATCCCCCTCGTGAAAATGGGATAGCGGAGCGTCCGCAGACGCTCCGCTATCCCGAAATTAAAAATAAATTTTCCGCTGAATATGGCCAGAGCGCAAGCGGAGGCCATTGAAAATCGTTAGCCCTGCCGCGCATTTACTCCCCCAGATCTTCCAGCAGCAGGTCCAGCTCCCGGGGGCTGTTGACCATGATTCCGCGCTTGATGCGTAAGGCGTCGTTTTCGGGCAGAAGATTGGTGTAGATGCCGGTCACGCGGATCAGGGTGCCCGGGGTGCCGTCGGCGCGGCAGGTGTACACCGCCACCCGCCCGCCGCTGTCTTGCAGGCAGTAGCGGGCGGTGTCCGTCTGGGGCACTGCCTGCGCGGCAAGGCTCAGGGGAGAGGCGGGGTCGGTCTCAGACCCGGCGGGGCTTTGAGACAGCGGCAGCCTTGGCAGCGCCATCCAGAACAGACTGAATACAATGGTGAATACGCAAAGCCCGTAGAACAGGCAGACAGACAGCTTGCGCATAAAAAACACTCCCTTCCCCGGTAAGTATGCCCCGTTTTGGCGGATAGCAGACAATTTTCACACGCAGATACTGTACTTTCCACAAGAGAGTGTGTTATACTATTTATATCTGCTCAGCGCGCAAAGATTGGTTCTTGCCCGGCTGGGGCTTGCGTGCTATAATATGGTATTGCAGTTTGAAATTTCGTGTCACAAACGATGTGGATAAAGCCCGGTGCAGCTATGCCCGGCAACAGTCTTGAAATGTCAGGAGGCGATCCCTATCTCCAACAATGAGATGAGAAAGATCCACCGGGGCGGCGAGGAGCAGCCTGCCCGCCCGGTGGGACGTAAGGTCAATGTTTCCCAGAGCCGCCGCGAGGTACACTCCGCAGCGGAAAACCGTACCCGCGCGCCCAAGGCACCCAAAAGCCCCAAGCCGCCAAAGGAAAAGAGCAAGCATCCCATCCTGCGGTTCATTGGCCGCACCGTCGCTACGGTGCTCTGCCTTGGCATTATGCTGGGCAGCGTGGTGGCCGTGGGCATGGTGTTCTATGTGGTGCAGGCTACTGCCAACGACGGTGACCTGCTGGACTTGGACAACATTCAGCTGAGCCAGTCCAGTATGGTGGTAGCCACCGACCCGGATACCGGCGCACAGGTGGAGTATGCCACCCTGCGCTCCTCCAACAGCCACCGCGTATGGGCAGACCTTGAGCAGATTCCCTCCAATTTGCAGTATGCCTTCATCTGCACCGAGGATAAGGACTTCTACTCAGAGCCCGGCGTCAACTTCAAGCGCACCATCGGCGCAATGATCAACGAGTATCTGCTGCCCATTTACAGCTCCAAGCAGGGCGCATCCACACTGGAACAGCAGCTCATCAAGAACCTGACCGATGACAACAGCGCCAGCGGTATCGATGGCGCATTGCGCAAGGTGCGCGAGATCTACCGCGCCCTCTGCCTGAGCCGCAGCTACTCCAAGGAGACCATTCTGGAGGCTTACCTGAACACCATCAGCTTTACCGGCACCATTCAGGGTGTGCAGACGGCGGCCAACGAGTACTTCAACAAGGACGTCAGCCAGCTGAGCCTGTGGGAGTGCGCTACCATTGCCTCTATTACCAAAAACCCCACCAACTATAACCCCTATACGAACCCCGAAAATCTGATCCACCGCCGCAACTTCATCATGTACAATATGTGGCAGCAGGGTGTGATCAGCGAGGAGGACTACCGCAACGGCGCTGCACAGCCCCTTGTGCTGGCCGAAGAAGACAGCGGCAAAAAGCCCAGCACCGTCACCTCCTACTTCACCGATGCACTGTTCAATGAGGTCGTGCAGGACATCATGACCAAGGAGGGCATCAGCGAGTCCGAGGCACAGAAGCTGCTCTACACCGGCGGCTTTACCATTGAAGCCACTGTCAACACCAAGCTGCAGTCCCAGATGGAAAACCTGATGCTGAACACCGACGATGCCTACTTCCCGGCGGGCTGGCATGAGGAAGAGGTTACCTCCATTTCGGACGATGATGTGCAGGTGTTCAACGAGGACGGCACCCCCAAGACCCGCACCGGCGAAGATGGCACCGTCTACTATTACCGCAACGTGCGCACGCAGGCTGCTATGGTCACGCTGGACTATGACGGCAACGTGCTGGCCATTGCGGGCGGTCTGGGCGAAAAGACCAAGAGCCTTTCCCTGAACCGCGCCTATAATGTGGAGCGGCAGACCGGTTCTACCATCAAGCCCATCGGTGCCTATGCGCTGGGCATTGAGTACGGTCTGGTCAACTGGTCCACCATGCTCAACAACTCCCCCCTGTACCAGAAGCAGGATATGATCATTCGGGACGAGGACTACTGCCGCAAGAATGGCCTGATGGGGCTCTCCGACAAGCAGCTCCGCGCTTACCCCAACGCATGGCGCAGTTGGCCGCGCAACTACGGCGGCAACTACGGCGATGGCAGCGATCTCCCGCTGTGGAACGGCCTTGCCCGCTCGCTGAATACCATCGCAGTCCGCGTGGGCGACCTTGTGGGCGCAAGCAATATCTTCAACTTCGTCTATAACACCTTGCAGCTGAACACGCTGGATCCCACCAACGATGTGGGTCTGGCGCAGATGGTCATGGGCAGCCAGACCAAGGGCGTTACCCCCATGGCACTGGCCGCAGCCTTCCAGATCTTCTATGATGGCGAGTACACCACCCCGCACCTGTACACTCGTGTGCTGGACCGGGACGGCAACATCTATCTGGAAAACAACGCCACCAGCTATCAGGCACTGACCCCCGATACCGCTTACGTCATGAACCGCCTGCTGAAGAACGTTCTGTTCTCCAGTGTGGGTACTGCCAGCGGCCGCTATCCCAACTCCAACGGCATGGAGGCCTTTGGTAAGACCGGTACTGCCAGCGACGAAAAGGATCTGTGGTTCGTGGGCGGCACGCCCTACTATGTCACCGCTGTGTGGTGGGGCTACGATGCGCCTTACGATATGACCAAGACCCTCGGCAAGCAGCAGGCCAAGACCCGTACCTGTGTGACCGCGTGGAAGGCACTGATGGAGCAGGCACAGGCAGACCTGCCCTATAAGGCATTCCCCACCTCCGCAGGCGTGGTGGAGCGCCGCTACTGCACCCAGAGCGGATTGCTGGCCGGTGCAGGCTGCCCGAGCACTGCCGTGGGCTACTACCGTGCCGATGACCTGCCCGATACCTGCACCTATTCCCATGCCGCACCGCAGGCTGCTGCCCCTGCCGAGAACACAGACGATGCTGTGCCCGCCCAGCCGGTCATACCCACCGATACCAGTGCACTGGACACGGAATAAGGACAAAAATCGTACTTTTTCACCCCTTTGCTGAAAAATCCGGCAAGGACAGGGCGCACTTCACAAGACAAAACTGGACAAAGTGACAAAATAGCATCCGGGCTCTTGCATTGCAGGGGTTCGGATGCTATTATATTTTCTGCAAGAACACTTGTGTTTGAGAGGTGAACAAGTTGGAACGCCGTTTTTATCTGGTGGATGCGCAGGTGCTGCCGGAGGTTTTTCTCAAGGTGGTACGCGCCAAGGAGCTGCTGGCCAGCGGCGAAGCCCGCAGCATTTCGGCTGCGACCCGCGCCGTAGAGCTTTCGCGCAGTGCATTTTATAAGTATAAGGATTGTATTTTTGATTCAGAGAACGGCCGTGAGGTCATCACGGTCATGGCCACCCTGCGGGACGAGACCGGTGCGCTGCAAAGCCTTCTGGCCGGTATCAGCGCCGCAGGCGCCAGTATTGTGACCATCAACCAGTCCACCCCGGAGAATGGGGCTGCGCTGGTGGCGGTCACCATCCGCACCGATACCATGCAGATGTCCCCGGAGGAACTGACCGAAAAACTTTCGCGCCAGCGCATGGTGGTGAGTGTGCGCTGTGGGTATAACCTGTAACAAAACAGGAAACGAGGGAAAGAGAGTATGGCTAAAATTGCAATTCTGGGCTTTGGCACGGTGGGCAGCGGCGTGTACGAGGTGCTCTGCCGCAACGCCGCA
>ERZ827186.3196-NODE-3196-length-9910-cov-8.099137_pt1 | contig 9910 bp, 10 predicted proteins | sample MGYA00519918_ERZ827186 | MGnify/ENA primary metagenome ERZ827186 (study PRJEB31778, sample SAMEA3449275) | human gut metagenome | biome: human gut; feature: human-associated habitat; material: faeces | place: United Kingdom | collected 2010/2012 ... | reverse complement strand
TGGACATCTTGTTCGAGCGCTTGGAAATGCGCGAACCCGACAGCATTGCCTGCAAGCAATACCGCATTTTCAAACAAGCGGCTGGAGATGTATGCTCTAAGTGACTTCTTAATCATGGTTTTTGTCATGGTTAGTGAAGCAGTCACTTAGAGCATTTTCATTTCAGGAGGTACAGCCATGAGAAACGAGAAAATCACCCCTCTGTATGAGCGTTTGAGCCGCGATGATGAGTTACAGGGCGAGAGCAATTCCATCTCGAACCAGAAAAAGATGTTAGAGGACTATGCCCGCCGGAACGGGCTGCCAAACCCCACCCACTTCACCGATGACGGCGTATCGGGAACCCGTTTTGACCGTCCCGGTTTTCTGGCGATGATGGAGGAAGTCGAGGCCGGACGGGTGGAGGCCATCGTCATAAAGGACATGAGCCGCCTGGGGCGCGACTATCTGAAAGTCGGCCAGGTCATGGAGATTTTGCGGCAGCGCGGCGTCCGGCTGATTGCCATCAACGACGGTGTGGACAGTCTGAAAGGCGATGATGATTTTACCCCGTTCCGCAACATTATGAACGAGTTTTACGCCCGCGATACCAGCCGGAAAATCCGCTCCGTGTTCAAGTCCAAGGGCATGAGCGGCAAGCACCTGACCGGCACCGTTATTTACGGCTATCTGTGGGACGAAAAACGGGAACACTGGCTTGTTGACGAAGAAGCCGCCGCTGTGGTACGCCATATTTTCGCGCTTGCGATGGAGGGCTACGGCCCCTATCAAATCTCCAAGCTGCTGTCCGAGGAAAAGGTTGAAATCCCCGCTGTCCATCTGGCCCGCTTTCACGAGGGCGTAAACAGGTCAAAGCCGGTCAAAGACCCCTACGGCTGGGGATCGTCCACCATTGTGAACATCCTGAAAAAGCGGGAATACCTGGGCCATACTATCAATTTCAAGACCCGCAAGCACTTCAAGGACAAGAAAAGCCATTATGTTGACGAAAGCGAGTGGACGATTTTCGAGAATACCCATGAGGCCATCATCGACCAGGAAACCTTTGACAATGTGCAGCGCATCCGGGCGAATGTCCGGCGCTACCCGGACGGCTGGGGCGAGGCCCATCCTCTGACCGGCCTGATGTACTGTGCTGACTGCGGCGGCAAGATGTATGTCCATCGCGTCAATAACGGCAAGCGTGACCCACAGTTTACTTGCAGTCAGTATAGCAAATACCCTATCGGCTCCCTTTGCCCCACACAGCACCGCATCCGGGCCGAGGCCGTCCTGACCCTGATAACCGATATGCTCCGGGCCATCGCGGAGTATTCTAAAAATGACCGGGCCGAGTTTATCCGCACCGTCCAGGAAACGCAGGCCGCCCAGCAGACCGCCGACATATCCAAAAAGCGGAAACGGCTGGCCGCCGCCCAAAAGCGGGCCGGGGAACTGGAAAAGCTGATTTGCAAAATCTATGAGGACAACGCCCTGGGCAAGCTGCCGGACGCCCGGTATGAAGCTCTGGACGCACAGTACGCCAAAGAGCAGGACGCTCTCCATTCGGAAATCGCGGAACTGGAAAAGGCCGTTACCGGCTATGAGCAGGGCCGGAAATCTGCGGAGAAGTTTATCGCCCTGATTGATAAGTACGAGAACTTCGACACGCTGACCAATACCATGCTCAACGAGTTTGTAGAAAAAATCCTTGTCCATGAACGCGCCCGCAAAGGCAGCCAGGACACTACGCAGGAGGTTGAAATCTACTTCAACTTTGTAGGCCGGTATATCCCGCCCGCTTTGCAGCCTGTTCCTCTGACCCCGGAGGAACAGGAAGAACTGCGGAAGAAGGAGGAACGCAAGGACAGGCTTCACCAGAACTACTTACGCCGCAAGGCCAACGGCAAGCAGAAGGAATGGGAAAAACGCTACAACGCCAAACGCAAGGCCCAGGTGGAGGCAGCAAAGGCCACAATCCGGGCCGAGGACATGGAGAAGGGCATTTTTACCACCGTCAGCCAGTTACCCAGGCAGGAGCCGCGCAAGGCCACCGTATCGGCCAGTGCCACAGTTTAACCATTACAGTGCAAAGGAGAATGAACATGAGCGAATTGACTTACACCCGCTGCGGAGATTACTACATCCCTGATCTGAAACTTTCCGAGCAGCCGGAGGCCCCCATCGGCAAGTATGGCCGTATGCGGCAACGCTACCTGAAGGAACACCGGCCCGGCCTTTACAGCAGCTTGATTTTGAGCGAAAAGCTGTACCCGCACCTGTTGGAGATTGACCGGGCGGCGCGTAAACGGATGGACGCCATGCTGCCCCATATGATGGAGGCGGCGGGCGTCACCGAGGAACTGAAAGCCAGTGACCCCATGCGCTGGGTAGGGCTGATGAACACACTGAAAGCACAGGTGGAAGAAACAGTCATTACAGAAATTATCATGGAGTGATTAAGGGTGCGGGGAATATTCTCCGCACCCTTAATTAAATCGTATTGCTTGTTGCTATCCCTGATATGAGATAAAATATTTTTAAGGAACTTGCTTTCCTGTGAGGTTTCTGTGACATTTGATTGGTACACTATAAAGAAAAGGATGTGAGCGCGTGAAAATATTAGTGGTTGAGGATGACCGCCTTTTGAATAATACCCTTTGCTATAACCTGTCTGCCGCTGGTTATGATGTCGATGCTGCCCTGACGAAAAGCGTTGCCGAACGGTTTTGCAGAAAGCAGGAATATGATTTGATTGTCCTTGACATCAATCTGCCGGACGGAAATGGGTTTGATTTTTGCCGTGATATTAAGGACAGCCACCCGGACACTGCTGTAATCTTCCTGACGGCTAACGATATGGAAAGCGATATGCTCAAAGGCTATGAGCTGGGAGCAGATGATTATGTGACAAAACCTTTCCCCATGAGCGTATTTCAGAAAAAAGTGTCTGCATTGCTGGCCCGGGTCAGGAAACAATCTGGCGGCGACTTCTACAACGATGGCAACCTGTTTATCAACTTTACGGAAATGACCGCAACGCTGGGCGGGGAAAGCATCTCTTTTACCCCGATGGAATACCGGCTTTTGAAAGTGCTGACGAAAAATCCGCAGATCGTTTTGACCCGGCAGGTGCTATTGGAAAAGCTGTGGGATATTGACGGGAATTTTGTGGATGAACACGCCCTGACTTCCACAATCAGCCGGGTACGCAACAAAATCGAAAAGCCAGACCATGCCTATATTAAAACCGTCTATGGCATGGGCTATATGTGGATTGGGGGCGGTAACAAATGAGGACGGAAAAACTCTCGGTCAATAAAGTGTGTATGGTCGTGTGTGCAGCCCTTTTCCTGCTTTCAATCGCTATGCCAGTTACCATATACTTTTTGACGCAGAACGTATTGGCGCTATTCTGCGGGTTACTCTATGCGGTTTTCGTTGCCGGGTGCATGGTCGCTTTTCTGGCCTTTGTGCGCCGGAAATTAACGCTGTTTTCGGACGCTCTGTGCAAGCTGCTGGACGATATGATGTCAGCGGATCAGGCCCCACCGCAGTACACAGAGGAAGAAAACCTGTTCTATAAAATCCAGCACCGGCTTTCACGGCTCTATGAAGTGCTTCGGGAAAGCAAAAGCAGTATTGCAAAGGAACGGGCCGACTTACAGGAATTGATTTCGGACATCTCCCATCAGGTCAAAACACCGATTGCAAACCTGAAAATGCTGGACGCCACTTTGTTGGAACAAACTGTAACGCCGGAAAAGCAGAGAGAATTTCTTCTGGCAATGGACAGCCAGTTAGACAAGCTGGATTTTCTCATGCAGGCAATGATTAAAACATCACGGCTGGAAGCCGGGGTGATTGCTTTGGAGCCGAAGCCACAGACCATCTATGATACTCTCGCTGCGGCGCTGGGCGGTATTCTGCTGAACGCAGAGCAGAAAAAGATTGCGATCACGGTGGATTGCCCGGAAACGGTAACTGCGGCCCATGATCGGAAATGGACAACCGAAGCCCTGTTCAACATTCTGGATAATGCGGTGAAGTACACGCCAGAGGGCGGGAAAATCCATGTGGCTGTGGTGTGCTGGGAATGGTTTGTGAAGATTGATATTTCCGATACGGGTATCGGTATTCCAGAACAACATCAAGGAACGATTTTCAAGCGGTTTTACCGTGAGGAAAGGGTGCATGACGCCCCTGGTATTGGAATTGGTTTATATCTTACCCGTGAGATTATCACCCGGCAAGGGGGCTTTATCCGCGTTGCCTCGGAAGTCGGCACCGGCTCCACCTTTTCGGTGTTCCTGCCCCATTCTTGAAATGTCGCAGGATTGTGACATTTCAAAGCATTTTAAGGGGAATTTCAAGACCCGCCGTGACATTTCTGCGAGGTTTCCACTTTACAATGGAACCATCAAAAAGAAAGGTGGTAGAACTTATGCCTATTTTACAGACAACAGATTTGAAAAAATACTATGGGGTCGAGCCGAATATTACAAAGGCTCTGGACGGCGTTTCTCTCTCGGTAGAACGCGGGGAATTTGTCGCTATCGTCGGCACATCCGGCAGCGGCAAGTCCACGTTGCTAAATATGATCGGCGGTCTGGATGTTCCTACTTCCGGCAAAGTTATTGTGGATGGCAAAGACTTGTTTACGCTGAAAGACGAGCAGCTTACGATTTTTCGCAGACGGAAAATCGGTTTTATCTTTCAGAATTACAACCTTGTTCCTGTTCTCAATGTTTACGAGAATATCGTCCTACCTGTGGAACTGGACGGCGATCAAGTGGACAAAAAATATATGCAAGAAATTGTTTGTATGCTGGGTTTGGAAGATAAGCTGAATAATATGCCGAACAATCTTTCCGGTGGTCAGCAGCAGCGCGTTGCCATTGCCCGCGCCCTGGTATCTAAACCGGCGATTGTGCTGGCAGACGAGCCGACTGGCAATCTTGATAGCCGGACGAGCGGCGATGTCCTCGGTCTGCTGAAAGTCACCAGTCAAAAATTTCATCAAACCCTCGTAATGATTACCCACAATAACGAGATTGCCCAGCTTGCAGATCGGATTATCCGTATTGAGGATGGGAAAATTACGGAGTAAGGGGGGCTGGAAAATGAATGACATATTATTTGGAAACAATAATCAGACGGTCATTAAACATCTTGCAAAAAAGAGTTACCGTTCTAATAAACGCAGAAATATGATTGTTATCGTTGCACTGGCCTTGACTGCTTTTATGATAACATCGGTATTTAGTCTGGGGTGCAGTTACTTTGAAACTTTCCAAATGCAGCAAACCCGTTCTATGGGAACAACAGCAGATGTAGCAATTACAAACCTTACAGAAGCCCAGATAGAAGAATTAAAACGCTCTGATTTAGTAACTGCCGTTGGCATTAGTCAAAGGTTGGGAAGTGTTGACACAGCAGATATAGGGGACGCTTTACTGGGGATTTCATGGATAGATGAAATTGAATGGGAACAGCATCGTGTCCCGACAATATCAGATGTGTATGGCAATTACCCGCAGGCTGAAAACGAAGTTATGCTGCCCGTTTGGGCATTAAACGAGATGGGTATATCTAATCCTCAAATAGGGATGAATATAACCTTGTCTTATCAACTTGGAAACAATTATCAGTATATAACAGATGAATTTCAGCTATCAGGTTATTATACGGATTATACCATCTCGCGTGTAGGAAACCGAGGTTCGGTTTATGTATCTGAAATTTTTGCCGAGCAGTCAGGTCTTACATTTAGTGATATAACCAGCGGGATGCTTTCTTTTTCCGGCAATGATGACGTTGAGCGTTCCTGCGAAAAGTTAAAAGAGGAGATAACTTTCACAGAGGGACAAACTTTTGAAATCGTCCCATCGGCCCAAAGCAATTCTGCGTCTATTATTGTTGCAATGGCCTTTGTTATTGCAGTAATTATTATCAGCGGTTATCTGCTAATTTATAATATTCTTTATATCTCAATTTCAAAAGATACTCGTTTTTATGGGCAACTTAAAACAATAGGTGCAACGAAAAGGCAAATCAAAAAACTTGTTCGCTGGCAAGTGTTTAGAACATCTGTTATAGGTATTCCCGTAGGGCTTCTTGTGGGAGTGCTTGTTTCGTTAATCATTGTACCTTTTGCAATGAATATGATGTATTCGGGCAATAGCACTCTTGGAGTAAAAGTGTCTTTCTCGCCTTTTATTTTCATCGGAGCAGCTATTTTTACACTCTTAACTGCGGTTATCGGCAGTATGAAGCCCGCTAAAATTGCAGGGAGCATATCGCCTATCGTCGCTTCACAATACAATGCTGTGTCTGTCAAGAATATGAAAAAGAGAAAAGCCCATAAATTAAAATTGTCCAGAATGGCTTTGAGCAACATTTTTAGAAATCCGAAAAGTGCAGTCTTGACATTTACATCTCTGTTTTTGGGTTTAATGCTATTTTTGATTGCGTCAGGTCTTTTATCGAGTTTAAGTGCGGAAAATTTTGTCAGTCAATGGGGAGAAAGTGATTTTGCAGTAACTTACAGTATTCAGGAAGAAGAAAATTTGATTACTGATGAAATGTTGAAAGAAATCGAGGCAATAGATGGTATCGAAAATATGCGCGTCACATACTCGGCTTCTCCGCAAACGACAATGCCTGTTATCTACGATCAAGATGTATTCGGCAAATATATTGACTCTCTCAATGGTGTGTCCGGGCTTGATTTTTCAGACGCAGAAACATTGAAAAACTATACCGATAATTTTTTTGGCGGTGTCTATGGGATTGATACAGAATATGTAAAAGAAGTCAATAGCAGCCTTGAAACGCCTATTGATCTGAATGCTTTTGAAAATGGTGATGTTGTATTATTGTCTGCTATGACAGATGAAGATGGAAATCCTTTAATCCAGCCAGGACAGTCTATTACTGTGATTGGTGAAACAGGAGAACATACCTTTACAGTGGCAAGCGGTTTTTTGGATGCGGATTTTCAAAGCGGACGCGGCAACGAAAGAGGAACAGCCCCCGATTTGTATATCAGCCAGCAAGCATTAAAGAGGCTCTCACCCGAAGTAAAGATATTCCGCATAGCATTTGATACAATCAACAGCAAGAACGATGAAAGGATTTTATCAGAACTTCAAACAATAACGGCTTCTTCTTCCGGGATTGATATTCAATCAAGATATGAGCGCGGAAAAGAAATAGAAAGTTATCTTTTTACTTCACGGGTTTTGGCAATGGGGCTATCGTCCGTACTTTTGCTCATTGGGATAATGAACTTTATCAATACGATGTTTGTTAGTGTTAACACGCGAAAGCATGAATTTGCTACTCTTGAAAGTATTGGAATGACAAAAAAGCAAATCCACCAGGTTTTACTATTCGAGGGCGGGTATTATTGGATTATCTCTTTTTTACTGCTTGCCACGTTAGGAACTGGAATATATCTTCCATTGTACGCAGCCTTTAGGCAAGTTGCTTCCTATGCGGCTTTTAGCTATCCGATAATTCCTTTGGTAATTGCAGCATTTATAATCCTTGCCATTTGTCTTGCGGTTCCTATTTTAACCTTCCGCATGGATATTAAAGCATCTGTTACGGAACGATTGCAGCAAAGTTAAAATATATAGATAGAGGTGAAAGAATGACAAAAAAGCGGTCAAGAATTTTAGGTATTGCTATGCTGGTCATTGCAGTGATCTTTTTCATCGTCGCATTAACGCACCCGGAAATGAGTTTTACATTGGATATTTCATTGACTTATCTACTGTACGGCGCATATTTCATTGTCATGGTTATTTTCTTAATAGCACCATTTCGTAAGGAATGATGTAACGGATAAAAATCGGGAAAGTGAAAAAATGCTTTCCCGATTTTCTAATTGTCACAAGTTTGCGAGATTTCAGCTTGTTTTTGTGTCGAAAAGATGATTTGCCGTGAGGATTTTGTGAGGATTATAGGCTAAGATATAAGAAATTGAGGAAAGAATGTACTGCCCGGCGGCAGAAAAGAAAAAAACCGCCGAAGGGCAGGCTGCTTAACGCGCCCATAACATCTGGAACGGCGGTATCATGGAGGTATCGCCGTGTTTCTTTTCATCGTTCATCCGCCTAACTTGTTAAAAAAAGCCTACCGACAAAACCGGCCCCGTCTGGCAGCCGGTGCGAAAATTGTCACAATGTAACTGAATACCGTATTTTTTGCGCTCGAGTAGCTTTCTGCTGTCTGGGCGCTTTTTTATATTTACCCATTCGGACAAGAGGGAGACTGGTCGGCATTAACCTATACTGGAAAAGGGAGGTTTTCAATGGTTCAAGCTGTTACATACCAAAGCGACAAGCAATCTGTTTATTTTCAAGGCAAGCTCATTGTGCTGGAAAACCTGACGCCGGTACTCTCCCCGGAGGAAAAGAAGAAACGAAAAAGAGAAATCGAAAATAACCCGTACGATATATTCAGCAAATACGGGGACAGGTTTCGCTAATCAATCGCAACATTGTTGTCCGGGGCTGCTAATGGTATAATATAGTTGTAAGGTTGGTAGCTCAATTCCATACGGAAAGGAGCCCAATATGGACATTATCAGAGAAGATTGTATTTACGCAAGGCAGTCAGTAGACCGAAAGGACAGTATCAGCATTGAAAGCCAGATTGACTTTTGCAAGTACGAACTGAAAGGCGGGAGCTGTAAGGTATTCAAGGATAAAGAGGATTGCTCAACACAGGAGGATATTTTTAATTACCCTCAAAATGATAAAAGCGAGGCAGCGGAAAATCCGTTGCCTCATTTCAGTATTATGACAATTAATCTAGTTCCGCCCCTAACTCATACCTCCAATACTCCGCCGCCTCATATTCCCTAGGTTCTGAGAGTACCGGTACAGTAAAGAGTTCAACCGGAACACCGAGTGTTGATGCAAAGATTTTCATAAGATCCTCTTTTGGTGTTCGGACATCGCTTTCATACTGAGCAATCCGGACATCAGCACAGCTGTCGGGAAATCCAACAGCCATGCCAAGTTCTTTCTGGGTGAAATGATTTTTCTGTCTTAAGTGTTTTAATTTTCTTCCAAATGTAATCATAGTATTATTCTCCTGTACTTCCAAAAGCCCCGGTTCCTCGTTCATTACCAAGGTCCAGGACAAAATCTGCGATCACGACCGGTGTAATCACCAGCTGACCGACGCGTGTGTCTTTATGAATGGTCTGAGAAGATGTGCTTACGTTGCTGATAATGGCATGGATCTCACCACGGTAACCGGAGTCGATCGGTGGAAGTTCGCATACCAGTCCTTTTGCTGCCATGCTGCTTCGTGGAAAGACATATCCGGCAAATCCATCGGGGATGATGAGACCAAATCCAAGTGGAATTCTTGCAACCTCACCTGGTTTTAATACGCAATCATAAGGCATGAATACATCAGCACCGGCATCATTTTCATGTGGCCGGAAGGGATGATGATCTGCTTTCAGACCAAAGTCAATCAGTTTAATCTTTATGGCTGCTCACCTCCTTCCTGATGAGCAATGGATAATCTGCTTTTAAGATATCTGACGGCATCCAAAGTTTTGAAATAGGATTCTGGCAGGACATCTGTTTTTCCATACAGCTTCCTCTCTGACAGAATGGACCGGTCAGATCCGGTGCAAAAAGGATCGGGCTTAATTTGTACAATCGTTGCCAGATCTGGAGCATCACAATCCTTGTTTCATCCGTATTTCTTCTGCAGGTTCTCTGACCGATCATATGCTTCCACTGGTAAGGTGTCGCGCTGATGATCAGTACGTTTCGAAGTCCCTGAGGTGTGGCATATCCGGCTGAATCATGATCAATGCCTAAGGCACAAAGCTCTGCATAATGATCCAGATCTGACTGACAGCTTTTCTTGTAAATATCCTGGATTTCTTTATCTGCTT
>ERZ827186.3177-NODE-3177-length-9945-cov-3.053691_pt1 | contig 9945 bp, 7 predicted proteins | sample MGYA00519918_ERZ827186 | MGnify/ENA primary metagenome ERZ827186 (study PRJEB31778, sample SAMEA3449275) | human gut metagenome | biome: human gut; feature: human-associated habitat; material: faeces | place: United Kingdom | collected 2010/2012 ... | reverse complement strand
TCTCCCTCGAAACGCCCATCGGCGAGGAGGAGGACAGCCATCTCGGCGACTTCATCCAGGACGACGAGGCGTCTCAGCCGTCGGAGGAGGCCTCCTATACCCTGCTGCGCGAGCAGCTCGAGGAAGTCCTGTCCACGCTGACGCCGCGGGAGGAGCAGGTGCTGCGCATGCGCTTCGGTCTGGTCGACGGCAAGCCGCATACGCTCGAGGAGGTCGGCAAGCAGTTCGACGTCACGCGCGAGCGGATCCGCCAGATCGAATCCAAGGCCCTGCGCAAGCTGCGCCATCCGTCGAGAAGCAAAAAGCTCCGCGACTTCCTGAATTGACCCGAAACAGATTATTTACACTTTTCTTCTTGACATCCGGGAAAATATTCGTATCATAGTCTTATGCAAATTGAAACCTTGGAGGAATTCAGGATGTTTGAGAAAATTCAGGCGTATCTGGCCTCGCAGCTGGACATTCCGGCCGATGAGATCACCCGCGACACCACGTTTGAAAGTCTGGGCGTCGATTCTCTGGATACCGTCGAAATGGTCATGGATCTGGAGGAGCAGCTGGGCGTCGATCTCGAGCTTGAGGACAAGATCGCGACCGTCGGCGAGCTCGTCGATTTCGTCGAAAGCAAACTGGACTGAATCGTCATTGTCACGACGAGGTGCGTGGCAAGGCTGCACTACTTGGGGAGATAGCGGTGCCCTGTTACCCGCAATCCGCTACAGCGGGGAGGAATTCCCGACCGAGGGTGTATGCTGTGTCGTCTGACCCGGATAAGCGGTGTTGAAGATCTGGTCTTGCGCAATAGGGCTCTGTGAATCGTGTCAGGTGGGGAACCAAGCAGCACTAAGCAGACCACCCTGTGTGCCGCAAGGTTGCCGTTTCGGAGCTGGCTGTCCGGGTAACGGATGTAGCATCCATTCGAAGAAGGGTGTGCAGTCCTGCCATGCACCTCGTCAGCTTTCCGCATGAAAATACGCGCAGTCGGGATCCCCCGGCTGCGCGCTTGTTTTTTTGTTTATTTCCCGTCGAACAGCGTCCCGGTCTGGCGGCGGGCCTGCTCGATGACGGACGCGGTGATCACGCTGTCGCGGTTGCGCTTCTCCGGCTGCGTGCCGGAGGCGATATAGCCTGCGAACTCGCGCAGCTCGTACATCATGTTGTTGGGCAGCTTCTCGCGGTACGGCAGCTCCACAATCTCACCATTGCGGCGGACGAGCCAGATGCGGCGGATGTGGTTGATGTCGTCAAGGAGGATCGAGCCGTCCTCGCCCATGAAGGTCGTGGGTGACGCCTGTCTGCAGACCTTGGACCAGATGGCCTCGCAGACGAAGCCCGGATAGCGCAGAAGCGCGATGCCGCCGGCCTCAAACCCGCTTTCCAGATGATACGCCTCCGCCGACACGTGCGTCGGCGCGCCGAACATCGACACGAGCGCGTGGATGGGATAGCAGCCCATGTCCAAGATCGCCGCGTTGCAGAGCTTTGGGTCAAAGGCGTTGATGCCCTGCTCCCCGGCACGCACGCGGTCATAGCGGGAGGAATACTGGGTGAACTCCGCCGTCACGCGGCGGAGCGTCCCGATCTCGGGCAGGGCGCTCTGGATGATGGGCAGCGCGTCGTCAAAGACCAGCCGCATGGCCTCGAGATAGACCACGCGGTGTTCCTTCGCCGTCTCGATGAGCGTCCCGGTCTGCGCCGCCGTCAGGACGCCCGGCTTTTCCAGCAGCACATGCTTGCCGTGCCGCAGCAGGCACATGGCCTGCTCAAAGTGGCAGATATTCGGGCTTGCGATATACGCCGCGTCAAACACGTCCGAGGCTGCGAACGCCTCCAGATCGGTGAACACTGCGTCCAGATGGTATTTTTCTGCAAATTCCCGGCCGGTTTCCTCGTTTCGTGAGTAAATTGCTGCCGGACGCAGTTCCGGCACCTGTTCCATCGCCGCCAGCATCCAGTCAACGACGAAATTCCGCCCGATGATCCCCACGCGAATGGTCATGCTGTTCCCTCCATAAATGCGCATCCGTCCGGTTTCCAGGCGGATGCGATACTTTTATCGGTCGAGTCTGCCGCCCTCATGCAGCAGCCGATCCTTGATATCCCACAGCTTCTGCGACAGATCGACATAGTAGGTGTGCGGATTGTCAAACCGTTTGACCTCGTCCCAGAGTGTATCGACCTGCTCGGCGCAGTATTTCTGAATTTCATCCAGCTTCGGCAGCTGATAGACCAGTTCGCCGTTTTTGAAAATCGGCACAAGCAGTTCCTTCGCCGTGAAATTATAGACCTTTTTGCGCTTCCATGTCGCCTGCGGATCAAAAATCTCCAGATCACGGCTGTCATCGACTGTCTCATCATAGACACACAGATAGTCGGCGATGGCCTTGCCGGTATCATTGCCGAAGAAGCGATAGACCTTTTTAAAGTGCGGGTTTGTGATCTTGCCGACGTTCTCGCTGATCTTGATCTTGGGAATGATGGTCCCGTTCTCGTCCTCTATGGCCGTCAGCTTATAAACGCCGCCGAACACCGGAGAGCTTTTTGAGGTGATAAGTCTCTCACCGACGCCGAAGGCGTCAACACACGCGCCCTGACGTATAATGTCACGGATGATATATTCGTCAAGCGAGTTGGAAATGACTATCTTACACTGCGGGAAGCCTGCCGCATCGAGCATTTTGCGGACCTTTTTTGTGAGGTAGGTTATATCTCCGGAGTCTATACGGATGGCGCATTTTGTGATTCCCTTCGGCTTGAGCACCTCGCGGAAGGCGCGTATGGCGTTCGGCACACCGGACTCGATAACGTTGTAGGTATCGACAAGCAGCGTTGCGGCGCTCGGATATATCTCACAGTATGTTTTGAACGCGGTATATTCGTCCGGGAACATCTGTACCCATGAGTGCGCCATGGTACCGGTCGCGGGTACACCGTATGCCTCATCCGTTATCGTGCAGGCTGTACCGGCACAACCGCCGATATATGCGGCGCGTGCTCCGAGGATAGCGGCGTCCGAGCCTTGCGCACGGCGCGAGCCGAATTCGCTTATCGCTCTTCCGTCTGCGGCGCGCACGATGCGCGTTGCCTTTGTGGCTATGCAGGACTGATGGTTGAACTGCATGAGGATATAGGTCTCGATAAACTGTGCCTGCGGCGCTTTTGCGCGTACTGTGATGATAGGCTCGCCGGGGAATATCACTGTTCCCTCCGGCACTGCCCACATGTCACCCTCAAAGCGGAAGGTCTTGAGGTATTCAAGGAATTTTTCATCAAATATCCCCTTACCGCGCAGGTATTCAATGTCCTCATCGTCAAAGTGCAGCTCGTTGATATAGTTTATGATCTGCTCAAGACCTGCGGCGATCGCATATCCGGCGCCGTCGGGGTTGTCGCGGTAAAAGACGTCAAAGTACACGTACATATCGCCCATACCGCACTTTTCGTAACCGTTTGCCATGGTAAGCTCATAAAAATCGCAAAGCATGGTAAGATTTCTGTCGATGTTTTTCATTTGTTTTATCCTTCTGTATTTTTAAAATATAATTATTTTTCTTTATCGTCGGTGCGACGCTTTTCGTGGCACGCAAGAAGCACTGCGGCATATCCGCCGCACGCCAGAGATGCGGCAGTAAGCAGTACAGCCGTAAGGAGCCTTCCGTAATCCTCGCTGTCGGATGAGGTGTCAGTATACTTCCCCGCTCCGCGCGCCGCCTCGATCAGCTCTGCAAGCTCGCGGTCGGAATGCACGGCGCTGTAAAGCCCCACGGAATATGCGCGCAAGGCGAATTCGCCGTCGCCGGATACACGTCTCGCCGCAATGCGCACGGCATCAATGCCGCCACTTCCGGAAAGTCCGGACACATCAAGATACAGCGTCTGCCTTTCACCCTCGGTGAGCAGAGCTTTACCTTCAAGCGTTGTCCCGGCGCTGTATACGGCTATCTTTACCTCGTAAATGTCGCCGTCGTTACCTCCGGTGCAGGAAAGATCAAAGCCCATCATGGGCGTGTATTTTATCGGCTCTGCGGGATCGCACACGCGGCATATATCGGAATATGCTCCGCCGCTTTCGTGATCAAGCACAGCCTTCAGGCAACCCACGCCGTTGTCGTACACACTTCGCAGTGAAATGCATCCGGGACCGGCGGACCACCCGTGCGCACCTGCGGTAGATGAGAAGTTCCAAAGCGTATATCTGCCGGTGTACGCGGGCACTGCATCGGAAAGCGCTGTCTCTATGATGCTCCTGCCGCTGCTGCCTATCCCCGAAAAGCCCGGAATAAGCGCTTCCCACGAATCCGCACCGAAAACCTCAAGCGCGTATGCGGCATCGGCATCATATGCGTCGGTATCGATATATTTGACGAGATGGGCAACCGTGCGGAAGCGCACACTGTCGGTACGCAAAATAAACGATGCCGCCCCTGCGGCGGTAAGCGCCATATAATTGTAGGTGTAAAGCACACTGAGCGCACTGCCGGAGGTGTCCTCTCCCGGCGTCCAGCACCAGATAAACTCTCTGTCCACTGCCGGATATGCGGAGCTCAGCGTGTCTATCGCCGTAACGAGCGCCGTTGTATTGTCTGCGGCAAAATAGCCGTCAGCCGGAGTCGTGGCGGTCGGCTTTTCGCGCTCATCGTCGTTCCGGTCGGTATCGGCACTGCTTTCTTCATTCTCCGCCGATGTGAGCGGCACCGGGTCGGGCGTCTTTTGCGAAGGCTCGCTCACCGCCGCGGTGTTGTCTCCGCTGTCTATGGGAAGGTCGAAATAGCTGTCGTCAAGGTGGTATGCGTTGTGGGTCGAGTCCACCATCAGGGTGAATTCCAGGTCGGAATGCGTAGAAATATACTTGCCCACGCCCACGGCAAAATCAAGGAAAGAGGGCATCCCGTCGGCGCGGCATGCATCTCCCACCGGAACTATAAGGCGAACACCGGCGCCCGCCGCAATGCCCATTACCGCAAGCGTCCTGGCATAGATCTCATAATACATGGGACCGGTACTGGCGCAGAAGTTGAATTTTTCGGGCTGATCGGCGCAAAATCCGAGAACAAGACCGTCGATCTCTCCGTGCACACTGCCGTTGTAGCGCGATGAAAGAAACGAAAGATATGCATATACGGTGACGGCTGATACCTCATCGGAAATGACCACTCCGCGGTACGCCGCTCCGAATGAAGCCGATGCGGCATACGGAAGTCCGTCCGGCGAATCCGCCGGAGATACCAGCAGGCGCAGAAGGACCGACGCGCCAGCCACCGACGCGCTCCTTACCCGCATGTCAAGATCATCAACATAATCGCGGTTGTAGTAAAAGGACATACCGTCCACGGTCTGAAGATATCCGCTGTGTCTGCCGTCCTCAAGGCGGTCGAGGAATACATCGATAATAACACTGCCGGCTCCCGACTCGGCGATTTGCGCCGCTGAATCCGTACCCACGCCTTTGAAGCCCGTCTTGCGGGGCTTCGCGGTCTCCGTTGAGGGGAATTCCGGTTCGGCAATGAGCGCGCGGCTGCCGTCGGGGTAGATGAGCGCCACGGCGTAAAGGGAAATGATGTCCTCGGCTTTGCCGCATTCGAGCGAAAACTCAAAGCGTATCGACATGGCGCTCTCCGCCAGAGGCTCGGATTCGGATATAACGCTTGTCGCAGTACGCCATGAAGGCACGCGAAACAGCCCTATCCGACAGTTTTTTGACACCGTGAGCACCTTATGGTTTATCGTGCCTGCGACCTTCAGGGTACGCGTGACGGCATCATATGAGCAGACCGTCATCACCCCGAGCGCTTCGGACTTTGCCGATATATCAGCCGTATCATCCGCCGTACCGGCGGCAAAGCAGGGCAAAACAGCGCTCACGGCAAAAACGAGTGCAAGTATAAATGCCTGAGTGCAAGCATGCTTCCGACTTATTTTCATCACAGCTTCCCTGCCTTTCTTTGATTTTTTATTTTTCCGGGTCAAGGACGGTAAAGCGCCACGGGCGCATACGGTCCTCCTCGGATGCGTAATCAATCCCCACACGTGGGAGGGCGGTATATTCGGGCACCGGAGTGCCGTCATCCTCGATCCATATCTCGTCCGAGAATACCGCATCGTGACCGTTCAGCGTGCGGTCGATCCCCAGCATTTTTGTCAGTTTTCCCGGTCCGTCCGCTCCGGTAACGCCGCGTATCAGCACAGCCTCCGGCTCGCCCTCGGGACCGCTGACAAAGTTCACAAGGCTGTGCATTCCGTAGCACAGGTAAACATAGACCGTTCCTCCGCGCCGCCAAAGCATTGCAGTGCGGTCGGTCTTGCCGCGGTGAGCGTGACATGCGGTGTCGGATTCACCAAGATAACATTCTGTTTCGGTTATTCGCGCGCGCCGCACCTCGCCGCTCGACCGGTCGCGGCGGCAAAGCACCTTACCGAGCAAAAGCGGAGCCAGTTCATCGGCATGCTGCGAATAAAATTCCCGCAACAGTCGGCGCGGTTTGCCGTCGGCACGCCGCCTTTCGGCAAAAAACGAACGCATAAGCGCGAGGCATTCGTTCTCAAGCACTCCGCCCTCTATGAGTGGGCGGCATCCGAGCGGGTAAGAGGTGAGATCAAAAAGACCGCCCAACGCCCCGCCCTTCGGGTCGTGCGCACCGAAAATCACTCGCTCAATACGCGCATTTATTATCGCGCCGGCACACATCGGGCACGGCTCAAGCGTGACATAAAGCTCACACCCCGAAAGCCGCCAGCCGCCCAGCGCCCGGCACGCCTCCGATATCGCTTCGATCTCGGCGTGAGCCGCTGCTCCGCCGCCGCTCTCGCGGCGGTTTTTGCCTCTGCTCACTATCTCCCCGTGCCGCACGATTACCGCGCCGACAGGGACCTCGCCCGCCTCTGCCGCCTCGGCGGCAAGACGAAGCGCTTCACGCATAAAATCGATATTGCTTCCACTCATGAGAAGGGTATCTCCCTTAATATCGCCAGACCGACGGCTATAACAAAATATATTATTACCGACGGTGCAAAAAAGCTCTTTACCGCATCCGGACACACCGCGCCAATCTCACTTGTCTCTCCGTCATCCGCACTTTTGTTTTTTCCGTTTATTATCACAAGATACGCCCCGGCGCAAAGCCCCGCAAGAATGAGCACGGCATCGGCAAGAAATGATATCGCCGCCGCACGCTCCGGAGCGACATGCTCAAGTATAGCGCCAAGCACTACGGACGAGAAATTATTGAACAGGTGGATAAAGGTCCCCGCCCATATCGAACCCGTGTAAACATAAACCGCACCGAGTATTATCCCCGCGACGAAGGTATAAAAGAACTGCCAGAAGTTATTGTGCATGAGCGCAAACATCATAGCCGAGCCGATAATGGCAGTTGTCTTACCGTATGGAAGAAGGCTTGACAGTACGCATCCGCGGAACAAGAATTCCTCACACACCGCAGGGACCAGCGCCATATTGATAAATGAAAGCACTATGCCGACGGCATCTGTTGCCTCTTCCCATGATGACGTCTGCGGCATTCCGACCGCTGTAAGGAAGTAGTGATTCACATATGATGCCGCAATATTGGCGCCCATGGCAAAGAGGATCAGCGCCCACAGCTCGCGCGGCACCTTGACATCAAGCCGCATCGGGCGGTGCATAGCGCGCGGAGAGATCATAAAGAAGAACCCCACCGGAAGCATAAAGGCTGCAAGATATACAGCCGCATCAATCATTCCGGATATGATCTTGACCGCATACGGACCGAAAATCCCCGGATATTCCCCAAAGATGATCCGGATGAGCGGCTCCGTAATGCCCGTCAACGCATAAAGAAGATCAAGGAGTATCGTGTGAAATATCATGGTGACTCCGAGCTTGCCCGCAGTCATTCGCAAACGGCGGGAGTCATCCGCCATTTCAAATCCGATCTTCATGACATTTCCTCCGCGATCCTGCCGAACCGTTGTCGGCATATTTTTATACATTGTATATTATACAATAAAATTATACGCTTGTCAATTGCAAAAACGGCGGCATAACGCCGCCGAAAATTCAATGGGCTGCCGCATTTGCGGCAGCCCATTATCGATTTATTTAAGTTTGATCAGTGAATGATGCAACGCTCGGTGTCCTTATCGAATATGTGCATACGGGTCATATCGAAAGCGACCTTGATGTTGTCGCCCGCACGGGTGGTGGAGCGGGAGGATACGCGCGCGATGAGGTTGGTCTCGCCTATGGTGAGGTAGAGATATATCTCAGCGCCCATAAGCTCGGTAACATCAACATAAGCATCAACAACGCTGTCCGGGAAGGCGGCGAGCTGCATGGGAGCATCATGGATGCACTCGGGACGCAGACCGACGATAACTTCCTTGCCGATGTAATCCTTGAGATCGGGGTTGTTAGCCTTTTCGGTGGGCAGCTTGAGGGACTTGTCCTCAAAGTTGAAGTAAACGTCATCGCCCTTCTTAACGAGCTTGCCGTTGATGAAGTTCATCTGAGGAGTTCCGATAAAGCCTGCAACGAAGAGGTTTACCGGCTCATCGTAAAGGGTCTGAGGAGTATCGACCTGCTGGATGAGACCGTCCTTCATAACAACGATTCTCGTTGCCATGGTCATAGCCTCGACCTGGTCGTGTGTAACGTAGATAAATGTGGTCTGAACGTTCTGGTGCAGCTTTGTAAGCTCGGTTCTCATCGCCGCACGGAGCTTAGCATCGAGGTTGGAGAGCGGCTCGTCAAGAAGGAAGACTTTGGGCTTACGAACGATAGCACGACCCAGCGCAACACGCTGTTTCTGACCGCCGGACAGAGCCTTCGGCTTTCTGTCGAGCAGGTGGGAGATGTCGAGGATCTTAGCAGCCTCTTCAACGAGCTTCTTGATTTCGTCCTTCGGAACCTTACGGAGCTTCAGACCGAATGCCATGTTATCGAAAACGGACATATGGGGGTACAGAGCGTAGTTCTGGAATACCATCGCGATATCTCTGTCCTTAGGAGCAACGTCGTTAACGAGACGGTCGCCGATGAACATTTCGCCCTCGGAGATCTCCTCAAGACCTGCAATCATACGGAGAGTTGTGGACTTACCGCAGCCGGAAGGGCCTACGAGTACGATGAACTCCTTGTCCTTGATATTCATTGTGAAATCGGAAACGGCAACAACGCCGCCGGGATAGCGCTTGTATATGCCTCTGAGTGATAAGCTTGCCATTAGAAATGACCTCCTGAATTACTTAATTATTTTGAACCCTTTTCAGGGAACTATCAGCTTTTCCGCTACTAATATAATACCAAAATACGGCGAAAAAATAAAGAGCCTAAGTCAACAAATATTTTTGAATCCCTTTATGAATAATAACCAAGACCTACAAAACAACCACAAAAAACGGTCTGTTCTGCTAGTGGTATTGCACAAAAAAAGCCCTATTTTGAGCCATTCAAGAAACTTTCATCTCGATTTTTGGAGATTATAACAAAACACCACAGTTTAATTTGTGCATTACACAACAAAATCTACGGTATTCTTTTCACACAATGGTCATATATTGATATCTAAGGACAAACAGAGACTGCGGACACACAAAATCCAGTCTTAATTTTGTGCAATCCTACAGTAATATGAACGGAGGAACTATGAAGAACGACACGAAACGCTCCCGGCTTCCGCTTGCCGCCGGGCTGATACTATTCGCGGCGGCAGCGCTCTGGGCTCTGACGCGCAGCTTCGGGTGCGGAGCCGACTCGATACCCGGCGCAACCAACGAACAGCGCATAGCCTACATAGAGAGCTTCGGCTGGGATCCCGGATTCACCCACACCGCCGTTGAAAACGTGCGTATCCCCGTGGAATTCGACGACGTTTACGAGGAATACAACGCGCTCCAGCGCAAACAGGGCTTCGACCTGCGGAAGTACCGCGCGCACACCGTCAAGCGCTACACCTACGAGCTTTCCGG
>ERZ827186.3176-NODE-3176-length-9953-cov-4.058396_pt1 | contig 9953 bp, 7 predicted proteins | sample MGYA00519918_ERZ827186 | MGnify/ENA primary metagenome ERZ827186 (study PRJEB31778, sample SAMEA3449275) | human gut metagenome | biome: human gut; feature: human-associated habitat; material: faeces | place: United Kingdom | collected 2010/2012 ... | reverse complement strand
CCGCCCTCTGCGCCCGCGGCGAAATCAATTACGCCCGCCGTTCGGGCAACCACTATTCGTCGGAGTGTTTCTGGTCGAAGGTCCTGCACCTGCTGCGGGGTTCCGAGAGCCTGCGCCGCGATGCGTGGGCCGTCGTCGAGTTGTGCGACTGGATTCCGGCGGTGCTGACCGGCTGCCGCGCTATGGAGGATTTGCGGTCGGGGCTTTGCGTCGCCGGGTCGAAGGTGATGTGGGCCGAAGAGTGGGGCGGCTATCCGCCCGAAGAGTTCTTCGCCGGACTCGACCCCGTTCTGCTGCCCGTCCTGCGGCGTCTGCCCGTCAGGACGTACGGCTGCGATACGCCCGCAGGTACGCTCAGCCCCGAATGGGCGGCGAAACTGGGGCTGTCGGAGCAGGTCGTCATCGGAGTGGGGAATGTCGACTGCCATTCGGGCGCCGTCGGCGCGGGCATCTGTCACGGGACCGTGGTGCTGAATCTGGGTACGTCGGCCTGCTACATGGCCGTCATGCCGCCCGAAAAGATGGGCGGCCGGGTGGTCGAAGGCATTTTCGGTCAGGTGGACGGCTCGATACTTCCCGGCATGGTCGGATTCGAAGCGGGGCTGTCGGCCTTCGGCGACGTGTACGCGTGGTTCAAGCGCCTGCTCTGCTGGCCGCTGCGCGAAGTGCTGCTGCCGGCCGATCCTGAGAACGAGACGCTCCGCGCGCTGGCCGCGCAGACCGAAGAGCGGTTGCTGGCCAAACTGGCCGAAGCCGCCGCGCAGCTGCCCCTTCGGGCCGATGCGCCGCTGGCGACCGATTATCTGAACGGCCGCCGTTCGCCCTATCCCTGCAACCGGCTGACCGGTTCGGTCGTGGGGCTGAACCTTTCGGCGACTGCACCGGAGCTTTATTACGCCTTTGCCGAGGCGACGGTTTTCGCGACAAAGGCCATACTCGACCATCTGGCGGAGAACGGCGTGGAGATCGGGCGGCTGGTGGGCATCGGCGGCATTTCGCAGAAATCCCCCTTTGTCATGCAGCTGCTCGCCGACGTGACGGGTATGGCGATCGAAGTCTCCGGCAGTGCGCACTCCTGCGCGCTCGGCGCCGTGGTCCATGCGGCTGCCGCCGCGGGACTCTACCCGTCGGTCGGTGCGGCGCAGCGGGCGCTCTGTCCGTCCGTCGCCCGTGTTTACACGCCCGACGCCGCGAAGTCGGGCATATTGGCCCTCCGCTATGAGCGTTACCGCGCCTTGGGCGCTTTCACCGAGAACCTTTTTATAAACCGATAAGCCAAAAGAAACCCGAATGAATTTACTCCAAAACCCGAACAAGCGTCGTTGGTATATTGTGGCGACGATTTTCGTCGCAATCATCTGCAACTACCTCGACCGCCAGCTGCTGTCGATCCTCAAACCCGAAATCCTGACCCATTTCGGCATCGAAGACCTCCAGTACGCGTGGATCGTCAACGTATTCCTGATCTGTTACGCCATCATGTATCCCATATCGGGCATTCTGGTGGACCGCTTCGGTTCGAAGAAGGTGATGCTGGGAGGTATCGTCGCATGGTCGCTGGCCTGCATCGGCGGCGGCCTTTCGACCAACGTCGTCGAATTCACCATCTGCCGCGGCATCCTCGGACTGGCCGAGCCGACGATCTTCGCCGGACAGATCGTGGCCGTCACGCTCTGGTTCGAGAAACGCCACCGCGCCACGGCCAACAGTCTCTGTACGGCGGGCGGTTCGCTGGGAACGGTCATCGCGCCGCTGGTCATCGCGTGGATGGCCCGGTTCCTGCCATGGCACGACGTCTTCATCGTGGCCGGTCTGGTAGGTCTGGTGATCGCCGTGGCATGGGCGCTGATCTATAAGAATCCGCCGCAGGAGGTGCTGGCCGTCACAATGGCCCCCGACAAGGACGAAGTCGCGCGGAACAACGGCGAACAGCAGCGGGCCTTCACGTGGGGCGAGCTGTGGACGACGCGCTCGCTCTGGGGCGTGCTGCTGATCCGGCTGATCAGCGACCCCGTCTGGTATTTCTGCTGCTTCTGGCTGCCGGGATACCTGCGCAGCATGGGCGAAGCGCAGGGGCTTTCGCAGCAGGCTACGCTCGATATGATTCAGTATATCGGCGGACTGCCGTTCCTGTTCGGTGCCGTGGGCGGCATCCTCACCTCGGTCTGGTCCGACTGGCTCGTGCGCCGCGGCATGCCGGCGCTGAAGGCCCGCAAGACGATGATGATTATCATGGCGTTCGTGGCGCCGCTGTGTATCCTCACGCCCTATGTGAGCGAGTGGCAGGCCGTGTCGTTCGATGCGCGCATCGGGCTTGTGGTGGCGATCTTCAGCCTGATCGCGATCATGTGCCTGAGCTGGCTCTACACGATCTGCGTGGTCATCGCCGAGGCGTTTCCCGTGAAGAACGTCGCCAGCGTGGTCGGCATCACGGCCGGCGCGGGAGCCGTGGGCGGCGCGGTGTTCAACATTTTCATCGGTTCGCTGCTGGCGACGATGGGCAACGTGCTGTTCGCCGTCATGGGCGTGATGCACCTCGTCACGGCCGTTATCCTGTGGCGCATGGTACGCCACGAAACACCCAAAAACGTAAAATAAACCTTAAAACATTGCAAATATGGCAAATCAGAAAAAAACGATTACGGAACCCCGGCGGGAGATTCCGGTTCGCGCCGAAGTGGACGTGCTCGTCGTGGGCGGCGGCCCCGCGGGCATCATGGCCGCACGTGCGGCGGCAGGCAAGGGCCTGCGCGTCATGCTGATCGAAAGCCGCGGCTATCTGGGCGGCAACCTGACCATCGGTCTGCCGATTCTGGGTTATCTCGGACGTAAGGGCAACCAGATTATCAAAGGACTGCCCCAGCTCTTCATCGACCGCCTGCGTGCGCGGGGCGCCGCCGGCGAACACCGTCCCTGCAAGCTCCATGTGAGCCTGACGATCATCGACCCCGAAGAGGCGAAGACCGTGGCGCTGGAGATGCTGCAGGAGGTCGGCGTCGAGGTGCTGATGTACGTCTTCTGCGTGGACGTCGTTAAAAACGGCGACGCCGTCGAAGGCGTCGTCGTCGAGAGCAAGGCGGGACGCGAGGCGATCCTCGCCAAGACGGTCATCGACTGTACGGGCGACGGCGACGTGGCCTGCCGTGCGGGCGTCGAGTGCCGCAAGGGCGATGCCGACGGCGGTATGCAACCCCCGACGCTGATGTTCTGCATGAAGGGCGTCGACGTGCAGAAACTGCGCGATGCGCTGGTCGGCCGGCCCGATGTCTTCGACATGGACACCATGCCCGCCGAGCAGTTCCGGACCGGGAAATTCATCACCGTCGGCCTGCGCAACCAGATCCGCAAGGCCGAAGAGGCGGGGTATAAGATTCCCGTGGCGCGTACGATCCTCATCACCGGCATCAAGGACGACGAAATCTGGGTGAACATGTCGCGCGTGAGCGGCGTCGATGCGACCAAGCCGGAAAGCTATACGCACGGCGAGGTGGAGGGCCGCAAGCAGATTTACGAACTGGAACGTTACCTGAAGAACTTCGTTCCCGGCTTCGAGAACGCATGGCGCGAGAAGGTGGCTCCCTTCATGGGCATCCGCGAGAGCCGCGTGATCGTCGGCAAATACATCCTGACGGCCGAGGATATCCTCGCCTGCCGCCGTTTCGACGACGCGGTCGCCGTGGCCAGCTATCCGGTGGATATCCACCATGCCACGGGCGGCGACTGCACGCTCCACTGGTGCGAGGACTGCTACGACATTCCCTACCGTTCGCTCGTGCCGGCCGCGGTCGAGAACCTGCTGGTTGCGGGCCGCTGCTCGTCGATGAACCACGAAGCGATGGCTTCGACGCGCGTGATGTCCACCTGCATGGCGCTGGGCGAGGCCGCCGGACGTGCGGCGCGCATCGCGCTCGAAGAGGGCGTACGCCCCTCGGCGGTCGATGTGGAGAAGGTGCGGGAAGAACTGCGCCAGACCGGTGCATACCTTCGTTGATACGGTTTTTTGGTTAGATAATGTTTAAACCGGGTGAGCCTGTGGTGGGCCGGATTCCGCCCGCTGCAGCGCTTGCTTTAAGATTTGAACCGATGAAGAAGAGTTTTATGCTGTGTCTGGCAGGCTGTCTTGCGGCCTGCGTTACGGCGGTCTCCGCAACTGCGGCGCGTCCGGCGTCCGGGCAGCCGGCGACCCGCGTCATGACCTGCAACGTCCGCATCACGGGACTGCCCGAAGACGAGACCGCAGGACGCCGCTGGGAGGACCGCCGCGACGCCTGCCTGAAGGCGATCCGCATGTATAGACCCGATGTGATCTGCATGCAGGAGGTGATTTACGATTCGTATAACTATTTCAAGGAGAAATTCTCGGATTATGTCGCTTACGGTTTCGCAGGTCCGGAGATGGACCCCTATACCGAGGGTTATCACTTTATCGGCAAGAACGTGATTTTCTTCAGCAAAAAGCGCTACGAGTTCGTCTCGTCGGGCTGCTACTGGCTGTCGGAAACCCCGCTTGCCGCGGGCAGCTGTTCGTGGAACACGATGCGCGCCCGCCACTGCAACTGGGTGCGCCTGCGCGACCGGAAGAGCGGTGCGGAGTTCCGCGTGCTGGACATCCACCTCGACCACAAGTCGGACGATGCGCGGCGCGAGCAGATGAAGATGATCGTCGGGGAGTGCGCGCAGTATGCCGACGGCTTCCCGCAGATCATCTGCGGCGATTTCAATTCGGGAATCGAAAATGCGCCCGTCGCGTGCCTGCGCGACGCCGGGTGGCAGGAGGCGTACGAGGCCGTACACGGTCCCGGCGAAGCGGGCTTCACCTATCATGGGTTCAAAGGCCCGGATTACCGAAAAAAGAACGCGCGCCGCATCGACTTTATCTTCGTGCGCGGCAACCTGCGGCCCGTCTCGGCGGAGATTCTCCGCGACAAGGTCGATGGTCTGTACCCCAGCGACCACTACTTCCTGATGTCCGATTTTATCATTCAGTAACCGAACGAAAAACAGATGAGATTTACAAAACTATTCGCAGCCGTTCTCTGCTCCCTCGCGGCGCTGGCCGCTTCGGGACAGAACCTCCGGGACGAAATAGCTGCAAATCCCGGCAAGTCCGGCGGCGTATATTATGTCTACACCTACGACAATCCCGTGCTGACGCCTGCGCCGAAGGGTTATAAACCGTTTTATATCAGTCACTACGGCCGGCACGGTTCGCGCTGGCTGCTGCACGACAGCGAATACGACGAGGTGATGGCCGTTTTCCGGGCCGCCGACGCCGCGAATGCCTTTACCGAGCGGGGACGCGAGGTCTACGGCCGGGTGAAGCGCGTCTACGACGACGGCATCGACCGGGGCGGCGATCTTTCGCCCCTCGGCGCCGAGCAGCACCGGGAGATCGCCGCGCGCATGTACCGCAATTTCCCCGAAGTATTCCGCTCCGGCGCGGTCGTCGATGCGCAGGCGACCCTCGTGGTGCGGTGCGTGTTGAGCATGGCGGCTTTCTGCGAGCGGCTCAAGGAGCTTAATCCCCGTCTGGAGGTGTCGCGCACGGCGGGCCGCAGGACGACGCGCTACCTCAATTTCTACAGCAAGCCGACCAACCCGACGCTCAGCCGGGAATACCTCGACTTCATCGACAAGGGCGGTTGGCTGGAGGAGTACGAGCGGATCGGGGATCGGTTCGTGCGTCCCGACCGGCTGATGTCGGAGCTGTTCTCCGTCGGGGAGTTCGTGCGGACGATCGACGCGCAGAAGCTGATGAAGGGCCTTTTCTATTTCGCCGCCGACATGCAGAACGTCGGTCTGGGAATTTCGTTTTACGACCTCTTTACCACCGACGAGCTTTACGGGCTGAACGTGTACGACAACTATAAGTATTACGTGATCCGCGGTCCCTCGCCGCTCAACAGGCGTTTTCCGCAGTATTACGCCAAGGCGCTGCTGGAGGATTTCCTCACGCGCGCCGACCGGGCCGTGGAGGGCGGAGCGGTTTCGGCCGACCTGCGGTTCGGCCACGACGGCAACCTGATGACGTTCGTGTCGCTGCTGCAGTTCGAGGGGTGCGACGTCGTGGAGAGCGATCCTGAGAAGATCGCCCAAATGTGGCCCCTGTATAGAATATCGCCGATGGCGGCCAATATCCAGCTGGTCTTCTACCGTAAGAAAGCTTCGGACGACGTGCTGGTGAAGTTCCTCTACAACGAACGCGAGGTGCGGATTCCCGTCGCAAGCGATCTGGCGCCTTACTACCGCTGGAACGACGTGCGCGACTTCTACCGGAACGTGATGGAGAACCTGCCCGACCCGGCTGGGAAATAGGCCGGCGGCGTTTCGGGGCGGGACGCTCCGGGACGGATATGAAAAAAGCTCTTCCCGGAGGAAGAGCTTTTTTTTGTTTGCGGTCGGGACCGCTTATTTAGCAAAGCCTTTGCCGATGCTGAGGAAATCCTCCGCCTTGAGGGCTGCGCCGCCGATCAGGCCGCCGTCCACGTCCTCCTTTGCGAATATTTCCGCCGCGTTCGAGGGCTTGCACGAACCGCCGTACAGGATCGCCGTCTCTTCGGCTGCTGCGCCGAACTTCTCGGCCAGCACCTTGCGGATGTAGGCGTGGATCTCCTGCGCCTGCTCGGCAGTTGCGGTCTTGCCCGTGCCGATGGCCCAAACGGGTTCGTATGCGATCACGAGGTCCTTGTACTGCTCGGCGGTGAGGTTGTAGACGACCTCTTCGATCTGGGCCTTCACCACGTCGAAGTGCTTGCCGGCTTCACGCTCTTCGAGGTTCTCGCCCACGCAGTAGATCGGCGTCAGGCCGTTTGCGTAAGCCTGCGCCATCTTCTTGTTGAGCGTCTCGGAGGTCTCGCCGTAGTACTGGCGGCGCTCCGAGTGGCCGAGGATCACGTACTTGCAGCCCAGCGCGGCGATCATCGACGCGGCGACTTCGCCCGTATAGGCGCCTTTGGCCTCTGCGGCGCAGTTCTGCGCTCCGAGAGCGATATCCGAACCCTTCAGGGCTTCGGCGACCATCGACAGGTGGGTGAACGGCGGGCATACGATGAAATTCACGCACGAGCAAACCTCTCCGCGGCCTGCTGCGACGCCTTTGGCCAGTTCGACACCTTCGGCGGGAAGCGTGTTCATCTTCCAGTTGCCGGCAACAATTTTCTTTCTCATTTTCCTAAATGTTTTATAGTGAATCAGTTCTATTCCGCGCACCATTTCTTGACCTCGTCGATCGAGGGGGCTTTCAGCCCGAGTTTGTTCTTCTTGTTGAATCCGCACAGGTCGTTGAAGAACTTCCCGGGGGCGAGTTTTTTCAGCGACTCGACGGTGAGGTAACCCATCTTCTGAATCACCGGAACCCACTCTTCAGGCACTCCGACGGCGGTGTAAGCCTCTGCGGGATCGCTCACGACCTTCTTTTCGGGGCGCATCTGGGGGAAGAACAGCACGTCCTGAATCGACGGCTGGTTCGTCATGAACATCGTCAGACGGTCGATGCCGATGCCCATTCCCGAGCAGGTCGGCATGCCGTATTCCAGCGCGCGCACGAAATCCATGTCGATGAACATGGCTTCGTCGTCGCCCTTCTCCGAGAGCCGCAGCTGCTCCTGGAAACGCTCCAGCTGGTCGATCGGGTCGTTCAGCTCGGAGTAGGCGTTGCAGAGCTCCTTGCCGTTGACGAACAGTTCGAAACGCTCCGTCAGGTCGGGATTCGAGCGGTGGCGCTTGCACAGCGGCGACATCTCGCGCGGATAGTCCGTGATGAAGGTGGGCTGGATGAGCTCCTCCTCGCAGTACTGTCCGAAGATGGCGTCGATCAGCTTGCCTTTGCCGTAGGTTTCGTCCACCTCGACGTTGAGTCGCTTGCAGGCTTCGCGCAACTCCTCTTCCGTGCGGCCCGTGATGTCGTAGCCGGTCTTCTCGCGGATGGCGTCGGTCATCGTCAGGCGGCGGAACGGGGCCTTGAACGAGATCGCCTTGCCGTCGATCGTCAGCTCCGTGGTGCCGTTCACGGCTACGGCCACCCGTTCGAGCATCTGCTCGGTGAACTCCATCATCCAAAGGTAGTCCTTGTAGGCCACGTAGATCTCCATGCACGTGAACTCGGGGTTGTGCGTGCGGTCCATGCCCTCGTTGCGGAAGTTCTTGCCGAACTCGTACACGCCGTCGAATCCGCCGACGATCAGCTTTTTGAGGTAGAGCTCCGTGGCGATGCGCAGGTAGAGGTCTATGTCGAGCGAGTTGTGGTGCGTGATGAACGGACGCGCCGATGCGCCGCCCGGAATGGGTTGCAGGATCGGGGTCTCGACTTCGATGTAGCCCTTCGAATTGAAGAATTCGCGCATCGTGGCCATGATCTTGGCGCGGCGGACGAAGGTTTCCTTCACCTGCGGGTTGACGATCAGGTCCAGATACCGCTGGCGGTAGCGCACCTCCGGGTCGGTGAAGGCGTCGAACGTCTTGCCGTCCTTCTCCTTGACGACGGGCAGCGGGCGGATCGACTTCGACAGCACGGTGAACTTACGGCAGTGCACCGACAGTTCGCCGGTGTTGGTATGGAAGGCGAATCCCTCCACGCCGATGAAGTCGCCGATGTCGAGCAGTTTCTTGAAAACCGTGTTGTAGAGTGTCGGATCGCCTTCGGGGCAGATGTCGTCGCGGCGGATGTAGACCTGAATGCGGCCCGTGTGGTCCTGCAATTCGAAGAACGAAGCGCTGCCCATGATGCGGCGCGTCATGATGCGGCCTGCGATGCGGACGTCCCCGTAGTTGCCCTTGGTCTCGTCGAAGTTTTCGGCGATCTCCCGCGCCGTGGCCGTCACTTCGTAACGGGCGGCGGGGTAGGGGTCGATGCCCAGCTCGCGCAGGGCTGCGAGCGACTGTCTCCGGAGCTGTTCCTGTTCACTGAGTTCGATGCTCATATCGTATGTTTTTGAATGTTTTGACTATTAACCGTGCAAAGTTAATAAATTCTGCCGAAATACGAACCGGGCGCGGCACGGAATGAAAAAGAGCCGCATTTTTTGCGGCTCTCCGTATTGTCCGGGAAGCGTCGTCCGGGCGAGTTGTCCGGGGCGGAAGCTATTGTCCGGGGGCATTGGGATGCGTCGTCCGGAGGCCAGTCTTCCGGGATGTGTCAGCCGGCGGCGGAATCCCGGCGGATCAGACGGCGGTAGGCCCGCAGTGCGGCGTATCCGAGCGCGGCGCCGACCAGCGTGCCCCATACGAGGTCCATCGGGAAGTGTTTGCCGAGGTAGATGCGCGAGTAGCAGATCACCACCGAGCAGACGACCATCAGCCCCGTGAACCAGCGGCGGCGGATTGCGCCGCAGGCGAGTACGGTCAGCGCGACGATGGTCGCGGCGTGCGCCGAGACGGTGCCGTACATGCCGCTGACGGCTTCGGGCGGGACGTGGACCGCCCAGTGGTGGGGGACTGCCTCGCGGCGCATGACGCGCAGCGAATCGGGCGTGATGTCCAGCCCTTCGAGCGAGGGGGTGAACATCGGGCGCGGGCGCGGTTCGAAATCAGGGAGCAGGCCGCCCAGCACTCCGTTGCTCTTGAAGATGCCCGACACCATGTCCGCGAGTCCGATCGCCGCCAGCATCAGCGCCGTGAAGATCAGCATGCCGCGCCAGCCGCTGCGCCGCCATACCAGCCAGAGGATCAGGGCGTAGAGCGGGAGCCACATGGCGGTGCCCGAAACGGTGAGCATCACGCGGTCCAAGGCGGTGCCGCCGTCGAAATTGAGGGCTGAGAAAAGGTCGTGGTCGAAGGTATACATGGGTCAATGGATTTGTCGTAAATGGTCGCAAGCCGTTTTGGGCGCATTGCCGGAAGTCTTTCCGGGGAGCGGGGCCGGACTTGCAGACACGGCTGCCGGCCGTGGAAGGAACATGCCGGGATGCAAGGCGGCCGTCATACGCAGTTTAAAACTGAAAGTAGATGAACGGTTG
>ERZ827186.3167-NODE-3167-length-9969-cov-4.210611_pt1 | contig 9969 bp, 7 predicted proteins | sample MGYA00519918_ERZ827186 | MGnify/ENA primary metagenome ERZ827186 (study PRJEB31778, sample SAMEA3449275) | human gut metagenome | biome: human gut; feature: human-associated habitat; material: faeces | place: United Kingdom | collected 2010/2012 ... | reverse complement strand
AGGAGCTTTTTCTATGGAAAAACGCAGAGTCGTGATCACCGGCCTTGGCACCGTGAACCCGCTGGGCAACAATGTGGCTGACAGCTGGGCAGCAGCCCGTGCCGGTAAATGCGGCATCGGCCCTATCACTCAGTTCGATACCACCGACTTCAAGTGCAAGCTGGCCGGTGAGGTAAAGGATTTTGACCCCGAGACCGTGGTGGACAAAAAGGAAGTCCGCAAGATGGCACGCTTCACCCTGCTGGCACTGGGCGCTGCCGCCGAAGCCATTGCAGACAGCGGCATCGATACGGAAGCCGAGGGCAAAAACATCGGCGTCATCCTGTCCAGCGGCATCGGCGGTCTGCCCACTATTGAGGAGCAGCACGCCCGCGGCGAGGAAAAGGGCATGGAGAAGGTAAGCCCCTACTTTGTGCCCATGGCCATTGCCAACATGGCAGCGGCGCAGGTGGCTATCCGCTTCGGCCTGAAGGGGATGTGCACCTGCCCGGTCACGGCCTGCGCCGGCGGCACCAACGCCGTGGGCGACGCCTTCCACCGCATCCGGGACGGCTACGAGCCGGTGATGGTCTGCGGCGGCGCGGAAAGCTGCATCAGCCCCTTGGGCATCGGCGGCTTTACCAGCATGAAGGCGCTTTCCACCGCCACCGACCCGGACGCTGCCAGCCTGCCCTTTGATGCCCGCCGCGGCGGCTTTGTCATGGGCGAGGGCAGCGGTGTGCTGGTGCTGGAGGAGCTGGAACACGCAAAAGCGCGCGGCGCACACATCTACGCCGAGGTGGTGGGCTACGGTGCCAACTGCGATGCCTACCACTTTACCGCACCGGCTCCCGGCGGCGTGGGCGCCATCGACTGCATGAAGCTGACCCTGGCGGATGCCGGAATTGCACCGGAGCAGGTGGACCATATCAACGCCCACGGCACCGGCACCCACATGAACGATGCCTGCGAGACTGCCGCCATTCACGCGGTGTTCGGCGCACACGCAAAGGAGATGACCGTGGTCAGCACCAAGAGCATGACCGGTCATCTGCTGGGCGGTGCGGGCGGCATTGAAGCCGTGTTTACCGCGCTGGCACTGCGGGATCAGTTCGCCCCGCCCACCATCCACTACGCCCAGCCCGACCCGGAGTGCGATCTGGACTATGTGCCCAACACCGGGCGGCAGCAGGAAATGCAGTATGCGCTGAGCAACAGTCTGGGCTTTGGCGGCCACAACGCCTGCATCGCCTTGCGCAGATGGGAGGGCTGACCCATGGCAGAACCCCGTACCGTGCGTGAAAACGCCAACACCCTGAGCAGCGTGCAGATCGCGGAGATCTTGCCTCACCGCTACCCCTTTGCCCTCGTGGACCGCGTTCTGGACTACGAGCCGGGGCAGTGGGCCATCGGCCGCAAGTGCGTCACCCGCAACGAGGAATTTTTCAACGGCCACTTCCCGGCGCAGCCGGTCATGCCCGGCGTGCTGCTGCTGGAAGCATTGGCACAGACCGGCGCTGTGGCAGCGCTGAGCCTGCCGGAAAACAAGGGCAAGCTGGCACTGTTCGGCGGCATCAAGAGTGCCCGCTTCCGCAAGCAGGTCACCCCCGGGGACGTGCTCACCCTCCACTGCGAGCTGGTACAGCAGCACGGCGCTGTGGGCGTAGGCAAGGCCTCGGCATGGGTGGACGGCAAGTGTGCCGTCACCGCAGAGCTGACCTTTGTGCTGACCGAAGCAGCAGAATAAAAATGAATGAAAAAAGAGATAGGCGATCCCTTTTCGGGAAAGCCTATCTCTTTTTTGCTGGGGTTATTTGTGCTTATTCCAGCTGGCTTACTCTTCGGCAGCTGTCCCGGCTTCTGCTTCAGCAGCGGGGGCAGACTCTGCCGTGGCGGTTTCTGTTGGGGCGGTCGCCGCCTGTTCCTTTTCCATCCACTCCCGCACGCGGTCGGGGCGGTTAGTGATGTAGGCATCGGCGCTGGTGCGCAGCAGGCTGCGGACGGAATCTTCCGTGTCCACCGTCCACAAAGACACCTTGATGCCCATCTCGTGCAGTTTGTCAATGAAACCGGCGTTTTTGTAGGCGGTGTGGTACTCACAGCTGACCCACTCCGGCACAAAGTCCAGACTGCGGATGTAGGCGGGCAGATCCCGCTGCGACAACAGGTTTTTATAGATCTCGTTCAGGCTCTCGCCGGGAAAGTTTGCCCGCAGCATACTTACCTTATCGCTCATCCAGCGGGTCATCCAGCTGCAATTTTCCTCGTCGGCTGCGCTCTCCGGCAGGGCGGCATCCATGGCTTCCATGTCCTCCATGCCGTTGGTCAGTCCCAGATCCTTCCAGATGATGGGCGGCGGCAGCAGCATGCTTTCCAGCTCGCCGTATACCAGTGCACCCACCCGCAATTCGGGCAGCAGCTGCTTTGCCTGCCGCAGCAGCGCGTGGTTGAAGGAAACAAGGATCACCTGTTCTACCATCTCGGTCTGCTGCAGCACTTCCAGCACCCGGGGCACAAAGTCCGGGTCGTTGTCCATGGTGGATTTCAGTTCCAGATGCACGGTGCATCCCGGCATCTGCCTGCACAGTTCCATGGCCTCCTGCAGGGTGGCGATCTTCTCGTCCTGAAAGATGGCGCCTTTCCAGCTGCCAAAATCCAGTTCCTTTAAATCGCCCATGGTCATATCATAGATCTTGCCGGAAATATCCGTGTGCAGATCGATCATATAGTCGTGGTGGATCACAAGCCCGGCGTCAATGGTCTGCTGTACGTCCATCTCTACGCCGTCCGCGCCAATCTCCATGGCTTTTTTAAAGGCAGTCAGGGTATTTTCCGGTGCAAGATAGGAAGCACCGCGGTGTGCAATGATCTGTGGTTTCATAAATTTTCTCCGTTATCGGTTCTTCCTCACACGTTTACGCCCCGGCGCTGCCATACCGCAAACAGTGCCGGGGCGCTTGCTCAGGTCAGGTCCTCGCCGTCTGAAGCGATGACCTTTTTATACCAGTAAAAACTGTCCTTCCGGCTGCGGGCAAGGGTGCCGTTGCCGTCGTTGTCCTTGTCTACATAGATAAAGCCGTACCGCTTTTTCATCTCGCCGGTGGAGGCGCTCACAAGGTCGATGGGACCCCATGTGGTGTAGCCCATCAGGGGCAGACCGTCCTCGTTGATGGCCTTTTCCATCTCCTCGATGTGTGCCCGCAGATAGTCGATGCGGTAGCTGTCGTGGATGGAGCCGTCCGGCTCTACGGTATCCACCGCACCCAGACCGTTCTCCACGATGAACATGGGCTTTTCGTACCGGTCGTAGATGGTGTTCAGGGTCACCCGCAGACCCACCGGGTCAATGGCCCAGCCCCACTCGCTGACTTTCAGGTAGGGGTTCTTCACCGATGCAGACACGGCGTTGCCTTCCGCATTCTCTGCCGCCATCAGCTCCTTATCCACCGTGATGCAGCGGCTGGAATAGTAGCTGAAGGATACAAAATCCACCGTGCCCTCCCGCAGCGTGCGGTCGTCCTCGGACTGTGTGTGCAGCTGCACCCCGGCGCGCTCCATCCGCTTTTTAGCCCACACGGGGTAAGCGCCGCGCACCTGTACGTCAGTAAAGAAGTAGTTGTCCCGGTCTGCCTCCTGCGCCGCCCGCACATCCTCCGGGGCGCAGGTGCGGGGGTAGAACTGACCCGCCGCCAGCATACAGCCCACCATAGCGTCCGGCATTTTTTCGTGCGCCAGCTTTACCGCCTTTGCGCTGGCCACCAGCTCGTGATGGGCGGCCTGATACTTGACCTGCTCCACATTCTCGCCGGGGTGGAATACCAGCCCGGCGCCGGTAAAGGACAGGTGCAGCAGCATGTTGATTTCATTAAAGGTGAGCCAGTACTTCACCTTGCCCTTGAAGCGGTCGAACAGCACCTCGCAGTAGTGGACATAGGCGTCCACCATGCGGCGGTCTTTCCAGCCGCCGTATTTTTTGATGAGGGCAATGGGAGTGTCAAAGTGGCAGATGGTGACCAGCGGCTCAATGCCGTACTTATGGCACTCGTCAAAAATGCTGTCGTAGAAGGCCAGTCCTGCCTCGTTGGGCTGAGCATCGTCGCCGTTGGGCAGGATGCGGGTCCATGCAATGGACAGCCGGAAGCACTTGAAGCCCATCTCTGCAAACAGGGCGATATCCTCTTTATAATGGTGATACAGGTCAATGGCCTCGTGGCTGGGGTAGAAATGTGCGTCATCGCAGCCCAGCATTTCCATATAGCCCGTTGCCACCGGAAAACGGTCCGGGCCGAAGGGGGTCACGTCCACCGTTGCCAGACCCTTGCCGTCTGCCTGCCATGCACCCTCGCACTGGTTGGCGGCGGTAGCGCCGCCCCACAAAAAGCCCTTGGGAAATTTGCCCATACTCTTTACCTCCTTGTTTACTTTTGCGCCCCTGCGGAGCGCAGATATACGCATACTACTATGATACCGCAACCGGCGGCGCTTGTCCATGACTGCATTTTGCAAAGGTGCGTGCATTTGGGGATAAAGTACGACTTTTATCGTCAAAACGCCGAAATTTCCTACTGTTTTTTGCGCACTTTTCACGATAAAAACACAAAACTTGCCTGTTTTTCTTTTATTCTGTTCCTTTTAAACCGCGCGGCAGTATGGTAGAATAATAGGGTAAGAACTGCGCTGCGCTGCTGCGCTGCTGAGAACATGGAAAAATGGAGTGTTTGATTATGACTGAGTTCAAACCCATCAAAGAAGGCAAAGTCCGCGAGATCTACGACAATGGCGACAGCCTGATCATGGTTGCCACCGACCGCATTTCTGCGTTTGACGTCATCCTGAAAAACAAGGTCACCAAAAAGGGCACCGTGCTCACCCAGATGAGCAAGTTCTGGTTCGATTACACCCGCGATCTGCTGCCCAACCACATGTTGAGCGTGGATGTGCAGGATATGCCGGAGTTCTTCCGCCAGCCCCAGTTCACCGGCAACAGCATGATGTGCCGCAAGCTGACCATGCTGCCCATCGAGTGCATCGTGCGCGGCTACATCACCGGCAGCGGCTGGGCAAGCTACCAAAAGACCGGCAAGGTGTGCGGCATCCAGCTGCCCGAGGGCCTGCAGGAGTCCGATAAGCTGCCCGAGCCCATCTACACCCCCTCCACCAAGGCAGAGATCGGTGACCACGACGAGAACATCTCCTACGAGCAGAGCATCGACGTGCTGGAGAAGAAGTTCCCCGGCCACGGTCTGGAGTACGCCACCAAGCTGCGGGACTACACCATTGCCCTGTACAAGAAGTGCGCCGCGTATGCCCTGAGCCGCGGCATCATCATTGCCGACACCAAGTTCGAGTTTGGTCTGGACGAGGACGGCAACGTGGTGCTGGGCGATGAGATGCTGACCCCGGACTCCTCCCGCTTCTGGCCGCTGGAGGGCTACGAGCCGGGTCACGGCCAGCCCTCCTTCGACAAGCAGTTCGTCCGCGACTGGCTGAAGGCCAACCCCGACAGCAACTACGACCTGCCGCAGGATGTCATTGACAAGACCATTGCCAAGTATCTGGAGGCCTATGAGCTGCTGACCGGCAAAAAGCTGTAAGCGTATCCCGTATCCATAAAAACCAAGGCTGCTGCGGAAAATTTTCCGCAGCGGCCTTTTTTGCGCCCCGCCCTCTTGACAAGGGGCGGGGAGATGGGTAATATATGTATCGCATCAAACAGTTTCACATCGAACAACTTGAACAGAGGAAAAACATTATGTGTACACAGCACCCTATTGAAGAGCACTGCAAGCTGGACCCGCCGTGGGATGGGCCGCAGGTCATTCCCGCCCAGCTGCGCCGGGTGGATAACCTGATCTTCCGCAGGCTGAACCAGTTTTCCCGCGCCAACGGGGTAGAGCAGACCACCCCCATGCACGGGTGGATCATCGAGTATCTCTACCGCCACCGGGACGAGCCGGTGTTCCAGCGGGACATCGAGCGGGAGTTTTCCATCACCCGCTCCACCGTGACCAACATTTTGCAGCTGATGGAGCGCAAGGGCTACATCCAGCGGCAGAGCGTGCCGCAGGATGCCCGGCTCAAGCAGCTGGTTTTGACCGAGGAGGGCATCCAACGGCACGAAAAGACCCTGCTTTCCTTCCACCAGACCGACGATTATGTGGCCGGACTGCTGACCGAGGAGGAGAACGCAGAGCTGCTGCGGCTGCTGAACAAGCTGCGGGAGGCGTTGAAATAACCGCCTTTTCCGTCAAAGCGCCGAAAAAGAACTTGTTAAATTAGCAATTGTGAACATTTTCCGAAACGGCTTGACATTTAAATTGTTTTGTATAAAATTGTTTTGTAACAAACAAATAAATTCAACAGGAGGGAACTCAGATGATCAAAAAGCTTGTGTCGTATCTGGGCGAGTATAAAGCCGCCTCGATCAAGACACCGCTCTTTGCGGCTCTGGAAGCCATTATGGATGTGCTGCTGCCCACCATCATGGCCTTTATCATCGATCAGGGCATTGAAAAGGGTGATATGAACGCCATCATCCGCTACGGCCTGCTTACCTTTCTGGTGGCAGCCATTGCGCTGGTGCTGGGCGTGCTGGCGGGCAAATACGCCGCCGAGGCATCCACCGGCTTTGCCGGAAATCTGCGCGATGCCATGTATGAAAATATCCAGCATTACTCTTTTTCCAACATCGACAAATTCTCCACGGCGGGTCTTGTCACCCGCATGACCACCGACGTGACCAACGTGCAGAACGCCTTCCAGATGATCGAGCGGATGTGCGTGCGCGCCCCGGTGCATCTGGTGTTTGCGCTGACCATGGCAGTGGTCATCGGCGGGCCGCTGGCGCTGGTATTCGTGGTGGCGGTGGCTTTTCTGGTGGCGGTGCTGGCTGCCATCATGATCCCCACCTTCCGCATCTTTGACCGGGTATTCAAGAACTACGATAACCTCAACGCCTCGGTGCAGGAGAATGTCTCTGCCATCCGCGTGGTCAAAAGCTTTGTGCGCGAGGGCTTTGAAAACGAAAAATACACCGCCGCCTGCGAGAGCCTGTACAAGCAGTTCGTCAACGCCGAAAGCCGCCTGAGCTTCAATAACCCCGCCATGCTGGTGGCAGTGTACGGCTGCAACATCGCGCTGAGCTGGTTCGGCGCAAAGTATGTGCTGCACGGTGCCATTACCACCGGCCAGCTGAATGCCCTGTTCGGCTATATCATGAACATCCTCATGGCACTGATGATGCTGAGCATGGCCTTTGTCATGATCGCCATGTCCGCCGCTTCTGCCAAGCGTATCGTGGAGGTGCTGGACGAGCACACCGACCTGCCCCCGGCAAAGCAGCCGGTGCAGCAGGTGGCAGACGGCAGCATCCAGTTTGACCACGTTACCTTCAAGTATAAGCACGGCAGCGGTCAGCCGGTGCTGAACGATATCAGCTTTACCATCCAGCCCGGCGAGACACTGGGCATCATCGGCGGCACCGGCAGTGCAAAATCCAGTCTGGTGCAACTGATCCCCCGTCTGTACGATGCCGAGAGCGGCACCGTGCGGGTGGGCGGCGTGGACGTGCGGGATTATAACCTTGACGTGCTGCGCCGCGAGGTCTCCATGGTGCTGCAGAAGAACGTGCTGTTCAGCGGCACCATTCTGGACAACCTCCGCTGGGGCGATGCCAACGCCACCGAGGAAGAGTGCATCCGCATGGCAAAGCTGGCCTGCGCGGATGAATTCATCCAGCGCTTCCCGGATAAGTACAATACATGGATCGAACAGGGCGGCTCCAACGTGTCCGGCGGCCAGAAGCAGCGCCTGACCATCGCCCGCGCCCTGCTGCGCAAGCCCAAAGTGCTGATCCTTGATGACTCCACCAGCGCCGTGGACACCGCGACCGATGCCAAGATCCGCAAGGCCTTCCGGGAGGAGATCCCCGGCACGACCAAGATCATCATTGCACAGCGCATCTCCTCGGTGCAGGATGCAGACCGCATTCTGGTGCTGGAGAACGGCCAGATCAACGGTCTGGGCACCCACGCAGAGCTGCTGGCGACCAACGCCATCTATCAGGAGGTCTACAACAGCCAGACGCAGGGCGGCGGCGATTTTGACAAGCAGGGAGGTGCGCAGTAATGGCAGTAAAAGAAGTACATGGCCCCGGCCCGCGGGGCGCACGGGGGCCGCGCCCCAAGGTGGAAAACCCGGGCAAGCTGCTGAAGCGCATCATGGATGAGGTGTTCCGCAACTATCTGCCCCACTGCATCCTTGTGCTGATCTGCATCGTGGTCAGTGCGCTGGCCAATGTGCAGGCCAGCCTGTTCTTGCAGACTTTGATGGACGATTACATCGTGCCCATGACCCGCCAGCAGAACCCCAGCTTTGCACCGCTGGCCGGTGCACTGGTGCGGATGTGCTGCATCTACCTTGTGGGCATTCTGGCCGCATGGGCCAACGCCCGCATTATGGTCAACGTAACGCAGGGCACGCTGCGCAATCTGCGCACCAAGCTGTTCACCCACATGGAAAGCCTGCCCATCCGGTATTTTGACACCCATCCTCACGGCGATATCATGTCCGTGTACACCAACGACGTGGATACCCTGCGCCAGATGCTCAGCCAGAGCATCCCGCAGCTGGTGTCCAGCGTCATCACCATCGTGTCGGTGTTCTTCAGTATGTGTATGCTCAGCTGGCAGCTGACCATCGTTACCATGCTCATGGTGGCGCTGATGCTGTTCTGCTCCAAGCAGATCGCAAAAAGCTCCTCCAGGTACTTCATCCAGCAGCAGCGGGATCTGGGCAAGGTGAACGGCTACATCGAAGAGATGATGGAGGGCCAGAAGGTCGTCAAGGTGTTCACCCACGAGCAGAAGGCTCTGGATGGCTTCCGGCAGCTGAACGATAAGCTGAAGGAAAGCGCCAAGCAGGCCAACAGCTACGCCAACATCATCATGCCCGTTACCGCACAGCTGGGCAATACCAGCTACGCAGTCTGTGCTCTGGCAGGCGCAGCCATGGCCGTTGGCAATGTCGGCGGCATGACCCTGGGTACCGTGATGGCCTTCCTGAGCCTGAACAAGAGCTTCAATATGCCCATCAGCCAGGTGTCCATGCAGGCCAACAGCGTCATCATGGCACTGGCCGGTGCAGAGCGTATCTTCAAGATGATGGACGAGACCAGCGAGACCGATGAGGGCTATGTCACCCTCATCAACGCCAAGTACGACAAGGACGACAACCTCGTGGAGGCCAACGAGCGCACCGGCATCTGGGCCTGGAAGCACCCCCACCATGACGGCACCACCACTTACCACAAGCTGGAAGGCGACATCACCTTTACGGACGTCGATTTCGGCTATGTGCCGGGCAAGACCGTCCTGCACGACATCAACCTCTATGGCCGTCCGGGCCAGAAGATCGCCTTCGTCGGCTCCACCGGCGCCGGCAAGACCACCATCACCAACCTTATCAACCGCTTCTACGACATCCAGGACGGCAAGATCCGGTACGACGGCATCAACATCCATAAAATCAGGAAAGCCGACCTCCGCCGCTCTCTGGGCATTGTGCTGCAGGATACCCACCTGTTCACCGGCACGGTCATGGAGAACATCCGCTACGGCAAGCTCGACGCGACGGACAAGGAATGCATCGCGGCGGCGAAGCTCGCCAACGCGCACGACTTCATCACGCGTCTGCCGGACGGCTACAACACGATGCTCCGGGCCAACGGCGCGAACCTCTCGCAGGGCCAGCGGCAGCTGCTGTCGATCGCCCGCGCGGCGGTGGCCGATCCCCCGGTCATGATCCTCGACGAGGCGACGAGCTCTATCGACACGCGCACGGAACTGCTGGTACAGCGCGGCATGGACGCGCTCATGAAGGGACGGACGGTGTTCGTCATCGCGCACCGGCTGTCGACGGTGCAGAATTCCGACGCCATCATGGTCCTCGACCACGGCCGCATCATCGAGCGCGGCACGCACGACGACCTGA
>ERZ827186.3164-NODE-3164-length-9971-cov-2.790036_pt1 | contig 9971 bp, 6 predicted proteins | sample MGYA00519918_ERZ827186 | MGnify/ENA primary metagenome ERZ827186 (study PRJEB31778, sample SAMEA3449275) | human gut metagenome | biome: human gut; feature: human-associated habitat; material: faeces | place: United Kingdom | collected 2010/2012 ... | reverse complement strand
ACGCTCATTTCCAATGAATTACACTCTTTTCGTAACTTCGTGCGGCAAAGTTACGCAAATTCTCTTTGCACCCAAATCTTGGATCGGCTTTGTACGGGAAGTATTTTCCCTGGAAAAGCACGGTTTGTTTCTCGGCTATTCCTCTGTGGAAAACCGATCCCGGTCTTCCAGAAAACCGTACTTGTCCCGCAGCGAGCGGATGCGTGGCAGGGAGATGGAGGCCGAGAGGATGCATTCTTCGGTGGCCGGTCCTTCCCCGGCGAGCGGTTTGCCCAGCGGCGTAAGGATGACGGAATGCCCCGTGTGGAGCGAGTCCAACGAATCCCGACCCACGCGGTTGGCCCCCGCCACGTAAGCCATGTTCTCGATGGCGCGGGCGCGCAGCAGCGTATCCCAGGCCGCAATGCGGCTTTCCGGCCAGTTGGCCACGCAGAGCAGCAGGTCGTAGTACCGGTCGTTGCGCGACCAGACCGGGAACCGCAGGTCGTAACAGACTTGCAGCAGGATGCGCCAGCCTTTGTATTCCGCGATCACGCGCCGGTCTCCGCCGGTGTATTCCTTGTGCTCGCCGCCGTAAGTGAAGAGGTGGCGTTTGTCGTAATGTACCGTCGCACCGTCGGGACGGACGAAATAGAACCGGTTGAAGTAGCGGCCGTCCTGTTCTACGGCTACGCTGCCGGCCAACGCGGCTCCTTTCTTCCGGGCCGTCCGTCGCATCCATGCCAGAGTCGGCCCTCCGTCCGGTTCGGCGGCTTCGCGCGGGCGGGTGCAGAACCCGGTCGGGAACATTTCCGGCAGTACGACGAGGTCGGTTTCTCCGACCGCAAAGATTTCCCGTTCGAAACGGTTGCGGTTGGCGGCCGGATCGTTCCAGACGAGATCGGCCTGTATCAGGGTGATGTTCATAAATTTTTTCAAAAACGCTATATCTTACAAAAGTAAGATTTATATCCTGAAAAAAATAACAATCGGTTAAAATTTATTTGTCGGCTGCCGGCGTTTGATTCCCGGTTCAGGGATAAATTTCACGCCGGAAAGCGTTGAAAAACTATCGTAGGCGTATCCCGAATCAAACAAATGCGCCAAAATCACTCCAATCTTTGTAGCGTTCTGCATACCGATCCGTCCGCCGCGATACCCTCGATCACGATTTCCAAACGAGACTTGTTTTTGTCGTTGGTGTAAAACTCGATCGAACCCTTGCCGTCGTTCCCAAGTTGTAAATAGGGTTCCCAATAGAGTGTCGTCCTGCGATCCGGGGTTTTATTCGCCAGTCGCTCCGGAGTGTCGTAAACAGGATGGTAAAACTCGGCTCCAGGTATATAACCCACCGTTCTGTACAGGCCGAACCGGCGTTTTCCCTGGGCGTCCTCTTTCAGATAAATCTCGAAACGGCAGGGATAATCCGGGCTGGTACCGATCGGCAGATACGGAAGAAACTCCCGCAGCGGAGGTCCAGGCATAGGCATGAGTACCGTACGGATGTATTCGATGTCCCTGACCGTATATAAGTTCAAAAACTCGGTACCCATAATCACCTCGCCATTCAGGCGGAATTGAAGCGGGACACTCATTCTGCCCCCCATATCTATACACCATCCCAAAGGCATCTGTTTCATTCCCGGAAAGTGTTGTACATATTTCTCCAGCGACATCGTACTCAGTTTTGCGAACTGCGCCGTATCCTTGTGCAGTCTCTTTTCGATTCGCAGGGCCGGAGCGTTCGGATCACGGCCATGAACCACCACCTCGTCGATCTGGTACGTTGTAAGACTGTCCAAACCCGTTGGAGGCGGAGACGCCCGACGAACCTCTTCGAGCCGCTTTTCCCTGATTGTCTCGCTCTGATAAGGAGCCAGGGGCGTAAGCCCCGGACGGTAATAAGTGTCTTCGAAATGGATCTCGTAGGGAATCTTCCCTTTTTTGTTGTAAAACGGGATCAGAAATACCGTCGTATCCTGAAAATCCAACCCTTCGAACAGAAAGTGTCCCGCACTGTCCGTCGTGGCAGTGAACGCCCGGTCGCCCAGACCGTCGCCCCGGGAGGCGAACGCCGTTAGGGTCGCTTCCCCAACGCCTTTGCCGAACATATTGTTCACGCGACCCGAGAAAAACTGTCCGTGCTCGAAAAAGAATTTCGGCCTGAACGGAGCGGTGCGGAACAGACTGTCCGTACGGAAACGCCGCCAGCCGTGCGTTAGCATAACCAAATCAAGGCTGTGCTGCCGGGCCGGCGAGTCGTCCAGAAAATAGTACCCCGGATTGTGGACGTATCCCTTCAGATCGGAGGTCAGCAACAGATAAGTGTATATATGATCGGACAGGGAATCCGGTTTCACGGCGTCCGCATCCGTTATGCTGACCGAAAACCGTCCGGAGAGGGGTTGCGCTCCCCTTTTCAGCGAAATATCCGCCCGCACCTTCTCGCGGACTCCGTAAGCGGGTTTGTCGGCGCGGACGGTGAAACGGGGAGTACTGCCGGGTTTGCGGATATAGACCAACCGTTCGGTGCGGGGACAACCGGTCGAGTCTGTCAGCAGCAGGTGAAGGATACCTTCCGGTAATGAATCGGTTCTTATCGTTCCTGTATTTTGCCGCGCGTCTACCGGGTGCAGCAGACAGCACACGCCCCGCGTATGTCCGACCAAAAGGCCAGACGCGGGAACTTTTCCCAGAATCCGGTAACGAATGTCCCGGTTTCCCTGAACGACCTGCAAAGCGCAGGCGTTGTCACGCACAGCCGGAAGGGAAACGGAGACGGAAAGCGTATCGAGGAACGCGACCGCGCGATAGCTCTCGCTCTCGCGGGGCGTGAGCAGGAAACGGCCCATTCCGTCGTGCTCGCTGCGGAAGCGGGCTACGGTATCGTTGCCGCCGTTCAACAGATACCCCTGTACCTCCGCAGGACTGCCGTCCGGACGGACCGCCCTGAACGCAACGATCTGGGGCATGTCGGATCCTACCAGTTCGCCCCCTTCGGGAAGGAACTGGATGTCGAACGATGCGCGGGGCGGTTCGATAAAGACCGTACGGCGGAAAACGGAATCCTCGCGTATCGAAATCCGGATATCGGCATAGGCCCCGCGGGAAGCGGAATCCCCGGGCAGGGGAACCAGTACGGCGCCCGTGGACGAAAGACGCTGCGTACCGGAACCCAGGTGTTTCCCGTTCTTATCGTACAGATCGAACGACGCTTCCTTTTTCGAAAGGGGGCGTTCGTAACGGTCGAGAAAACGGACGACCATACGCTTGTCCGTATAAGTGACCGAATGGCGGACTTTCGAGATATTCTGTCCGATCACGATGTTTTTCTGGAAGAAACCGGAGGCGTCGAAATTGAGCATCCAACCCGTATAAGCCCGCAGGGTGTATTCCCCGGAAAAAAGAGTATCGGCCAACGGGAGGCAGTTTGCGAACCCCATCGAATCGCGTTTGATCTTTCTCGAAGTCACCAAACGTTTGGCCCGGTCGTACAGATCGACGTAAATGAAATTGGAGAGCGTATCGGGTCTGTGTGTCACGGCATCCGTCAGATAGGCCCGGAACCAGATCGTGTCTCCGACCCCGTAGTAGGGCTGGTTCAGATGAAGGTAGAGCTTCTCGGGATGTTTGGCGGCTTGCGCGTCGAAAAAGGACTGTATCCCGGAATCTTGCATAGCGTTCCGGTTTTCGCGGGCTGTTTGGGCACGGGTGTGCGGGCAGGCAAGATAAACTGCCGTACATAAAATCAGCAAAAATCTATCCATAGCGCATATGGTATTGGATTGTATCAAATTTATAAAATATTCGATTGATTTACAAAACAATTCGACGTTCGTTCGTGTCGTGCCGGAAAATAATAAAGAAAGCGGGCGACTTTACAAAAGTCACCCGCCCGTATCAGAAAACGGTTCTGGAAGTATTTCCCCGATAGGTTTAGAATTTCCAGCCGAGAGTCAGCGAAAATACCCGGTTTTTGATTTTTTTCAGGTCGCCGCCTTCTTGCGCTATTTCCTCTTTGAACGTATCGGTCGCGATGTCGTTCAGCGAGAAGTTGTAGCGGGCGTCGATTACCAGTCCGTAGTCGAGGGTATAGGAGAGGCCGACGGGAATGGCGATGTCGGTCGTCCGGAACAGGTTTTCGTCTTTGAGGTCGGCGGTTTCCCACGGTCCGTCGTTGCTGCGCACCCGCAGTTTGGAACCGATGAGGAATCCCGGTTGGATGCCGGCTTTCAGGGCCAGTCCTTTGGTTACGTAAAAGTTGGCCAGGATCGGAATGTTCAGGTAATTGAGCCGGTAGCTAAACTCTTCGGACTCGGTTACGAATCCTCCTCCCGGGCCCCGTTCCGTCCACGTCGCCTTGTCGGTGGAACCCTGCCGGGAATAGAGCACGTCCGCCGAGACGGCGAGCCATTTCAGCGCGCGGTATTCGGCGAAAGCGCCGACGATCAGCGAGGGTTTCGTTCCGTTCAGGTCGCGGGTATTCTCGGCGGAACTAGCGTACAGGTCGGCGATGTTGATTCCGACTTTCGGGCCGAACGTAAAGGTTTTCTGCCCGGAAACGACTCCGGCGGCCAGCACAACTGCGATTAGGAGAATTGTTTTTTTCATAAGGCGGGTTTTTGTCCGTAAATAATTGACTGAAAATAAAACCGAGGAAATCTGTCGTTACTGCAAAAGTAAAAAATAATTCGTAAAAAAGTCTCCGTTGCAATCCGATATGCAGCGGAGACCGTGTTCGATTGAACTGGGTATGTAACCGAAAATCCCGAAGGACGTTTCAGTAGACGTTGGTCTGCAAAGTAAATCCGGCATTCATCTGTCCGGTTCGAGACTGTTCAAGACCAATCGGGCGGTGATTTTCGGATGGCGTCCGCTCCGGCGGTACCGCACTTTCCCTGAAAATCCGTTGTCCTGTATCGATCGTCGTCGTGGCCGTGGTAGGCAGGAGGGGAAACGTTAATCGAAAAAACGCCTCGGAACCAAATCGGTTCCGAGGCGTCGGGGAAAACAGTAAACGTGGACCGCTTACGGATTGTCCGCCTGATTTTCGAGCCGGGTACGGCCCGCCGTTTCATAAACATAAATAATTTTTGTACTGCACTTTGCGAAGTTTTTGGAAGAAATATCTTTTCATGTGGCGTATGTTGTTTTTTTACGGGCGGAATCTCCGAACCGGTATTCCCGAACGGATCGGCCGTCCTCTGTACCTGCGTTTTATTCGCATTTTACGATTTGATTTGAGCATTATTATTCGTACCTTTCGGTACTGCAAATGTATTTTCAGAGAACGGCATATTGGTGTCGTTTATAAAGTATTTAAATTCAAATATTTTCTAATAAAACAACCCGGGAGTCGGGAACGGTGCGATTTTCGCAACGCGCTCCGGATGGAACCGCCCTGTTTTGCCGACCGGCGCAGCGATCGCCTTCGCGGTTTCTTTTTGGGATTAAAAAGTAAAAAACATGGATACGACGGAAATGATGATGACCGACAAGCTGAATTCCGGCCTGATCGAGTCGATGAAAGAAAAGATTCCGGAGGGAGCCAACCTGGCGAACCTGTTGATGGATATACTGTATATAGGTAAAGAGGCCGTTTACCGGAGGCTGCGGGGCGAAGTGCCCTTTACGTTTACCGAAGCCGCGGTGATCTCGCAAAAGTTGGGCGTATCGTTGGATCAGCTGATCGGCGCCAACTTCGGCGGGAATGCGCTGTTCGGGCTCAATATCGTGCATTATGCCGATCCGGTCGAGACGTATTACGCGATGATCGACGGTTATGCGAAGATTTTCCGGGAATTGAAACGAGAGCCCGAGTCCGAGCTGGCGACTTCGTCCAACATCATTCCGCAGACGCTTTATATGAAGTACGATATGTTGTCTCGTTTCCGGCTGTTCAAATGGATGTACCAGCATGACAAGATCGACTGCACGAACCATTGTTACGACGATCTGGTGCTGCCGGAAAAGTTGTTGCAGCGGCAAAAGGAACTCGTCGACGAGGCGCAGCAGTTCGAATCGACCTGCCATATATGGGACAGCATGATTTTCCAGTACTTGGTCAACGATATCAAATATTTTACGAAAATCCACCTGCTGACCGAAGATAACGTGTTTCAACTGAAAACCGAACTGCTCCAATCCCTCGATGAGTTGGAGGAGATCGCCATGAAAGGGAAATTCGCATCGGGGAAAGACGTTCATATTTACATTTCGAACATCAATTTCGAGGCGACGTACAGTTATGCCGCGTCGAAGTACCGCCATGTCAGCATGATCCGGATATACGCGATCAATTCCATTACATCGCGCGATACGGAAGTGTTCGGCAACTTGAAGGAGTGGATCCGTTCGCTGCGGAAGTTTTCCACGCTGATTTCCCAGAGCGCGGAAATGCAGCGGATTCAATTCTTTAAAAAACAGCGCGAGATTATCGCGGAATTGTAGTGTAAGGGTTTCCGCAACTCTGCGGAACGTCTTGTTGCGAAAAACGAAAATACGGTAGTTGAAAAGCAGCCGGGTTGCATTATGCGGCCCGGCTGTTTTTTGTGCGGTGCAATATTAGAAATCGTTCGTTTCGAATCCTGCGGATACGGAAACTTTTATTCGAAGCGGAAGACGCATCTTTGTATGGATGAGAAAAGGAGGGAAAAAAAACGGCGCGGTCGATCGCCGGACGGGCAGTCTGCCGGTGCCGGGTATCGTGCAGCGAAAGGGAGCCGGGCGTGCGGATGGCGCAAGCAGGAACAGCGGGAGATGCGCGCGCCTGATTCCGAAAATACCGGTTTCTCCGGTCCGCGGAGCCGCTGATCCGTCCCGCGAGTTCGGGCGGCGCTTCCGGGCGTAGAATGAAATGACTTAATGAACGACAAAAACAAAAAACAATGAAAAACGAGATGGTTAATGAATTGATCGGAGTCATGCGGGAACGGATTCCCAAAGGCAGCAACCTGGCCAATTCCCTGATGGAGATCCTATGTATGGGTAAGGAGGCCATTTACCGTAGGCTGCGGGGCGAGGTCGCCTTTACGTTCGAAGAGGTTTCTCTGATCTCGCAGCATCTGGGCATTTCGCTCGACAAAATTGTCGGACGCCGGATGCTCAACGATACGATGTTCGACCTGAACCTGCTGCATACAGGGGATCCGATCGAGAGTTATTACGAAATCCTGGTGCGTTACGCGAAATTGTTCGACCTGCTGCGCGACGATCCGACGGCGAGCGTGGCGACGGCTTCGAACCTGATTCCGTTTACGTTCTATTCTCCGTACGAATGCCTTTCGAAATTCCGTCTGGGCCGCTGGATCTACCATCACGGTAAAATGAAGCCTCCCGCCAGCCTGTCCGACCTACAAGTGCCGGACAAAGTGCCCCAGATGCACTGGAAACTCAGCGCAAGCATCCGGCAGTTGTCCCACACCAGTTTTATCTGGGATTACAACATATTCCGGTCGATCGTCAAGGAGATCCGTTATTTTGCCGGACTCGACCTGCTCTCCGCCGAGGACGTGAGAAATATGAAGAAAGAATTGGGACTGCTGCTGTCGGAACTGGAAGCCGTGACGACGACCGGAGAGTTCAGCAAGGGACATTCGCTGGCGATCTACCTGTCGGATATCAATTTCGAGGCGACTTACACGTATGTCGAGAAGGGCGATTTCCAGGCCTGCCTGTTCCGCGTTTATTCGATCAACTCGATGGATTCGCAGAATCCGCGCATGTGCAACATTCAGAAAAACTGGATACAGTCGCTCAAACGTCATTCGACGCTGATCTCGCAGAGCAGCGAGATCCAGCGGAGGCAATTTTTCAACGAACAGCGGGAGATCGTCGAAAGCCTGCAGGAAGCTTGATTCGTTCTTTGCCGAAAACGGGCGAAGGCCGGGCCGTATGTATGTACGGGTCGGCTTTTTTGCGTAACGGGACGTACTGTATCGTTTCGTGTACCATGTCCGGACGTGCTCGTTGAGAAGCGGAAATTTTTACGTTCGATGCAGACCGTCAGCCGGGACGGTTTCCGGTGACGAATCCGTTGCGGGCGGCAATGAGCGCGGGGTACGCCGCCCGGACGGAAGAGTTTCCGACCTGTCTGCCGGAAAACGGGATTCCGGGAGGCCCCCGTGAAAGCGGAAAGAGAAAGGAACAGTCGCTCTTGGCGGTTGCATCCGGCGCGGAAAACGGTTCGGTCCGAGGTCAGAACCGGATGTCGAGGCGAACGAAGCCTTTGCCGGGCGTCCAGTCGGGGCCTTCCCGCACGAGGCGGACGGCTTCCCGGTCGGCTGCGGCACCCAGGCTGCGGATCACTTCGATGTCGACGGGGCGTCCTGCGGAGTCGATCCTGAAACGGAGAGTTACTTTGCCGTGCGGTAGGTTCCCGTCGTCCGGATAGACTTTGTGCTCGTCCAGATACCGGAGATAGGCTTTGTGTCCGCCGACGGGGATGGATTTGCGGACGTCTTCCTGTCGTGCTTCGGGTTTCTGCGTACCGTAGCCTACGACGATGCATTCTGTCAATTGCTCGTCGTCCTCCTGCAATGCGAGCCGTATCGGGCGGGAGGTGTCGGCCGGTATTTTTTCGGTGCGATATCCCAGGTAGTTGATTTCCAGTGTGTCGGTTCCCGGAATTTTGGATAGCGAGAAATTTCCGTCGCTGTCGGTTACGGTGCCTTTGCCGGGTCCGGAAGCGACGGTGGCTCCGATAAGCGGCGTGCCGTTTCTATCGGTGATCCGGCCCCGTACCGATGCGGGTCTCCCGATTTTCCGGAAGATTCTTTCGGAATCGGATGCCGGGGAGACCTGAACGGAGGATTGCATTTTCTCCGGGCGGTCGCTGCGTTCGGCGGCGATGTCGGCAGCGACCGGCAGGGCGGCCTCGTCCTGCGAAAGGCTTTCTTCGGAAGGAGCCGGCGGCGGAGTGCCGGCGACGGTTTCGCCCGGCCGGGATTTTTCGTTTTCGGCGTATTCTGCCTCTTGTTTCGCAAGGGGCGCCCGGTCTTCGGCTGCGGGCGTCTCTTCCGGATAGACCGACGGCGTTTCGGCGGCGGTTTTTGCCTCCGGGCGGGATTTTTCGGGCGTCGCGGCGGCGAGTACGACGGAATCGGCCGGAACGGAGCGTTCGGGCGTATCCTGCCGCAGTGCAATCGCCGGTTCCTGCATCGGAATATTCCGTAGCGTCAGCAGGTATCCTCCCGCGCCGGCGCACAGCAACAGCGCCGCCGCCGCGCTCCAGTAAATCCTGCGCCGCAGTTTTCCAGCGGCGCCCGTCACCCGGCGCTGCATTCGCCGGATCGCATCGGTCGGATCGCCCGGTACCGCATCGTATCCTTCCAGCGCATCGTGCAGGAACGGATCGTCCATCGCTTCGCGTTCGATGCGGCGGGCTTCCCTACCCTTGCGGTTTCCGGTTATGTAATCGATCAGTTTCATCGTTCCGTCCGTTTTTCGATGCAGATTTTCAAGTTGCGTTTCCCGTTCTGGATGTAGCTTTTGACGCTTTTCAAGTGCCATCCGGTCGCTTCGGCGATATCGGCGTAGGACATCTCTTCGAAAAAGAAATGCCGGATGCTGATCCGCTGCGGTTCGGGCAGTTCCTCGAGGCAGGCTTTCAGCGGTTCGTTCCGCGATACCGCTTCCGGTTCGTCCAATAGATGCGTAATTCCCGCCGATTCCATAAATCGCGCGTCCGGTTCGTGCGGAATTTCCCGTTTCGTTTTACGCAACTGCTGCAGGCAGTGATTTTTCGCCGCACTGTAAATCCATGTCCGGAATTCGCGGATTTCGTACCGTGCGATTTTGGGTTGCAGCTCTTCGAACAACGCCATTACCGCATCTTCCGCGAGATCCTGCCTTTGCAGGTATTTCAGGCATACGCCGTACAGCAACGGTATATACCGGCTGTACAGCGTGCCGAAGCAGCTATCCTGTCCGGTTTGGCGAAGCCGTCGCAGCAATTCGTCGTCGTCCGGTTCCCGGGTATGGGTCTGTGCGAA
>ERZ827186.3143-NODE-3143-length-10016-cov-4.668407_pt1 | contig 10016 bp, 8 predicted proteins | sample MGYA00519918_ERZ827186 | MGnify/ENA primary metagenome ERZ827186 (study PRJEB31778, sample SAMEA3449275) | human gut metagenome | biome: human gut; feature: human-associated habitat; material: faeces | place: United Kingdom | collected 2010/2012 ... | reverse complement strand
CAAGCTGGAACAGCAGGCATAAAAAGGGGCATCTATGCGCTTAAAAGAACTTGAGATACAGGGCTTCAAGTCCTTCCCGGATAAAACGCGGATCACCATTGGCGAAGGCATTACCGGTGTTGTGGGGCCGAACGGCTCCGGCAAAAGCAACATTTCGGATTCCATCCGGTGGGTTCTGGGCGAAACCAGCTCCAAACAGCTGCGCGGTGCGGGCAAGATGGAGGACGTTATTTTTGGCGGCACCCAGACCCGCGGCGCAATGGGCTATGCGGCGGTATCGCTGACCATTGATAACTCCGATCATGGGCTGGAAATGGACGCGGACGAAGTAACCATTGGCCGCCGCTATTACCGCAGCGGGGAGAGCGAGTATACCATCAACGGCCAGAGCGTGCGCTTAAAAGATGTGTACGAGCTGCTGCTGGATACCGGCCTTGGGCGCGATGGCTACGCCATTGTGGGTCAGGGGCGCATTGCGGAGATCGTTGGTGCAAAATCCACCGAGCGGCGCGAGATTTTTGAGGAAGCATCTGGCATTGCCAAATACCGCTACCGCAAAAATGAAGCCGAACGCCGCCTGGCCGCGGCGGAGGGCAATCTGGAACGCCTGCGGGATATTCTGGGGGAGCTGGAAAAGCGGGTTGGCCCCCTGAAACGCGACAGCGAAAAGGCGGAGCAGTTCCTGGCATATTCCGAGACCCGCAAGGGGCTGGAAATTACCATGTGGGTGGATTCAATCCGCCGCGCACAGGATACGGTGCGGGACCAGCAGCGCAAGTATGAGGCAGCGGAAAGCGACTATGCACGCATTTCCCGCCAGCTGGATGAATTTGACACCCGCACCGAAGCCCTGCGCGCCGAAGCCCAGCAGCTGATGCTGCAGGTGGAGGAAGCGAACGCTGAGATCCGCACCATTACCGAGCAGAACGCCGGGAGCGAAAGCCAGCTGGCAGTTTTGCAGAACGAAACCGAACACGCGAACGAGCAGATCCGCAGCGCCAGCGATGAGCTGACCCGCGCCGGGGAAGGCGCAAAGGGGATTGCGCAGGAAGCGGACGAGCACAAAGCGGAAATCACCCAGCTGCAAACCGCGCTGCAAAATCTGGATGCCGAGGCGGACAAGCTGCGCCAGCAGCTGAACACACTGGAACAGCAGGCGCTGCAAAGCGGTGAGCGGCGGGAGATCGTGAGCGCCGCCATGGCCCGCATGCAGCAGAATGCCACTGCCCTGCAGGTGCGGGGTGCGGGGCTGCAATCCGCCGTGGAAGCGGCCCGCGCCCAGCTGAACGGCCTGAAAAACCAGGAAGCCGCCGCGGGTGATGTGGCACAAAAACTGACCGAGGAACGGGACGCTGCTGCCGAGCACCTGAAAGAGTGCGAGGAAGCCGTGACCCGCAACGATAACATCCGCTCCGGTTTAAAGCTCAAGCTGGAAAGCCGCCGCCGCCAGCAGGCGGAAGCCGCTGAAGCTTTGCAGAAGGCCGCAGCGGATAAAAACAACACCGCCCAGCGCATCCGCATTCTGGAGGATCTGGAGCGCAACATGGACGGCTATCAGCAGAGCGTAAAAGCCGTCATGCGCGCCGCGGGCGGTGGGCGGCTGCGGGGCATCATCGGCCCGGTGGCCGGTATCCTGAGCGTGCGCAAGGGGTACGAAATCGCGATTGAAACGGCGCTGGGGTTTGCCTTACAGAACATTGTAGTGCAGGACCAGGGCTGCGCCCGCGCGGCCATCACCTTTTTGAAGGAAGAACGCGCCGGACGCGCAACCTTCCTGCCGCTGGATACCGTGCAGGGCAGCCGATTCAATGGCCGCCTGACCGGCACGGCGGAGGTGGCCGCCGACCTGGTGGAGACCGCCCCCCAGTACCAGCATATTATTGATAACCTGCTGGGCCGCATTATTGTGGTGGAGGATCTGGGCGAAGCGTCGGTGGTGGCCAAAAATCTTGGCTACCGCAACCGCATTGTCACAATGGACGGCCAGGTCATCAACGCAGGCGGTTCCTTTACCGGCGGTTCCACCGCGCGCAGCGTGGGTGTGTTCAGCCGCAAGCAGGAACTGGACGAACTGCGTGCCAAGGTGCTGAAACTGGACGAGCGCCGCGCAGCAGCCGAAAAGGAAGCCGCCGCCCGCAAAGCGGAGGTGGATAACCTGACCGCCCAGCTGGCCGGTGCCGAGAGCGAGGGCATGACCGCCGCTGCGGCCCGCCTGAAAGCCGAGATGGAGCTGGATCAGCTGAACACCGCGCTGGAAGAGGGCAAGAATGCTGCCGCCCACCGTGGGCAGGAGATCGCCGCGCTGGAACAGCAGCTGCGGGAGAACACTGCGGCCGCCGCCCAGGCAGAAAACGCCCGCAAACAGGCGGAAGCCGAGATTGAAACGCACCGCAAAGAGCTGGAAAGCCTGGGCGCTTCCACCAGCGATGTGACCCGCCAGCGGGAGGAAGCATCGCAGAAACTTTCGGATAACCGAATGCAGAAGCTGCGCACCGAGAAGGACCTGAGCCTGCACGAAGCAGCGCTGGAAACCCTGAAAGGCCGCAGCGGCGAAGCCGAAGCCCGCGTGCGGGAACTGCAGGCCAATGTGGCCGCCGCCAAAGAGCGCATTGCCGCCAATGAGCTGCGCGCCAATGAAATCAAGCGAGCCAGCGAAGAAAACAAACAGAAGATCACCGCGGCGGAGGAAACCATCCGCAAGGCGAATGCCGAGCGCATGGAAAAGGAAGCCGCTGTGACCCGCCTGACCCAGGAAAACCGCACCCTGACCGATGAGCGCGAGCGGATGAGCGGCGAGATGGCCCGCCTGGCCGAGCGCAAGACCGCGGCGGAAACTGAGCTGAACACCACGGCATCCAAGCTGTGGGAGGAATACCAGCTGACCGAAGCCGAGGCGGAAAAGCTCTGTGTACCCTTTGCCAATGTGGCAGACCTGCGCCGCCAGGTGGCCGAAGTGCGCGGCAAGATCCGCGCGCTGGGCAACGTGAATGTGGGCGCGATCGAAGAGTACAAGGAAGTTAAAGAACGGTACGACTTCATGAAAGCACAGGTCACCGATGTGGAGAAATCCCGCGCGGAGCTGAACCGAATGATTGCCGAGCTGTGCAGCGAAATGCAGGAGATGTTCACCGCCAGCTTTAAGGAGATCAACCGCAACTTCGGTGCGATCTTCCGCGAGCTGTTCGGCGGCGGTTCGGCGAGGCTCTATCTTTCGGATGAGAATGATGTGCTGAACTCCGGCATTGAAATTCAGGTTTCGCCCCCCGGCAAGGTCATCAAAAACCTGTCGGCTCTGTCCGGCGGCGAACAGGCGCTGGTGGCCATCAGCATTTATTTTGCCATTCTGGCCGTCAACCCATCGCCGTTCTGCATCCTGGACGAAATTGAAGCTGCACTGGACGATGTGAACGTTACGCGCTATGCGCAGTATCTGCGCCGCATGACCGAACGCACCCAGTTCATCGTTATCACCCACCGCCGCGGCACCATGGAAGCAGCTGATGTGCTGTACGGCGTGACCATGCAGGAGGATGGTGTTTCCAAGATCCTGCGCCTTGACCTTGAAAACGTTTCCGCTGATCTGATCAGTTAATTCAAAGGAGGAACCGCCATGGGATTCTTCGATATTTTTAAGAAAAAGAAGAAAATGAGCGATGGCCTGGAAAAAACCAGAACGGACTTTTTCCAGAACATCGTCAACACCTTGACCAGCTCTGTTATTGATGATGACCTGTATAATGATTTGGAAGAGCAGCTGATTCTGGCCGATGTCGGCCCCAGCTGCGCGGTGCGTTTGGTGGACGAGCTGCGCGATGAGGTAGAGATCAACGGCCTGCATACCGGCCAGGAAGCGCTGGATGCCCTGCGCGATATCATCCGCCGCGAGGTAAGCCCCAAAACTGACCTGGACCTGAGCGGCAAACCGGCGGTTATTCTGGTTGTGGGCGTGAACGGCGTGGGCAAAACCACCACCATTGCCAAGCTGGCTTATCTGTACAAGGATCTGGGCAAGCGGGTCATGCTGGCGGCAGGCGATACCTTCCGCGCAGCGGCCAGCGAACAGCTGGAAACCTGGGCCGACCGTGCCGGGGTGCCGCTGGTCAAGGCGGGCGAGGGCGCTGACCCCGCAGCTGTGATTTTTGATGCGGTCAAATCCGCCACGGCCCGCGGCTATGATATGGTCATTGCCGATACCGCAGGCCGCCTGCACAACAAAAAGGGCCTGATGGATGAACTGGCAAAGATCAGCCGCAGCGTGAAAAAGGCCAGCCCGGATGCCAGCCTGGAAGTGCTGCTGGTGCTGGATGCCATTACCGGCCAGAACGCCATCAGCCAGGCGCAGGAGTTCTGCCGCGCCGCCGGTGCCACCGGCGTTGTGCTGACCAAGCTGGACGGCACCCCCAAGGGTGGCTGCATCATCGGTGTGCACGAAAAGCTGGGCCTGCCCATCCGTTTTGTGGGTGTGGGCGAAAAGATCGACGACCTGATCTTCTTCTCCGCCACCGATTTTGCCGAAGCCCTGCTGCCGGAGGTTCCGCAGCATAAAAAAGAGGAAACGGAGCAGGCAGGGGAGGAACAGGCATGATCGTTTGTGCAGCCACCAACAATGCGGGCAAGCTGAAAGAGCTGCGCCGCATCCTGACCCGCTGCGGCCACGAGGTAAAAAGCCTGCGGGAACTGGGTGTAACCCTGGACCCGGAGGAGACCGGAACCACCTTTGCGGAAAACGCAAAGATTAAGGCCGAAGCCTTTTGCAAGGCAACCGGCCTGCCCACCGTGGCGGATGATTCCGGCCTGTGCGTGGATGCCCTGAACGGGGCACCCGGCGTGTACAGCGCACGCTATGCGGGTGAGCACGGCAACGATGCCGCCAACAACGAAAAGCTGATGGCAGAGATGCAGAATGTGCCGGTGGGACAGCGCGCCGCCAAGTTCGTTTCGGCGGTCTGCCTGATCCTGCCGGATGGGCGGGAGCTGGTTGTGACCGGCGAATGCCCCGGCAGTGTGGCCCTGACCCCGGCGGGCGATAACGGTTTTGGGTATGACCCGCTGTTTGTCCCCGATGCCGTCGGCCTGCCCGGCGGCGGCACGGTACCCAACACTGCACACCGCACCTATGCCGAGCTGGCCGATGCCGAAAAAGACGCCATCAGCCACCGCGGCCGCGCCATGGAAAAGCTGGAAGCCGAGCTCGCCGTATTTTTGGGCGAATGAGCCGCAGAGAAAAACTGAATAGAACGATTTGATTTTGACTGAACAATAAGGAGCGAACAATGTCTTTGACAAGCAAACAGCGCGCCGCACTGCGCGGCATGGCCAACACCATGGAGCCGGTTTTTCAGATCGGCAAGGGCGAAATTGATGAAACGCTGATCAAGGGCGTGGATGACTGCATCAAAGCCCGCGAGCTGATCAAGCTGAAGGTGCTGGAAAACAGCGAGTATGATGCCCGCGAGGCTGCCGACATCCTGTGCGAAGCCATCCATGCAGAGTGCGTGCAGGTGATTGGCCGCAAGTTTGTGCTGTTCCGCAAAAAGCCGAAGGAATCTGCTTATGCGGAACTGCTGAAAAAGTAAGATGAAAGCACTGCTATTTGGCGGCACATTTGACCCGCCCCACGCCGGGCACATGAACAACCTGCGGGCCGCCATGCAGGCGGTGCAGCCGGATGTGGTGCTGGTTATGCCGGCGGGCATCCCACCCCACAAGCACGCCAGCGCAACGCCGGGCGAACTGCGCCTTGCCATGTGCGAATGCTTTAAGGCGCTTGGCCCCCAGGTGCAGGTGAGCCAGTGGGAAGTGGACCGCGCGGGCCGCAGCTATACCTATAATACCGTCAGCATGCTGCAGGAAAAGTATCCCGGCGCTCAGCTGTATATGACAATTGGCAGCGATATGCTGGAAACATTTGATGAATGGTACCGCTGGCGGGAAATTTTGGCTATGGTCACCTTGGTGGTGCAAAGCCGGGAACCCGGCGATGGCGACGCTCTGCGTGCAGCAGCCCAAAAGCTGGAAGAAGCAGGCGGGAAGATCATGTTTGCGGATGCCCCGGTGCTGGAGTGTGCCTCCAGCGATATCCGCGCAGGAAAGTATCCCCCTGCCCGGCTGAAGGAGCTGCTGCCCCCGCCGGTGGCGGATGTGATACACCGGAACGGGCTGTACGGCAAGCTGATTTAAAGCCATAGATAGGGTACAATAAAATTAGGGAAAGGATGCGGATCTTGATGACAGTGGACGAAGCAAAAGCGCTGGTAAAAAGCCGTTTGAGCGAAAAGCGTTACAAGCACACCATAAATGTAAAAAAAATGGCAGTCAAGCTGGCAAAACGCTATGGCGCGGATGAGGAAAAGGCCGCATTAGCGGCACTTTTGCACGACAGCGCGAAAGAACTGCCCAAGGCAGAGATATTGCAGATTTTTGCTGACAATGCTATAATAGCTAAAAATGCCGCCAAGCGCCCTGCGCCGGTGTGGCATGGGTACGCAGCCTCGGTTTTGTGCCAGACACAGTGGGGTGTGACGGACCCGGAAATTTTATCTGCCATTGAGTGCCATACCACCGGCAAACAGAACATGAGTCTGTTGGACAAGATTATTTACATGGCGGATATGACCAGTGCCGAACGGGATTACCCCGGTGTGGAGGCGCTGCGTGCAGAGGAAATGCAGAACCTGGACCTGGCGCTGTGCCATGCACTGGAACAAAGCATTGCCTTTGTGCGCGAAAAAGGCAACCCACTGGACCCCGATACCGTTGCCGCACTGGATGATGCCCGCGCGGCCTGCACCCGATAAAGGGGCAGGCACTGCCTTTTGCGGGTGTGCCGTAACCGAATAAGATGAAAGACCAGTTCCCATCATTTGAATAAAAGGGAGGAACGTTATGAGCGAGATCCGCAGGGTAAACACCGGCGATGCGCCGCGCAATGTCTACCATGCTGGTGACGCGCCGCGCACGGTGAACACCGGGCGTACTGTGAAAACAGGCAGTGCGCTGAATCAGGATGAGTACGAAGCTGCCCGCCGTCGTGCACAGCAGCTTGCCGCCAATAACACCCGCCGCACCCGCAGCTTTAACCGTGTGCAGCAAACCGATGTTGACCGCTACCGCGCCGCCCAGCAGAAAGAGCAGGAAGCCCGCGCCGCTGCTGCCCAGCAGCAGGCCCAGGAAGCCCACGCTGCCCGCGAAGCTGCCGCGCGCCAGCAGGCCCAGGCCGCTGCCCAGAGCGAGCAGCCCCTGACCCGCGCCCAGCGCCAGGCGTTGGAGCTGCAGCGCCGCGCCCGCAGCCAGAGCGCACAGGGGGCCACCCGCACCCAGGTGCGCCGGCTGGACCTGAACGAAACCAAAGGCAGCCGCGCACATTATGATATGAACGCGGATGCAGAGTATCAGGCGCGTGTGGCCCGCCGCGCTGCCCAAACGGCAGCCCAGCCCGCTGCACCCCAGGCCGCGCCGCAGCAGGAGGACACCGTTATGCAGGCTTCACGCAGCGCCGGGAAACCGGCAGCCGGAAGCGGAAAATCCGCCGCAGGCAAGAGCGGCAGCAAATCTGCCGCAGGCGGCGGTGGCAAACCGCCCAAGGGCGGCAGCCGCAAAGGCAAAGGCGGCGCAGGCCCCTATGGCCCGAACGGCAAGAAAAAGAAAAAAGGCGGCTGGTGGAAGGTGTTACTGGGCACCCTGCTGGCCATCGCTGTGATCTTTTTTGGCACGGTCGTCTTTATCATGCACGCCATTGCACCGTCGGCGGGGTCCATCAGCCTGAACCAGCTGATCAACACCCCCAAAGAGTATGCGGGCAAAGAGTTCAACCTGCTGGTGGTGGGCATTGACCGCTCCACCGAGACCGGGCAGGAAACCGATTCGCAGGTAGATGACGGCATGACCGACATGATTTTGTACCTGCACTTCAACAATGAGACCGGCCAGGTCAAGATGCTGCAGATCCCGCGCAACATCTTTGTTACCACGGATGCCAGCTTCTCCGGCAATTATCAGATCAACGCCATTGCCAAAACGCAGGGCTCCAACGGCGGCAACAACATCAGCGCGCTGGCCGATGAGATCTATAACATTTTTGGCCTGCATGTGGACGGCTACCTGTCCGTCCGGCTGGAAGCGCTGACCCAGATCATTGATACCTTCGGCGGCATTCAGGTGTATGTACCGCAGGATATGGATTACGGCGGCAGCCACCTGAGCCAGAGCTACCAGACCATGGACGGCGCGGCGGCAGAGTTCTTCCTGCGCACCCGCCACATTTATGCGGACTCTGACCTGGGCCGCCTGCGGATGCAGCGGTACTTCTATGCGGCGCTGTTCGCCCGTATGCGCAGCATGACGGTATGGGATATCGCCAAGCTGCTGCCGGTCATCACCAGCCAGATGGAAACCGACCTGAGCGCAACCGAGCTTGTCAGCGTGGCGGTCAGTATGCTGAAAATTTCCAGCTCCAACATTATGTTCTGCCAGGCTCCCGTGTATATGGGCCAGGCCATCAGCTATAACGGCAACAGTACCGTTGTGGTGGCAAGGCAGGAAACGGCAGACCTGCTGAACGAGTATTTCCGCGAGAATACCGGCCCAGTGGATGCCAGCCAGCTGAACATTGCAGGGGATGACGGCCTGTTTGATTTGAGCGGCCTGACGGCATCTGACCCAAGCGTGCAGTTTATGGGAACCCTGAACGAGGAAATTTCCGACGCACAGCAGACAAACAACATTGACGGTTCGGCTACAACGGATGTTTATGATACCGCAACCCCGGCACCGGATGACAGCACGGACGGGGACAGCACCGATGGTGACAGCACCCCGTCAGAATGATAGATCCTGCAACAAAGGAGAATTGAATGGAAAGCAAAGAACTTGCCATCCGTCTGGCCCGCGCGCTGGACGCGAAAAAAGGCTATAATATCCGCATCCTGCATGTGGAAAACCTGACCACGGTAACGGATTATTTCGTGATCGCAACCGGCAATTCCACCACCCATGTGGGCGCGCTGGCAGACGAGGCGGACTTCCAGTTGGGCCGCGCAGGCGTGAACGTGCTGCGCACCGAAGGCCATGACGGCAACCGCTGGGTGCTGCTGGATTACGGCAGCGTGATTGTGCATGTATTTACGCCGGAAGCCCATGACTTCTATGACCTGGAGCACCTGTGGGCTGACGCCAAGGAGCTGCCCGCCGAAGAATGGGAAGAAAAGCCGGAAGAGCAGGCGTAAACATGGATGCTGGATGGCTCCCCTTGAGGGGAGCTGGCACCCCGAAAGAACATAAAATACAGGGGTGCGTGACGCCGAACCACCACTCACCGGCTGCGCCGGAGCTCCCCTCCAGGGGAGCCGATGCGGAGCACAAAAGCACAGTACGCACAAATTTCTGTGGGGAGAGAAGCTTTATGAAATATGATTTCAAGGCCGTTGAGGCCAAATGGCAAAAGGTATGGCAGGATGAACACACCTTCCATGCTGAGATCGACCATTCCAAACCCAAGTTCTATGCACTGGTAGAATTCCCGTACCCGTCTGCGGCCGGCCTGCATGTTGGCCACCCCCGCAGCTATACCGCGCTGGATATTGTAGCACGCAAAAAGCGTCAGTGCGGCTATAATGTCCTGTACCCTATGGGCTGGGATGCTTTTGGTCTGCCGACCGAGAACTATGCCCTGAAAAACCACATCAACCCGGAAATCGTGACCGCCAAGAACGTGGCCCGCTTCAAGAGCCAGCTGCAGGCACTGGGCCTGAGCTTTGACTGGGACCGCGAGATCAACACCACTGACCCCGAATACTACAAGTGGACCCAGTGGATCTTCCTGCAGCTGTACAAGCACGGTCTGGCTTATAAAAAGGCTACCACCGTCAACTACTGCACCGGCTGCAAGGTCGTTCTGGCCAACGAGGAAGTTGTAAACGGCGTGTGCGAGCGCTGCGGCAGCCCCGTTGTGCAGCGCGTGAAGAGCCAGTGGATGCTGAAGATCACCGCTTACGCGGACCGCCTGATCGATGACCTGG
>ERZ827186.3142-NODE-3142-length-10019-cov-7.177539_pt1 | contig 10019 bp, 8 predicted proteins | sample MGYA00519918_ERZ827186 | MGnify/ENA primary metagenome ERZ827186 (study PRJEB31778, sample SAMEA3449275) | human gut metagenome | biome: human gut; feature: human-associated habitat; material: faeces | place: United Kingdom | collected 2010/2012 ... | reverse complement strand
TTGCTGATGGTAACCTTCAACGGCCAGCCCAGCATGCCGCTGTCGACGAGCTTCTTGATCTTGTTCACGGTGGTATTCATGCCGTAGAACGTATCGGTGAAACGGAACCAGGTATTCAGGCGGAAAATACTGCCGTTCTGCTTGACAGCCTCCTTTACCCGCTTGCCTTCGCCGATGGTGCGCGTCATCGGTTTCTCGCACCAGATATCCTTGCCGGCGCGCGCGGCATCGGCCGACATGATGCCGTGCCAGTGAGGCGGCGTGGCGATATGCACGATGTCCACATTGGGATCGTTAATCAGGTCGCGGTAATCGTGATAGGCGGCGATTTTCTCACCGGCCAGCTGCAAACCGGCATCGAGGTGGTTCCGGTCCACATCGCAGATGGCCACCAGCCGGGTTCCGGCATAGCCGTAATGTCCGCGGCCCATACCGCCGACACCGATGATACCTTTGGTGAGCTGGTCGCTGGGTGCGGTGTGTCCCGGTCCGCCGAGCACATGGCGCGGGACTACGGTCAGCGCTGCCGCTCCCAGCAAGCTCTTTTTCAGGAAGTCTCTCCGTTTCATCTATTTGAATTTAAGTTAGTATTTTGTTGACTTTCAGCATTCACAGCAAAAGAACATGCCGCTCCGGCCACGCAACCGATGCGACGTTTACAAATTTACGAAAAATACTCTATTCCCCGAAGAAAACATTCCCGGCAAGAGTCTCCGCGACCCGATCAGCCTCTCAAATGTCGCTGCACCCAATCGGTCAGCCCGACGAACTGTGCGACACCCAACACCTCGGGACGCAACGAGAAAAATTCATGTTCCGCGCCCCCAAAATCGCCGAAAGCGGCCCGCAGGGAGTTGCGGATCGTCTTGCGGCGCTGGTTGAAGGTCGCCTTGACCACCTTCAGGAACAGCCGTTCATCGCAGTCGAGACGCTGCACGCCGTTGCGGCGCAGGCGGATGACGGCGCTCTTGACCTTCGGCGGCGGATTGAAAACGCCCTCGCTGACGGTAAACAGGTATTCTATATCGTAAAAAGCCTGCAAAAAGACACTCAGAATGCCGTACTCTTTCGATCCCGGCGGCTCGGCGATACGTACCGCCACCTCGCGCTGCACCATGCCGACCACTTCGGGAATCAGGTCACGGTATTCGAGCACCTGGAAAAATATTTGCGAAGAGATATTATAAGGGAAATTGCCGATAATGTTAACACCCTGCGGAAACTGCTCCGCCAGGTTCATCCGCAGAAAATCGCCCTCCATCAACCGGGGGGCAAACCCGGGAAAATACTCGTGCAGGTAAACAATGCTTTCGGTATCGACCTCGGCACCGTAAAGCGTTATATCTTCTCTATCAAGCAGGAAACGGGTCAAAACGCCCGTGCCGCACCCCACCTCGAGCACCGTAGAGCACCGGTCGGCTGTCAGACTGCCGGCAATGCGCCGGGCGATGGACTGGTCGGTCAGGAAATGCTGGCCTAAATGCTTCTTGGGGCGAACGTTCATACTCCTAGTTCCCCATTTCGCTCATGAACTTGATCCGCACCAGGCGTATCTCCTCCTCGGTATATTCGCCGCCCAGCTCCGCCACTGCCTCTTCGAGCGAATCGGTCTCGGCGTCCTCCTTGAAATACAGATAGATATCCTCGGCTTTATCCTCGTCGATCACCTGGCTGACGTAGTAGGAAATATTGAGCTTGGTACCCGAATGGACGATCGCTTCGATCTCGGTGAGCAGTTCGTCGAGGTCCATGTCGCGGGCCCGGGCGATATCCTCGAAATCCATCTGGCGGTCGATGCTCTGGATGATGAACACCTTGTTACCGCTTTTGTTCACGACGCTCTTGACCACCATGTCCTGCGGACGGGTAATATCCTTTTCGTCGACGTATTTCTGAATCAGCTCGGTGAACGGCTTGCCGAACTTCTTAGCCTTGCCGGCGCCCACGCCGGTAATGTTCTGCAACTCCTCCATCGTCACCGGGTACTGGATCGACATATCCTCGAGCGACGGGTCCTGGAAAATCACGAACGGCGGCAGCTCCATCTGTCGGGCCACCTTCTTGCGAAGGTCCTTCAACATCGCGAAGAGCTCCTCGTCGGCTACGCCGCCTTTGCCCGAAGGGGGTGTAACCGCCTCGTCATCGTCGCCATCCTCGTATTCGTGATCGGCAGTCAACAGAACGGAATAAGGCTGTTCCAAATATGCAAGTCCCGTCTGGGTGATTGACAACAATCCGTAATTTTCGATATTCTTATCGATAAAACCCAAAATCAACGCCTGACGCACCACAGCGCCCCAATAACGATCGCTCTGGTCGCCGCCCACGCCGAACCATTCGCTCTTGTTGTGGCCGTAAGACTTGATCAGTGCATTGTTGCGTCCGATCAGCACATTGATCAGATAATCGTATTTGAACTTGTCGCCAAGAAACTTCAGCACCTTGAGCATCAACACCAACGACTCACGCCCTTCGAACTTGGGCTTGGGATGGAGACAATTATCGCAGCAGTTGCAATTCTCCTCGGGATACTCTTCTCCGAAATAGTGCAGCAGCGTCTTGCGCCGGCAGATCGAACTCTCGGCATAGGAAACCGTTTCCTGCAGCAGCAGCTTACCGATCTCCTGTTCGGCCAACGGCTTGCCCTGCATGAATTTTTCGAGTTTCTGAATATCCTTATAACTATAAAAGGTCAGGCAGTGTCCTCCGCCGCCGTCGCGGCCCGCGCGGCCCGTCTCCTGATAATAGCCTTCGAGGGACTTGGGAATATCGTAATGGATTACATAGCGCACGTCGGGCTTGTCGATACCCATGCCGAAAGCGATCGTCGCGACGATCACATCGACCTTCTCATTCAGGAAAGCATCCTGATTCGCCGCACGGGTAACGGCATCCATGCCGGCATGATAAGGCGCCACCTTGATGCTATTGGCGGCCAGCAATTCGGCCAACTCCTCGACCTTTTTGCGGCTCAGGCAGTAGATGATTCCGGATTTGCCCGGATTACTCTTGATATAGCGGATGATCTCTTTGGTCGCATTGGTCTTCGAACGTACCTCATAAAACAGATTAGGCCGGTTGAACGACGATTTGAACACGGCCGCATCGAGCATACCGAGATTCTTCTGGATATCCATCTGCACCTTCGGCGTGGCCGTAGCGGTCAGCGCGATCAGCGGCGCGGCACCGATATCGTTGATGATCGGGCGGATGCGGCGGTACTCCGGGCGGAAATCGTGTCCCCACTCGGAAATACAGTGCGCCTCGTCGATGGCGTAAAACGATATTTTGATCTGCCGCAGGAACGACACGTTATCCTCCTTGGTCAGCGACTCGGGTGCGAAATAGAGCAGCTTGGTTTTGCCCGCGAGCACATCGCTCTTGACTTTGGCAACGGCAGCTTTGTTCAGCGATGAATTGAGGAAATGGGCGATCCCATCCTCCATGCTGAACGTGCGCATCGCATCGACCTGGTTTTTCATCAGTGCGATCAGCGGCGAAATGATAATAGCCACACCGTCCATCACCAGTGCCGGGAGCTGGTAACATAATGACTTCCCGCCACCGGTAGGCATCAGCACAAAAGTGTCCTTACCTGCCAGTACATTGCGAATAACCTCCTCCTGATTGCCTTTGAAACTGGTAAAACCGAAATACTCTTTCAGACGTTCGTGCAGCACCGCACTCTCTTTATCAGACATTTGGATCGATAATTGCCTATTTACGAAATCTAATCGCTTACTAAGATAAAAACTTTTTGCGAAAATCACTAACTTTGTAGGAAATTATTTCTTTTTCGGGGACATTCGCCAGATGAAACTATACACCAAAGACCTAGTTAAAAAATACAAAACGCGCACGGTAGTCGACCACGTTTCGATCGAGGTCAACCAAGGCGAAATCGTCGGATTGCTGGGGCCCAACGGAGCCGGCAAGACCACCACTTTCTACATGATCGTGGGACTGATCAAGCCCAACGAGGGGGGTATTTTCCTCGAAGGTACCGAACTGACCAAAGAACCGGTCTACAAACGCGCGCAAAAAGGGGTCGGTTATCTGGCCCAGGAAGCCTCGGTGTTCCGCCACCTGTCGGTGGAAGACAATATCCGAGCCGTGCTGCAAATGACCGATTTTACCAAGGAGTACCAGCGCGAACGGCTCGAAAACCTGATCGAGGAGTTCCGGTTGCAGAAAGTGCGCAAGAGTATGGGTATCCAGCTTTCGGGCGGCGAACGGCGCCGAACCGAAATCGCGCGCGCGGTGGCGATCAACCCCAAGTTCATCCTGCTCGACGAACCGTTCGCCGGCGTCGACCCCATCGCCGTAGAGGATATCCAAAGTATCGTGGCGACACTCAAGGATAAGAATATCGGCGTGGTGATCACCGACCACAACGTGCACGAAACCCTCTCGATCACCGACCGCACCTACCTGCTCTTCGAAGGCAAAATCCTCAAGGCAGGGTCGGCCGAAGACCTTGCCAACGACGAAACGGTACGAAAAGTCTACCTCGGGCAGGATTTCAAACTTCGTTAGGAAACACCATGAAAACAACCATACACAAAGGCCGTATTGCAGGCAGCATCACCGCACCGGCATCGAAAAGCTATGCTCAGCGGGCCGTAGCCGCTGCCCTGCTTGCCGGCGGGGAGACGACGCTCACCCACCTGGATCTGTGCAACGACACGCGTGCCGCGCTCGACGTGGCCCGTAGGCTCGGGGCATCGGTCTCTCACGAAGGGACTACCTACACGATCCGTGGCGGCCTGAATCCGGTCTCGACCAAACTCAACATCGGGGAATCGGGACTGGCCACGCGGCTCTTCACTCCGATCGCTTCACTCTGCCACATGCCTATCACGATCAACGGCGAAGGCTCGATCCTGCGCCGCCCGATCGAAATGATGGAAGAACCGTTGCAGGCGCTCGGCGTCGAGGTAATCTCCAACGGGGGCTACCTGCCCATCTCCGTAAAAGGACCGATGCGCGGCGGGGAAATACACGTGGACGGTTCGCTCAGTTCACAGTTCATCACGGGCCTGTTGATGGCCCTACCGCTGTCGCCGAACGACACGGTACTGCATGTGGAAAACCTCAAAAGCCGCCCTTACGTCGATATGACCATCGACCTGGCCGCCCGGTTCGGCGTAGCCATCGAACACAACAACTACGAACAGTTCTACATTGCGGGCGGACAACACTACACCCCCTGCACATACAATATAGAGGGAGACTGGAGCGGAGCTTCGTGCCTGCTCGTAGCCGGGGCGACCGCAGGCAGCATCACGATCCGGAACCTGAACCACATCTCGCTGCAGGCCGACCTGGCAATCATCGAAGCACTGGCGCGTGCCGGAGCCGAAATAATCACTACTAACTCCTCGGTCACGGTGCACGGCGGGCCGCTGCACGCCTTTGAATTCGACGCCACCGACTGCCCCGACCTCTTCCCGGCGCTGGCCGCATTGGCGGCGAGTTGCGAGGGCACATCCGTGCTGACAGGCACGCAGCGGCTCACTTACAAGGAAAGCAACCGGGCCGAAACGATCGCGGAAGTGTTCGGAAGGCTGGGAATCGGGGTCGACCTGTCGGAAGAGAACACGATGCGCATCACGGGCGGTCCGGTCTCGAGCGCCGTCGTGGACAGCCACAACGACCACCGCATTGCGATGGCTGCCGCCGTAGCCGCACTCAGCAGCGACGACAGCGTTGTAATCGAAGGTGCCAATGCGGCCGACAAATCCTATCCGAACTTCTGGAACGACCTGGATACGTTGCGGAGCTGAAACAATTACATCTAATTTCATTAATACACATAAAAAAACCGGCGACATAAAGACCGAAGCAACCTGAATTCGGATTCTTGCACACCGGCATCCAAACGCAAAATATCCGCCGCAAGGCGCCAAACCTTATAACCAGACATCAGATGAACAGCTTCGGCAGGTTATTCCGAATCTCCATTTTCGGCGAATCGCACGGCGGCATGGTCGGCGTCACGCTGGACGGCGTGCCGGCAGGCATCGCCCTGAGTGAAAAATCCTTCGCGGCAGACCTCGCACGGCGCAAAAGCGGCAAGCGGGGAACCACCCCGCGCAAAGAGAGTGACGCCCCGCACATCGTTACGGGCGTTTTCAACGGGCGCACGACCGGAGCGCCGCTGACGGTCGTCTACTACAATGAAAATACGCTTTCGGGAGACTACCGCAACCTGGTCACCCACCCGCGCCCGTCGCACGCCGACTGGGTAGCGATGACCAAATACAAAGGATTTGCCGATTACCGCGGAGGCGGGCATTTTTCGGGACGGCTAACCCTCGGACTGGTTACGGCCGGGGTAGTAGCCAAACTGATCCTCAAGAAACTTTACAAGAATAAAATCAAGTTCGACCCCGTGCTCTCCGAAATCGGAGGCTGTGCCGATCCGGACCGGTTCCCCGAAATCATCGAAGAGGCGTTGCGGACGCAGGATTCGGTAGGCGGTATCGTCGAATGTACCGCCAGCGGCGTGCCGGTGGGATTGGGCGAACCCTTCTTCGACTCGGCCGAAAGCGTGATGAGCCACCTGCTCTACTCCGTCCCGGCAGTCAAGGCAGTGGAGTTCGGACTCGGTTTCGGATCGGCCAAACTGCACGGCAGCGAAAACAACGACCCGATCATGTCGCCCGACGGCGCGACAGCTACGAACCATTCGGGAGGTATCGTCGGCGGCATCACCAACGGCAACCCGGTGGTGGTGCGCGTGGCCGTAAAGCCCACTTCGAGCATATCGTCGCCGCAGCTCACGCTGAATACCGAAACAGGCACCCCTGAACGGCTGGTCATCAAAGGCCGCCATGACGCGTGCATCGCAATGCGGGCCGTGGTGGTGATCGAATCGGCCGTAGCAGCGGCCCTGTGCGATCTGGCGCTGGTCGCCAAGTCGCAAGGTTTGTAAAGATATGCGCAAAGGTTTTGCATATCCGGTAAAAATATATACATTTGTGCTCTATTTTTCAGTAGCTGAGTGGATATTTTGAAGCGATACGCGATCCCGTACAAAGGGTTGAGCATTGGAAACCACCATTTTGAATTTGAGGTGGACGACCGTTTTTTCGACGCTTTCGAGGGTTCGGAGATTCACAGGGGGCATGCATCGGTCAGTGTCGAATTGGTCAAAACGGAACGCCTGCTGACGTTGGACTTCACAATCGACGGTGAAGCGGAGGTGACCTGCGACCGCTGCCTGGACGAATTCATGATGCCCGTACACTATGCAGGAACGCTGCAGGTCCGGTTTTCGGAGACTGAAAAAGAGAGCGACGGCGAAGTGATGTGGCTGAGTCCCAATGAGACGGAACTCCCGTTGGGGCAATATATTTATGAAAGCATATCACTGAGCCTGCCCTACCGGAAGATTCACCCGGAGGATGCCGAAGGCCACAGCCTGTGCAATCCCGAAATGCTCTCGCGTTTTCGGATTGTCAGTGAAGAGGAGTTCGAGCAGTTCGTGCAGCAAACCGCAGCCGAGGCCGCAACGGAAAATGCCCCGGCGCAAGACGGCGACTCGCCTTGGAGCGAACTGGAAACGCTGAAAAAGAAATTGGAACAAGAACAACAAAAGAAGTAGATTAAGAGTTATATCATAAAAACATTCTCAACATGGCACATCCTAAACATAAAGTCTCCAGTACGAGAAGAGACAAGAGAAGAACCCATTACAAAGCCGCCGTTCCCACATTGGCGACCTGCTCGAACTGCGGCGCGACCGTCCTTTACCACCGGGTTTGCCCCGAGTGCGGCTATTATAGGGGCCGTGTAGCGATCGAGAAAAAAGCGGAATAGGCATGCCGGCCCCCATTAAGCTCCAATGACTATGACCAGAATAGGAATTGATGCAATGGGCGGAGACTTTGCCCCGCGGACGGTCGTACTAGGCGCCATCAGCGCTTCGCGCAAACTGGCGCGGGACAGCCGGATCGTCCTTTTCGGCGACAAGAGCCGCATCGAGGAGATTCTAGCCGAGGAAAACTGCCCGGCCGGCACTTTCGACATCGTGCATACGAGTGAAGTGATCGAAATGGGCGACAATCCCGCCAAGGCGTTCCAGGCCAAGGCCGATTCCAGCATCACGGTGGGCTTCGGTTACCTGGCCAAAGGGGCCATAGACGGTTTTGCCAGTGCCGGCAGCACGGGCGCCATGATGGTCGGGTCGATGTACGCCGTGAAACCGATCGAGGGGGTTATCCGTCCCACGATCTCATCCATCATTCCTACGGTGACGGGGCATCCCGCGCTGTTGCTGGACGTGGGACTGAACGTAGACTGCAAACCCGAGGTGCTGGCGCAGTACGGGCTGATAGGCTCGATTTATGCCGAAGCCGTGCTCGGGATCCGAAAACCCCGTGTAGCCGTGCTCAACATCGGCGAGGAGGAGACCAAGGGCAATACGCAGTCCAAGGCCACGTACGAGTTGCTGAAGGCCGACGACCGCATCGATTTCGTGGGTAACGTCGAGGCGTCGTACCTCTTCACGGGCAAGGTCGCAGACGTGGTCGTCTGCGACGGTTTCGTGGGCAATACGGTACTGAAGATGGCCGAGGGCCTCTACCACATCAACAAGAAACTCGGCGGCGGAAACGCTTTCTGGGACGCGATGAATTACGAGAACGTGGGCGGTACGCCCGTGCTCGGCGTCAATGCGCCTGTGGTCATCGGCCATGGTATCTCATCGCCCAAGGCGATCAGGAGCATGATCCTTTCGGCCGAGCGGTGCATTACGGCGGATCTGACCGCCAAGTTGCAGCGCGCTTTCAAAAATTAATAATCATTAGGTAAAGAAAAGTTAATGGGCAAGATAACAGCAGCAATTACCGGTGTGGGTCTATATCTCCCCGATTATATCCTCACCAACGAAGAATTAAGCACCATGGTCGACACGTCCGACGAGTGGATCATGTCGCATATCGGCGTCAAGACGCGCCATATCCTCAAGGGCGAAGGCGTCGGCACTTCCTATATGGGTGCCCGCGCGGTCATCAACCTGCTGGACAAGGCGGGCGTAGACCCGATGGAGGTGGATCTGGTGATCTGCGCCACGGTGACCCCCGATATGTTCTTCCCTTCGACGGGTAATCTGATCGCCGACCAGGCGGGTTGCAAAAACGCTTTCGCGTACGATGTTTCGGCGGCTTGCAGCGGTTTTCTCTTCGCACTGACGACAGGTGCCAAGTTCATCGAGTCGGGATCGTGCAAGAAGGTGGTCGTGGTCGGTGCCGACAAGATGTCGACCATCGTCGACTATACCGACCGTTCGACCTGTCCGATCTTCGGTGACGGCGCCGCAGCCGTGCTGCTGGAACCCAATACGGAGGGTTACGGTGTGCTGGACGAAATCCTGCGTTCGGACGGCTCGGGCGAGTTGCAGCTTTACATGAAGGCCGGCGGATCGCGCTATCCGGCTTCGATCGAGACCGTGCAGAATAACTGGCACACGATCATGTGGGACGGACACGCCGTATTCAAGGCCGCCGTTTCGAAGATGGCCGACGTGTCGGTGGAGATCATGGAGCGCAACAACCTTACCTCGGACGACATCCGTTATCTGGTTCCCCATCAGGCCAACCTGCGCATCATCGACGCTACGGCCCGCCGCATGGGGCTCGACCATGACAAGTGCATGATCAATATCGACCGCAACGGCAATACCACGGCGGCGACGATCCCCTCGTGCCTCTACGACTACGAGAAGGAGCTGAAGCCGGGCGACAACCTGATCCTGTCGGCATTCGGCGGCGGGTATACGTGGGGTGCCATCTATGTGAAGTGGGCATATGACGGTTCGAAAGCCTGCCAGGTCGATCCTGCCGAGAAATAATCCGGTGCGGGCGAGAGCCCGGCCGAAAGCACGGATAGGGCGGAAACTTGTACGGTTTCCGCCCTTTTCCGTGCCTGGGCTGTCCGTGCCGGAGCGGCGGGTACAAGATTTTTTCGTAATTCTGGAAGATTTTTATAACCACTTTATTAGCAAGCAGTTCTGA
>ERZ827186.3138-NODE-3138-length-10022-cov-3.021170_pt1 | contig 10022 bp, 9 predicted proteins | sample MGYA00519918_ERZ827186 | MGnify/ENA primary metagenome ERZ827186 (study PRJEB31778, sample SAMEA3449275) | human gut metagenome | biome: human gut; feature: human-associated habitat; material: faeces | place: United Kingdom | collected 2010/2012 ... | reverse complement strand
TAATGAAACAGGTATGTATTATCTGAAAAGTAGATATTATGATGCGGAAATTAAACGATTCATATGTGCAGATGTTGGAATTACAAGTATTATTAAAGATACTAAAGGAAACAATCTGTTTTGCTATTGTTTTAATAATCCATTAAATATGAAAGATATGAGTGTGAATTGGCCAAAATGGATTAGAAATTTTGGAAAAACAGTAAAAAACACTATTAAATAAAAGCGCAGTAAAGCATATAGCATCAGTCAGTAAAACTGTTATTTTAAAGGGGAAAAAAGCATTTACCGCCTTCACCAGAATATGAATTTAGTCTTAGACCTGTAGCTGGAGTTGCTTTATTTGCAATAAGCTTAATTGGAATGGGAGTTTTATCAATGGATGATATTACGGGCATTGGCGTAGCAGATGATTTTCTTATTGGACCGGTTAGTGCAGGAATTAGTCAGGGAATACTGATGATATTTGGATAAGAGGACAAGATATGTGGAATGAAATCATAAATAATAAAACATTAAAAGAGTTTAATGAAAAATTATCATATTTTCACGATAGTTGTATAAAGGAGATTCATTATTTAAGTGGTGCATATGTTGATGAAAGGTTGGATATGTATCCGATAAACGATTGTAGAATTTTAAGAGTTATAATTCAATGTCAAAATGAAAAGGAATCTATGATTGAAATGGAATTTCAAGATTTAAAATATTTGAAATTATTTCCAACAGATCCTCATTATACATGTGAAATTTTGGATTCTACAATATTATTAAAAGATGATAGTATTATCTGGTGTGACTGTGCAAACGGAAAAGACATAAAAGCGGAAAATGATGCGAAAGTTCTTATATGTGCAGCGAAACTTCGATGGCGTTCTATTTCAGGGTGCATGGGAAATAAAGAATTTTTCAAATCTATCAAATAAAATATAAAATTAGTAGAATAGAGAACGGTTGGCATTCCCCACCGACCGTTCTTTTTGTACCCATTGTGTCATATCTGTTCGGAGAAGCAAAAGTGAGCGTATATAATAAAAGAGTGATTGAGGTAATATTTCCTGAGATATGTCTTGCGCATTGATTGCTGCAAAAAATAAATTACTTTTCGCTAAGATGTAGAAAAGCCCATTTTTCTGTGATAAGATGATAAGGATTCGATAAACAATGACTGTTTTACGAACAGACAGAAAGCATGCATCAAACTGCATGACAGAAGAGAACGGAGTTGAAAAGGTGAAAAAAAGAAAAAATTTTTTCAGAAGTCTGCGTTTTCGTATTCTGATCATCCTGATCATTCTGGGAATCGTGCCGGGGGTTATTGTAACATATACGATGCTTCATAACTATCAGAACCGGGCGGTTGCAATGCTTACAGAGACAGTGGGTGATCAGTGCGATATTTTATGTAATCTGATCATCAGGGAGAATTATCTCAATGATACAGATTCAGAGGTTGTAAACAGCAAGCTGGAACTGTTTTCCAATGTGTATAACGGACGTATCCTGCTGGCTGACAGAGATTTTAAGATAGTAAGTGATACCTTCCACACAGAGGAGGGAAAGACGCTTCTCAGTTCACTGGCTGTAGCCTGTCTGAAAGGAGAAGAGACAAGCAATTATGACGCCAGAAGTAAAGTACTGGAGCTTGCAGTTCCTGTACAGAGTCCGGATGTGCAGCAGCTTCAGGGCGTGATGCTGGTAAGTGTTTCGGCTGTTGATATTGCAGAAACACTGGCAGAGATGGAACAGAGAGGCGTGATGCTGATCGGAAGTATTGTTGTTCTTTCAGTATTTCTGGCATGGCTGCTCTCTACAATACTTGTAAAACCACTTGCAAGAGTGACGAAGGCCATTGAAGACCTGACAGATGGCATGCTGGATGAAGAAATCAGTGTTCCTGACTATACGGAGACAGAGCTGATCACAGATGCATTCAACAAGATGGTCAACCGTATGAAAATCCTTGATGAATCCAGACAGGAGTTTGTATCCAATGTGTCCCATGAACTGAAGACACCCCTGACTTCCATGAAGGTTCTGGCAGATTCTCTGGTTGGACAGCAGGGCGTCCCGGAGGAACTGTATCAGGAGTTTATGAGTGATATTACTGCTGAGATCGACAGAGAGAATAAGATCATTACAGATCTGCTCTCGCTGGTAAAGATGGATAAGAAAGCAGCAGATGTAAACATCACCCATATGGATATCAATCAGCTTCTGGAGGATATCCTCAAGCGCTTGCGTCCCATTGCAGACAGGCGCAATATCGATCTGATCCTGGATTGCTTCCGACCTGTGGATGCAGATGTGGATGAGGTGAAGTTTACTCTTGCTGTCAGCAATCTGGTGGAGAATGGCATTAAATATAATGTGGATGATGGATGGGTGCGCGTGTCACTGGATGCAGACCATAAATATTTCTATATAACAGTGGCGGATTCCGGTATGGGAATCCCTGAGGACAGTATAGAAAGAATCTTTGAGCGTTTCTATCGTGTGGACAAGTCCCATTCCAAGGAAATCGGGGGAACCGGTCTGGGACTGGCGATCACCAAGAGTTCTGTTGCAATGCACCATGGAACGATCAAAGTATTCAGTAAAGAAGGAGAGGGAACTACATTCTCTGTGCGTATTCCTCTGTCTTATATACCGTCATAGGAGGTGCCATTGTGAAAAAGAAACTTTCAATCATTATAACAGCGTTAATACTAAGCATCCTTGCGACCGGGTGTTCTGTGGAGATACATGAAGATCCGGGTAAACAGGATGCCAAATATTATCTGTACGATATCAGCTCTGATGAAACTCAGCTTCAGAAGAAAAGCTACTCTCCGGAGGAGACAACTGCAGACTATATGCTTAAGGATATGATGCAGCGGATGAACAGCCAGCAGACAGATTCGCAGAACCGGGTCAGTCTGCTTCCTGAAGGAGTACAGATGAATTACAGTGTAGAAGAGGACGTGCTGGTGGTCAACTTTAACAGTCAGTACAGCAGCATGAGCCGCGCCAGGGAATTACTTGTGCGGACAGGTGTTGTGAAGACTTTCCTTCAGGTTCCGGGGATCAATTCTGTGCGTTTTACAATAGAAAATGAAGATCTGACAGATTCCAGGGGACAGGCTGTGGGAAATATGACTGCAGATACCTTTGCCGAGTTCACAGGAACTGAACCGGATGCCTATTGCAGCAATACCTTTACGCTTTATTTTACTGATAAGAGTGGTCAGAAGCTGGTAAAAGAACAGCGTACTGTGCGGTATAAACGCAGTATCCCCAAAGAGAGAATCGTTCTGGAACAGTTAATGAAGGGACCGCTGGAAAAAGGGCATTACCCCACAATTCCGGAGAATACGGAGGTTCTGAATGTGACCATAGCAGACAGGATCTGCTATGTGGCATTTGACGGAGTATTTTCTTCCTATGCGCTGGATGTATCGGAGAAAATACCGGTATATTCTGTGGTAAATTCGCTGCTGGATGCGCTGGATGCAGACAAAGTGCAGATTACGGTCGGCGGGAAGGACAGGCTGGATACCTTTGGTAAGAAGATGGAGCTGTATCATTTTTATGAAAGAAATGATAAGCTGGTAGTCAAGGAAAAAGAGTGATATTCATAAACGAAGAGGAGGCACAAAAGTGAGGAGACGCCCTGTGTGTATCCTGTGCATGCTTCTGGTTGTTTTTCTGTGTGTGACAGACTGGCTGGGATTTTCCCTGATAAGGGGGAATCCACTGCCACAGTCTGTGCAGACATGGATCAGAAAGCATCCGGAATCCACCATCTGCGGGGAGGTGGTCAGGTGCCGGGAGAATGAAGATTTTCAATCTGTATATCTTAGAAATACTTATCTTATTTACAATTCTGAAAAAGTTTCCATTGATAATATAAAGGTTTATTTAAAACAAAAAAAGAATCATAGCGGTAACAGTGATGTTGATAAACTTCTGGCAGGAAGTCTTGTTCTGGTGTCCGGAAAACTGGAAGAGGTGCAAAGCCCCACGAATCCGGGAGAGTTTGACAGTAAAGCATACTATGGCTGCCAGAGGATCTATTATGTGATGAAGAAAGGAAAGATAAAGAAGCAGTCGCAGAGTCATTCTGTATATGGGCAGTTCCTGATCGATATGCAGCAGAAATTTGCAGGTATTCTGGAGAAGACCTGTGGAATGGAAGCTGGAGCGTTTGAAGCAATCGTGCTGGGAGATAAAACAAATCTGGATCCGGAGTTGAAAATGCGTTATCAGATGGCAGGAATTATACATATCCTGGCGATTTCGGGGCTCCATATCAGTCTTCTTGGAATGGGACTGTATAATCTGCTGAAAAAAATCGGTCTGGGTATCTGGCCGGCAGGCCTGCTGGCGCTGGTGATCATGCTTCAGTATGGGATGATGACAGGAGGGACTGTTTCAACTATGCGGGCAGTATGTATGTTTTTACTTTCTGTAGGTGCAAAGATCGCAGGACGGATTTATGATATGCCTACAGGAATGGCGGCTGCGGCGATCCTGATCCTTATGGAAAATCCGGCGTATCTGCTTGATGGAGGTTTTCTGCTGTCTTTTGGATCGGTGATTGGGATTGGCTGTGTCTGGCCATTAGTGCAGGAGGGGATGGATGTATTAAACCGGAAAAAACGAAGTGAGGTTAATGAGAAGGGAAAAATCAGAAATAAACTTCTGATGTCATTTCTGGCATCCGGAGTTGTGCAGCTTACCACACTTCCCATAGTGCTGTGGCTTTACGGAGAAGTGTCGATGCTGGGGATTTTTCTGAATCTGCTGGTGCTTCCTACTGTGGGGATTGTACTGGGAAGCGGAACTGCCGGTGCATTACTTGGATTAGTCACTGTCAGAGGAGCGTTTCTGGCTGTTGTTCCGGGCAGGATTATTCTGAGAGGATATGAGTTCCTGACAGTGCTGTTGGGGCGACTTTCGTTTTGTACATGGATCGGCGGAAAGCCGGAAGTGTGGCAGATCGTTGGATATTATCTGGTTCTGGCAACAGCGGTGTGGATGTACAGAGCGGGTGTGAAGAAAAGTGAAAATGGTAAGATCTTTGCGTGGAAAATCCGGGCTGTATATGCAGGTATGGTATGCTTTGCAATTCTGCTGATCAGTTACAGACCGCATGAAGATTTCCGTATCGCCTGTCTGGATGTGGGACAGGGAGACGGAATTGTGGTGGAAATAGAAAACAGATGGAATATCCTGATCGACGGGGGCAGTACGAATAAGAATGAACTGGGAAAATATCAGCTGCTCCCATACTTGAAGAGCAGAGGGATTTCCAGACTGGACGGAATTTATGTTTCTCACACAGATGAAGATCATATCAGCGGGGTGCGGGAACTTCTGGAATTTGTTGAGAAAGATCTGACTTCTCTGCGCATAGAGAATCTGATCCTGCCCAAATGGAGCGATATTCAGGAGAATAAAAATTATCGGGAGCTGACAGAGCTGGCAGAGTCAGCGGGAGTCCGGGTGCTTACTATGAAAGCAGGAGATGAGATCAGATATGGAACTGTCAGACTGAAGGTTCTGTGGCCGGAGTCCACAGCATCAGGGAAGGAAGTAAATGAAGATGCGATGGTTCTGGAAATGATAAGCAAAGATTTCAAAGGGCTTTTTACCGGAGATATCGGAATGGTGACAGAAGAAAAACTGATACAGAATGGGTGTCTTGAAGATGTGGACTTCCTGAAAACTGCTCATCACGGTTCCAGATATTCTACAGGAGCAGAGTTTCTGGAAATCGTCAGACCGGAACTGGCTGTTGTTTCCTGTTCTGCAACAAACACATACGGGCATCCGTCGCCGGATACGCTGGAACGGCTGAAGAAGAGTGGAAGCAGAGTGCTGATCACCAGAGACTGTGGGGCGGTTACAATAGTCAATGGAAAATCTGTTTCTGCCTTTAACCGAATCAAGTAAGCCCCCTGTGGAGATGTGAAAAGCAATAAGCAGTAGGATTTTCAAAGTGGTTACGTTCACAGTAACTCAAAGCAAACAATGTTGTCATAATTATATACAGGTGTCTTGACACCTATATATCCGGGGAGTATAATTGCACAGACAAACGAAAATCAGGCATGATGTGAGGAAAGAAAGATGAAAGAACATTATGATGTCATTATTGTGGGAACAGGGGCAGCCGGACTGTACTGTGCACTGAACCTTCCGGAGAAAATGAAAATCCTGCTTATCACCAAGCAGGAGGCAGACCAGTCAGATTCATTCCTGGCACAGGGCGGAATCTGTATGCTGCGCGGCGAAGATGACTATGAAAATTATTTTGAAGATACCATGCGGGCAGGACATTATGAGAATAATAAACGGGCAGTAGATCTGATGATCCGCAGCTCCAATGATATTATCAGAGATCTTCTGCGTTATCATGTGGATTTTGCAAGGGATGGTCTGGGAAATCTGGCATTTACCAGAGAGGGAGCACATTCCCAGCCAAGAATTCTTTTTCATGAGGATATTACAGGAAAAGAAATCACACAGACTCTCTTAACTGCTGCAAAAATAAAAGAAAATATTGAAATTTGTGAATATATGACTATGGTAGACCTGATCTCCAAAGACAATACAGTCTGCGGAATCATTGCAATGGACCGGAATGACCAGGCATTTCCTGTTTATTCTCAGTATGTGGTTCTTGCCTGCGGCGGAATCGGCGGGCTTTTTAAAAACTCTACCAACTTTTCGCATATTGCGGGAGATGGTGTGGGAATTGCCATGAAGCACCATGTGGAAATGGAAAATCTGGACTATATCCAGATTCATCCGACAACTCTCTATTCAAAGAAACCCGGACGGCGTTTCCTGGTTTCAGAATCAGTCAGAGGAGAAGGTGCTCTTCTGTATGATAAGAACGGACAGCGTTTTACAAACGAATTACAGCCGAGAGATCTGCTGAGCCAGAAGATTTTTGCCCAGATGGAAAAGGATGGAACAGAGTTTGTATGGGAAGATATGCGCCCTCTGGGAGAGAAAACAATTCTGGAACATTTTCCTCATATTTATGAACAATGCGTGGAAGAAGGTTTTGATCCGAGAAAAGAGCCAATCCCGGTTGTTCCGGCACAGCATTATTTTATGGGTGGGATCAAGGTAAATCTGGGAAGCAAAACTTCCATGAAGGGACTTTATGCGTGTGGAGAGACAAGTTGTAATGGTGTTCATGGAAGAAACCGTCTGGCAAGTAATTCTCTTCTGGAATCTCTGGTCTTTGCAAGAAAGGCTGCAGATGATATGATATTTGGACAGACACCGGAATATGTGCGGGCAGATGCAATTGATATGAATATGTATGAAAGCAGAGAAGAACTGCTTAATGCCTGCCACGAAACCGTATTAAAAGAAATTGAAAGGATGAAAAAGAGTCATGAATAGTATTACAATGAAAATGCAGGCAGACAAGCTGATCCGTATGGCGCTTCAGGAGGACATTACCAGTGAGGATGTTTCCACGAATGCAGTGATGCGAAGCGCAGTAAAAGGAACCGTAGATTTGATCGCAAAGGAAGACGGAATCATTGCCGGACTGGAAATTTTCAGCCGTGTATTTACACTTCTGGATGCTGACACAAAAGTAGAATTATTCTGCAAGGATGGCGACGAAGTAAAAAAAGGCCAGAAGATGGGAAAAGTTACCGGTGATATCCGTGTACTTCTCTCCGGTGAGCGTGTAGCCCTCAATTATCTTCAGAGAATGAGCGGAATTGCAACATACACGCATTCCGTAGCATCTCTTCTTGAGGGAACCGGCATCACACTTCTTGACACAAGAAAAACCACACCGAACATGCGTATTTTTGAAAAATATGCAGTACGTGTAGGCGGCGGCCAGAACCACAGATATAATCTTTCTGACGGAGTCCTGCTGAAAGATAACCACATCGGAGCAGCAGGAAGCGTTGCGAAAGCTGTAAAAATGGCACAGGAGTATGCGCCTTTTGTCCGTAAGATCGAAGTGGAAGTAGAGAGCCTTGCACAGGTAAAAGAAGCAGTTGAAGCAGGTGCAGATATCATCATGCTTGATAACATGACTCCGGAAATGATGAAAGAAGCCGTACAGCTGATCGACGGAAGAACAAAAACCGAGTGTTCCGGAAATGTTACAAAAGAAAATATTGCAAAGATCAGGGATGTTGGTGTAGACTATGTATCAAGTGGTGCATTAACACATTCTGCACCGATCCTTGATATTTCCCTGAAGAACCTTCATCCGCTTTTCTGAAGATCACGGAATTTTACAGAATACCGAGTGCTGTGACAGAAATACCCGGAACATCAGAAAAACAGAAGTACGTATTGTGCCGAACACAGAAACATAATTGACAGTATCTGAAACGGGTGGGGGATATCGCAGGAATGAGGAAAACAGATATCAGGACCAAAAGTACAGGCACAGCCAGGAAAGGGGAACTTAAATGACTGGTTCAGAACGCAGGACAGCGATCATGGATCAAATTAAAAACAGTGAACGGCCGGTCTCAGGAAGTGCTCTGGCCAGAACATTTCAGGTCAGCAGACAGGTGATCGTGCAGGATATTGCACTGATACGTGCAGAGGGGAATAATGTGATCTCCACCAACCGGGGATATATCCTCAACGCCCCGCATACAGTGAGCCGGATCTTTAAGGTGCATCATACAGATGCGGATCTGGAGAACGAGCTCTGCGGGATTGTGGATCTTGGCGGAAAAGTGATCAACGTAATGGTGAATCACAGAGTTTACGGACATATCGAGGCAGAACTGAATATCAGCTCCAGGCGCCAGGTTGAGAATTTTATGGAGGATATCCGAAGCGGCAAGTCCAGTCCTCTGAAGAATATCACATCGGATTATCATTATCATAAAGTAGAAGCAGAATCCGAGGAAATCCTGGATATGATCCAGGATATGCTGAAACGGCGAGGATTTCTGATCGAAGCAGAATAGCAGAAGTCAGATACAAAAAGAAAAGATATACAGAATGAGAAAATTCTGTTAATATGAAAATAGAGTGATCACGAAAATAGGAGAAGGAATCCTGCATGGCAGGGTTCCTTCTTGCACCCTGTAAAAAATGCACAGGTGGGGGAAAACAGGCTGCAAATATGGGACGAGAAAGAACAGCAGCCGGATATGTATGGAGGGGAAATGGATTCTCAGAGTTTATTTACATTTATTCTGGAAATGGCGGGAACGATTGCATTCGCTGCTTCTGGAGCAATGGTAGGAGCACAGAGAGGAATGGATATTTTCGGGATCTGTGTTCTGGGCGTGGTGACAGCCGTGGGAGGTGGAGCGACCAGAGATATCATTCTGGGAATCGTGCCGCCGGGAATGTTTCAGAATCCCATATATACCATTGTGGCAACTGTGACATCCTGTATTGTGTTCGCCATAATGTACTGGAAACAGGAACTGCTGGAAGGAGAGAACCGGCTGGTCTATGATAAGATAATGCTGGTGATGGACTCTGTGGGCCTGGGTGTGTTTACAGTTATGGGAGTGGATAAAGGGATCACGGAAGGATATATGGGAAGGACGTTTTTTCTTGTATTCCTTGGAACGGTTACAGGCGTTGGCGGCGGACTGATCCGTGATATGATGGCAGGCGTGCCGCCGTATATTTTTGTGCGCCATATCTATGCCTGCGCTTCCATTGTAGGTGCCATTGTCTACGTGTGGATATACCGGTTGTGGGGCAGCGTTCCTGCCATGGTGATCGGAACTGTGGTGGTGATACTGATCCGGTATCTGGCAGCCCATTACCGGTGGAACTTGCCGAGGCTTCGGAGAGAATAAGAGTAGTAATACAGGAAAAGATCCGGAACATTTGAAAGATAATGTTCCGGATCTTTTCTGGCTTTCATTTGGTTTATATTGCGTAGAAAGATTTTTATATGTTTTTCTTATAAAAGGATCATGCGTCTGTATCCTGCAGAGCCAGGAAGCCTTCTTCACCGGTACGGATCTTGACAACGTTTTCGATATCGTAAACGAAGACCTTACCATCAC
>ERZ827186.3133-NODE-3133-length-10036-cov-4.104999_pt1 | contig 10036 bp, 8 predicted proteins | sample MGYA00519918_ERZ827186 | MGnify/ENA primary metagenome ERZ827186 (study PRJEB31778, sample SAMEA3449275) | human gut metagenome | biome: human gut; feature: human-associated habitat; material: faeces | place: United Kingdom | collected 2010/2012 ... | reverse complement strand
GGCCGAGACAGTAAACGGAGGTTGCGCGCTGCAAGAGAAGGGCAGCCTCGTCAATTGCGTCAAAGTCAAGAACACTCATAGTGTTACTGATCGCAGCCTGAAAAGAAGCACATACGTTGTCACATAATGAAGATGTCGGCATGGATGGATCTAAAGAATAGGAAGAAAACGGTGTCGGCGTCACATTTGCCTGTGCAAGTGAAATCTTCATTTCATTATAACCTTCAAATCCGAGTTGTTTACAGAAACGGTAAATTGTGGCTTCTGCCATATTGCAAGCTTTGGCAAGTGAGGAAATCGATAAAAACTGCGCTTCCTCGGCATGCTTTGTCAGGTAATCTGCGATGATCGTACCTGATTTGGTGAGTGAATCCTGCTTTTCCGCAAGCAGATCCCAGAAATTCTTATTAATCATAATTTAATCCCCTGTAAAATGAAGCAAGTGTTACTGTTCACACTATGTTTTACTGCGTAAGCAGGCGTTTACAGAAACACATTAATATTTACTATATAAAAGTATATGTCAAAATGAAATACACTGCAAGATAAAATCATAAAAATGAAAAATATTTTCACACAAAAACAAAAGGAAAATGGATGAATATGCGGAATTGCAGGTATAAAATATACACTTAGCACTATTTAAAAACTGATATGCACGGATACATGTGCAAATGTACTATATTTTCAAAATGAAATTAGTACAAAACGTATATGGACAAAATGAAAATATTTTTCTAAAATATAATTGCTTCGAAAGATAGAATCTTTTAAGAAAAGGAGAAGAAGAATATGAAAAAGAAAGTTTTGGCTACCTTACTGGTGGGAGCAATGGCAGCAAGCTTATTAGCAGGCTGTGGAACAACAGTTGAGACAACAGGAAGCAGTGACACAACAACAGCTCCTGAAAAAACTCAGACAACAGAGACCGCAGAAGCAGGAGAGGCAGGCGGTTCTGATGTTTCGGCAGACATTACCTTATGGACATATCCAATCGGTGAATGGGGCAATGCAGAGACAGTTGATTCCTTGATCCAGGATTTCAACAAGGAGTATCCGGGAATCAATGTGACAGTGGAATATCTTGATTACACAAATGGTGATGATCAGGTAAATACAGCGATCGAAGGTGGACAGGCTCCAGACCTTATCATGGAAGGACCGGAACGTCTGGTTGCAAACTGGGGAGCAAAAGGATTAATGGTTGACTTATCCGATATCCTGGACGACACAGATAAATCTGAAATTTATGAATCTGTATTATCCGCATGTGTGAACAAAGAGGGAGCTACTTATGAATATCCGCTTTGTATGACAGCACATTGTATGGCAATCAACAAAACAGTATTTGAGGAAGCTGACGCTATGCAGTATGTAGACGCTGAGAACCATACATGGACAACAGATGATTTCTTCAAAGCAATGGACGCTGTTTATGCTCACACAGGACAGACCGTAGGCGCTGTTTACTGTAGTGGTCAGGGTGGTGACCAGGGAACAAGAGCCCTCATCAACAACCTTTACGGTGGAACATTCACAGACGCAGATCACACAAAATATACAGCAGATTCCGCTGAGAACGTAAAAGCAATCCAGGCACTTGTTGATTCCAAAGCAATCGGATTTGATGCTTCTATCGCAGGTGGTGACGAGATCAACTTATTCCGTCAGGGTGTTTTAAATGTAGCATTCTGCTGGAACATTGCACAGCAGCTGAACGCTGACACCGCTGCCGCAGGCCAGACCATCAGCGGCGACGAGATCTTCCCCATGGCATTCCCCACCGAAAGCGGCGACCCGAAGCTGTGCGGCGGCATCTGGGGCTTCGGCATCTTTGATAACGGCGACGAGGCCAAGATCAAGGCTGCAAAGACCTTTATCGAGTTCATCGCTGCCGATCCCTCTCAGGTCAAGGACAGCGTGCTGGCTTCCACCTACTTCCCCGTCCGCACCAGCGTGGGCGACATCTACGCCGGCAACGAGGTCATGAGCGAGTATAGCAAGTTCATGGGCTATCTGGGCGACTACTACCAGATCACCCCGGGCTGGACCACTGCCCGCACCGAGTGGTGGAACATGCTGCAGCGCGTGGGCTCCGGCGAGGCCGTCGAGACTGCCGTCAAGACCTTTGTGGACAACGCAAACGCAGCCGCTGCCGCCGAGGCATAAGCGCTACTTTTTCTGAACTGCATCACAGCTGAACCGCAAGGCCCCTTCCTCCGGGTGAGGGAGGGGCCCTTTTACGGAAAAAACACTCTCAAACGAAAGGTTTGGTGATCCTCTTGGCTGCAAAGACGGCAATGAAAGAGCCCAAACGCAGCAGTGCGCTGGTACGGCGCGAAACCTTCGCCTCCTACTGCTTCCTGCTGCCCAGCCTGATCTTCTTTCTGGGCTTCGTCATCTACCCCATGATCCTCTGCGTGGTGACCAGCTTCTTTGACTCCACCATGAACCGCGCGGATATCTTTGTGGGGATGGCAAACTACAAGACCCTGTTTGCCGACCCCATCTTCCTTGGCGCATTAAAGAACACCTTCGTCATCGTTATCGTGTCGGTGCCCATCACCTGCATCTTCTCGCTGTGGGTGTCCTCCGCCATCGTGGACCTGCCGGAGTGGGCGACAAGCCTTTTCCGCTGCGTGTTCTACCTGCCCGTGGTCACCGGCTCGGTTGCCGTTACCGTGGTGTGGAAGTGGATGTACAATAACTACTACGGCATCTTCAACTATCTGGGCAAGAGCCTTGGCATTCTGGACAAGAACATCAACTGGCTGGGTGACGAGCGGTTTGCACTGGGCTGTATCATCCTGATTTTGCTCACTACCTCCGTGGGTCAGCCCATCGTGCTGTATGTTTCGGCACTGGGCAATGTGGATCAGTCCATCGTGGAAGCTGCCGAGGTGGATGGCGCTACCGACTTCCAGTGCTTCTGGAAGATCAAGTGGCCCGCCATTATGCCCACCACCCTGTACATTCTGGTCATCACCACCATCAACTCCTTCCAGTGCTTTGCACTGATCCAGCTGCTGACCTCCGGCGGCCCCAACCACAAGACCGATACCATTATGTACTACATCTACTACACCGCCTTCAAGCAGTACAAGTACGGCTATGGCAACGCCATGGGCGTGGTGCTGGCGGTGATCATCGCCATTCTGTCTGCTGTCCAGTTCAAGATGGGCAACAAGGATAATTAAGGAGGTGCGGAACAATGCGTGCAACTGCTGCAAAAAAGCAAAAACCGTTGAAGCGCCATCCCAGTAAACTGAAAAAGATGAGCGCCTACGCCATTCTGGCCATCATCCTCATCAGCATCATGGCGGTGCTGTTCGCCTTCCCGCTGTACTGGATCATTACCGGCTCCTTCAAGACCGGTGCCGCCATCAACGCCACCACCCCCGAGTGGTGGCCCAGCCAGTGGGTGCTGACCAACTACCAGAAGCTGTTTGCCGGGAAGCGTGCTCCGCTATGGCAGCTGGCTGTGCCCTTCGGCTCCAAGTTCAGCGCCAACGGCGAGCCTGTCTACTTCTCGGTGGGTCCCATGGCTCCCGCCGCCATCCGCTGGATGATCAACACCGTGTTCATGGCAGTCATGTCCATGATCCTTACCTGCCTGACCGCCGCCATGGCCGGTTATGCGCTGGCAAAAAAGCGCTTTGTGGGCCGCAAGCTGCTGTTCACCCTCATTGTCTGTGCCATGGCACTGCCCAAGCAGGTCATCCTGATCCCCCTGCTGCGTGAGATGAGCGCACTGAACCTGTACAACACCATCTGGGCGGTCATCTTCCCCATCGTCGGCTGGCCGTTCGGCGTATTCCTGATGAAGCAGTTCAGTGAGGGCATCCCCGGCGAGATGCTGGAGGCCGCCCGCATCGACGGCGCGAGCGAGGCCAAGACCTTTGTCCGCATTGCGCTGCCCATGATCAAGCCGGGCATCGGCGCACTGGCCATCTTCACCTTCATCAACTCGTGGAACGATTACTTCATGCAGTTGATCATGCTGTCCAGCACCAGCAACCTGACCATCTCGCTGGGCATTGCAAAACTGCAGGCAGAGAACAGCACCGACTTCGGCCTGATCATGGCCGGTGCCGCACTGGCCGCAGTGCCGATCATCATCATCTTCCTCATCTTCCAGAAGTACTTCACCAAGGGCATCGCAATGGGTGCGGTCAAGGGCTAAAATTGCGACAGCGGCAAGAGGGCAAAAATACCCCCCGCCCGGAGCAAAAAGCCTCAGAACCTGATACGAACGACTATTTTATCTTGAATTATTACTGATTGCAAAGAAGGGCTTGAAACATGAAAGATATCAAAAAATATCAGGGTGTCATCCCTGCCTTTTACGCCTGCTATGACGCAGAGGGCAACATTTCGGTGGAGGGTGTCAAGGCGCTGACCCGCCACCTGATCGCCAAGGGCGTCAAGGGCGTGTATGTGGGCGGCTCCTCCGGCGAGTGCATCTACCAGCACGTCGATGAGCGCAAGACAGTGCTGGAAGCCGTGATGAGCGAAGCCAAGGGCAAGCTGACCGTGATCGCTCACGTCGGCTGCAACAACACCGCCGACAGCATGGAGCTGGCACGTCACGCCGAGAGCGTGGGCGTGGACGCCATTGCCTCTATCCCGCCCATCTACTTCCATCTGCCGGAATACGCCATTGCCAAGTACTGGAACGATATGTCCGCTGCCGCCCCGAACACCGAGTTCGTCATCTACAATATCCCGCAGCTGGCAGGCACGGCGCTGACCATGAGCCTGCTGAACGAGATGCTGAAGAACCCCAACGTGGTGGCTGTGAAGAACAGCTCCATGCCCACGCAGGACATCCAGATGTTCAAGGATGCCGGCATCGCCGCCCGCGGCGAGGGCAACTTTGTGGTGTTCAACGGCCCGGACGAGCAGTTTGTTTCCGGCCGCGTCATCGGTGCAGACGGCGGCATCGGCGGCACCTACGCCGTGATGCCGGAGCTGTATCTGGCTATGAACGCCCATCTGGAAAAGGGCGAGATCGCAAAGGCACGCGCTATCCAGTACGAGGCCAACCGCATCATCTACAAGATGTGCTCTGCCCACGGCAACCTGTATGCGGTGCAAAAGGAGATCCTGCGCCGGATGTACGGCTTGGAACTGGGCAGCGTGCGCGCCCCGATGCCCGGCCTGATCCCCGAGGATGAGCCCATCGTGGCCGAAGCACAGGCCATGATCGAAGCTGCCATCGCAAAGCTGTAACAAAATAAAAGCGCCCCTCTCCGTCTCTTTTTCAGAGGGGAGGCGGGCGCTTCTTTTATTGGAGGAAACGCGAATGATCTGCGATACCCTGCAGCATCTGGTACGGTACAGGGGACTGCACCCCAACTTGGATACCGCCATTGACTATCTGCTTACCCACGACCTTGCCGCCCTGCCGCTGGGGCGCACCGAGGTGGACGGGGACAAGGTGTTCATCAACCTGATGGACGCCACCTTGCACCCGGACGCGGGCTACCACCCGGAGTACCACAGGCGCTACGCCGATTTACAGGTGGACCTTACTGGCAGCGAGGGCTGGGGCTACACCAATCTGCCCGGCGCGGAGATCGGGGAGTTTACCGGGGACTGCGGCTTTCAGGACAGTGCCAGCGTAGTGACCGGTGCACTGGGCGAGGGTCGATTTGTACTGTTCTTCCCGGAGGAACTGCATAAACCCGGCCTTGTACAGCACGGATGCGTCAGCGTGCGCAAGGCAGTTGTCAAGATCAGAATGGAGGAGTAAGACCATGGAAAAGGAAAAGCTGTTTGCACAGATCAAGGGCGGGCTGATCGTGTCCTGTCAGGCACTGGAGCACGAGCCCCTGTACACCAAGGAGGGCGGGGTCATGCCCCTGATGGCGAAAGCTGCCGCCATGAGCGGCGCTGTGGGCATCCGCGCCAACACCGTCCGCGACATCACCCAGATCAAACAGGTGGTGGACCTGCCCGTCATCGGCATCATCAAAAAGGATTACCCCGGCACTCCCATGTACATCACCGTCACCATGAAGGAAGTGGACGAGCTGGTGGCCTGCGGGGTGGATATCCTTGCCGTGCAGGGCACCGGTGCGCTGCGCCCGGACGGTTCCACCTCGGCGCAGTTCATCCGCGCCATCAAGGCAAAGTACCCCGAACAGCTGGTGATGGCGGACTGCGATAACTTTGAAAACGCCATGCTCTGCGCCGAAGCCGGTGCCGACTTTGTGGGCACCACCATGCGCGGCTACACCCCGGAGACCACCGGCATTGACGATATCGACTTTGACTTCATCCGCAAGCTGTCCGCAGAGTGCCCGGCAAAGATCATTGCCGAGGGTCATATCCACTACCCGGAGCAGGCGGTCAAGGCGCTGGAAGCCGGTGCCTTTGCGCTGGTGGTGGGCGGTGCCATTACCCGCCCGGCAGAGATCACCGCACGCTTTACCGGTGCCATCAACGCTGCAAAAAAATAACACAGGGGAGTGCCTGCTATGAAACACTATCTTGGTATTGACATCGGCGGCACAGCCGTCAAGCTGGGCATCGTGGACGAAGCCGGCATGGTGCTGGCGAAAGCTGAGGAGAGCGTAAGTTTTGACGGCTACCGCACCCCCATCCTGACCACCGTGCTGAAAGCCGCACAGGCATTCCTTGCCGCGCAGAACATCCCGGCAGAAAGCCTTGCGGGCATCGGCGTGTCTGCCACCGGGCAGATCGACAGCCGCAAGGGTATCGTGGCGGGTACCTGCGGCAATCTGCCCAACTACATCGGCGCACCTATTAAAGCCGAACTGGAAAAGACCTTTGGCCTGCCGGTCACGGTAGCCAACGACGCCAACTGCATGACGCTGGGCGAGGTGTGGGTCGGCGGTGCACAGGGCTATACGGACGTCATCGGCGTGACACTGGGCACCGGCGTGGGCGGCGGCATCCTGACCGGCGGACGTCTGCTGGAAGGTGCGCGGGGTCTGGGCGGCGAGCTTGGCCACTACCGCACCCACGCGCTGGACGGCGTGGACTGCACCTGCGGCGCAAAGGGCTGCTGGGAGCGCTACGCCGCCACCACCGCTCTGGTGCGCGCCGCGCAGGAGAAAGACCCGGCATGGAAGGATGGCCGCGCCATCTTTGCCGCCGCTGAGGCGGGCGACAAGACCGTGCTGGCGCTGCTGGACGCATGGACGGACGAAATCGCGCAGGGACTGGCGGGCATGGTGCATATCTTCAACCCGCAGCTGATCTTGATCGGCGGCGGCGTGTCTGCCCAGCAGAAGCTGCTCATCGACCCCATTGCCGCCAAGGTAAAGGCTGCAGTCATGCCCGCCTTTGCCGAAGGGCTGGAAATTCGTGCCGCGCAGCTGCACAATGACGCCGGGATGGTGGGCGCTGTGTACTACTTCCGGCAGACGATGGAAAAGGAGTGATTTGGTTATGAAAAAGCATATTCTCTGTCTGGGTGATTCCAACACCCACGGCTATTGCGCCGACCCCAACGACTGCGCCGACCACGGCATCCGCTTCAACGAGGACGAGCGCTGGACCTGCCGCCTGCAAAAGGCGCTGGGCGAAGAGTATCTGGTCACCGAGGAGGGACTTTCCGGCCGCACTACCGTGTTCGTGGACCCGCTGCATGAGTCCATGGATGCGCTGAGCGTGGCCTACGCCCTGCTCAAGAGCCATGAGGTCATCGACCTGCTCATCATCATGCTGGGCACGAATGACGTCAAGGAGCGCTTTGGCGCAAACGCCGCCTGCATCGGCGCGGGCATGGAGCGGCTGCTGCTCAAGGCCAAAAGCGTGGACTGCTGGGGCGGCAAGGCACCCAACATTCTGGTGGTGGCACCGCCCTGCATCAAGGACGGCTTCCACGATGCCGTGATGGGTGCAGGCTGCGTGGAGAAATCCCGCGGCGTCGCCGAGCAGCTGCGCATCGTGGCCGAGCGGCAGGGCGTGCACTTTATGGACGCCGCCGAGTGCGAGTTCAACGAGGTGGACTTTATGCACCTGACTTGCAAGGGTCACGCCCGGCTGGCAGAACTGCTGACCGCAGAGGTGCCGAAGCTTATCTGAGCAAAAAGATGTCAGAGCGATCCCGGAAGGTCTGCGGACTTTCCGGGATCGCATTTTCATGCAGGCAGGGGAGAAAGCTCGATTTCCGGGACAGCATGGAAAAGGCACATGGTAAGAGCCGCTTTTTTCTGCCATACTGCCGCCTTTTTTGTTGACAAGGCACCGGCTTGCTATTATAATAGTGTAGTCAAAATGGCATTCCTGTGCGGCTTTGTGGCTGCGCGAAACAAATACAGCTAATAACAAGGAGAGATTCTCAAATGGCACAAGAGATCAAGATGTCCGCTGCCGGTCTGAAGGCAATGCAGGAGGAGCTGGAATACCTCAAAACCGTCCGCCGCAAGGAGCTGGCTGAAGAGATCAAGGAAGCCCGCAGCCACGGCGACCTGTCTGAGAACAGCGAGTACGACGAAGCCAAGAATACGCAGGGTCTGGTGGAAAACCGCATCACCGAGCTGGAGCAGACCATCAAGAACGCAGTTATAATCGACGAGAGCGAGCTGAGCGTGGATAACGTCTCCGTGGGTACTCACGTCACCATCCGCGAGACCGGCGAGGACGAAGCCGAGGAATACGATATCGTGGGCCGCACCGAAGCTGACGCCTTCAACGGCAAGATCAGCGATGAGAGCCCCGTGGGCCACGCCCTGATGGGCAAGGCTGTGGGCGAAAAGGTCGAAGTGCTGCTGCCCACCGGCCAGACCGTGGAGTACACCGTGCTGGCCATCACCCATTCTGCAAACTAAGTAGGAGTAACCATGGAAGAGCAAAAGAGAAACCCCGCTGCGGGTCTGTCCGAGAGCGAGCAGGTACAGGTGCGCCGCCAGAAGCTGGCCGACCTGCAGGCCGCCGGCAACGACCCCTTTACCCTGACCAAGTTCCCGCAGGACGCGTATTCTGCCGACCTGAAGGAAGAATTTAAGGAACTGCCCAACGAGACCGACAGCGGCAAGCTGGTGGCACTGGCAGGCCGTATGATGTCCAAGCGCGTTATGGGCAAGGCAAGCTTTGCCCACCTGCGCGACGACAAGGGCGATATCCAGCTTTACGTCCGCCGCGATGAGCTGGGTGACGAAGCCTACGCCGCCTTTAAAAAGCTGGACGTGGGCGACATTATCGGCGTGAAGGGCGAGGTGTTCCGCACCAAGACCGGCGAGCTGAGCGTGCGCGCCACTGAGCTGACCCTGCTGGCAAAGAGCCTGCGCCCCCTGCCCGAAAAGTTCCACGGCCTGACCGATACCGAGATGCGTTACCGTCAGCGCTATGTGGATCTGATCGCAAACCCGGAGGTGAAGGACACCTTCATCAAGCGCAGCCGCATCCTGAAGGAGATCCGCGCTTATCTGGACGAGAAGGGCTTTTTGGAGGTGGATACCCCCATCCTGACCCCGTTCGAGATCGGTGCTTCCGCGCGCCCCTTCTACACCCATCACAACACCCTGAACATGGACATGGTGCTGCGCATCGAGACCGAGCTGTACCTCAAGCGCCTGATCGTGGGCGGCATGGACCGCGTGTATGAGGTTGGCCGCATCTTCCGCAACGAGGGCATGGATCCCAAGCATAACCCCGAGTTCACGACCATCGAGCTGTACCAGGCATTCACCGACTTCCACGGCATGATGGATCTGGTCGAGGAAATGTACAAGCGCCTGGCCCTCAAGGTCTGCGGCAGCCTGGAGATCACCTACCAGGGCAAGCAGATCGATATGGGTCACTGGGAACGCCTGACAATGGTCGAGGCCGTCAAGAAGTATTCCGGCGTTGACTTCAACGACTGGAAAACCGACGAGGATGCCATCGCTGCCGCCAAGGAGCATCATGTAGAGCTGCCCGAGGTCCCGACAAAGGGCGCAATCCTGGCCGAGTTCTTCGACGCCTTTGTCGAGGATAAGCTCATCCAGCCCACCTTCATCTATGATTACCCCGTCGAGATCAGCCCGCTGGCCAAGCGCAAGCCCGATGATCCGGCTTTCAC
>ERZ827186.3122-NODE-3122-length-10058-cov-2.805858_pt1 | contig 10058 bp, 8 predicted proteins | sample MGYA00519918_ERZ827186 | MGnify/ENA primary metagenome ERZ827186 (study PRJEB31778, sample SAMEA3449275) | human gut metagenome | biome: human gut; feature: human-associated habitat; material: faeces | place: United Kingdom | collected 2010/2012 ... | reverse complement strand
TGCAAGCTCCTCCTGATAAACTGCGGAGCAGTTATTTGGTGTAGAGCTACGTAGCAAAGCGGATTGCGAATATCCGCTTGACTATGTCATTTTGGATTGGACTGACAATAAAAGGATGTGCTGAATAGTTGGAAAAATGCAGGAGGAGAAAGAAATGAAGAAAAAATATGCAGATTTTAAACTGGGTGTACCGGATTATGTAACTGTGGAGACAGAAGATGAGAGACTGGTATGCCAGGGAGGACAGCCGACAGTAACGGCCGGTGCGACTACCGTGGAATTTCAGGATGCAGGTGAACATGAGGATATATTTGTTACCTCAGAAGATGCAGTGAGATGTGTAAAACTGAGATGGAATTACAAGATCCCAAAATCCGCCAGATTCCTGGGAGATGCCTGGGAACGTACCTATGGTGATGTGGAATGGCATGGAATGAGCGGTAATCGTTATCTGCCATGGTATTTTTTGGCGAAGCTTTCTGAGAAAGTCCTCTGCTTTGGTGTAAAGGTCCGCCCTTCCGCTATGTGCTGCTGGCAGGCAGATACAAAGGGAATCACATTATTTCTGGATGTTCGCTGCGGTAATACAGGAGTACAGCTGAAAGGAAGAAAGCTGCATGTCGCACAGATCGTCTGCATGGAATCAGAAGGAGCAGATACTTTTGAGACTGCACAGGAATTCTGCAAAAAAATGTGTACAGATCCGATTTTCCCGGAGTTCCCGGTATATGGAAGCAACAACTGGTACTATGCTTACGGCGACAGCTCTGAAGAGGAGATCTTAAGTGATACCGATTACATCCTGAAACTGACCGAAGGGGTAAAAAATCCTCCATTCATGGTTATTGATGACTGCTGGCAGGAGCATCACCGCCTGGATGAATACAACGGTGGACCCTGGACAAAAGGCAATGCCAGATTTCCGGATATGAAAGGTCTTGCAGACAGGCTGAAAGAAAAAGGTGTCCGCCCGGGAATCTGGGTACGTCTGCTTCTTAATGAGGATGAGAACATCCCGGATGAGTGGAGGATTTCCTATAATGGCTGTCTCGATCCGTCCCACCCGGATGCACTGGAATATATCCGTAAAGATATCGAGAGGATCTGTGATTGGGGATACACGCTGATCAAGCATGATTTTTCTACCTTTGATCTCTTTGGGAAATGGGGATTTGAGGCGAATTTAAGAGACAATTCCATGGAGAAATGGCATTTTTATGATCAGACCAAAACCAGCGCAGAAATCGTAAAAATGCTTTATCAGGAGATTTATGATGCTTCCCGGAGCAACAACGCAGTGATCATCGGCTGCAATACCATCGGACATCTCGGCGCAGGCCTGATGCATCTGAATCGGACCGGTGACGATACCAGCGGACGTATCTGGGAGCGTACCAGACGAATGGGCGTAAATACGCTGGCATTCCGTCTTCCGCAGCACAATACGTTTTACCATATTGATGCAGACTGTGTCGGTATTTTCGGAATGATCCCATGGGAGAAAAATCGTCAGTGGGCAGACGTTCTTGCAAAGAGCGGCACACCACTGTTTGTATCCGCAAAACCTGGAGTTCTGAACCCGGAAGAATTTGAGGAGCTTCATCAGATCATGCTGCGGGCATCAGAACAGAAAGAGCATTTTGTTCCGCTTGACTGGGAGGAGATCGACTGCCCGGAAGTATGGGGAGAAAACGGCGAGACCATCACGTACGACTGGTATGATAACGAAGGTCCGACCATGGATGCGACAGTAGAATATTACAATGCAAAGGTAGTTGTTCCGTAAATCCGAAGAAGTGATTCAGCAATCCAGAAGATCCTCGGCATGATGATATTTTTCCCGGTATTCCCGTGGCGTCATGCCGGTTTCTTTTTTGAAGGCACGGGAAAAGGCAAATGGATTTTGATATCCGCAGGAGAACGCCACGCTGGAGACAGGGATATCCGTGATGGTCAGAAGCTCCCGGGCGTTGATGATCTTGGCTGAAGTCAGGAATGCTTGGGGTGTGGTTCCAAGATGTTTTTTAAAAAGTCCGTAAAGGTGACTGCGGCTGATATGCAGATAGTCAGCAACATCGGTCACAGTAATATCCTGAAGCGGACTTTTTTTGATGTAATCAACAGCCTGTGTGATATAAAAATTTTCGTTGGATTCTATGGTCGTGTAGGAAGCGTGAAATTCTTCCTCCAGCATGGCGATGATCCGGTAAAGACCGCTCTGGATATAAGCTTCGCTGGAAGGTGTCAGCTGTGGATGGGTCATCATTTCAAGAATGGTTTCCTGATAGGGAAGAACAGAATCCAGCTGCTGGATCGGAGTTTCCTCGGTAAGATGGCAGTGTTCACAAAGTATGGGAGCATTTTCTCCGTTGAAACAGATCCAGATATAAGTCCAGGGATCAGAAGGTTCTGCCTTATAGAGAGAGCTGGTCACAGGAGGAATGAAAAAGCACTGTCCGGCTTTTATGGTATATTTCCGGTTATTCATGTAGAAATAACCCTGTCCGCTCAGCACAAAGTGAATGGTATAATACCGCCGGACACCCGGACCATAGGATTGTTCTGGTGTACATTTTTCCCAGCCGCAGGAAATAAGATGAAGTTCTTTTGATGAAGTCTGACGGTTCAGGACCTGTTTGTTTTCCATGGGAGTTTTCTGCCTTTCGATGCATGGTTATAGGGTAATATCAGTTTAAAATATTTGAACAGAGGTGTAAAGAAGAAAGATGAATTCATTAACGGTAAAAAGAGTTCTCATGACATTTGCAGGGATTTTTCTGGCGGGGGTCAGTGTGGCCATTTTCAAGGCATCAGATTTTGGAACAGATCCCAATTCCTGTTTTGTGATGGGGGTGTGGAATCTTGCGGGAATAAAATACAGTTATGTTTATATTGCCATCAATGCACTGATGTTGCTGGGTGTGTTCTTTCTGGACCGGCATTTTATCGGACTTGGAACTGTGTTGAACCTGTTTTTTATGGGAATTATCGTGGAAAAAGGTATGCAGCTTTTTGACAGGTATCTGCCGGAGAGGACATTTGGAGTGAGAGTACTTCTGATGTGCATCGCTGTTGTAATGATGTGTTTTGCGTCAGCATTGTATTTTACCGCAGATATGGGTGTTTCCGCCTATGATGCCTATGCACTGATCCTGGATAAAAGAACCCGGATCCCTTTCCGCATGTGCAGGATCGGGACGGATGTGATCACAACTGCGGCCGGATTTTTTATGGGGGCGGTTGTTGGGGCCGGAACTCTTGTTACCGCATTTTTTATGGGCCCACTGATCGAGTTTTTCAACCGGACAGTGGCAAGGCCGTTTCTTTATGGAAAAGAGAAGAAACAGATACGGAAGCAGTAAAACAAAAGGCAGTTGTCGTGCGATAAACGTGCGGCAGCTGTTTTTTTGTGCCTGTTTTTTTGTATAAAACTCCGCAGTGAATGTAGCCTGCAAATATCTGCCTGACCGGAAAAAATCTTTATCTGCGAGGGGAAGATCGGACCAGTTGGCCAGACACAATTAAGGCATTGTCTTGACACTTGTAAAAGAAAAAGGTTTACCACCGGGAGAAATACCGTTATAATAGGAGAAACGCAGGTTTTTTTCCTGCAGTAAAAATATAACAGTCCGGGAGATATCCGTGTCGGAAATATTGCTTATCTGATGATATTGATATGGAGAATTTTCCGGGATGTAATAAGAAGGGAGGAAAAATATGGCATATTTAGGCGAAGAAATTAAAAAACTTGGTTTTGGTCTCATGAGACTTCCGCAGAAATCCGAAGGTGTGATCGATGTGGAGCAGACCAAAGTCATGGTAGACAAATTTATGGAAGCCGGATTTACTTACTTTGACACTGCGTGGGCTTATGCAGGAAGTGAAGATGCTATCCGCGAAGCTCTGGTAGAGCGTTACCCGAGAGAAAAATATCAGCTTGCAACCAAGATGGCAGCCTGGATCAACTGCAAGATAAGAGACGAAGCTCTTGCACAGTTTAAAACATCTCTGGAGAGAACAAAAGCCGGATATTTCGATTTCTATCTTCTCCACAATCTTGGAGAACACAGAACAAAATATTTCGATGAGTACGGTTTATGGGACTGGATCCGTGAGCAGAAAGAGGCCGGACTGATCAAACATGCGGGATTTTCTTTCCATTCCACACCGGAAGAACTGGAAGCAATCCTTACCGCACATCCGGAGATGGAGTTTGTACAGCTGCAGATCAACTATGCAGACTGGGAAAATCCGGCAATCCAGTCAAAAGCCTGCTACGAAGTTGCCAGAAAACACGGCAAACCGGTAGTGATCATGGAGCCTGTAAAAGGCGGCATGCTGGCAACGCCTCCGGAATCTGTGGAAAAGATCTTAAAGGCAGCAGAGCCGGAAGCATCCACAGCATCCTGGGCGATCCGTTTTGCGGCAAACCTGGAGGGCGTGATCACCGTACTTTCCGGAATGAGCAACATCGCGCAGATGGAAGACAACCTTTCCTTTATGAAGGACTTTAACGGTCTTACGGAAAGCGAGAAGGAAACTCTGGACAAGGCAAGAGAGGCGATGAGCAAAATTCCTCTGATCCCATGTACAACCTGTAATTACTGTGCAAAGGTATGCCCGATGGAAATCGGAATCTCCGGTTCTTTCACAGCGATGAATTACCTGACACTGTACGGAAACAAAGCTGCTGCAGCGCATCAGGAAGAATGGCTGGTAGGAGGCCGTGGCAGAAAGCGCGCAGACGAATGTGTAAAATGTGGACAGTGCGAGGAAGTCTGTCCGCAGCATATTTCCATCCGCGAGGAACTTGAGAAAGTAAGCGAGGCTTTTTGCAAATAAAGGAACTGATCCGGCAGGAAGCGGATCAGGGTAAGGAGAGAGTTTTAAAATGGAAAAATTCAAAGCATTTCTGAAACGGAAGGATATCGAGATCTCCCTGAAGAGATACGGTATCGATGCACTGGGCGCCATGGCGCAGGGACTTTTCTGTTCCCTGCTGATCGGTACGATCATCAACACCATTGGCACACAGTTTCACATTCCGTTTCTGACTATGGCAGTTGCCACAGTCAATGACACCCAGTACACGGTAGGTTCTCTGGCCTCTGCCATGAGCGGACCTGCCATGGCAGTAGCTATCGGTTACGCATTGCATTGCCCGCCGCTGGTACTGTTTTCACTGATCACTGTTGGTTTTGCCTCCAATGCACTTGGCGGAGCAGGTGGCCCTCTGGCTGTACTGTTTGTTGCAATTGTTGCGGCTGAGATCGGTAAGGCAGTTTCCAAGGAGACAAAGATCGATATCCTTGTAACTCCTCTTGTAACCATCGGGGTGGGGGTAGGCCTTTCCGCATGGTGGGCACCTGCCCTTGGAAAAGCTGCCATGAAAGTGGGAAGTATAATTATGTGGGCAACGGACCTGCAGCCGTTCTTTATGGGAATCCTGGTTTCTGTATTTGTGGGAATTGCACTGACACTGCCGATTTCCTCCGCTGCGATCTGTGCGGCTCTGGGACTTACCGGACTGGCAGGCGGTGCCGCAGTAGCAGGCTGCTGTGCACAGATGGTAGGTTTTGCGGTTATGTCCTTTAAAGAAAACAAATGGGGCGGCCTGGTTTCTCAGGGAATCGGAACATCCATGCTCCAGATGGGAAATATCGTCAGAAATCCGAGGATCTGGATCGCACCCATCGTAACCTCTGCCATCACAGGTCCGATCGCTACCTGTCTGTTCAAGCTTCAGATGAACGGAACAGCAGTATCCTCAGGAATGGGTACCTGCGGTTTTGTGGGACAGATCGGTGTGTATACAGGATGGATGAATGACATTGCGGCAGGAACCAAGACAGCTGTCACAGCTATGGACTGGGCGGGACTTTTCCTGATCTCCTTCATTCTTCCGGCAGTTCTCTGCCCGCTCATCAATATGTTTGTACGTAAACTTGGATGGGTAAAAGACGGAGATATGACATTGTCATAAATGAAGAGTAATTTATATCAGATTACCTTGTAAAATCAAAAAAAGAGTATCACAGAAACTCCCTGATAAAGATGAGATCTGTGATACTTTTTTTATTTAACCGATATTCACTATTTACGCTACATGTGACCCGGTGGCATTACTCCGTTCCAGTCCACATGCCTTCGCATATTCATGAAGTTTCTCCTTCGCGGTATAATTCAGATTCTGTGGAACCTGGATCTGGATGGTTACATACTGATCACCACGGACGGACGGGTTCTTCATGGAAACGATGCCTTTTCCTCTGAGACGGATCTTGGAGCCGGACTGCATGCCTTCACGGATCTTGCAGATAACATTTCCATAAAGTGTTGGAACAGTAGCTTCACCGCCGAAAACAGCTGTTGTGTACGGGATGGAAATGGTAGTGTAAACATCGGAGCCCTTTCGTTCATATCCAGGACGGGTTCCTACGGTAACCTTCAGAAGAAGGTCACCAGGCTCACCGCCGCCGGTTCCGGGCATGCCTTTTCCTTTCAGACGGATACTCTTGCCGGTATCAATACCTGCCGGAATATGAATCTGAAGTGTCTGCGGTGCACCGGAGCTTCCGTCCGGGCTGGACAGAGAAATCCTTTTATCTGCACCAAAAGCGGCCTCATCGAAGGTAACGTTGATGCTGGCCTTCACATCGGAGCCTTTCTGAGGGAAATCCTGCTGATGGAATCCGCCAAAGCCGCCGCCACTGTGAAATCCGCTTCCTCCAAAGCCGTCGTGGAATCCGCCACCGTTACCGGTGAAGTGCTCATAAGTGCTGTTTCCGCCAAAGCCATGGCCTGTGCTGTGACCGCCGTGGAACATATTTCCAAAGATATCACCAAAGATATCATCCATGTTTTCACCATTAAAGTGAAATTCCTGATAGCTGCCATTGCCACCACTCTGGAATCCGCCGAATCCACCGGCACCTGCACCGGCTCCCGGATCAGCGCCCGCCTCAAAAGCAGCGTGACCAAACTGATCATACATTTTTTTCTTCTTGGGATCTCCAAGAACGTCATAGGCTTCATTTACTTCCTTAAATTTATCTGCGGCATCCGGATTACCGGCGTTGGTATCCGGGTGATATTTTTTTGCCAGTTTACGGTATGCTTTTTTTATTGTTTTCTCATCTGCGTTCCGGTCAATGCCCAGAACATCGTAATAATCTCTTTTTACTGCCATGGTATTCACCTTCCCTTATATAATTATAGATTATAGTCTGCAGCATTCCAGGTGAGTAATATCCTTCTTAAGGAATAGACTTTCCGGAGTGCCATATATCGAACATATGCGTACAAAATTCCCCGGGAAGATTCCCGGGGGTATTACTTTTATTCTGTTCTACATGTAATATAACACTACTAATTAAAAGTGTCAATACCTGCACTGTGGAAAGACCATTTTGGACTGTAATGAGAGATATGATTCTTACAGATGTCAGCACAAAATATGATATAATATTGCCATAAATTCCGGCGGTGGTCCATAAAATAAAAAGCAGACAGAACCGCAGAACAAAGAACGACACAAAAAAGAAAAGGAGGCGTAAAATATGAAAAAAAGAACTCTTCTGTCCAGGAGAAAGGCAGTGAAATGCCTGACTATTCTGGCTGTTATGTTTGCAGCAGCTATTCCGGCAACAGCCCGGGAGGCGAAGGCAGCAGCAGGAACTACCTTTAAAGTTAAAGTCTCTGACGGCTATCTGGCTCTCAGGAGTGAGAAGGCTTTTGACAAAAGTAATGAAATTGGTCAGTTGAACACTGGAGATCTGGTGGAAGTTACAGACCGGAAGGACCCAACCTACTGGTATGCATATGTTCCAAGATTGGATAGATCCGGATATCTGGACAAAAATTATATCCAGGTAGCAGAGAGTACCGCTGCATCCAATGATTCCTGGACTGTGAAAGTAAAGAGTGGCTATCTGGCACTTCGAAACACTGCTGCATATAATGACAGTAACGAGATTGGGCGTCTGAATACCGGAGATATGGTGCTTGTAAAGGACAGCAGTGATTCAACCTACTGGTATGTATATGTGCCGAAGCTTGATAAATCCGGTTACGTAGATAATCGGTATATTTATAACAGCGGACTGTGGACCGTAAAAATAGAAAAAGGTTATCTGGCACTCAGAAATCAGGCTGCCTATAATGACAGTAATGAAATTGGCCAGTTAAATACCGGGGATACCGTACAGGTAAAAGATACAGCCGATGAACATTACTGGTATGTATATGTACCGAAGCTTGATAAAACTGGTTATGTTGATAAGGAATATCTTCTTGGAGGAGCCGGAACGGCGATCCAGTCTATGACTGTTAAAGTAGACAAAGGCTATCTGGCACTTCGAAGTGAAAAAGCTTATGATAAAAATAATGAGATTGGCCAGTTAAATACCGGAGATACGGTTGAGCTCATTGAAAAAGAAGACAGTACCTACTGGTATGTGTTTGTTCCGAAACTTGGAAAAGAAGGATATGTAGATAAAAATTATCTTAAATAAATGTTTTACACCAGGCGGATCAGAAATGTCCGCCTGATATAAAGTACAGGGAGGCAAACAGATGACTCTGGCACAGCTCAGATATACCATAGCAATTGCAAAAGCCGGATCTATGAACGAGGCAGCAAAAAGCCTTTATATTTCTCAGCCCAGTCTTTCCACGGCAATCCGGGAGCTGGAAGCAGAAACCGGTGTTGAGATCTTCCGAAGAACGAACCGGGGAATCGCCGTAACGCCTGCAGGCGAAGAATTTCTGGGGTATGCAAGGCAGGTGGTGGAACAGTACGAACTGATGGAAGCCAAATATATTTCCAAGGAACAGTCACGCAAAAAATTCAGTGTTTCCATGCAGCATTATACCTTTGCAGTTAATGCCTTTGTGGAGCTGGTAAAGCAATTCGGCATGGATGAGTACGAATTTGCGGTTCACGAGACCAAGACGCATCAGGTCATCGAGGATGTCCGTAATTTCAAGAGTGAGATCGGGATCCTCTACGTAAATGATTTTAACCGTAAGGTACTTACAAAAATGTTTCACGAGTATGGTCTGGAGTTTCACGAACTTCTCAACTGTCGGATCTACGTTTATATGTGGAAGGGGCATCCTCTGGCGAAGCGTGAGAAGATCACGCTGGAAGAACTGAAGGAATATCCGTGTCTGTCCTTTGAACAGGGAGGAAATAACTCTTTTTATTTTGCTGAGGAGTTTTTGAGTATGCTGGATTTTCCGAAAAATATTCAGGTGCGCGACCGTGCAACGCTGTTTAACCTTGTGATTGGGTTAAATGGATTTACGGTTTGCTCCGGTGTCATCGACCAGAAGTTAAATGGTGAAAATATTATTGCAAAGCCCCTTGTGTCGGATTGTGATATGCGGATTGGCATGATTCGTAAGAAAAATACGATGTTAAGCCGCTACGCTTTATATTATCAGGAGGCAATAAAAAATTACCTGGCCATAGTCTGAAACTATGGAAAAGACATGATTATATGTATTTCACAAAAGAAATAAACAATGCTACACTATCCTCATCAAAAGAAAAACGAAACGGAGGATTTGAATATGACAGCATTGCAGGAACCATTTCGATATGATTATGTAGGAAGTTTTTTACGCCCGGAAAAGGTAAAGAAGGCAAAGGCGCTGTATGAGGATGGGAAAATTGAAAAGGAAGAATTAGACGAGACAATCAATGAAGCAATTCGTGAAGTTGTTGCTAAACAGAAGGACTTGGGATTCCATGTGATTACTGATGGTGAGTTTCGTAGAACTTACTGGCATTTGGATTTTATGTGGGGATTTGAGGGAGTAGCACATGAGGTAACCGGAGGCGGCGTACAGTTTGCAGGCGAGCTTGCTTCTCTGGAAGATACTTATGTAGTTGGAAAAATTAAAGCGAAAGCACATCCATTTGTTGAATACTTTAAGTTTTTGAAAACTTTGGAAGATGAAAATACAGTTGCAAGACAAACTATTCCTGCACCAGCACAATTATTTGCAGAACTATTTAGAGAAGATAATGGTAAACAAACTCAATTAATTTA
>ERZ827186.3119-NODE-3119-length-10064-cov-2.757219_pt1 | contig 10064 bp, 9 predicted proteins | sample MGYA00519918_ERZ827186 | MGnify/ENA primary metagenome ERZ827186 (study PRJEB31778, sample SAMEA3449275) | human gut metagenome | biome: human gut; feature: human-associated habitat; material: faeces | place: United Kingdom | collected 2010/2012 ... | reverse complement strand
CGGCCAGCGATTCGCGGCAACCGTACAGGTTGTCGAACTTGCTTTTGGTCACCGAATCGTTCACGTTGATGGCCGGAAACAGCAACTCGCCGCGGGCCTGCATCTGATACAGCCGGTGCACGCCGGTCGTAGTCTCCTCGGAAACCCCTTTCAACGCCTCCACCGTGCGGTGCCATTTGCCGTTATCCTCGGCCAACAATTTTTTCAGAACGTCGAGAATCACCGCCTCTTCATGGTTGGACGGAGCGTAATCGAGCGTTTTCGGATCGTTCTCGGCCGCATATCCCTTATGAACCAGCAGCGTAGCGTCGCCGCCGTCGTCAACGATCAGATTCGGACCTTTGCCGCCGGGAAAACTCAACGCCATCGCCGTACACCACCAGTATTCTTCGAGCGTTTCGCCCTTCCAGGCGAACACCGGCACGCCGGCCTCAGCGATCGCGGCGGCGGCATGATCCTGCGTCGAAAAAATATTGCAACTGGCCCACCGCACGTCGGCTCCCAACTCGACCAGCGTCTCGATCAGCACGGCCGTCTGGATGGTCATGTGCAGCGACCCCATCACGCGGGCCCCCTGCAACGGTTTCTGCGCACTGTACTTCCGGCGGACGGCCATCAGTCCGGGCATCTCTTTCTCGGCGATCTCGATCTCCTTGCGTCCCCAGCCGGCCAACGCGATGTCGGCCACTTTGTAAGGCAAATTCAAATCCAACAACATATTCCGTATTTTTTTATGATTATCGTTCTTCTTCCCGTTCTTTTCGAAAAACCGGACGATCTGCGCCCGGTCGGCTTCGATCTGCCGCCGAAGCTCTTCGACAGACCCGAATTTCCGTTCGCTGCGAATAAATTCCAACAGGTCGACCGTAACGGTGCGACCGTACAGATCGCCGTCGAACCCGAGCACATGCGCTTCGAGCACCCGATCCAAACCGCTGCCCACCGTCGGCTTACGCCCGAGATTCACCATCGCGGGCCACACCTTCCCGTCCACCGTGAAATGCGCGGCATACACGCCGTTACGCGCCGGCACCGACTCGCCTACGGCAAGATTGGCCGTCGGGAAACCGAGCCGGCGGCCGAGCCGGTTTCCGCCGACCACTTCGCCCGTAATCTGAAAATCCATCCTGAAAAATAAACTCCGCACGCCGCGCACCCCGGACGAAAGCTCCGCCGGAAACGGCAAACAGGCTGCGGATTCTGTTTTATTGCTTACATTTGTGCCTGCAAATGTAGAAAGAATAATCAAGATTTGCGAACGGAATGTCACGCATCCGCTTTCCGCCGGACGGGAAATTCGGAAAAGGCATTGACAAAAAGGTTTGTTTTTTGTACCTTGCTTGGGCTACGAAAGGGTACGCATATTTTGACACGATGGAGCGCAAAAACCGCAAAATATACTACACGATGGGGGAGGTGTCGGAGATGTTCGACGTCAATCCGTCGCTGATCCGTTTCTGGGAACAGAAATTCGACATCCTCAAACCCGACAAGAACAAAAAGGGCAACCGATTGTTCACGCCGAAAGACGTCGAAAACCTGAAATTGATCTATCACCTGGTCAAAGAGAACGGGATGACGCTCGCCGGAGCGGCCAAACGGTTGCGGGACAACCGCGAAGGCGTGGAGCGCAACCTCGAGATCATCGAAAAACTACAGGGTATGCGCGCCCTGCTGCTGGAAGTCCGCGAAGAGCTGAAATCGGGCGGCGACGAAATCTTCATCGACACCTCGGTGCCGGAGACCGCGCCACCGTCGCTGCAAGCCGATGCCGCAGCCGTGCCGGACCCGCCGCCGAGGAATCCGTCGAAGGACCGGCCGTACCGCGGTTTTTGCAGCGCGAGATCCCGATCCCGCCGCAGCCGGCGACCGCCGCGCCGCGTTTCGACCTGCCGGAAGAGGCCGCCCGCACGGAAGAACCGACCGCAACGCCCGAACCGGAACAGCCCCGGCGTCCGGTAATCGTCGAACAATCGCTGTTTTAACCATCCGATAAAACGAACGACATGAAAATACGCGACGTAGCAACCGTCATCGAAGAGTTCGCTCCGCTGCAACTGCAGGAAACCTACGACAACAGCGGGCTGAACATCGGATTCCCGGATGCCGAACTGACGGGCGTTCTGATCTGCGTGGACGTCACCGAAACGGTCGTCGACGAAGCGATCGGGCACAGGGCCAACCTGATCGTGTCGCATCACCCGCTGCTGTTCCACCCGTTACGCCGGATCGTCGGGGCCGACGCTTCGCAACGGATCGCCGCGCGCTGCCTGATCGCCGGCATCTCGCTCTATGCCGCGCACACCAATCTGGACAGCGCCGACGGGGGTATGAGTTTCCGGCTCGGGCAATTGCTCGGACTGCAAAATATGCGGACGCTGAAACCGAATCCGGAAACAGTTCCCGAATCGGGGTTCGGCATCGTCGGGGAACTGCCCGGCAGAGCGCGCCCGACGCTGGAGTTTCTGCGAGAGACCAAACGACTGTTAAACTGCGGCGCGATCCGTTACAGCGCCCTGTGCCGCGAAACCGTCTCACGCATAGCGCTGTGCACCGGAGCCGGAGCTTCGATGATCGAAGACGCCGTCGCTGCGGGCGCGGATCTCTACCTGTCGTCGGACTTCAAATACAACGATTTCTACACTCCGGACGGACGGATCGTCGCGGCAGACGTAGGACATTTCGAAAGCGAATATTGCGCAATAGCACTTTTGCATGATATTATTACAAAAAAAATAGCTACTTTTGCAGTTCGCAAGAGTGAACATTCGATAAACCCGGTAAATTATTTAGTTTAAGAAATTTCTTACAGATATGGCGACATCCAGCAGAAAAAACAACGAATCGAACGACTATTCCGTAGAGGAAAAGATCATCGCGTTGTACGAGCTCCAGAAAATCGACTCGAAAATCGACGAAATCAACAAGATCAAGGGTGAGTTGCCGCTTGAAGTGCAGGATCTCGAAGACGAAATAGCCGGTCTCGAAACCCGCATTGCCAACATCACGTCCGAGATCGACGGACTGACGGCTTCGACCAAACAGCGCAAGGAAGAGATCGAGCAGGCCAAAACGCTGATCGCCAAATACGAACACCAGCAGGACAACGTCCGCAACAATAGGGAGTTCGATTCCCTGTCCAAGGAGATCGAATACCAGAAGCTGGAGATCGAACTGTGTGAGAAAAAAATCAAGGAATACAGTGCGGACAGCAAGGTCAAGAAAAAAATGATCGAAGACGCTCAGGCGATCGTAGCAGACCGCAAAATCGACCTCGCCGCCAAGAAAGCGGAGCTGGAAAGCATCGACCAGGAGACGGCCAAAGAGATCGAAAGCCTCGCCGTGCAGTCGGAAACCGCCGCCGTGAAAATCGACAGCCGGCTGCTGGCCGCTTACAAACGCATCCGCGAAAACGTGCACAACGGACTGGCAGTCGTTACCGTGAAACGCGACGCCTGCGGCGGCTGTTACAACCGCATCCCGCCCCAGCGCCAGTTGGACATCCGGATGAATAAGAAAATCATCGTTTGCGAATATTGCGGCCGGATTCTGGTATCCAACTTGTTGGACGAAAACAACGCCGAAGAATAGGCCAAAACGCTCCGGGATTTTCCCGATCCGTCTTATCCCGAATCTGCAAATTCCGTATTTCCGGAAATTTTGCAGATTTTTTGATTCCCGCAAATTTCCAGCAGGCTGTTTATCAAATTATGGCACAGCTTTTGTAAAAAGGATCGAAATCATGTTGAGTAGAAAAATTTGCGAATTCAAAAAATTTATGTATATTGCGACGCTAAAGTCTAATTATTTAAAAGAATTGCCTATCGAGAATATCTACTCTAAACTAATAACGAGTAGTATATGAATCTGAAGAAGTTAAGTGACAACGATTTGCTTAATGTCTATCTGTCAGGCAATGAGAATGCTGTAACTGTACTTGTCAACCGGCACCGGCGACGGGTCTTCGATTACATCAACATGATGGTCAAGGACCGGGACCTGGCCGACGATATTTTCCAGGAAACTCTTATCAAAGTAATCCGTTTCGTGAACGACGGACGATACACCGAAAACGGAAAATTTCTTTCGTGGGTACTGCGTATCGCGCACAATCAGGTGATCGACCATTTCCGACAGAAAAAACAGCAAAACCACATCTCCGAAGGCGAAGCCGGATACGACCTGCTGAACAACCGGAAACTCTCCGATTCGACGGTCGAAGACCGGATGATCTCCGATCAGATCGCCGAGGATGTTCGCAAACTGGTGGATTTCCTGCCGGCCGAACAAAAAGAAGTCGTCCTGATGCGCTACTACATGGGACTTAGTTTCAAGGAGATAGCCGACGAAACCAACGTCAGCATCAACACGGCGCTCGGACGGATGCGCTATGCGCTGATCAACATGCGCAAAATGATCGACGAAAAGCAGTTAATCTTGAGTTAAAGGCAATAATCGCCGGAGTCGGGCGTTATATAGGTACAAACGATCAAAATCAAATTGTGCCTATGGACGAAAGTTACAATGAGTACGGTTTTAATGCCGAAAGGCTGGCTGATGAAGAACTTTTCTCCAAAGAAGTAGTGGGGGAAGACAATGATCTGATTTTAGTCGACTGCCTGCTGAGAGAGGCGTTAAACAAAAAGTAAAAACCAAGGGCGCTCAATTCGGCGCCCTTTATTTTATTTATTATATTCCTTACTCGTACTCTTCAAAAAATCTAAACCGGAACGACCCCGATTCCAGGACGGTCGGGCAGCGTCACCTGCCCATCGACGATCCGGGCCCCGTCGAATCGGTCGTTCGAAATCAGCAGATTGCCGTCCAGGTCGGCCCAGTCCATCATCGGCGCCAGTTGGGCCGCCGCCGTTATAGCGCAGGAAGTCTCGGTCATACATCCGATCATCAGTTTCATTCCCAACGCCTTGGCCAACACCGCCATTTTATAGGCTTCACGCAGGCCGGTACTCTTCATCAGCTTGATGTTGATCCCGTCGTACACCCCCTCGGCACGCCGGACGTCCGGCAGCCGTTGTAAAAACTCGTCGGCCATAATCGGCAGCGGGCTTCGCTCCCGAATCCATGCCGTCTCGTCGATCATCTCTTTCGGCAGCGGCTGTTCGACGAACAGCGTATTGCGTTCGCTGAGCCACTCGATCATCTCCAACGCCTTCTCCTTATCCTTCCAACCCTGGTTGGCATCGACGCACAGCGGCTTATCGGTCACCGAACGGATGATTTCGACCAGCTCCTTGTCGTTGTCGAGCCCCATCTTCACCTTAATGACGTTATAGGGCGACGTCTCCTCCACTTTCTTGCGTACGACGTCCGCCGTATCGATCCCGATCGTGAACGACGTGTCGGGAGCTTTCTCCGGCGAGAGTCCCCATATCTTATACCACGGCTGACCGAGCAGCTTTCCGGTCAGATCGTGCAGCGCGATATCGACCGACGCTTTCGCCGCCCGGTTGTCAGGAGCCGCCGAATCGACGTATTCGAGAATTTCGTCCATTCGGAACGGATCGGCGAACTGGCCGAGATCGAGCGATCCGAGGAATTTGCAGACCGATTCCTGCGTCTCGCCGAGGTAAGGCGGCATCGACGCTTCGCCGTAGCCGATCACGCCGTCGTACTCGAGCTGCACCTGTACGTCGGGCGTATGCGTACGCGTATTGACCGCCACGGTAAACGGGTGGATCAACTTCAGATCGTACGGCTCGAACGTCAAATTCAGCTTCCCGCTACGCCCTTTTTTCGGTTTCCCCGCACAAGCGCCCAGCAGCGGCGAAGCGGCCACCCCGGCCGTAACGAGCCCCATCGCCGTGGTCTTCAAAAAGTCTCTTCTGTTCATGGTTATCGGATTGATAGGATTATCGGTTGAAATACCACGGATGGCCGGCCACCCGCGCGATACCGGGCGTTCCGATCCGGCCGACGATCCGGCTGATCGACAGGCACGGATACCCGACGAAGTCCTCCGCTTGCGGGTCGATGCTGTTGACCTTGACGCGCCCCGAAGCATGGATGAATTTTCCGTCGCCGAGATACATCGCCACATGCGTCACGCGGCCGGTCTGCGCGTTGCCGAAAAACAGCAAGTCGCCCTTGCGGCAATCCCGCCACGCTTCGGGCGCGATCTTCTCCCCGGTCAGGGCTTGCTGCGAAGCGTCCCGCGCCAGGATTACGCCATTGGCGAAATAGGCCGTCTTGACCATTCCGGAACAGTCGACCCCTTTGACCGAAGTTCCTCCCCACAGATAAGGCACTCCCATCATGCTGCGCGCCGTGCGTTCCAGGCCGTCCGGCCGCAACTCCCGGGCCGCCCATTCGGTAAAATCCTGCGTTTCGCTGCGTTTCACATAACCGGAGCGTCCGTCCGGCAGCCGGACGGCAATGAACTTCCGGTTCGTCTTACCCGCCGGATCGACCTCCAGCACCGTTCCGAGCACGAGATCGGAAACCCGGGAACCCTCCTCGTCCGGCCCAGCGTAGACGAATCCGATGTATCCGGTGTAGATAAACCGCTGTGACATCCGCCAGGACTCCATCTCACCGGGTGTTTTCAGTGCGATCGCATCGTCGTCCACCCACGAAATATAACCGTCCGGAGTCTGCACCCGATACCAGCCGCCCTGCACGTCGAGCACCCGCAACGGCGTTCCGAGGATCGCCTGGGTCGCAAACTCGGCGGCATGAGCCGGAGCGGTGCGCAGGTTGACCGACGACAGCGTGACGAGCGCCTGCGTCCGGTCGCCGAGCGCACGGGACGGCAGCAGCGTCGTATAATCCTCAAAGGCGACCCCGCCCCGCCTCAACCGCTCGCGGAGCGCACGAACGGCTTCCGGATCGTCGCACTTGCCCTTTAATATATACAGCGTATCGTTGACCTGTTCGGCCTCGATCTCGAAGACCGCCACCCGTTTGTCCGGAGCGTACCGCGCGCGCACCTGTTCCACCAGATCGCCGGCGGATTGCGCTTTCGCGCCCCAAACGGCCAGTGTCAGCGCCGCCGTCCATAAAACCTTTTTCGTTATCCTCTTCATTCTATTCGTATGTAACGTCCATGTGATAATCCCACTCGTCGAAATAGAGATTGCGCTCCGAAGTTTCCGCTTCGCCGCGTTGAAAATCCACCGGCTCGCTACGCATATGCCGTTTCGGAGGATCGAACGGATACCCGTAATCGCTGTTCACGACCAGCCGGTAGCTGTCCATGCCCGTTTTATAGAAATCGCGGACGGCCGGATCGGCGCTCGCAGCCAGTTTGCCGAACGATATATCGAGGGGCACCCACCCGACGCCTTCGTAATAAACCGATCCCCAGTCGTGCAGACCGACATGTCCCGGATGCAGCATCCAACCGCTTTCCCACCGCGCCGGAATCCCGACGCTGCGCAACATCGCGATCAGAAGCAGGCTCACCTGTCCGCAGTCGCCGTGTCCGGCATCGAGCACGTACTCGGGAATATTCGGGATCACGCCGTACTCGATCGCCCCCGCCCACGGAATGTCGTCGATCCAATCGTAAATCCGCGAAACGATCCGCACCGGATCGGTCTCGCCGCCGGCCAACTCGCGGGCCTTCCGTTCGATCCGTTCGCTGAAAACGAGGTGCGGCGGACGCTGGGCCGTATATTTGCGATAAACTTCCGAAAGGGTATCGTACGGTTCGACCCGCTTCGACAGCTCCTCCGGATCGAAATACTGCGCACGCGTCGTCACCCGGAACGCGAGCCTGAAAACGGTCGCGCTGTCGCGACGGGCCGGCTGTTCGAAACAAATGCTACGCTGCGGAGTTCCCTTCGGAACAACGACATCCCGCTCAGGCCATGCCGAAATCAGTTCGACACCGGTCTGGCGCGGCAAACCTTCCTGCGGATAGGGCAGCCAGCAACGGATCGTATCGCCCTCCGGCACGGCATCCGGTTCCACGACAAGCGTATAGCGAATCGTCATCGTCACCGGATTCGTACACATTCCCAGCGAATCGGTCGCTGCAATCACCCGCGCGGCGTGCCTTTCCCGAAAACCGATCTCCGACGAGTCGATCCGCCGCAATCCTTCCAGTTCCGGGGCCAGCAGAATCAGGTTGCCTACCGAACGGCTGAAGTAACGCTTCCGGCTGTCGATCCGCCGCATCTCCAACTTCCCGGACTTTTCCCATCGACGGATCTGCTCCGGAGATACCGTATCGGACACCCGCTGCCGGATCCGGGAGAGAATCTGTTCTTCGTTATAACAAAATTCGATACGCAAACGCCGCATGACCTCCCGCAGCGAGTCGATCGCGCGCAGCTCCTGTTCCGACGCGCCGGGTTCCGCCTCTTCCAGCAACGAGTCCAGCTGCGAAAACCGACCTTCTCCGATCAGATTCGACGCATCTTTCCGCCAATCGGATCGTCCGGCGCAGGAAACCAACGCTCCCAACAGCACCGGACAAAAAAACTTGAACAGATTCATTCCGAAACAGTCTATATTTTCACAAAACTACGCATTTTACCGGCCAATGGCAACAAAAAACCGCCCGGAAATCGCAACCGGGCGGCCGGAGAGGTATGCGGATCACGATCAAAATACGTTAACGTTGCAGCAATCCGGCATACATCCGGTCGTAAGTCGGCGTCGGAACGTCGAGCCGTTTCCCTTCGCGCACGATGTAGCCGGTCAACGACTCCAGTTCGGTGCTGCGGTGCGCCCGGAAATCGCGCTGCATCGAGGTCGTCGTATCGGTCGGAATCCGTTCCATCTGATCGACCACCTGGGCGGCGATCCCGTCGGACAGGACGATTCCTTTGGCCTTCGCCACCGCCTGAAATTCATCGAGCAGCGCCGTGAACTGCGCCCGGTAGTCCGGGTTGCCAAGCACGCCGCCGTAAGGCTCGTCGGTATAGGAAGTCGCCGTGGCCACGGTCGAGATGAACGCAAACTTGTCCCAGACTCGCCGGGTAATATCCGGAACCAACCGGGCGCGGACTTCCGCGCCGGTAAAAATCCGCTCCAGTTCTTCGAGTCGTTCGTCCGGCCCCTGCGCGGAACCGAACAGGTAACGGTAACCGTTGGTATGTTCGGCGATACGGCCCGGCTCGACGATAAACGCAACCACATACACGCACCCGTCCCACACGGCATGTCCGGGCAGCATTCGTTTGATCTTCTCGGCGCTATCCACGCCGTTCAGAAACGGCAGGATCACCGTCCGCGGCCCGATGGCCGGGCGGATCTGCCCGACGGCCCCTTCGATATCATAGGCCTTCGTGCACAGCAGGATGTAATCCATTTCGCCAATCTCGGCGGCCGAATCGGTCGCCGCTTTCGGGCGGGCCGTAAAATTTCCCTGCTGTGACTCGACGATCAATCCCCTGCTTCGGATATTTTCGAGGGCTTGTCCGCGCGAAATAAAATAGATGTCCACTTCCGGGTCGTCCCGGTAACGGCGGGCGAGCAGACCGCCGAGAAATCCGCCGACGCCGCCCGTCCCTACGATGGCTATTTTCGTTTTCATAATCAGTCCGAACGATTTGATTTTCCGCAAAGGTAGCAAAAACCGGAGCATTTCGTTGCGAAATACGCCCCCCGTCGAGAACAGTTGCCGGGTTTCGGCAAAATTACTTATCTTTGTTCTCTGTTAACCAACTAAACGAAAAAATATGCACGCATACGTATTCCCGGGTCAAGGCGCCCAATTCGTCGGAATGGGCAAAGACCTGTACGACAACGTTCCCCTTGCAAAAGAACTGTTCGAAAAAGCCAACGAAATTCTCGGCTTCCCGATCACCGATATCATGTTCGCCGGAACCGACGAACAGCTCAAGCAGACGAAAGTAACCCAGCCGGCGATCTTCCTGCACTCGGTCATCCTGGCCAAATCGCTCGGCGCGGACTTCAAACCCGAAATGACGGCCGGACACTCGCTGGGCGAATTCAGCGCGCTGGTAGCCGCCGGAGCCCTGAGTTTCGAAGACGGCCTGAGCCTGGTTTCGAAACGTGCGATGGCGATGCAGAAAGCCTGCGAACAGAATCCGTCGACGATGGCCGCCATCATCGGCCTGCCCGACGCCACGGTC
>ERZ827186.3115-NODE-3115-length-10080-cov-2.594214_pt1 | contig 10080 bp, 10 predicted proteins | sample MGYA00519918_ERZ827186 | MGnify/ENA primary metagenome ERZ827186 (study PRJEB31778, sample SAMEA3449275) | human gut metagenome | biome: human gut; feature: human-associated habitat; material: faeces | place: United Kingdom | collected 2010/2012 ... | reverse complement strand
GGATAGTTATCATCTATCTCTATACTATAATTATTGCATACATTTTGGAATTCGCTTTGAAGGAAATTGGCAAAATAGTCAACAGTTCCATTTGAACGATGCGCTCTCCACAGATGAAAATATCGCCAAATGTCATCCATTGTAACGTATTCGGAATATACACTTGAATGAATTGCTGGACTTTCAGATTTGCGCAATTTTTTTATGTAGTTCTTTATCGAAATTTCAAATTCCTCTAGAGTACTTTTTGTAAGTTTAATTTCATTCTTTAAAGATTTGAACTTTGACAAAAACAATAGAGTCCTCTTTTTACGATCATCTCCATTTATACCAATTGCACGATATAAAATATTTGTATCAAGATAAAATGTCTTGTTCCTCAAGCTATCTAAAGAGAAATGAGCCGCCTTGTTAGTGGTCAACATACAGTATTCCAAAGCATAGCACGCAAGATTGAAAATTTCAATATTCTTTTCGTCATTATCCCAATCCAAGAAACCATTTATTATAGTTGCATCATCAGGTGTTATAAACTTGTTGTTCGTTTCTACTATGATAGTCTTTACTTGTAAAAGTCTTTTGAAGCTATCTACATTATTGGTAAACATATTATATAAATACTGCAATATACATTTACCGCTCTCTTCATCAATATTATTTTCCTGCAAATATTGATGTATAAAATCCTGTAATGTCTTCTTTTGTTTTAAACTTAATACTGTACGTCTTTTTTCTGTCAGCTGGTAAATATTTTCGCCTCCATTATCCAGTATATCAAATTCATCCTTAAAACGTTTGTCTGTAAGTATTGTCATAATCTCTTCTGGAGAAAACAACAAAGAATAATTTTCATTGATATATTCTGCCAATGAACCAATACTCACAAAACTACCAGAAAGATTATACAATGCATCTTGTTTAACTTTTCTATGAATTTGACGCGGAGATACCTCATAATTATTGCCCGCATATATTACAGCAGCAACTCGGAAAACATTTTGTTGATTCATATTATGACTTATATTTTAATTATTGTTATTTTTACGTAAGTAGGCTAAGATACAAGTATTAGTTATCAAAAACTCACTCAGCGAAGGGATAAATTATTCTGAATTTATAGTTCAACGCCTTTACACAAACATTCCAAATCCTTTTCAACCCCATCCTTTGAAACAATAGAATCTTTCGGAAGTACATTATAGTTCTTGGAAATATTTTCTTTCTTGCCAGTGAACCATTCTCCGAAGACGGTCATCAGGTAGGATTCAACATCAAGGTTTTCCTTTCGGTTGTACTTCACGATGTTGAGTGCAAATTGTTTCAGTTCTGAATTGCGAAGATTTTTGTTGAGAGCTATCGTTGAATCCTTATCTGCAATCACATGACCTGATTCAAGAAAGAGTTTTGTAACCTGCCATACTTTTTCTACATCTTCTACAGGAGTTTTCGCAAGGGAGAATATAAGCATTGTATATTTCTCTGTTTTCTTCATTCTTTCCTCACGTTCCTGTTGTTCTCGTAGTTGAATTGCCTTGTTGAGTTTGTCAATCCTGTCTTGTCTTTCGATGATTGCATCAACAGTAAGTGATTTACGTTTTAATTCAGCTTCTCTGTTTTCGTATTCCAGAGCCAACTTCTGTTTCTCATAAGACACCTGTTGGCAAACCTGCTGGTCAACAAGATTTGAAACAATATTTGGTAGATTCGCTTTTAGAAAATCCACAATAGCATCCGTATCGGTGTTTGGGATAGCAGCAATGTCATTGATAATCTTGTCCAGTTTGCCAGAAACCTTCTTCTCTTGTTTTATTTGCTGTGATTGCTGCTTTTCAATGATAATTTGCAGATGCTTTGTCTTTTCCTCAATTTTGCTTTCCAAATACATCTGTACTCCAAGAATAGCAACCTTAAATGCCACGATAAGCATTGCAACTCCATATAACAATGAAGTATATGGTCGGAAATCATCCCAGATATTATCTGCACTATTGGCAACACTGATTGCAATTAAAGCAAGAATCATGATTACTGCTATTGCAACCAGTGTCCAAACGACCTTCTCTATTATCTTGAAGATTTTTATCATATCATCTTATTTCTTTATGATTACCCAACGACCATCCTTGCGACCACCTTCACGTGTTAGAATGCCTTTGGCTTGAAGGTCTGCGATGTTCGATTTGATGGTTCTTTCACTTACACCAATCTTTCGTGCAATTTCGGGTACGGTAATAGTTGCACTTAAGAGCATTTCTTCAACGATAAGCGACTGACGACCAGACACTTCTTTCGTGCAATCTTTCGTGCAATCTTTTAGGGAATCATCCTTGATTTCCTCATCCAATTCCTTCCCTTTTGATGCAAGATAAGCCTTCTCGTCAACGAAAGCCTGATGTATTGGCATAGTAGCAAGAAAGTGCATATTGCGGTCATCGGTTTCAAATAGAGGCACTGGTGAGTCATTACGCTTGACAGCTTGGTAAATCTTAGGGAATCCTGTTGAACGTCCCTCTGTCAAGTGCATCTCTTTGAGGAAATCGCCTATACGACGATTACGATAATGACGTGATATCACTCGTGGTTTCTGCAAATCAGCATTAGTTATCGGTGGCATTGGTCCCTCAAAGTTAAGAACCTCTATACTGTTATGATTGATACGCACCTCAATAGGATTGCGGTCATCCCAAGATTTATGGAATACGGCATTAGCCAAGATTTCCTCTAAAGCCTCGTATGGATAGTTGTAACAGCGGATAGCTTCTGCTTCACCACGTACTTTTATGACTTTCTCCAATAATACCTGCTCTCGGATGTACTTCAATGCAGCTTCCAATTGCAGGTGTATAGGACCGTGAAGAATCTTCTCTGTGAAACGGTCACCCACTTCATCAAGGAAATGAACTATCTCGATACGAGCGTATGGAAAATATTTCTCCGGTTCCTGTGAGAAAAGCAACAAGCCAACATTCTTTGGATGCAAATCCTCAGAGCTGCCACCAATTATCTGTAACTGCCAGCCAAGTTCTGCCATCGGCATGTGCATGATTTCCTCATGCGTCATCTTGCTTCCAACACGTTTCAAGAAGTCTTCGATAAGCATACGGTCAAGTTTTTCAATGTCGGCAGTCTGATTGATACGGTCATCGAATGGAACTTTATTGCAAAGTCCCATCAGCATGCGTTCTTCCTCCTGATCAGCAATCTTTGTAACCGAACCTTTGCGGACAAAATATAGCCATTAAAAGCAATCTGCTTTACGATCTAACCACTACTCTCAACATGGGAGGAGAAGTGCGATGTGACGATACACATACCATCAGCCTTTCTCTCAATTACAATCCCTGGGACTTCGGAGGGAACAAAAAGATGAAGCATTTCCTGTTGCAGCCGGAATACCGTAAATGGTTTAATGAAGCATTCACAGGAAATTTTATCGGCTTTCAGCTACACTATGCTTTGTTCAATTTTGGAGGAATGCTCCCCTGGGGATTCAACAATGGGAAAATGCTGGGTATTGAGAACAGGCAGATTGCTCATAACAGATATCAAGGCAATCTGGCGGGTTTCGGCATTTCCTACGGTTATCAATGGATGATCAGCCCTCAATGGAACCTGGAAGCAGGAATCTCACTCGGATATGCACACCTTAATTATAAACGCTACGGACAGTCTGAAGGTGCAGCCCTATTGGAAAAATCAAGCTGCAACTACTGGGGACCTACACAAGCAGGGATATCAATCATATATTTCATCCGATAAATCAACCTAATAATAACCACATAAAATGAAAACGAAAGCATTCATATTTTTCAGCTTATTGATATGCAATCTACTCCCGGCACAAAACATTAAACTGGATATTACTCCACACTTTCTCGGAGTGCGGGCAGATTCATTACTACTCTCCATGGATGTATCGGTAGAGATAGAAAATATGGAGTCTAAAAATGCCGTCAGACTAACGCCCGTCTTAACCGGACAGGAAAAGAAAATCTTACTGCCCTCCATCCTATTGAACGGCAAACAAAAACAGAAATTATATCTGCGCAACCAGATATTACGAAAAAAAAGCGGGCATAAAGAAGAGGATGCAACCTACCTCGTTGCCGGTATCGGCGAAAGTCATTCCCGCACCATCGCTTACCGGACTTCGTTGCCCGCAGAAGATTGGATGAACCACGCAACTCTCCTCCTTCGGAGAACAATCATCCGTCCTGAAGGTGAACAAGCGTTGAAAGACACTTTACTCATTACATCTCAACCTGCTACACTCCCATCCCTCCAAAAGAATCCGGACGAGGCTACGTCAACAGCAGAAAACACGTCTCAGGCCGATACGACAACCACAAAAATGAAATATAAAGGTTCGTATGTTTCTCCGGCTACGGATGATGTAGATATACGAAATCAGAAAGAGTTGAATTTTAATCTTGAAGAGGCTAAGATTATGGCTGACGTCAATCCACAAATGTTGTCGCTCCGCGAACTCTATACCGTAGCTCTGTCGTATGCAGATAACAAAGCCAAGTTTTACCAAATTATTAACATCAGTGTCAAACTGTATCCTGTACACCCCATCGCCAACCTGAACGCTGCCGCTGCCGCCATCGAACAAGGAAATACTCAATCAATAAGCAAGTTTTTATCGATGGCTCCTCATGACAACCTTGCTTACAAGAATTGCCGGGGTGTATATGAGCTAATGACTGGAAACACATACGAAGGCATTCGTATGTTAAAGGCCGCTAAGACAGAAGGGTCAGAAGAGGCTTCTTACAATCTGAATGTATTTTTTGAAAATAATAAACGTCCTTAACAAACAGACACAATGAAATATTTCTTACTCTTATTCCTATTCTTATCAGTTGGTTGGCTCCACTGTCACTCACAGAAAGTAGCAGTCAGGGTGAATGCGCTTCCTGCAATAGATGGGGCTCTCGAGGTCGGAGTCTCATATGCCATCGGAAATAAAAGCACAGTTGAACTGACCGGCAGTCTGCGACCATGGAAACGGGAAGAGAAATATGTGAACCGCTATTGGCTGATACAACCAGAATATAAATACTGGACTTGCCAGAAGTTTAACGGCTTTTTCTGGGGTACTTACCTCAATGGGGCACAATTCAATATCGGAGGGAAAAAACTGCCTTTCGGTATATTCGCCGGGTTGAAAAAGTACAGATATGAAGGATGGCTGGCAGGCGGAGGTATCAGTGCCGGATATCACTGGATGCTGAATGATCATTGGAATATAGAAACAAGTCTGGGAGTAGGATACGATTTTATCCGCTACAAGCAATACAACTGCGTCAAGAAATGCGCCGGATTACGGGACAAAGGTGATTATCATTACATAGGGCCTAGTAAGGCTTCAATAAGTTTAGTTTATCTATTTTAAAATAAAACAGGATGAAAAGTTTATGGAAAGTCTGGTTCTCCAGAAAAAGAAGTATCTACATACGAATAGCACGTCAATGCCGTTCTACCCCATGGAGAGTATATTATCTAGGGCATGGAGGCATCAGCAGATCAATAAAGGACATAAAGATATTGAAAGCATTGCAACAGCAAGGAATCATCTCACGAATTTATCCATGGTGAGTTATGATTGCTTTTGTTACGGATAAGGAGTCATTTAGTTGTAAAATTATGAAAACAGGAGGAACTTTTATCATTGCAGCCATCTTATCTCTTTCTCTTCAGGCACAGACACCTGTAGCAGGAGATGATGGCACTGTTCGAGCCACTTCCTCCAGCCTGCACAAGGCCGGGAAAGAATTACTGGTTTCTATTGGAATAGAAGTCACTCGTGACTTCCTGCCCAATGAATCAATGACATTGGTACCTGTTGTCAGTGACAGTTTGGAACACCGGTTGGAATTACCAGCTATCTATATCAACAGCCGAAAACAACACATCATATTTTTGCGCGAAGCCGGCAAGAAGGAAAGAGAAGCCGAAGCATTGCAAAGAAAAAACGGAAGTCGGCAGACAATACATTATCTGCAATCTGTACCTTTCGAAAGTTGGATGAATCATGCCACTCTCTCACTCGTTGAGAAAAGCTGTGGCTGTGGGATTCCGGGTGAAGAAAATTTCACTTGTATCGCCCGTTTACACCCACAGCCAACCCCTATTCCACAACTCGTATTCCTGACTCCCCAAGTGGAAACCTCGAAAATCAGAGAAGAAAAAGGGTGTGCGTTTATTGATTTTCCTGTCAATGTGACTGCTATATACGAAACATACAGCAACAATACAGTAGAACTGAATAAAATTATTGAAACAATCAACACCATTAAAAATGACACCAACGTTACCATCACACACATCAGCATTCACGGCTACGCTTCACCCGACGGACCTTACCGACTCAATGAGAAGTTGGCCCGTGAACGTACTCAATCTGTGAAAGAGTATGTAAATCAGCTATATGCATTCGACGGAGCGCATATCCGGACAGACTATACTCCCGAAGATTGGGAAGGATTTGAAGCTCTTCTCTGTGATACGACTTTTCAAGAGAAAGAAGCGATAATAAAAACCATAACAAGCGACATTCACCCCGACAGCAAGGAGAGAAAGTTAAAAAAACACTTCCCTGCATTCTACGCTTTTGTCCTGAAGCATTGGTTTACTCTACTTAGACATTCCGACTACACTATTGAGTATCGTGTACGCCCGTTTACTCTTGCAGAATCTCAGAAAGTCTTTACTACAAACCCTAAAAATTTGAGTCTTGAAGAAATGTTTCGTCTCGCACTTGCCAGTACACCTGGAAGCGAAACTTATAATCAGATTTTCATGACTGCCGTACAACTATTTCCCGATAATCCCACAGCCAACTTGAATGCCGCCTGTATAGCCTTGATGCAAAGAGACGTCCAAACAGCTGCCACTTATCTGGAAAAAGCTCCGGAAGTACCGGAAACAATATTAGCAAAAGGAGTTCTATGCTTTCTTAAAAATAACTATGAGGAAGCAGAGTACTTATTCAGACAAGCTCAAAAAGCAGGACTATCACAAGCGGATAATAATCTGCAATTAGTCCTTGAATTAAAATAAATACTCATTAAAATCAAATGTAAAATGAAAAGATTCAGTAAATTAATGTCACTGCTTTTATTCGCGGCAGTCACACAGTACAGTTGCATCAATGATGCAGATGTGGTCATCGCCGATGACACTCATTCAGAGTCAAATGGTAATCTCGCCTTGTTCTTCGAGATTCCAAACGTTGCTACCAGCCGAAGTGCCGAATCGTCCGGCGTTACCACCGAAGGTTCGAAAGAAGAATATGCGGTAAAGAGTCTCACAGTTTATCTATTTGACTCGACCACAAAAACGCTCAAAGATCAGCAGGAACTGAAGAACATCAACCGGACAGTTACGAGCGGTCAAAACATACAGTACACCGCTGACAAAATCACTGTAAATCCGGGAACTTATAACATCTTTGCCATAGCTAACGGAAAAGCAATCACAGGAAATATCAGCACACAAGAGGCTTTTCTGAATGCAGTTGATGCCGTTACTTACAGTGCAGGAAAAATTCCAAGCGTACCCGAAAACGGTTTCGTTATGACCAATCGTGGAGCTGCCAATCTGAACGTTGAAGTGAAGAAACCTACAGATTCCGATAAAGTGACCAGTGTATCTATTGGTCTCGAACGCGTGGTTGCCAAAGTCGAACTGACTCAAACACAGGAAACTTTCCCGCTAACAGACCCAGCCGGAAAGACCTACTGTACAATCAAACTGAACAATTTCAGAATGTTGAACCTGGCAACCCAGTTCTATACTTTCCGCCATACAGCGGTACTGAACAGTTTCCAGGAACCAGATTCATATACTGATGAAAACTTCGGTGATATCAACGACAACAATGGTTATGTTATCGATCCCTATTTCTTCAAGAAAACAGTGGAGAATGCCGGGGACTTTACAAACGCCGATGGTTTCTTTGCACAAGCTCTAGTACAGTTGGATATCAACGACGGCAACTGGGCAGGTATGGCGCAAGCTAACAGTTGGTCACATATCTACTGCCTGGAAAACTGTATGTTCCTTGACGCCCAACTGAACGCATACAGCACGGGAGTTATGTTCAAAGCCAACATGGATATTGCCCCCGACCGCGTTTTCAATGAAAATGGCGATGTAGTTAGCAATCAGTCCAACTGGCCGACTAATATGTTCTACTTCAATTACAACTTTTATACCAGCGTAGATGCAATCCGTAAACTAGTCCTTAATAATTTGCCCAATGATGTCACTGACAACTCGACAACAGAAGAACTAGCCCGATATAGTATCAAACGTTTCAAGAAAACGGAAAACTACTCTTGTTATTACAATTACTGGATCAAACACCTTGATAATAATTCTCCGGAAATGGGTGTTATGGAATTCGGTATCGTACGCAACAATATATACAGATTGTCAGTCAACAAAATTGCAGGACTCGGTAGCGGCGAACCTTTCATCGACCCGGATCAGCCGGATGAATATAAAGCCGAACTAGACATCAATTTCAATGTTTTTCCGTGGGCCGTACGTAATCAAGATGTAGAACTTGAATAAGTATTGGCCACCCGAACTAAATTTATTATAAATGCGTCCATTTTTACTCTATATTATCAGTGCCATCGCCTTGTTCTCATCCTGTGACTGGGTGAACGACGACTTGTCAGACTGCCCTTCCGGGACTTGGCTGAAAATCTCGTATACCTATAATATACTAGATGTGGACGCTGCCTCCACACAAGTAAGCGATATTACCATCCTTGCTTTCGACAAGGATGATAAATATGTGGATCGAGTGGACGTAGACAGCATTACATTACATCAAGGCTACTGTATGGTAAAAGTACCATTTCCCGAAGGAACTTATCGTCTGCTTATATGGGGAGGGACATCCAACCATATGTACCAGCTCCCTAATCTCAAAGCCGGACAAACGGAACGAAGGTCCCTGAATATATCACTGGCATGCGACAATAAGAACCAGTCGGACAGGAAACTGAATGCACTCTTTCACAGTAGCCTTGAAAATATTACTATTAGTCAAAAATATCAGGTTATTACCGCCAATTTAGTGAAAGATACTAATTATTTCTCATGCATTCTTCAAGATGAAGCAAATGCTCCTCTACGCCAAGAGGACTTTTCCTTTACGCTAGAATCTGGCAACGGAATAATAGACTATACAAACACACCGGTCGGTACAACTCCAGTCTACTATCTTCCATATCAGAAGGAAGTGGCTGTAATGTCCGAGCAAACTCCGGTCATCCATGCGAGATTAAATACATTACGTATCATGAAAGGAGATCAGACAACCTTATCGATCAAACATATACCAAGCGGCCAGAACATTCTTCGTCTCCCACTCACCCAATATCTGTTGTTATCCAAAATCTACAATGATATAGGTGAAATGAGTGACCAGGAGTATCTCGACCGTCAGGACTCATATACGCTTTTGTTCTTTATCCAGTCATCGGATACCGGGATTCCGAAGATATGCCCAAGAATGCAAGTTAACGGATGGATTATACGCCTGAACAACTCCGAACTGGAGTCTTAAAAACGTATGGCGAAATAGTATGTGAACAATATTTAGGTGAGATGTATTTACAAAGGCTACTGCGAAGTACCCTAGCGGGCTCTTTTGCCCTCTGCTCATGTAATGTTTCCCACTACATGTAGCATCTTAATAAAACGATTTTTCAAAGAAAATATCGTTTTATTAAAATTGTTTGTTTTGTTTGTGTTTCGTGCATTCTGTCCAAGCGAGGAGAGAATGCACTTTTTTTTTTGTTACAAGAGAAATCACAAATAAGTAGCCTTTTTAGTTCATTATAATATAATAAGGTATATGAAAGAGGACACCTTCCAGTTTTTTTACCGGAAAGAAGTTTTTTTTATAAAAAGTAAAGCATTCTATTTCATCGAATATCAAGATAAAAGAATGGTCAATTTGAAAAAAAACGCATATTCCACGAAAATTTTCCTATGAATCATTTGTCAGTTTCAAAAAAGTTCCTACCTTTGCATCCGCAATCGAGAAACAAACAC
>ERZ827186.3112-NODE-3112-length-10087-cov-11.930522_pt1 | contig 10087 bp, 9 predicted proteins | sample MGYA00519918_ERZ827186 | MGnify/ENA primary metagenome ERZ827186 (study PRJEB31778, sample SAMEA3449275) | human gut metagenome | biome: human gut; feature: human-associated habitat; material: faeces | place: United Kingdom | collected 2010/2012 ... | reverse complement strand
GCAAACCTTGTGAACCTCACTTCCAATATTGCAGCGCTGAAAACCATGGCAGGCGTGCGCAAGGACGAATACGCGCAGATTTTTACGGAGCTGGAAGCCGTCGCAAAGGTACAGTCCATCAAAAGTTCCAATGCCATCGAGGGCATTGTGACCAGCGACGAGCGTATCGCCGCCATTGTCAATCAGAACAGTGCCCCGCTGAACCACAACGAGGCGGAGATTGCCGGTTACAGAGATGCGCTGAATGAGATCCACTTGGGATATGAGCATATCGACTTCCGGCGGAGCGATATTCTGCGTCTGCACGAAATGATGATGAGCTTTGCGGGCTATGAGTACGGCGGGCAGTACAAAACGGACGACAATGTGATTCTGGAGATCGATGCTGACGGAAACCGCCGTGTCCGCTTCCGTCCCACGCCTGCAAGCGAAACGCCGAAAACAATGGAGCAGTTGGAGCTTGCATATTTGGATGCCCGAAGCGATGCGAATATCAATCAGCTTCTTTTGATCCCCTGTGTCATTCTGGACTTCCTCTGCATCCATCCGTTCCGGGACGGCAACGGCAGAATGTCCCGTCTGCTCTCGCTGCTGCTTCTATACAAAAACGGCTTTGACGCCGGAAAATATGTGTCCTTTGAGGAGCAGATCAACAACTGCAAGGCGTATTATTACGAAGCCCTGCGGCAGTCCTCGGCCGGGTGGGAAACGAACGAGAACTCGTATTTCCCCTTTATCGAGAATTTCCTCTCCACCCTCTATATGTGCTATAAGGAACTGGACAAGCGGTTTGCAGTGGTACACGGCAAGAAGATCACGAAGAAGGCCCGTGTGGAGGCAACAGTCCTGAACAGCCTGACACCGCTTTCCAAAGCAGAGATTTGCAAGATTCTCCCCGATGTCAGCCCCACGACCGTCGAAGCCGTCCTCGGAGAGATGGTTAAAACCGGCTTGATAAAAATAATCGGCGCGGCAAGGGCGGCGCGTTATATTAAAGCATAGATTAAATACGGGTTCGTGCGGTAAAAACGCAGGCTTCGTTTATCGGTTCGGCTTTCGGGGCTTGCCGCTTCGGTGTGTTTCCAAAGCAAAAAAGCAGCCCCGGGTATACCCTCGGGGCTGCCTGCCGTTTGATCAAAAAATGCGCTTTTTTAACTGTTTTTTTGGCCTTTTATTGCTGTTTTTCCGCGTTTTTCAGCTGCTGTTTTGCGCTTTCCAGCTCCTTTTTAACGCGCTCCAGCTCGGCCCGCAGCTCAGCGCAGGGTTCGTCCGGTATGGCGCATATCAGCCCAAGCGCCTCCAGTGTGCCTCTCGGGGCGTCTCCCGTCTGCTCAAGCCCTGCCTCCTTTTGCATTCTAAGAAGCCCGTTCAGGGTTTCCGTACCGAAAACGCCGTCCGCTCCGTGCTTTTCAAGCGTATAGCCGTACAGCATAAGCTGATGCTGAAGCGCGCGCACATCCTCACCCTTATCGCCCTTTTTTAGCCTTCTTGATACGGTGTAGCCCTCAATTTCATACATAAAAAGCCTCGGCCGGCCGAAAAAATTCCACGGGCGGGCATCGGTCTCGGTGCGCACCACGCCGTAATCCCGTCCCCGGCATTCAATAACCTGCCGGCTGTTTACCGCAAAGCCCACATGAACGGCGCGCCCGGCATCATTGAGAATAAAAACCCAGTCGCCGCGGCGCAGCCGATCGCGAGATACAGGCTCGCACAGCCCCTTCATGCCGTTGGAATTAAGGTCCTGCGGCAGCAGCTTTTTTACATTCTCAAGCCAGTACATTCCAAGCCCCGAGCAGTCAAAGGCGCCTATGCTTTTTTCGGGATACCCCTCTGCAAGGCGTTTTGCAAGCAGCCTGCGGCAGCGCAGGACATTTTTTTCATCACCGTGCTCCCTTACCTTGAGCCAGGCGGTGTCAAACGGGGCGCGCTGCCCCTGCGCTCCCAGAACATATATGCTGCCTCGCACAATTTCCTGCTCAAGATAGGCTATAAAGCTTTCAAGCATAGTCATTTCCGTCGTCCTCCTGATGGCCGTCGTCGCTTGGCGCGGTGCTGTCGCTCAAAGTGCCGCCCGCACCGCCGTTTTCGCCGCTTCTCTTTTCGCGGGACTGCTTATAGACCTGATGCGCACCCGTTGCGGCAAGGCCGCTTACCGCCCCTGTTGCGGCAGCGCTGAGCCAGTTGTCCGCGGGCAGGGCACCGGGAATAAAAAAGAAGCACACAAGCCCCAAGGCAAGCCCTAAAAGCCCGCAGACAGGCGGTATCAGGCGGCAAAAGCGTTCGCTGCGGCAAAGATTTTTAAGAAAAAAGGCGCAAAGATATACTACTGCGGTTATTGCCGGAAGGGCGGCAATATCCATAAAATCCATAAAATCGCTCCCCATGGGGGTGATTTGGCCCGAAATTACGGGCTTTTCCCCGATTACATTTTATGCTTTGTTCTTTATGCAGGTGAAGAAAAAATGCAAAAAAGCGGTTAAAAACCGTTAAAAAAGGCGCAAAAAACGCTTAAAAAACCGTTAAAAAACGCGTTATTTTTGATAAATTTTTTTGCGGCGCAGCATTTGCGAATATTTTCGGGGGCGGCTTAGGACATTAAGAGGCCATTATTCTAAAGAGGATAAAGTTGTCATTATGACGCGTGGCAGATTTTTTATGGGAATCAAAAGTGACAACAAAAAAGTTGTCGCAAATGACTACCATTTTGCTGCCCTCTGTGATATAATACAGACAGTAAAAAGGAGGATATAAAAATGACGGATTTGAGAAAAAACATAGATCACTACATGGAATTAAAGGGAATCAAAATGTACAGTCATCTGCTTGCGGATATTGCGGGCGAGCTGGGGATGACGGGGCGGGAGAAATATCGGTTTGCCGAAAGGGAAAAAGCAAACTTTTCAAAAATGCTCAAAGGGGAAAGGCCGCTGAAGTATGAATATATTATTCCGCTTGAAAAAATTTTCGGAGTACCGCTTGCGCGCCTTATGGAGGAGGACGCTTATAAGCTTCCGCCGGAAAAAGAAAATGCAGTATTTGACAAAGGCTTCAGGTATTACGCTTATGTTGATGACCCTGAGCTGTACGAAAAGGAATTTGACAAAATTCTTGATATAAACGGACAAACAATATTGAATAACAGAGATGAGTTCGGAAAAAGCTTTTTGGATTATGCAGCCGAATACGGCTCATCAAACGGGATCAGGTACATTTATGAAAATTACAGGCCCAGAATGAAGTGGTGGCACAATCAGTTTGAATTTGAGGAAATAAAGGGCGGTATATACAGCCGCGCAGAAAACGCAATGCCGCTTGCACGGCTGGTTGCGGGCATGAAGGATGCGGATATGTTTTATACGATGTTTGATTCCTACAATATGTTTTTTGCAAACGGCCATTATGCAACCGACAAAAATATTTTCTGTACCGGAGAATATTTGGAGCTGCTGATGGATAATGAGCATCTGTTTAAGGCATTGTTTGATACAAAAGCGTATGATGTTAAGCTTGGCAATATGGATAAGCAAGAATACGGAAGGGATGTTATTACATATAATTCCGTTAATCCTATTTTGAACAACTGCTTGCGGTATGCATTGCGGCATTTGCCGAAATACAGGGATCAGGCGGTGGAGATTTTGAAATTCGGCATAGAGCATAACGCTCATATAGCGCAGAAACATAATATGTCCGATTGCTGTGTATGCAATGAATTGGGCGGCATTAAGAATTGCAAAGACAAACAATACTATGAGTTTGCAATTGTGACATATGAAAAGGATATTCAGGATAAAGAGATAAACGAGCTTATAGAGCGGCTGCCGAAATTCAGTGAATGCAGAAGATAAATAAGCGGAGCAAAGAAACCGAAAAAAGAAGCGCGCCCAAAGCATTTTGCTTTGGGCGCGCTTGGCTTTGCCGGGGTTACAGGCCGGGGTTACAGGCGGCGCAGGAGGATGAGCTCGCTGGAGAGGGAGGCGGGGACGCGCAGGGTGATGCCTCGGGCAAGCTCGGCGGCGCTCATGCGCAGAATATCGCCGGTGTTATCAAGGGTTACTTCGTAATTCCCGCTAAAGGAAAGGCCGCGCGGGATTATTTTTATTTCGTCCGCAGCGCCGTTTGGAGCGGTGAGCACCGTTACGGCGGCGCGGTCGCGTTCCTTGGAGGCTATTTCCAGCACAGAGGGGCGGCCGTGCATATAATCGCGGCTTTGCTCGGTGTGGTGGTATATGCGGCACTCGGGCAGGAAGGGGCGGATGAAGCTTTTATAAAGGGCGATGCTGTGCTTTATAAAATCCAGCTGTTCGGGGTTGAAGGCGGCGTCCTTGGGCGAGAGCACATTCATGGAGATATGCCCCAGAATTGCGTTTCGCATGTGATAATCAAGGGAGGCCAGACGGTGGCAGCCCATTCCTGCCACAAGACGGTCCACCCGCTCGGGGGGGAGCGCCATGGTCATGCCGGCGGTTATGCGCCGGGACATGGGGGGGATTTGGTCGTCGGAGACCCATGTGTGGTCAAAATAACGCATAATGCCGCAGTCGCAGCGCCCGCCGCCGCTTGCGCAGTTTTCAAATATCACATCGGGGAAGCGCTTGTGCAGACGCTCGTACATGGCGTACACCGCTTCGGTGTGCTCTGCGGAGGTGCCGCCCGGAGCGCCGCGGCGGGCGGTGAAAAGCTCGGGGGTGACGATGTTGTAATCCACCCGGAAAAGGTCGACGCCGTATTGCTCTATTACGCGCACGCATTCGCTTTCCGCCCACTGAGCGGCCTTGGGTACGGTGAAATCCAGCAGGGCGCCGCGGGAGGAATCAAAGTTTTCGGTGAACCACTCGGGATGCTCTTTATATACGGCGCTGGCGGTGCCGGGGCGTTCCGGCTCCATCCACAGACCGAATTTCATGCCCTTTTCACGGCAGTAGTCCCTAAGCTCGCCTATGCCGCCGGGGTAGCGGTCTTTATCCGGGATCCAGCTGCCGTTAAGCTCGTACCAACGGGACATTTGCTCTCCTGGGGGGCAGAACCAGCCGGCGTCCACTATGAACACCTCGCAGCCGATATAGGCCATTTGGTCGATAAAGCGTTTGCTTGTTTCAAGGGACATATCGTGCTCGGCCCCCATGCCGGCGCCCACAAGGCAGCTTTGCGCGTGCCGTGAGGGCATGACGCTGCGCCGCAGATGGGAATTCATGCGGTTTACCGCCTCGTCGGGGTCGCCCTGAAGCATACCTATTTCCAATGCCGGGGTGCGGTATATTTCTCCGGGGGCAATTATTCTGACGGGGGCGTTGCCGGTTATATCGGCGGAGAACCAAAGCCGGGCCGCGCCCTTTTCCTCGTGCATATCAAGATCAAAGGTAAAGCGGTAGCCGGCGCTCCAGCCCAATTGCCCGGTGAAAACGGTGCCGGTGAGGGAGTTTTGCAGCATGAACATGGGATAACGGTGGCGCGGGCGGCCGAAGCGCCCCTCGAAGGAGGTTATATCCGGCGGGAGGGTGCGCCAGTTGAAGTCGCCCTCGCCGTAGAAATCGTCAAACTGCATATACCCAATGCGGTATATGCCTTCGCGGTTTTGAATGTAGGTGGGGACGGCGGTTATTTCCGCGCCGCCCTGCATAACGGAAAGCTCGGAGATGTTAAGGGGCTCCGCTCCGATATTTTCTATTTCCAGCCGGCGGGAAAGGATGCCTGTGCCGTCAAGGCGGGTGACAACGGTGAGACGGACGGGCAGGACGGTGTTTTTAAGCAGCAGGCGCGCGGTGCGCCCGGTTTTTTCCTCCGATGACACGGTGCAGCCCTCCCAGAGCCAGCCGCAGTCCAGCCGCACGCCGTTTGCGGTGATGCCGAAAACGCAGGGACGGCGGAAATCGCCGCGGGAGAAGCGGGAGGGGCAGGCGCTTAAGACATTCAGCGGATAGCCGGCGGTGTTCCAGCCGCCGGAGCAAAGCACTCCGCCGTCAAGAAATTCCTCATAGACGGTAAGGCCGCTGCGGTAGCATACTGCGGGCGCGCCGCCCTGCGGGAGATAAACATCGGAAAAATTATCGTATTGCATAATAAAGCCTCCTTTTATTTTTACGGTGCTTTGATTTTAGGTGGTAAGAGCCGGAAGTACGGAGCCGGAGCCGCGGCGGGCGTGTTTTTGCGCTTAAGACACAGCTTGGCGCTTCAGACATCGCGGACATTAAGGCGGGACAGATCGGCGGCCTCCTTTGCGCGGTATTCGTGCAGCACGCAGGGCAGCACAAGCACCGGGACGGGAGAAAAACGCTTCGGGGGCATTGTGCCCTCCAGCAGGTATTTTGCAAGCAGGGTGAAGGCGGCGCGCGCCTGCGAGCAGAGATCCTGATATATGGTGGCGCTTACGGTGCCGTCCGTTATATAGCTGTCCAGCTCGGGATAGGTATCAAAGGTGACAAGCGCGGGACGGGCGGACAGCCCCTTTACATAGCGGCAAAGGGGAAGGGACTGGCCGCTGGTTATGTATATGCCGTCGGCGGTGTCCTTGCCCAAAAGGCGGGGGAGGGCGGCCTCCAGCACGGCGGGATCATCCTTCATATCAAAGGAGAGGGTGATATCAAGCCCCAGACGAACGGCGGCCTCTTCAAAGGCGCGCACGGCTGCGGAGTGAACGGTGGCATCGCGGTTGCCGGTGAAAAGGGCAACGCGTTTTCTGCCGGGGCGCAGGCAGCAGGAGAGAAACTCCGCTGCCATGACGGCGGAAGCGGCGGGGTCGTGCGCCGAGGTGAAAAGCCCGTGCAGCCCGTTTATTTCCGATTGCAGCAGCACGGGAGGGATGCCGTCGGCGCAGCGGCGGGCAATAAGAGCCGTGCTTTCAGGGGCGGTTATTCCGCTTACGATCAGGGCGCGGCAGTCGGAAAGCTCGCTTAGCGCGCAGCGCACGGCGTCAGTTTCCTCCTCCTTGGTGGTAAAGCGCAGAAGGCGGACCTCGGCGTTGAGCTTATAGTCGTAGTTTTCCCTAAGGGCGTCCTCTATACCGCGCAGCAGCTCGTTAAGGCCGGGGGCATAGGCGGCGTTGAGGATTACGCCTATGCAGGTTTCGCGTGCCGACAGCCGGGCGGCGGCGCGGTTGGGGACATATCCGCGGGCGGCGGCATATTCCGTTATGCGCCTGCGGGCTTCGTCGCTTATGCGGGAGCCGGGGTCAAAGGCGCGGCTTACCGTAGAGGGGGCGATGCCCAGCTCGCGGGCAATGGTGGTGATGGTGCAGCGTTTTTTTTCCATGGCGGCTCCTTTATGCGTGTGCATATGTGTGAATATGTGTTAATATCGGATATAAAAATCACGGCTCAAAGGCGGACGGAGATCATCCTATGCACAAAAGGGCAATTGCGGCGCAGCCCACCGCTATGCCTATCCATTTGGCGCGGCTTAGGCGTTCCTTGAGGAAAACGGTGGAGATGAGCAGCATAAGCAGCAGATTTGCGCCGTTTACCGTGGGGAAGAATACGATGCTGGGCATTACCCCGGAGAGATAAAGGTTTATGACAAAACCACGCCGAGATTGATACAATTCCATATCCTCAAAAATGCCGTAAATCCGCCGTTTCTGGGCGGTTTTTTATTTTCGGCACAGTGACGGCATAGGCAGAATGGCGGCTTTGTCGGGGTGGTTCACACTTTTTTACGGTACTCTGTAACGATAGAAAAGCTATCGTTACAGAGTAGGGCTATCGTTAAAATGTAGAAACTGTCCTCGTTGTGGTATAGAGGCTTGACTCTGGACTGAAAACAGTTTATAATTAGACTGAATTAAGGGCGAGGAGGAAAGACGCCATGACAGATTCATGCATTTATCTTGATACCTATGTGTTGCAGCAGGATATGCGAGTAAGAATGCCGAAAGCAATCCTTTCTAATATGGGAGTTGAAAAGGGAAAGACCACTTTTGATATTTATTTGAATGCGCAGGAAAATGAATTGATTTTCCGTATTCATCATGATAAAGAAGGAGAAAAAGCCGATGAGTGAGCCGTTAAGAGCCATTTCGTTGTTTTCTGGGGCGGGCGGCATGGATGTCGGTTTTGAGAATGCCGGGATAAAAGTTGTGTTTGCCAATGAACTGGTTGCCGATGCTGCTGAAACCTATAGAGCCAATCACCCAGACTGTATAATGGTCAACGATGACATCAATAATGTAATCGATTCTCTTGGCAAATATGAGGGGATTGATCTTGTATTTGGAGGCCCTCCATGCCAGGGCTTTTCAGTAGCGGGGAAAATGGACCCTGATGATGACAGAAGCAAATTGATTTTTACTTTCCTGGATGTCGTTGAAAGAGTCAAACCAAGAGCTTTTGTGATGGAGAATGTAAAAGCCCTGGGCGAACTGAGTAAATGGAAAGATGTACGAGAACGCTATTTGAAGAAGGCTTCTGACCTTGGATATTCGTGCCATTATTTTGTCTTAAATGCCACAGATTATGGCGTGCCGCAGAAGCGGGAGCGCGTATTCTTTATTGGAATCCGAGGGGATTCGTTTGATGCAAAGCGTCTTCATCAGCTTATCACACATCATAAAACGAAGGCTGCTCCCATCAGGGATATCTTGTTACCTCTTGGCAAAGCAGGCAGTGAGGAGAATCCACGGACTTGTGTAGCAAAGATTAATTTTTGCGCACGGCCTGTTATGCGTAAATCCCCATATGCGGGTATGTACTTTAATGGGCAGGGACGCCCGATAGATATCGATGGCTATGCGAATACCCTTCCGGCTTCTATGGGCGGGAATAAAACGCCGTTTATAGATGAAGACTACTTGTATGGGGAGGCAGATGATAATTTCATCGAGAACTACCATAAAGGTTTGATGGATGGAACGATTACCCCGGAATACAAGGAAGCTCCCAGCCGCCTTAGAAGAATTACGATACGGGAAGCGGCTAAGATTCAGACCTTCCCAGATGATTATATCTTCTGCGGCAAGCCGGCGGCAATTTATAAACAAATCGGCAATGCAGTGCCTTGTAAAATGGCGGAAGCCGTTGCATTGGCTGTTGCTGAATATCTCCAAGCGTAAAAAGCGGGAATGTGTTACCTTAATGCGGTACACATTCCCGTTTTTTTATGCCTGCATTGCTTCGGTCAAGGCATCGTTCCAAGCCACCTTAATCGTTGCTTGCACATCCTGGGCATTGAACAGTTCAAACATTCTTTCATTGTATGCAGTCCGAAATGCCTCATCTCCAGAAAGCAGGATGTGGATGGTCAAATCTGTGATGGAAGCGAAATTGATATTATACCCCTGCGCAAAATACGCTTTTGCCCGTTCCAGCGCATTTTCCCTTGGAAGGTCGTTTGTATAAACGAATAAGTACTCAGCGGCGTTGTTCAGTGTGATTTTTGTGGAGAAAGTGGAATCAACGCGGGAGCCGTCTATTGGCCGCTCAGTAACTTCAATGGCTTTAAAGATCGCTCCATCCTTGTAAATCGTAATGTCACCTGGTGCGCCGGTCGCACCATCTGCGGCGTTGATCTCCTGGCGTTCTATGGTCCACCCCGCATTCATCTGACCGTTGATAGTGGAGAAGACTGCATCCGTCAGGAGCATGGGAATAAGGCCGCCGCTCTGGCGATGCTGTAGTTTGTTTAGGAACATACGGTACTGATCGATGCGGAGCCGGCGGATTGGAACAAGTCGGACAATCGACTGCTCACGGAGGTCGATAAAGCACTTCAATAAGGCAATGATAATTGTTTCTACCTCGTCACTTTCGGACACAGCCTCCAAGGTGGAAATCAGTGACAGCAAAGCGTCAAAGCCTTCCTTATCGCGCAATCCATCCCTTGTATCTTCAGTGAAAGTAACATTCCTGCGGAAAGTCGCCAGATAAGGGCCTTTGGAACAAGGGATCTGCTTTGAAAACAGGAACGGATTGACCGCCTTCTCATCCAGAGTACGCCCATTAAAAGCGTCCTCGCCCTGTTTGACATAGGGGTGCCGGATATTGCAGTTCCTGTCCTGATATCTTGCCACTGCACAGCCAAGCAGAACCTCACGATAGGACTGTGTTTTTGAGGAAAAGATTGTATCCAGCGCATCCTTATTGTCTGTGATATA
>ERZ827186.3109-NODE-3109-length-10093-cov-5.269775_pt1 | contig 10093 bp, 6 predicted proteins | sample MGYA00519918_ERZ827186 | MGnify/ENA primary metagenome ERZ827186 (study PRJEB31778, sample SAMEA3449275) | human gut metagenome | biome: human gut; feature: human-associated habitat; material: faeces | place: United Kingdom | collected 2010/2012 ... | reverse complement strand
TCTTTGCGGATGGGATTTTCCAAGTCGGCAACCAGTATTCCAAAACATGGTCGTTCACCGACATCAACTATGCCATCGCCAGCAAAGAGGACAAAACCAGTATGTTCCTCGACTACTCGGAACTGCTCAACGCTCTCGATTCCGGCGCGTCTGCGAAGATTACCATCTACAACCGCCGTATCAACAAGGCCGAGTTCGAGCGCAGCGTCCTTCTGCCTGACAAGGATGACGGGCTGGACGAATACCGCCACGAATTCAACCGGATGCTGACCGCCCAAGTGACCGGCACCAGCAACAGTATTGTGCGGGAACGCTATCTGACCGTGAGCGTGGTGAAGCGCAATGCAGATGAGGCCCGCAGTTATTTCTCCCGCGTCGGCACGGATTTGGTGACACACCTTGCGCAGCTTTCCTCAGTGGCAACCGAACTGACGCTGACCGAACGCCTGCACATTTTCCGCGACTTTTTTAAGGCCGGGGAACAGGCTGCGGCGGAGTTCAATATCCACGAACACGCCAGGCGCGGGCAGCATTTCAAGGATTGGTTCTGCCCCGACAGCATGGAGTTTGCCGCCGACCATTTCAAGCTGGACGCACGGTATGGCAGGGTGCTGTACTTGCAAGACTACGCCAGCTACATCAAGGACAGCTTTGTGTCCGAACTCTGCGACCTTGACCGCGACCTGATGCTGTCCATCGACATTCTGCCTGTGCCGACAGACGAAGCCGCCCGCCAGCTGCAAAGCACGCTGCTGGGCGTGGAAACGAACGTTGCCAACTGGCAGCGCCGCCAGAACGCCAACAACAATTTTACCGCGACAGTGCCTTACGATATGGAACTCCAGCGCAAGGAAACCAAGGAGATGCTGGACGACCTGACGACCCGCGACCAGCGGATGATGTTCGGGCTGGTGACGCTGGTGCATCTGGCTGACAGCAAGGAACAGCTCGACAGCGACACCGAAACGCTCTACTCCACGGCACGCAAGCACCTGTGTCAGCTTTCCACGCTGCGCTGGCAGCAGAAGGACGGACTGGACACGGTGCTGCCTTACGGTCTGCGGAAAGTTCAAGCCCTGCGCACGCTCACCACCGAAAGCACCGCCGTGCTGATTCCGTTCCGGGCACAGGAAATTATGCAGCCGAACGGTCTGTATTACGGGCAGAACGCCGTGAGCAAGAACATGATCGTAGCGGATCGCCGCTTGCTGCTCAACGGCAACAGTTTCCGTTTGGGCGTGTCCGGTTCCGGCAAGAGCATGAGCGCCAAGGAAGAAATCGTGCAGATCGCGCTTTCCACCGAGGATGACATTCTCATTCTCGACCCGGAGTCGGAGTTCGGCTATCTGACCGAAGCCCTCGGCGGCGAGGTGATCCGCATCTCGGCAACCTCCGATACCCACATCAATGCGCTGGACATGGACCGTGCCTACGGTGACGAGCGCAATCCTATCGTCAGCAAGTCGGAGTTTGTGCTGTCGCTGTTCGAGCAGCTCATCGGTGACGGCATGGTGACGGCGAAAGAAAAGTCCATCCTCGGTCGTTGCACTGAACAGGTGTACCTGCCCTACATCCGCAACGGCTACCAAGGCACGCCGCCCACGCTGCAGGACTTTTACCGTCTGCTCCAGATGCAGCCAGAACCCGAAGCGCAGGGGCTGGCGCTGTCGTCCGAGTTGTTCATTACCGGCACGCTGAACACCTTTGCCCGGCACACCAATGTGGACACGCAGGCAAGAATCATCGCCTACGACATCCGAGAATTGGGTGAACAGCTTATGCCGCTGGGAATGCTGGTGACGCTGGATGCCATCTATAATCGCGTCATTCAGAACTGGAAAAAAGGCCGCAGGACGTGGATTTTCTGCGATGAGTTTTATATTTTGTTCCGCTACGAGTACAGCGCCAATTTCTTCTACAAGCTGTGGAAGCGCATCCGCAAATACAATGGACTTGTGACCGGGCTGACGCAGAATGTGGACGAACTGCTGCGCTCCGACACCGCCCGCCTGATGCTGGCTAACTCAGAGTTTCTCGTGATGCTGAACCAGAGCGCCACCGACCGCGCGGAACTGGCGAAGCTGTTGAACATCTCGGACAACCAGCTTGGCTACGTCACCAATGTCCCTGCAGGCTGCGGGCTGATTCGGTGCGCGGGCAACATCGTGCCTTTCACAAATTCTTTCCCCCGAAACACTAAGCTATATAAATTGATGTCGACTAACCCGTCCGAGAAAAAGGAGTAAAGCAATGACATATAAAAATAAAGGACCGCCGCAGCGGTCCTCAGGGGGCTACAAACAGGAATTCGATGCTATGAGATTTCCTTTTCGTCATCTCTCGGTGGTCGAACATAGCGTAGCATTTCTTTTACACAAGCACCGAATTGCAAGAAATTGGATTTTGCTTCTTTTAGTGTTATTCCATGATTGGAGTCGCTTGGCTCGTTATCAGAAGTGATGAACGGGTCATTCTCCCAAAAACAAACAGGACAAATATACCCACAATCTTCATCTGCCGGGACATTGTAGGTAAGGAATCCACAACAAGGACATGGATATTTTTTCATGACGGAGTTTGTTCGCCCCTTTCATTTTGCAAATCTATAGACCTGTTTTAATGCTGCCAAATATTGTTTTCCAAATCCCGCAGCCGCCCCTTATAATCATCTATCAGAGCCTGAACATTTTCCCCCTGCGGGAAGGTCACCAGATAGCCGTCCCCGGCCTCATGAAAACCGATGATTCCCGCAAGCCCTGCCATCTCGGCCACCTTGAGCAGCGTGTGGTAATCGTATTCCGCCGCACTGAGATACAAATTCATCATAACACCCCGCAGTCCTTGAACATATCTGTATTATACATCGTCCGTTTTTCCATTGCAAACCGATTCCGAGAAAGGACACCCTATGTTGAAATTCTACCGCTTCCTGATTTTACCTCTTACCGCTGTTTTTCTTGCAAGTACCGCAGGTATTGCCCGCTATGCCGCCGACTCCTGTACGCAAGCACGAATGTATCGGCAGCTTGCCGCGCAGACAGAAAATTTCCCCGATGACACCGTGTCAACGGGGAATGATTTTTTGCCGCAGTATCAGGCGCTGTACGCGCAAAACAGCGACCTCGCCGGGTGGATACAGATTGACGGAACCAACATCAACTACCCGGTCATGCAGTCAAAGCATGACCCCGACTTTTACCTAAAGCACAACTTTGAAAAAGCTGACTCCCCGCACGGCTGCCCGTATGTGCAGGCAAACTGCGACCTGCAAACGCCATCCGACAACATCCTTGTGTACGGACACAACATGAAGGACGGCACCATGTTCTCTGACCTGCTGCAATACAAGCGCGAATCCTTTTGGGAGCAGCACGGAATTATCCAATTTGATACCCTGACGGCACAGGCAGAATATACCGTGATGGCGGTATTTCGGGGCGAAGCGGAGGATCTGTTTGCCTATTATCAATGTACCGATACCGAAACACCGCAGGAGTTTGCCGCCTATGTGGACGCCTGCAAGGACGCCGCATTGTACGAAACCGGCGTGTCGGCTGCTTATGGGGACAAGCTGATTACGCTGTCCACCTGCGATGATTCCGGCAGAAACAGCAGGGTGGTTGTTGTGGCAAAGCGTATAACCGAACCGAGGTGAGAGTATGAGAACGCCAAAAGAGAATAAACAAAAGCTCCGCGACCGCACCCAAAAAAGTACGGCGGGGACGATACCAAAGGCCGCCCTAAAAGCGGCGTGGCTAAAAACAAAGGAACAGTCCCGCACCACCGCGCGGGAAAATGACACCGACCCCCAACAGCAGGAACCGACAGATTTTGCGGGTTCGGCTGCGGAACAGTCGGCAGCTTTTGTGTGGCATCAGGGGCGAAAATTGGCAGAAACCCAAGCCCGACAGCACCGCCAAGAAAAAGCTGCCGTCCGCGCCCACGCCGCCAATGAGCGCGGTGTCAGCCCGAAACAAGTCGAGTGCGGTACGCTGCCCGATGCAGAGCCGCGCCCGCGCCGTGGGGCAGATTTGCCCCGACAACGGGCAAAAGAAAAAGCCATCACCGCCAAAACCGCGCCGCGCGACATTCGCGGCGTGACCCAGGGTCAGCGCCAACTGCGCACCGCCGCAAATCAAACTGTGCGCAGTGTGACGACCCAAGCGCAGATGCAGACCCACACTCGCCAAGTACAGCTTGCCATCCAGAAAGCCGTCGCAAACACCCGCAAGACGGTTGCTGCAGTGCGCTCGGCAATTCGGAATTTTCTTGCCGATTTGCACAGCCTAGTTGTAGCTATCGCCACAGGCATCAGCGTGGCACTTGGCATTGTTATCATCATCAGCCTTGTAGCGTTTGTTTCCGGCTCGGCCTACGGCATCTTTTTTGCCGCCAATGCCCCCAACGCAGCGTCCGTCACCGTGCGCGAAGCCGTAGAAACCCTGACGGCAGAATACCGCGACAGGCTGGAAGAAATCTCCGAGACAGTACAGCACGACCGCCAAGACATTACAGCCAACGATGATGTGTACTACATTCGCTGGCAGGATGTCTTGGCGGTCTTTTCTTCGTATGTGGCGGGCAGCGAACAAGGCGCACCCGTTGCGGCGCTGACGGAAAATCAAGTGGACAAGCTGCGGAAAATTATGTGGGCGATGAACGCGGTGGACTACTCCACTCGTGCGGAAACCGCCGTTATAGAAACGACGGACAAAAACGGAAAAGCAACCACAACAGAGATAACCGAAACCGTCCTTGTAATCGAACTGACCCACAAAACACCCAACGAGATGGCATTGGATTATCACTTTACCGTCCGCCAGAACACCTACCTGCAACTCCTGCAAGACCCGCAGTATGAAGAACTGTGGGCAGAATTGCTTGGCGGTTTTGCACAGGGAGGTGGAGAACTTATGGACCCGGATAGTACCCGCACCCCGACAGGCACCCTGCAATGGCCGCTGCCGGTTGCGGGTGCAATCACCTCACAGTTCGGCCACCGCGTGGACCCCATCACCGGCGAAGTCAGCTCCCACACCGGCACCGACATTGCCTGTGCCGAGGGTACGCCGATCCTCGCCGCCGCAGATGGAACCGTCACCGTTGCCAACGGTCTTGACAGCTGGGGCGGCAGCTACGGCTATTACATCCAAATCGATCACGGCGGAGGGCTGGAAACTTTGTATGCACACTGTTCGTCCATCTGTGTAACTACCGGTCAGCAGGTGCAGGCCGGGCAGGTCATTGGCTATGTCGGGCATACAGGAAGGGCAACAGGCTCACATTTGCATTTCGAGATACACATAAATAAAATTAGGAAGGACGCAATGAGTTATTTCGGGATGCAATATTGAGAACAGATTTACAATTTGCAGCCGGTCACGGTCTGCTCAGCGCACGATCAGGACATAGGGATCAAACAGTTGTTCATGCAGCTCGTCCATGGCCTGTTCGGGGTCGGAAATATCGGTCAGCCAGAGCGAATAGTCATACTGGCAGAATCCGGACAAATCCATCTTGAAGTTTGTTTCCCAGTTGTTGTTCATGACCCAGGAATACAGCGGGCGGGCATTGTTTTCTGCTGCGCCGTCGCACAGGCGGATGGGGTGATGCTGCATCTCGCCGGTATAGAACATGGGAACATCTCTGGCTGCAATCAACACGCCGCCTTCGGGGGAAAGGCGTGCCGCGCCGTCATCCGACATATAGAATTCCATGCAGGTGCCGGGCAGCTGGTCAATGCCGGGGCGGAAAGCCTCACGCGCACCCTTGCGAAGCACGGTTTCGTTGCCGGGACGGTTCAGATCAAGCGACAGGAAAACACTCTCCACTTCGTCCGAAATTGTCTTGCCAAGTTCCAGGGTAAAGTCAATGCGGGGAATTGCTTCATACAGTTTCAGCAGAACATCAGCTTTTACTGTACCGGCAAGGCTGTAATGCAGACGCAACTGGGTGAACACAGGACCATGTTCCATGCAGGTGATTTCCATCAGTTTTCCGATGTGCGTTTCTGCGTGTTTGCCGCGAATATTGCGACCCAGTGCGCGGCGCTCCTCGTAAGAAGAGAACGGCACCTCCTGATGCAGAGGCGTACGCTGGTACACCGGCGTGAAGAATGGAATGGCAGTGCCGGCCATTTCGGTTCCAGTGCGCTTATCCACAAACGAAGTGATGCCATCGCCCGGCTTATAGCAGATGCGGAAGAATTTGTTTTCCACTTCATACGGCAGGCGGTACGTCACCGGGTCGTAGTCATTCACAATATCCCGTACTTCTTCAGCGCCCATATAGCAGTGACGTGTATTCAGCGTTTCCGGAGCTTTGTGACGGGCAGTGTAGATGTATTCTTTTTCTTCGCCGTAAGACAGCGTATCAATAAAGCTGATTTTGCGTCCGCGCGGGTGAGGGGATACCTGGCAGGTGTACAGGTTTCCTGCCAAATCACGCACCTCAACATCTTCAAGTGCAAGAGTTTCAATATAAAACTCGATCAGCTGGGGTTGGCTCGTGTGGCTGACGCCTACCGCACGCACAGCACCGGTGGTGTTGTAGTAGCGGAGCATATCGCCTTTCTTCTCGGCAATGGAGCAAAGCATAAGGGAGGCGGCTTCATGCGCCTTGGATGCGTAGCTGTTCTTACGCATATCCAGGTTCAGCACCATCGTGTCATATGGGTTAGTGATGGTGGAAGAATGTCCCCATGTATGCTCTGCATACAGCATCAAGTTGTCCTGCACGGTTTCGGACAATGCCGGATAGCGTGCTTCTGCATCCGGGTCCAGACGGTTTGCAAGCTGCCAACGGTGGTCGGCATCCTTGTAGTGCTTGACCGCATAAGGGGTACTGCCGACACCATTGGCCCACCAGTCCGTCCAGTCACCGCGGTAAACAGGTGCATCCGTAAGTTTCGGCGCGATGGCAGCGTACAGTTCCTGCAGCGAAACCATCTCAACGCGGACTTCCTGACCGTACTTTTCATTATAAGCACGGATGGTTTCCATAATCTCGGCAGACGGCGGCGCATTATCGCTGAAAACACCGGACACTGCGGTTACGATGAAATCATACGAATAGCCCTCGGTTTCACATTCGGTCAGATACTTGTCAAGATTTGTATGCAGCTGATCCGAGAAGGAAGTGCCGGCGTCGGCATCTTCACCCAGACGGTTGCGCATCATCCAGTTGACAGCGTGGTTGGGCTGAAGCCCCAGCACATTGCCCAGATTATAATGTTCGCCGTTCCAGACCAGCAGCCGCTGTCCGGAAGCGTTTTCCCAGAAGAAGGCATTCTGGTTCTGGTACAGCGGATACATACCGTGGTGGCAGTGAACATTCGTGAAGAAGAACTCCACACCGTTTTCAATCATGGCGTCACGGTAGCCCATGGAGAATCCATTGACATCGGCTGCCATGGCTGTGTGAATTTTTGTGCCGAACGGTTGCAGCTTGTCCTGCCATTTGGCCAGACGCTTGCCGAATACATCCGCATTGACAAGATCATTGAAGTTCAGATAGTTGGCCGAAATACCGATTTTGCCTTCCTTGACAAAACGGGCAAAGTCAGCGTGGTCGTCCTCACTGGCCTGTTTCCAGAACTCCTCTACGCAGTACAGCGTTTCGCAGTTCCAGCGGAAGTCAGCATATTCCGGCTGACGCATCATGGACAGCACGGTTTTGATATAGTTGACCTGAATTGCAATAACGCGTTCCTGCAGATCCGTGTAGCCTATGTCCGTGTGGGAATGATGGACAACATAGACCGTCTTGATGGAATGTGCCATGATAAATACCTCCTAATATTTGATTTGCGGTTTTCGGGGGAAAGCCACAGACTTTTGAGATTGATAAAATGCCGGCGATTCTACACCGGATGTGCCACAATGCATACCGGTACAGGGCAGGAGATTCCCGCTTTTTCCGGTTTCAGACGTCCCGTCTTTTCATCCCGGCGGAAGCAGGTGATGCAGCCGCTGTCCTGATTGGCAGCCAGCAGCATATAGGATAACTCAGTTGCGAACACAGGCAAGAATGACCTTGACCTCGCTGCCGTCCGGGCTGGAAATTTCATAATCGCCGGCTGCCTGAGGAACAATACAGGTTTCGGCATAGTGCAGCTCCAGAGGAGGGAACGCATCGCTTTTGCTGCGCAGAACCGCCCGCGTACCATCAACCAGGTTCAGCATATGCACACTGACGTTGCGATGTACCGGCAGGGTAGAAGATGTTGTAAAGCGGAATGTGTCCAGAAACTCCCGTTCATGCAGACCGGTGCGCACAACCGTTCCGTTTTCGCCGGTATAAACTTCTGCCACTGCGTTGACAAGGTTTCTGTGAACCCATTCGGTATTACGGTACCATTGGATGTTGGCTGCACCATGTTCAAGGTGGATGGGGCGCGGTTTGCCGTCAAGGTCAACACGACCCCAGTCCCACAGCTTGAATGTGAAAATATAGGGTGTAGCGCTGATTTCCAGCACCATGGTATCTGCACCGGAACAATGCACAGTGCCGGCCGGAATCAGTACGTGGTCATGCTTCTTGACAGGAATCTTGTTGACAAATTTTTCTGCCGGGAAAGGCTTGCCGCCGTTCTGGGCCGTCTGCAGGGCGTCGATCATTTCTTCCGGCTTTGTACCGGCTTTAATGCCCAGATAGACGCAAGGGGCTTCGCCGGCAGCATCCAGAAGATAGTAGCTCTCATCCTGTGTATAGTGCATATGGAAATGGCTCTGAATGTATTCGGTCAGGGGGTGAACCTGAAGCGAAAGGTTCTGCCCGTGCATGGTGTCCAGCATATCAAAACGAATGGGAAATTCCTTGCCGAAGCGTGCATGAACACAGTCACCCAGAAGCTCACGCGGGTGCGCATAGACAAGGTTGAGCGCCGGTGTTTCCACAACACAGGAACCGAAATCCAGCAGCAGGCTGTTTTCCTCCGGAACGCCGTCAAAGCTCCAAGCATAGTTGCTGCCGTTTTCGGGCAGGTCAAAATGCGTTTTCATCCAGTCGCCGCCCCAAACGCCCGGGTCAAAGTAAGGCACCATGCGGAACGGCTGCGCCGCAGCTTTGGATAGTGCATCACGGTAAGCGGTACCCGGCACAATGGCAGGGTTGCCGGCTGATGTGGTATCGAGATAATAGTCAAAAACCGGCAGCAGTTTGTCCTTGATCCGGTCGCCCCAGCGCCATTCGGCAAAATAGCCGCGCTTATATTTTGCGCGCTGCGGCAGGTCATGCATGGCTGTATGCCAGTTGTCCTGCCCTTTGCGGAAACGGAGCTGAATTTCCCACCGCGTAATGTCCGCATAGATGGTGATGTCTGCACGTTCCACAAGAGAGGCACCGACACCGTAAACCAGTACCAGACCATCCGTTACGGCATCAATTTTTCCCCGGGCGGCACACAGTGCTTCTTCCGGGTAAAAATTTTTCATCTGCCAGGTGGTCATGATGCCGAACACAGGGTCGTCCGTCAGTTCGTGTTCGATTTTTGCATCCAGCTCAGCGGGTTGGATTGCCAGATCATCTGCATGAATGATAAGTTCAGCGTGCGGGAACAGCGCAAGGATCTCCGCTTGATCGGTACCGGGGTAGCATTCAACCGTCACAACGGTTTTGCTGCTGCCTGCACACAGGGCGTGCAGTTCCTGTTTTACGGCATCGGTTCCCCGTGCAGCATGGTCGGCGGCACCGACCTGTATGGTGGGGAAGCGCCGGTAAGGGTAAGTAGAGGGATTCGGCATAAAAGGCACCTGCTTTCGGATATTTTGTACGATATAATCAACATACACGGAAGCGGGACAAATGTCAATACATTTCTGAATAAAATTAAAATTAGTAATTACATCTTTACAAGTTGCCGTCTGCATGGTATACTTGATTCAGAAGTTCTGTGTGGTATAAATCTGCGCTGTGACAATATTTTTGCGCGGAGAACGCCGGAAACAGCACATCAGCAGGGAGGTTAGATATAGTATGTCGCAGCCGCGATATCTTCAGATTGTACAGCAGTTAAGGAATCGGATACAGAATGGGGAATACCCGCCGAACACCCGCATTCCCACAGAAAACGAGCTGTCTGTTTCTATGGGGG
>ERZ827186.3105-NODE-3105-length-10108-cov-3.485228_pt1 | contig 10108 bp, 12 predicted proteins | sample MGYA00519918_ERZ827186 | MGnify/ENA primary metagenome ERZ827186 (study PRJEB31778, sample SAMEA3449275) | human gut metagenome | biome: human gut; feature: human-associated habitat; material: faeces | place: United Kingdom | collected 2010/2012 ... | reverse complement strand
CTACGGGCTTTCGGTTCAGGAACTCGTCACCTATATTCGTGAGGTGGGGGAGAATCCTATCGTGCTTACGCTTAAAAACGAAAAGGGTGACGTGCGGGAAGTGACCGTGACGCCGCAGATTCGCCTTGTGGATAATGAAAAAGGGGTGAAGGAAGAACGTGCGGTGATCGGCGTTAATGTCGGCATCATGCCCGATCTTATTTGGTTATCCAAAGGTCCGATCGATGGATTGGTCGCAGGCTTGGAGCGTACGGCTTCCATTACCAAAACCACGTATAAAGCTGTGGTGCAGATGGTGACGGGGGAGGCGAGCACGAAAAACCTCACCGGACCTGTGACGATCGCTGACTATGCGGGTAAAACCGCTCAAATGGGTTGGCGCGTGTATTTATCGTTTCTTGCCATGATTTCCGTCAGTCTGGGGCTCTTGAATTTACTGCCGATACCGTTGTTGGACGGCGGTCACCTCCTGTATTATTTGATGGAAATTCTCAGAGGACGGCCTTTGCCGGAAACGGTAATGCAGGCCGGCCAGAAAGTGGGATTGTTAATTGTTGTTGCATTGGGGGTTTTAGCTCTTTCCAATGACTTTATAAGGCTGATACAATAGGCCATCCGAGCAAATCGTTAGATTTAAAATGCATTTGAAGTCTTCCCTTTTGCGCGCCTCCGTCGCGACGGCGCTCATGTCTATCGCAGGGACCGTTTTCGCAGCGGGCTCTGATTTTGTTATTCAAGATATCCGAATTGAAGGTATCGCCCGTACCGAACCCGGCACGGTGCTCTCGCATTTGCCCTTCCAGGTAGGCGACGAGTTCACGGACGCCAAGGGTAACACGGCCATTCACTCGCTCTACGGCTCCGGTCTTTTCCGTGATGTGCGCTTGGAGCGTGACGGCAATGTGTTGGTTGTGCAGGTGCAGGAACGACCCGCTGTGGCTTCGATCAGCACGCAGGGTATCCATGCCTTTGATAACGCAGCTATTGAACAGAGCTTGCGCGATGTCGGTATGGCCGAAGGCCGAATTTTTGACCACGCCACCTTGGATCGTGCTGACCAGGAAATGCGCCGGCAATACCTGGCTCGCGGCTACTACGGCGTGGATGTCAAGACGACTGTGACGCCTCTTGACCGTAACCGCGTGCGTATCTCGATCGTCGTTGACGAAGGGGAAGCAGCCAGCATTGAATCCATCCGTTTTGTGGGCAACCGCATCATGGATGATGAAACGCTTCAGGAACAGATGCAGTTGACGAAGTCCGGTTGGATGAGCTGGTACACGAAGAGCAATCTCTACTCTCGTGAAAAACTCGCAGCCGACATCGAAGCGATTCGTTCCTACTACATGAATAACGGCTATATCGATTTTAAGGTCGATAGCGTTCAGGTTTCGATCGCTCCGAATAAGAAAGACATTTTCATCACGATCAACATGACCGAAGGCGAGCAGTATCACATCACCGGCGTGGAATTGACCGGAGACTTGTTGGGTCTGCAAAGTGAGCTTGAGCAGTTGATCGAAATTGAACCGGGCACGATCTATAACGCCGAAGTCATCAATAATGCTTCAACGGCCATTACCGATAAGCTTTCGAGCTTGGGTTATGCCTTTGCATCGGCTCGCCCGAATCCTGTGGTGACGGGTGAAAATGAAGCCAAGGTGGTCTACACCATTGACCCGGGCCGTCGTGCTTATGTTCGCCATGTGAACATTTCAGGTAACAGTAAGACTCAGGACGAAGTGATTCGTCGTGAAGTCCGCCAGTATGAAGCTTCCTGGTTTGACAGCGAAAAGGTCAAGCTCTCCCGTGACCGTATCGACCGTTTGGGCTTCTTTGATTCCGTGACGGTGGATCCGAAGCCGGTTCCCGGTACGCGTGATCAGGTTGACTTGGAAGTGGTCGTGAAGGAACGCCCGACAGGCAGCATCAACTTGGGTGCCGGTTTCTCCACGAGTGACGGTGTGATTTTGTCAGCCGGTTTTGCTCAGAACAATATCTTCGGTACCGGTAAAGCCGTGAGCGCGGAAGTCAATACTTCTGACAGTACCCGTACCTACGCTTTGGCTTTGACTGAACCGTATGTCACCCCTGAAGGCATCTCCCGCTCGATCGATATTTATGATCGCCGCGTGGACATGGATGAGTTGGATTTGGCCGACGACTTGGAATACGAAACCCGTGGTGCAGCCGTGAGCTGGGGTATTCCGTTTACGGAATATGACCGCGTGTATTTAGGTGCCAAGATTGAAAACACGCTTGTGGACGCCGGTGACAGAGCTCCTGGTCGTTATAAACAGTATGTTAATGATTTCGGCGACTCACCGAAGTCTGTGGCGGCTACGATCGGTTGGTCGCGTGATAGCCGTGATAACGCGTTAGCACCGACCCGTGGTACCTATCAGCGCTTGTCAGGCGAAGTGACACTTCCGGTGATGGATCTTCGCTACTACCGTGCAAGCTACCAGTTGCAACACTACTGGCCGATGACGCGTGATCTGACGCTCGCCTTTAACGGTGAAATCGGCTACGGCGACAGCTGGGGCGGTAAAGAATATCCGTTCTTTAAGAACTTCTACGCTGGCGGCATCGGCAGTGTCCGCGGCTATGAAAATTCAAGTTTAGGTCCGAGAGATTATTCGGAAGGCGGGGAAGGCGACAGCTCGGGTGGTAACGCTTCCCTTAACTTCTCCTTTGAACTGTTGATGCCTCTGCCGGGTGCCGACCGCACGTTGCGTTGGTTTACGTTCTTTGACGGCGGCTGGGTCTGGGGTGATTCCTACAGGGAAACCGTTAACGGAATGAGTCGCGTTGATGACAAGATGAGTATCTCTCTGTCGGATCTGCGTTACTCCGTCGGTGTCGGTGTGGCCTGGATTTCGCCGTTAGGCCCGTTGAAGTTCAGTATCGCAGCGCCGATTAATGATAAAGACGGCGACGATATCGAACGCTTCCAGTTCCAGATCGGTACCGGCTTCTAACGTCTGTACCGTTTGACGAGCGGAGAGTGAAAATTCGGGGGAAAGGGGTTTTATCGGACCGCCTTTCCCTTGAGCGTACATGGAGTGCATGAAAATATGCTCAAAAAGTTGGTGCTTACGTTGGGTTTGGCGTTTGCAGTAGTGGCTCAGTCGGCTGCGGCCGACACCAAGATCGGTGTGGTCAATCCCGATCGTATTCTTCGGGAAAGTGCGGCTGCACACGAAGCTCAAGTAAAGCTTGAAAAAGAATTCGCAAGCCGTGAAAAATCGCTTTCTGTCTCGGCAAGAGCGTTGAAAGCCGACGTGGAAAAATTCCAAAAACGCGTGGCGAAAATGTCCAATACCGAACGCATGGCCGAAGAGCGAAAACTTGCCGATCGTGAGCGTTCCCTGCAGCGCCGTGAACGTGAATTGCGTGAAGATTTAAATCGTCGCAGAAATGAAGAACTGCAATCCATTCTGATGCGCAGCAACGATATCATTCGCGACATCGCCCGAAAGGGCAAGTATGACCTGATCGTTCAGGAGGCCGTGTACGTCGGCCCCAATGTGGACATTACCGATCAGGTGATCAAAGCTTTAGGAAAATAAAATCATGACCCAAAGAACTGCTTATCCGATCGTGGCTTTGGTTGAAGCCGTGCGTCGTCAGAGCGCCGGACGTCTGGCGCAGGAATTGGTGGGACCTTTCGAAGGGGTCTGTGTGCGCAGTATCGGTGCGTTAAGTCATGCCAAACCCGATGAAGTGGCCTTTTTGGCCAATTCTAAATATATCGGTGAAGTCAAAGACTGTCAGGCCGGGGTCGTTGTCCTTCGTCAGGAAGATAAAGAAAAGATTTATGGCGAAGAATGCCCCCGTGCGATGGTGATTACGCCTGATCCCTATGCGTGGTTTGCCTTTGCACTTCAAGTTGTGGAGAAACTTGAATCCAAATTTGCAAGCGGCATTCATCCGCATGCTTCCGTGGCCATTACTGCTAAAGTGGATCCGACGGCCCGTGTTGACGCCGGAGCCGTCATTGAAGATCATGCCGTGATTGGCGCTCGGGCTTGGATCGGTGCCAATTGCGTGGTGGGCCTGGGCTCGGTGATCGGTGAAGACACGAGACTGCACCCTAATGTGACGGTTGATCATCACTGCACGATCGGTGCACGCTGCATTTTGCAGTCAGGGTGCGTCATCGGCGGCGACGGTTTCGGATTTGCTCCCTTTAACGGGGAATGGGTCAAAATTCCCCAGATCGGCAGTGTTCGCATTGAAGATGATGTGGAAATCGGTGCCAATACGGCGGTTGACCGCGGCGCACTCGATGATACGGTGATCGGCAAGGGCACGAAGATCGATAACCTGATTCAGATTGCCCACAACTGCCGAATCGGCGAGCACTGCGTGATGGCCGGTGCGGCCAGTATGGCAGGATCCACTACTTTAGGCGATCACGTGACCGTGGGGGGCGCAGCCAACATCAACGGTCATATTACGATTCCGAGCGGCGTGACGGTGGGACCGGCTACGACCGTGTTTTCTTTCCCGGATGATGTGAAGCTTATGATGGGCTTTTTCCCTGCAATGCCCAACCGTGACTTTGAACGCTCGGCTGTGTTGATTAAACAATTGCCTCAAATGCGCAAACGTCTGCGTGCGCTCGAAGAGGCTTTAGCCAAACTTGACAATTCCAATGAAGGTAAGTGAACAAAATGAAATACAACATTCAAGATATTCTGAAGTATCTTCCGCACCGCTATCCGTTTTTGCTGATTGACCGTGTGGAAAGTGTTTCCGAAGATTTGACGACGGCTGTTGTGATTAAAAACATCACCGCCAACGAACCTCAGTTCCAAGGCCACTTCCCGGAATGCCCGGTGATGCCCGGTGTATTGATCATCGAATCGATGGCTCAGGCCTGCGCCGTGTTGGCTTTGGCTCGCTTGACCGAAGAGCAGCGCAATGACGGTTCGCTTTATTTCTTTGCCGGTATTGACAATGCCCGCTTTAAGAAGGTAGTGCAGCCGGGTGATCAATTGCGCATTCACTGCCACTTTATCAAGGATCGTGCCGGTATCGGTAAGTTTGAAGCAACGGCCATGGTGGACGATCAGGTTGCCTGTGTGGCCACGATGATGTGCGCTCGTCGCAAGATGGATTGACCGACTCCGTGAGTCAACAAGCCGCGAGGCCGGCGGATGCCGTTTGTTGCCGGCCATGATTAACAACCGAGATAAGGCGAGCCATTATGGCAAAAATTCATCATTTTTCTTTAGTTGACCCCTCTGCGGAATTGGCCGATGACGTGGTCGTCGGACCGTTTTGCGTGATCGGACCGAAAGTGAAAATCGGTGCGGGTACCGAACTCATTTCGCACGTGAATATCTTGGGCAATACGCAAATCGGTGAACGCAATCGTATTTTCCCCAATGCCAGTGTCGGCTGCGAACCTCAGGATAAAAAATACAAAGGTGAGGATACGCGTTTGATCATCGGTGATGACAACGTTATCCGTGAGCATGTCACCATTGCGACCGGTACGGTCCAGGATCACGGCATTACCGTTGTCGGTAACCGCAATCTTTTTATGGCTAACGTTCACATCGCTCACGATTGCATCATCGGCGACGATACGATTTTGGCCAATAACGTCGGATTGGCAGGCCACAGCATCGTTGCCAATCGTGCGATCATCGGCGGACAAGCCGGTGTGCATCAGTTTTGCCGAATCGGTGAAGGCGCGATGGTGGGCGGCGGCTCCATTCTTGTGATGGATGTGCCTCCCTTTGTCATCTGTAACGGCAATCCCGCCGAACCGCACGGTTTAAATATCGTCGGTTTGCGTCGTGCAGGGTACGATTTGAAAGCCCTCAACGCTTTTAAGGCTGCTTACAAGGTGATTTACCGTGACGGCTTGCGTATTGCTGAAGCCGTGCAAGCGCTTGATGTGATTATCGCCAACAATCCTCAGGTGAGCCGCGAGCTCAAGCTCATGCGTGACTTCATCGCCTCGAGTGAACGCGGTATTATCCGTCCGAAGAACGACTGATGGCTCGTGATCTGGTCTGGCTCGCCGGAGAAACCTCCGGCGACTTTATCGCCTCTTTGGTGCTGCCGCAGGTCGCCCACCGTTATCCCGATGAAAAAATGTACGGGATCGGCGGCGATCGGATGATTGCGGCAGGACTCGATGCTTGGCATCATAGCCGGGAGCTTTCCGTTCGCGGCTATGTTGAAGTTCTGAAAAAACTTCCTTCGCTTTTGAAGTTAAGACGCGAGATGAAGCGCCGTGTGGCGCAACTTGCACCCCGTGCTTTTATCGGTGTCGATGCACCGGACTTTAATCTCGCCATTGAGGAATATTTGAGACGCGAAGGGATTAAAACCATTCACTTTGTCTGCCCTTCAATTTGGGCGTGGCGCCCCGAGCGTATTCATCAGATCAAGCGGGCAGTCGATCACATGCTGCTTATTTTCCCCTTTGAGAAAAAGCTCATGGATGAGGCCGGAATTGAGTCGACCTACATCGGACACCCCTTGGCTCGGGAAATCCCGATGGAGCCTGATAAGGATGCGGCTCGTGAAAAATTGGGGATTGATCCCACGGGACCGGTTTTCGCGGTCTTACCGGGATCGCGTCAGGCAGAAGTCGCCTGGTGCGGACCGCACTTTTTCGGCGCCTGCGAAAAAGTTCTCGAATTTGATAAACGAAGCCTCTTTTTAGTGCCGGCGGCTGATCGGGCCAGAGAAAGCCAGATTAAAGAAGTTCTCAAAAATTTCCCTAAAGCGCAGGCGGCAACCCGCATCATTGCCTCGGATAGTCACACGGTTATGCAGGCAAGTGATGCCGTTTTGGTAGCATCGGGTACGGCTACGCTTGAAGCGGCCTTGTTTAAGCGTCCCATGGTGGTGGGTTACGCCATGCCGGGACTCACCGGTATTCTCATGCAGAAAAAAGGCATCATTGATTTCGTGAGTCTTCCGAATATTTTGGCTGGCGAACGCCTGGTGCCCGAATTGCTTCAGTACTACTGTCGCGCCGAAACTTTGGCCTATGCCCTTTGGCGTGAGTATGAACGCCGAAACGACGCGCGTCTGATGGATCGTTTTACGCAAATGCATGAGTCCCTTTTACGCGATACTCCTCAATTAGCGGCCGATGCGATCGCTCAGGTTTGCGGTCAATAACCATGCAAAATTCCTGTCTTGATCTCTTTTCTATTGACCAATTTACGCATGTAGCGGGTGTCGACGAAGTCGGACGGGGGTGCCTTGCAGGACCCGTTGTGGCCGCAGCGGTGATTTTGGATCCCGCCAATCCCATTGAAGGGTTGCGAGACAGTAAAAAGCTTGCTCCCCACAGGCGAGAAGAGTTGGCCGAAGAGATTAAAGCCAAGGCGCTTGCTTGGTCGGTCGCAGAGATGGGGCCTGAGGTGATTGACGAAATCAATATCCTGCAGGCGACGCTTCGCGCCATGAAACTCGCTGTTGAGCGATTGTCGGTTGAACCCGATTTTGTGCGTGTTGACGGCAATAAACTCCCTCGTTGGAAGTGGCTCAGTGAAGCCATTGTTAAAGGCGATGATTTGGTGCCTGAAATTTCTGCCGCTTCCATCATTGCCAAAACCACCCGCGATGCCTATATGATCAAAATGGCTGAGCGTTATCCCCAGTACGGTTTCGAGCATAATGTGGGCTACGGGACAGAAGTGCATATTGAGGCTTTGCACCGTTTCGGGCCGACTCCGATTCACAGAAAAACATTTGCCCCCGTCACGGAGGTCATTGATGCGTTATCAAACCATTCAAAGTGATGCAAACGCGAAATTCAAGCGTTGGGAAAAACTCGCTGACAATACCCGCTTTATTAAAAAGGAAGGGGCGACTTTAGCCGAAGGCGCTCATTTGGTGCTCACTCTTTCTGAAAGAAAAATTATACCGGCAGCTTTAATTTTCAGAGCCTCCGGTGTGAGCGATGAGGTTAGCGAGGTTGTCAGACGTTGGTCTGATGAAGGGGTGGACTGTTACGTTCTGGACAATAAACTTTACGATCAGATTTCACCCGTGGAGCACGGAGCGGGCGTCATTGCCGAAGTGAGGATTAAAGAAGAGCCGTTACCTCAGAATGCCGACTGTGACGTCCTTTATCTTGACGGCGTGCAGGATCCGGGTAACGTCGGCACGCTGATTCGTACGGCCGTCGCCGCAGGCGTCACGGTTATTGCAGCAAGCCGCGACAGTGCCTCCCTTTGGTCACCTAAGGCGCTCAGAGCGGGGATGGGGGCGCATTTTGCCGCACGACTTTATGAAAACGTGGACGTGACGGATTTAGCCGGGGCTTTTGATGCAACACGCTTGGCCGCCGACGCCCGCGGGGGCTCAGATCTTTACGAGACGCCCAATTGGGAAGCGCATCACACCGTTTGGATGATGGGTGCTGAAGGGCCGGGCTTGAGTGAAGCCGCTTTATCGGTTGCCGATAAACGTCTTTATATTCCGATTATCAAAGATTGTGAGTCGCTCAATGTCGGTGCGGCTGCTGCGGTTTGTCTTTTCGAGCAAAGACGGCGCCGACTTCAGGCGAAAACGCTAAAATAACAGTCTTTGAACTCTTTGGGTGCTCTTCTTGAAAGTTTTCAATTGCGTTTGCGAATTCGGTCATCGGTTTGAGGGTTGGTTTGATTCGGTCGAAAGTCTCGACGAACAAATCAAGGCTCATCTCGTGGCGTGTCCTTATTGCGATACGACCAATGTCAAACGGGTGCCGACCGCCTCTTATGTGTTGGCTTCGCGCGATAAAGCCAAAACGGAAATGTCCGACAGGGAACTTGAGGCTGAAATTCGCAGCAAGGTTTACAGCGCTGCCCGTACCCTTTTAAAGGACAGTGAAAACGTAGGGGAACGTTTTGCAGAAGAGGCTCGCGCCGTGCATCAGGGTAAAGCGCCGCAACGTCGAATTCACGGGCGCTGTACCGTTGAAGAAGCCGAAGAACTTCTCGATGAAGGGATCGGTGTATTGCCTCTGCCCGAAGGCGTCGTGCATGAGAATAATTAAGTTAGCAGGTGAATGAAAAATGGCATTATTCGGTCAATTGAGTAAACCGGTCAAACAATTGCCTTTGATTGATGTGAGTAACCCCGATATCGTGATGGAGCTTCTGGAAGAATTGGCCATCACGGTCTCAACGAGTCAATGGATCAAGGAAAATGAACCGTATCATCCGGAGGCAGCCGATATTCATGATCAGGCTAAGGATGTGTACGAAGACTTATTGGGAATTTTCCAAGGTAAGGTTAAAGATAAACGCATTAATAAGAAAGTGCATTGGGCAGGTGACCCCCTGCGTGAGCACTTGATTCTTCACGAAGGCGAGGGAGAAGACGATGTCATCATTCGCGCCCTGGGACGTTTCTTAGAGGCGTTTCTTGAACATGCCCGAGCACCGCAGCAGGGTAAAGAACCCATTTCGCGCAAAGAATACTATGCTTTCATGAGCGGTTGGGCTCATTATTTTGCCGGCCTTGCTCCCGATGAAACCCCTCCCGTGGATAAGTCTGAAGAGGAGTAATCCATGCCCGATATGGCCCAAATTAAAAAGACCATTCGTCTGATTCTCAACATTTTGTTCGTGATTGTTGTCGTAGCCGCCATTATTGCCGGTTGGGGCAAAGAGGTGGATGATCCGGATGCATGGTTCCCGGAATGGGTAGAAGAAAAGGATGATTCGGCCGCTCAAGCGCCTGCCGCACCGGCTGAAGCGCCCAAAGATCAGGCAGCCGGCCGCCGGTAAGATTTTGCCTCTAACTCTTTGTTGTATAGAGAAGACAATTAATCTTTCTTGGGCAGATTAAAAGCCTACAATGGCATATGTCTCTTTTGATTTTACAAGGAGTACATGTCATGGCATTTTCTGCCCCCCCCCAAACCAAACGCTTTCGCACATCATTGATTGCGGCAGCGGTATTAGCTTCATTTAGTTTAGTTTCTCATTCAGCTTTAGCTCAACAAAGACCCGGTGATGTGGTCGATTTGACCAATTGGACTGCTCTAAAGATTTATGACAAGGACGGAAACGAAATAAAAAGGGATGTGTACCATGTTACTTGGGATGCGGATGCAGCTGAAAAAAGCGGATACGAA
>ERZ827186.3101-NODE-3101-length-10120-cov-6.966617_pt1 | contig 10120 bp, 9 predicted proteins | sample MGYA00519918_ERZ827186 | MGnify/ENA primary metagenome ERZ827186 (study PRJEB31778, sample SAMEA3449275) | human gut metagenome | biome: human gut; feature: human-associated habitat; material: faeces | place: United Kingdom | collected 2010/2012 ... | reverse complement strand
AGGGCCGCGATTTCCTGTTCGGCGTTATGATCATGACGCTGTTCCTGCCGCAGGTTGTTCTGAACGTTCCGCAGTACATGATGTACAACAAGTTTGACTGGATCAACAACCCCCTGTACCCCGCCCTGTGGGTGCCTTCCCTGTTTGCTACCGAAACCTACTTCGTCTACCAGCTGGTGCAGTTCATGCGCAGCATCCCGCACGACCTGGACGAAGCCGCCGCCATTGACGGTTGCGGCCCGGTCAAGATCCTGTACAAGATCATCTGCCCCATGCTCAGCCCCTCTCTGGTCGCCTGTGCGCTGTTCCAGTTCATGTGGAGCTGCAACGACTTTATGGGTCCCCTGCTTTACGTTACTACCCCGCGCAAATACCCCATGGCAATCTTTGTTAAGCTGTCTATGGACAGTACCAGTGAAGGCATTCAGTGGAACCGCATCCTTGCCTTGTCCCTGATTTCCATTATCCCGCAGCTGCTGGTTTTCTTTGCCGCTCAGGATTCCTTTATTGACGGCATTGCCGCTGGCAGTGTAAAGGGCTAAGGCAACACCGCACAATTCCCGCCTTGCGGCTTAAGCACCGCTCCGGCAGCTGCGGCACGGCATCTGCGTTGCCAAAATGCTCGATAAGACATCCAGTATTATCTGCGCTTTTGGCTTGGCATCTGCCGCACCTCGCTCGCCGTATCGGCACTTAGAATTATGCGGTATTGCCCTAAGCTTCAAGTTTTTTCCAATACTTTTGATCTTTTTGCGCCCAAACCACCACACAGGCTGCCCCGTACCGCTGCAAAAGGGGTACCAGGCAGCTTTTATTTTGAAAACTCCGGCCACTGGCTTTTCTCGCTTTTGGCCGTTCCTAATATTCAGGATGCAGCCGGAATAAAAAAGCTTTCGGCTTTCCGCTTTCCGCTGTATTCCGGCACATGATGGTGCCTTTTCCGCTGATCCCTTTGCGTCGCTCTCCCCTGCCCTGCTTATCCGTTAGGGGCAAAACAAAAGCGGCTGCCTGTTGGCAGCCGCCGGGGGTTGTGGTTTTGTGCTGTAACATTTTTGGCCTTATTTTTCCGGTTTGTTTACCCGCTTGAAATATTGGCGGTACTGCTGGGGCGAAAGCCCTGTGGCATCTTTGAACACCCGCCGGAAATGCGCGCTTGTCATAAAGCCTGTCTTTTCCGCCACGCTGGAAATGCTTTCGTTGGTCTTTTCGATCATGTTCTGCGCCGCTTTGATGCGTACGCCGTTGATGTATTCGATCAGGCTCAGGTTGATGGTCTTTTTGAACAGACGGCTGAGGTAATACGGGCTGATGTAGAACTGGTTGGCAATGCTTGTCAGGGTCAGCTTCTCGGCGTAGTGCTCCGCAATATAGCCTTGGATCTGGCTGACGATGCGGTTGGTCACCCGGCCGCTGTCGCCCCCCAGCTCATGCTGGTTTTCGCACATCTTTTTCAGCTGCAACAGCAGCGTGGCTAGCAGCATTTTGCGGGTCACAGCGCTTTCGGGGTTGTTTTCGTCCTGCATCTGGATCAGCTGTTGCAGGATGGCGTAGATATAGTTCTGCTGCTTAACCGTGATGTTGCTCAGCAGGTGGTTGTTCTCCTCGCTCATAAAGCTGAACAGGTCAATCTCCGGGAAAGCCCCGCTGATCTCCTGCAGATACTCGCGGCTGAAATTGCACACAATGCGGCTGGTGGGGCCATCCCCTACCGAACCAGTCTTGTGGATCTGGTTTTCCCCAATCAGGATCACATTGCCTGCATTGACGATATAGGCGGAATCCTCAATAAAATAGCGCCGCGCGCCTTCCACTTCATAATACAGTTCATATTTGTGGTGTGTGTGGAAACTTCCCATATCGTAGCTATGCTCGCGGTCGATCATATCGATATAAAAGTCCACATGGGGGGAATAGGTATATTCCTTGACCATCCTGTTCAAACCTCCCGCCACGCCCCGCCCAAGCATTTTTGCCAGTTTTAGGGCAGAACGCGCTTCAATTTTGTTGATTTATTTCATACTAACACATTTCTTGTTGAATTTCAAAACTTTTTTCATTTTTTATGGAGGAAATTATCGTATGAAACTCGCTCTCGTTCGTGCCTGCACCCGCAGCGCCTGTTTTGAGCTGCAAAACAACACCTGCTATACCGCCCCTGCCCCGTTCCGGGTTCAGCTGAACGGCCAGACTGTGCTGGAAGCCTGCTGCACCAACGTGTTCAGCGTGTTCAGCCTGGAACCCGGCAAAACCTACCACCTGGAAGTGCTTGCCACTGATGGCGATACCGGTACACTGGACTTTGCCACCGCGGCGGAAAGCTTTTTTGTAGATGCTTCCCGCTATGGCCTGGTGAATGACGGCGTGACCGACAACACCGCTTTTTTGCAGGCTGCGCTTTCCACCTGCCCGCCGGGCGGCACGGTGTATGTGCCCGCCGGTACTTACCGCACCCAGAGCCTGTTTTTGTGCAGCAACACCACCCTGTACCTGGAAAAAGGCTGCACCCTGCTGGGCGGCACCGACCGCCGCGAATATCCCATCCTGCCTGGTGTGCTGCCCTGCGCTGATGAACAGCACGAAACCTATCTCGGCGGCTGGGAGGGAAACCCGCTGGACTGCTTTGCCGGTTTGATCAATGTCATCAATGCCGAAAATGTGACCATCACCGGCGAAGGCTGCATCAACGCCAACGCCGACAACGGCGACTGGTACCAGCACATCAAGGTGAAACTTATCGCCTGGCGGCCGCGGCTCTTCTTTACCAGCAAAGCCAAGAATGTGACCCTGCACGGTGTGGAGGTGTGCAACAGCTTCTCCTGGACCATCCACCCCACCTACTCGGACGGGGTGAACATCCTGCAGCTGCAGATTCACAACCGTGCCGACAGCCCCAATACCGACGGCATTGACCCCGAAAGCTGCAAGAATGTGAACATCATCGGTGATTCCATCCATGTTGGCGATGACTGCATCGCCCTCAAGTCTGGCAAACTCTTCCTTGGCACTGTGATGCATACCCCCTGCGAGAATGTGACCATCCGCAACTGCAACCTGAACCGCGGCCATGGCGGCCTGGTTATTGGCAGCGAGATGAGCGGCGGCGTGAAAAATGTGGTGATGACCCAGTGCCTGATGGACCACACCGACCGCGGCCTGCGCATCAAAACCCGCCGCGGTCGCGGCAAGAACGCCGTGATCGACGGGCTGGTGTTCCGCAACGTGGAAATGCGCCATGTGCTGACCCCATTCGTCATCAACATGTTCTACTTCTGTGACCCGGACGGCAAGAGCGACTATGTGCAGAGCCATGAACCCCTGCCGCTGGACGATGCTACCCCCCGCCTGGGCAGCCTGACGATGGAAAATATCACCGCCACCGACGCCGAGTATGCAGGCTGCTGGTTCAGCGGTCTGCCGGAGCAGCCGGTTGAAAAAGTGGAGATGAACAATGTCAGCATCTCCTTTGCCGAAAACGCCGGGGCTGGCCACGCCGCCATGATGTGCGGTGCCGCCGAATGCAGCAAGCTGGCGATCTGGGCCGAAAATGTGAAGGAGATTCACTTCCACAATGTCAAACTGGAAGGCTATGCAGGCGAACGCCTGAACTTTATCAACGTTGGCAGCTTTAAGGAGGATTAAGCCATGACCCATGAAGAGATTTTGACCACTCTGGGCAATTATGTGGATTATCTGATTGCCGGCAGCTCTGCCGAAGCCCCACTGTGGAACATTGAAAAGGTGCGCAGCGGCAAACCCAATAAATGGAACTATGTGGACGGCTGCATGATCACCGCCTGCCTGAGCTTGTACAAGACCACCGGGGATGAAAAGTTCCTGAAGTTCTCCCGCGATTTTGTAGACTACTTTGTCAAGGATGGCGGCGAGATCTACACCTTTGACGCCAACGAGCATAACCTGGACAACATCAACCAGGGCAAAAACCTGTTTTCCCTGGTTGATTTGACCGGCGAACAGCGCTACCGGGATGCCATCAACACCATCCGCGCCCAGCTGGACACCCAGCCCCGCACCAAGGATGGCAATTTCTGGCACAAAGCCATCTACCCGTGGCAGGTTTGGCTGGACGGCACCTATATGGCGCAGCCATTCTACATGGAATACGAGACCCGCTACAACGGCATGAAGGGCTGCCAGGATAGTTATAAGCAGTTCATGAACATCAAAAAGTACATGCGAGACCCCAAAACCGGCCTGTACTACCACGGCTATGATGAAAGCCGCCAGATGTACTGGGCCGATCCTGTAACGGGCTGCAGCGCAAACTTCTGGCTGCGCGCCATGGGCTGGTTCCTGGTAGCCATGGTAGACACGTTGGAGCGGATGGACAACCAGCTTTACTACGAGTACCGCGCCATCATGGCAATGCTGAAGGACGCAGTGGACGCGATGATCGCCTTCCAGGATGCCGAGAGCGGCATGTTCTGGCAGGTCGTAGATAAAGCCGGGGTCGAAGGCAACTACCTTGAGACCTCCGGCAGCGCACTGTTCGCCTACGCCGTGCTCAAGGGCGTGCGTCTGGGCTACCTGCCCAAGCGCTACACGGCCTACGGTGAGAAGGCGTTCTACGGCACCTGTGACCGCCATCTGGGCGTGGGCGCGGACGGCGCTTTGCAGCTGGGCGGCATCTGTCTGGTGGCCGGTCTCGGCGGCGCGACCCGCCGCGATGGCAGTCTGGCGTACTATTTCAGCGAGCCCATCGTCGAGAACGACGCCAAGGGCGTAGGCCCGCTGCTGCTGGCCTACACGGAAATTCTGGCCGCACAAAAGCAGTAAGGAGGGCACACTATGCCGAAATTTATCGTCGGTGCCCGCCTGCACGACTACGGCAAGGGCAGCCCGGACGAGCTGTTCGGGCGCGTTGCCGCCGACGGCTTTGCCGCTGTGCAGCTGGCCTATAAAAAGTGTGTGCCGTCCGTCAGGAGCTATGCGGACGTGACCGACGCGCTGGTCGCCGAGACCGTCGCTGCCGAAAAGGCGCACAGCATTCAGGTGGCCGTGCTGGGAACCTACGTGGAGCTGGCCATCAACGATGAGAGCCGTTTGAAGAATGCGGCGGACTTCAAGAGCCAGCTGGCCGTCTGCAAGGCGCTGGGTGCCGGGTGCATCGGCACCGAAACGACCAGCATGGAAAAGCAGCCTGCCGGTACGACCCGCGAGGAAGCGCAGGAGCTGCTCTGCCGCAGTCTGGCGGACATTCTGCCCGCCGCAGAGGCACTGGGCGTGACCGTCGCCGTAGAGCCTGTGACCTACCACAGCATGAACTCCGCCGCCGCGACGCGGCATATTTTGGACACGATGCGCAGCCCGAACCTGAAGGTCATCTTTGACATGAGCAATCTGGTGGATGCCGGGAACGTCGGCGCGCAGGACCGCATCTGGAACGACGTGGGCGAGTTGCTGGGCGACCAGATCGTGGCCGTCCACTTCAAGGGGCAGGCCTTTGCGCCGGACGGCGGGCTGCTCCACACGAGCCTGGAGGACAGCCTGACCGACTACGCGGGCGCGTTCGCCATGCTGCGGCAGCTGCCGCAGGACGCTCTGCCCGTGCTGCGTGAGGAGGCTGTGCCAGCCCGCGCTGCCAGCGATATTGCATTTATGAGAGGATTTTTTGCATGATCGAAACGAAACGCAAAACATGGATCGTTGACGAGAGCGGCGCGGGCGACTACCGCACGCTGACCGAGGCCGTTGCTGCCTGTGCGGCCACGCCGGACGAGCCGGTGCGGTTCTACATCAGGCACGGCATCTACGAGGAACGGCCCTTCATTGAGCTGGCGGACTATGTCATCGAAGGCGAGTACCGCAACGCGACAGTCATCACGGCGTCTGTGGGCGGGCGCGACCCGTGGCCGGGCGAGGTCAAGACCGGCACCTTCCGCAGCGCAACGCTGTTTCTGGGCGGCGGCAGGGCTGTTGTGCGCAACCTGACCGTGCAGAACAACGCCGGGGACGGCGCAAAGGCCGGTCAGGCTCTGGCCGTCTACGCCGACGCAAGCCGCGTGCTGATGGAGAATGTGAACCTCTACGGCAACCAGGACACGCTGTTTACCGCTCCCCTGCCCCTGCAGGAGCGCGAGCAGAACGGCTTCCGCGGCCCGCGGGAGAACACGCCCCGGCTGGACACCGTGCAGTACTACAAAAACTGCACGATCCGCGGCAACATCGACTTTATCTTTGGCGGTGCAAACGCTGTGTTCGACACCTGCCGCCTTGAGCCGTGGCATCACATCAGCGGCATCTGCTATATCACGGCTCCCAGCACGCCCGCAGGCAAGCCCGGCTACCTGTTTGTAAACTGCACTGTGCAGGGCAGCTGTGCGCCCGGCAGCGTCTATCTGGGCCGCCCTTGGCGCGCGGACGCGGCCTGCTACTGGCTGGACTGCGCGTTGAGCGACGAGGTCTGCGCCGACGGCTGGGACAACTGGCGTGACCCCGAGAACGAAAAGACCGCCCGCTTTGGTGAGCACGGCTCCACCGGCCCCGGCAGCGCCGCCAAGCGCGCCTTTGGCAGCGTGGATGACGATAACGAAGCGAACGCCCAGCGGGAGATGTACGCGCGGGTAAAAGCGGAATTTGGCGTGGAATAAGGCATAGCAAAGGCGGCAGACTGTTTGTGGTCTGCCGCCTTTTGCTTTCCTAAGCCTTCCCCTTTTACTGTGCGCTCGTCTCGCCGCCCTCGACCACGAGGCTGTCCTCATAGTCAGTGCCGTAGGTGTCAACGAGAGTGGCCTCATAGTCGGCGTGGAAGAAATTCTCCTTGCCCAGAGCCTTGATCTCGTCGTTGATGGCATTCAGCAGCGTCTCATTGCCCTTGCTGACGGCGGGGGCAATCGTGTCCTGGCTGCCCAGGGACGGGATGCCGACAGTGTAGCCGGGGTTCTGGCTGGCAAACGCGATGACCTCGGTGTTGTCGTTGGCCCAGGCCACGCCGCCGTTCTCCATTGCGCTCTTGGCCGTGGCGTAGGAGTCATACTTCTGCAGCGGGATGTCAGGGTAGTTCTGGGTCAGGTAGGTCTCTGCGGTAGTGCCGGAGATGACGATCATCTGGTCATCGGCGTTCCAGCTGTCCAGCGACGTGATGACGTTGGAGTCCGGGGAAACGACGCCCAGTGCAACGTTCATGTAGGGCAGCGCAAAATCGACCTCCTCGGCGCGTTCCGGCGTGACCGTGAAGTTGGCCAAAATGACATCGACCTTGCCGGTCTGCAGGTACTCGATGCGGTTGGCGGCCTCGGTGGAGACGTAGTTCACCTTGACGCCCAGATCCTCGGCCAGGCGGTTGGCAAAGTAGATGTCATAGCCCTGATACTCACCGTTTTCATCGACGTAGCCGAACGGGTTCTTGTCAGAGAAAACGCCGATGTTGATCGTGCCGTCCGCCTTGATTTCGTCCAGCGTGCGGTAAACAACACCGTCGGCGGATGCCGAGGTCGAGGCAGTGCCCGTGGAGGCGCTGCTGCCGCAGGCGGCCAGAGACAGGCTCAGGGTTGCGGCCAGGGCCGCGGCGGTCAATTTGGTTGCTTTTTTCATGGTGATATCCTCCTTTTTTCGTCTTTCGTTTTCCTCTATGTATTTCTTTCCGCAAAAGGGAATCTATGGTACGCCCCGCGAAGCGGGCGCTTGCCTCCCCTAGCAGGGGAGGTGGCTCGAAGAGCCGGAAGGGTTGAACTTTGCCACAGTTCTAAATGCTTTGGGTAATGGCGAGGTTCTCTCCCCCACCCGCTTCGCGGGAGCCCCCTCGCAGAGGGGGCCAAGTCCATCACTTCACACTGTCAAAGGTGAAGGTGCGCAGGAACTTCTGCGCGCGCTCTGTCTTGGGGTGGTCGAAGAACGTCTCCGGCGTGCTCTCCTCGACGATTTTGCCGCTGTCCAGGAAGATGACACGATCCGCAATCGCGCGGGCAAACTGCATCTCGTGGGTGACAATGATCATCGTGCGGCCCTGCTTCGCCAAATCGAGCATAACGTCCAGCACCTCGCGGACCATTTCGGGGTCAAGGGCTGCCGTCACTTCATCGAACAACAAAATTTCAGGGTGCATCGCCAGTGCGCGGACGATGGCAACGCGCTGCTTCTGGCCGCCGGACAACTCCCGCGGGTAGCTCCTGGCCTTGTTCAGCAGGTTCACGCGGTCCAGCAGGGCCTCGGCTTCTTTCTGTACCTCGTCTTTGGGACGCTTGGCCACCTTGAGCGGAGCCAGCATAACGTTGTCCAGCACGGTCAGATGCGGGAACAGCTCATAGCTCTGGAATACCATGCCGATGCGCTGGCGCAGACTCGTCAGCCCCTTGCCGCCGTAGGCGACAGTCTCATTGCCCAGGCGGACGCGCCCGCTCTGGGTGGGCTCCAGTGCGTTGATGCAGCGCAGCAGCGTGCTCTTGCCGCAGCCGCTGGGGCCTACCACCACGACGACCTCGCCGGGACGGACGGAAAAGCTGACGTCATCCAGCACGGTATTTTCCCCATAGCCCTTGACCAGATGCTCTACGGTCAAAATCGGTTCTGCCATGGTTCCTTACCTCCATTTTTTCTCTAAGTACGATGCCAGCAGGCTGATGGGCCAGCAGGCGAGGAAATACAGCAGGAACACGACCAGATAGATGCCGAATGCAGCGTTCGGGCTGGCCATGCGGTTGGCCTCAATGATCTGCTGCGCGACCTTCAGGACCTCGACGACGCCGATCATCAGCACAAGGCTGGTGGTCTTGATCATGCGGGTGATCAGGTTGATGCTCAACGGGATCAGGCGGCGCACCGTCTGCGGAATGATGATGTACCAATAGGTCTGCGCCTTCGTCAGGCCCAGCGCCTCGCTGCTCTCATACTGGTGCTTCGGGATGGAGATCAGCGCGCCTCTCACAAGGTCGCTCATCTCTGCCGTGCCCCACAGCACAAACACGATGACGGATGCCGTCTCGCCCGAGAGGTCCCAGCCCCACGCACGGGTCGTGCCGAAAAACACAAGGAACAGCAGCACCATCTGCGGCATAATGCGGATGATTTCGAGATAAACCCGCAGGATGGCTTTTACAACGGGATCTTTGCCGCTCATCAGCACGCCCAGCAGGATGCCCAGCGGGATGCTGATGGCGACGGAAAGCAGGCTGATGCGCAGGGCCACCCACAGGCCGCCCAGCAGGCGGGCCATGTTTTTGCCCTTGAGCAGTACGTTAAGCCCCAAATCCGGCATAGCGCAGCCTCCTTTCCAGCAGAGACCCCAGCAGCGAAACCGGGAGCAGGATCAGCAGGTAAAAGACCACAAGAAGGAACAGGCTCTCGGTGGTTTTGTAGTACAGACCGATGAGGTCCTTCGCCGTGAACATCAGGTCCATCAGGCTGATAGCGCTGAACACGCTGGTTTCCTTTAAAAGGAAAATGACATTGGCAACGAACGCCGGGACGCTGGTGGACATGGCCTGCGGCAGGATGACGTAGCGCATCGTCTGCATCCGGTCCATGCCGAGGCTGTAGGCGCTCTCGGTCTGGATCGGCTCGATGGATTCCAGCCCGCTGCGGAACGCCTCCGCCATGTAGCTGCCGCCCAGAAACGCCAGACCTGCAATGCCGCAGACCGCAGCGTCAGTCCTGATGCCGATCTTCGGCAAACCATAATAGATGAAAAACAATTGGACCAGGAGCGGCGTGTTGCGGCTGAGCTGGATGTAAAAGCCGACGACGCGGCGCAGCACAGGCACCATATAATACTGGACCAGTGCGCAGACCAGCCCGAGGACAATAGCCAGCGCGATACCTGCCAGCCCCAGACGCAGGGTCAGCCACGCCGCTTTTTCAAACAGCGGCAGGTACTGTGCGACCACATTCCAATCCACAAAGGTCTCCCCTTCCCTATCGGGTCACGAACAAAATTAGGTACAAAAAAATCCGGGCCTTCTCTGCGAAGGTTCCCGGACAAAGGTCAGGTTCAACACATGGGGGGTCTGGTAGGCCCCACAGACCATGCCCGGTGACAGCGCATACGACAACAACACATAGCGGCATTTCCCTTTCCTGTTTTTGGTTTACATTGTTCAAACCCGATGCCAGTATAATATACCTATTTACCTAGAATGTCAATAGGTTATAGGCTTTTTATTTGACT
>ERZ827186.3100-NODE-3100-length-10122-cov-3.653919_pt1 | contig 10122 bp, 8 predicted proteins | sample MGYA00519918_ERZ827186 | MGnify/ENA primary metagenome ERZ827186 (study PRJEB31778, sample SAMEA3449275) | human gut metagenome | biome: human gut; feature: human-associated habitat; material: faeces | place: United Kingdom | collected 2010/2012 ... | reverse complement strand
TGAATTTGCGTTTGGTCTTGTGGTGCGAGTGCGAGACGTTGTTGCCCACGATCGCCACCTTGCCTGTGATTTCGCAAACTTTCATTTTTGTTTTCGATAATATTAATATTATTCCCGTAAGGGAGTGCAAATATAAGGAAAAAATGAGAACTAAAGATTAAGTTGCCCGATTAATTTTTAATGTTGAACGTTATTGTGTTGATAGTCAGTGTTTAAACGATTGGAATCGTGAGCGTGAAACGCGCCCCTTCCGTGTAGGAAGTGTCGAGTTCGACCCCGCCGCCCAATGCGCCGGCGATCAGCCGGCAGACGGCCAAGCCCAGTCCCATGCCCTGCGAGAACGGGTCGAGTTTGACGAAACGGTCGAAGATGCGGTCCGCTTCTGCGGCGGGGATGCCCGGTCCGCGGTCCGTGACCGTGAAGGCGATCCGCTTTTTGTGCGAGATCAGGGTGTAGGCGAGCGTGATCCGGCCGTCGGGGGCGAAGCGTGCTGCGTTGCGCAGCAGTTCGGTCAGGGCCTTGGAGAGCAGCAGGCAGGAGGTGTTGACCGGAAGTTGTGCGCATTCGGGTTCGAAGCGGATGTCGAGTTTGCGGAGGCTGTAGTCCCTGACGGTCTGAATGCACTGCATGCAGCAGACGTTGATGTCCACCGGACCCAATGCGGGCGGGGTGTCGGAGGATTCGAGGCCCGCGATGTAGAGCACGTCGTCCACGAGTTTCTGGAGATAGCCGCTGTTTTCCCGGATGATTTCGATGTAGGACTGACGCTCTTCGTCGTCCGCGTCCGGGGCCGCGGCCAGCTCGGCGAAACCTACGATGGAATTGAGCGGGGTGTTGATCTCGTGCGTGATGTTGCGGATGAAGACGCCCTTCATCCGGCTGCTCGCCTCCGCGGCCCGTTTGGCGTGCGCCAGACGGCGGTTCATGCGCGCCGTGAAGAGGAGGAAGAGAACCGTCAGCAGCAGGATGACGCTCAGCGCCGCGATGCCCAGCTGCGTGCGGTGCAGGCGTACTTCCTGCGTCTGCCGCCGCAGCTCCGCCTTTTCGACGTCGAGACGGCTGACGTCGAGCAGCGTGGCGAATTCGCCGAGGGTCCTTTCGTTGTCGTCGCCGACCTTTTTGCGGTAGAGGTCGAGGTAGTGTTTCTGACTTTTGTAGGCGGCTTCGTAGTTGCCGGTTTCGGCATAGGCTTCCGCACGGGTTTGGAACAGTTTGTAGAAATAGGTTTCGCTGTGCCCGGTCTCTTTGAACAGACCGATCAGTTTGTCGAGCGTGGCCAGCGCCTTGCCGGATTCATGTTCGGCGAGATCGATGGCAAGCTGCGCTTCGGTGAGGCTGGCCGTCGTAAGGTATCCGCCGTGTCCCTGCCGGATCCGGTCGAACAGCGTGCGGGCTTCGGCGCTCCGGCCGGTCCGGCTGTAGAGAATCACCTGCTTGAGTTTCAGCGGCCAGATGTATTCGGGCAGGGTGAGCCGCGCCTTGCCTTTTTCGAGCTCTTCGGCGGCTTCTTCGTACCGTCCGGTGTCGATGAGGACGGTGGCCAGCTCGGAATAGAGAATAGGCAGCGAGAATTTGCTGAGGTTGTTCTCTTCGATGAAGCCGATCGCCTTGCGGTAGTAGTCGGCGGCGCTCTCCTTGAGACCGCGGGTCCGGTAGATGTGGCCCAGCTGCTTGTAGGCTTCGGCGATGGCGGGTTTGTAGTCGTCCTGCTCGGCCTGCGCCATGTAACGCTCCAGTTCGTATTGCGCCAGCGTGTATTGCCCGTGCTTCGTGTAGTAGAGAATCAGCCGCGACCAAGTGAAAAAATAGTAGGTCGGCTGGTCGTTGGCGCGCGCGAAGGCCTGCACGCGGGGAATCCACGCCTTGAGGGAGTCCGGTTCGTTGTTGAAGTAATAGTGGTCGGCCTTGAACGAGAGGGCGACGGCCTGCATGCGGATGTCGTTTTTTTCGCCCGCCAGCCGGAACAGCGTGTCGGCCTTGAGCAGGACGACCGAATCGCGGATGTTGTTGTTGCACCAGCGGTAATAGGCGTAAAGCGTGCTGTCTACGTTTTTGTAGGTTTCGGTCTGCGCGTGGCCGGACGGAATCCGGATAAACAGCATCAATAAAAGCAGGGCTTTTTTCATTAGTTTTTGGACTGAATAGTTGCAAAGATATGTAAATATCTGCTGTAAAACAAACTATTCGGTCTTTTGGGAGGGCTATTCGGCTTTATTCGATGCCTGCAGTTCCTTTTCGAGCAGTTCGATGGCGGCCGTTCCGGCTTTCCGGATGACGGCGTTGCGGCTGCCGCCGGCGCGGATCAGGAGGGTGGTGGTGCGCAGCGGGGAGCTGACGGCGATCCACACCGAGCCGACGGGGTATTCGGGCGTCCCGCCCGTGGGGCCTGCTATACCGGTGGTGGCGACGGCGTAGTGCGAATTCGAAGCCCGGCGCACGCCTTCGGCCATCTGGCGGACGACCTGCTCGCTGACGGCGCCGTAGCGGGCGATCGTGTCGCAGCTGATTTGCAGGATCTCCTGTTTGGCGTCGAGGCTGTAGGCCACGACGCCGCATTTGAAGTAGGCCGAAGCGCCGGGCAGGGCCGTGAAGCGCGCGGCGATCGTGCCGCCCGTACAGCTTTCGGCGACGGCCAGCGTCTGGATGCGGTCGGTCAGGATGCGGTGCACCCGTTTTTCCGGAGCGTGGCTGCTGCAGGCGGTCAGCGAGAGCATAAGCGCGGTTGCGGTTGAGAGCAGAATTTTATTCATCGGGGCGTCGTTTTATTTTCCGTTGAGTTCGTCGCGCAGCAGACTGAGGGCGAAGGCGCCGGCGCGGTCGATGATCTGTCCGCGGTCGGAGCCGCACTGTTTGAGCAGGGCGACCGTGCGGCGGGGACCTGCGACGGCGATCCATACCGTGCCGACGGGCTTTTCGGCCGTGCCGCCAGCGGGGCCTGCGATGCCGGTGGTGGCGACGGCGTAGTCGGCGCCGCTGATGCGGCGCGCCCCTTCGGCCATCTGGCGGGCGACCTGTTCGCTGACGGCGCCGTAACGGGTGAGCGTGTCGGGATCGACGCCCAATACGGTCTGCTTCGACGCGTTGCTGTACGAAACCACGCCGCAGAGGAAGTAGGCCGAAGCGCCCGGCATGGCCGTAAAGCGCGCGGCGATGGTGCCGCCCGTGCAGCTCTCGGCTGTGGCGAGGGTTTGTCGCCGTTCGGTGAGCAGCTTGTGTATCAGCTCCTGCATGGTGGCCGTTTCGTAGCCGATGATGTTGTGAGGAATGATTCTGCGCAGCGCTTCGAACTGCCGTTCGATCTCCTTCGATACGCTTTCTCCCTCGACCTCGTAGGCCGACAGCCGGAGCCGCACGGCGCCCGGATTGGGCAGGTAGGCCAGTTTCAGGTAGGGCGGCAGGGCGTTTTCCCATGCTTCGATCGCTTTGGCGAGCATCGATTCGGGCAGTCCGGCGGTGATCATCGTGCGGTGTACGATCTGGCGCAGTTCGAAATGCGCCTTGAGCCGCGGCATGACCTCGTCCTGCATCAGATGCTCCATTTCGTAGGGTACGCCCGGCAGCGAGACGACCACTTTGCCGCCGCGTTCGAACCACATGCCCGGCGCCGTGCCGTGCGCGTTGAACAGCACCGTGCAGCAGGCCGGAACCATGGCTTGGCCGCGGTTGAGTTCGTTGAATTCGATGCCCCGCTCTTCGAGCATCCGTTTTACATGGTCGGAGACGGTTTGGTTCAGGATGAGTTCGCTGCCGAACATTTCGGCCAGCGTCTTTTTGGTGATGTCGTCCTTGGTGGGGCCGAGTCCGCCGGTGATGATTGCGATGTCCGACTGGCCGAGGGCGCGTTCCACGCACCCGACGATCTGCGCGCTGTCATCGCCGATCGAGACTTTTTCATGCACGACGATGCCTGCGGCGTTGAGGTGGCGGGCGATGGATACGGAATTGGTATCCACGATCTGGCCGATGAGGATTTCATCGCCGATAGTGATGATCGTTGCTTTCATAAGCGGTGTTTTTGACTCAGGACTCCGGCTGTTCGGAGTCGGGACCGGATTGCGCCGGAGTTCGGGATTCCGCAGGCGCCGGTTCTGCGTTTTCTGCGTTTTCGGGAGCCGGAGCCGTTGCGGCGGGCTGGGGCGTGTGTTTTGCGGGGAGTTGCTGCGCTGCGGGCTTTGCCGTTGTTTTTTCCGCTGCCGCCCTTTCCGCTGCCGCCCGCTCCGCCGCTGCTTTCGCTTCGGCGTCGGCGACGAGGGCGCGGCAGATGTCGCGCACCAGTCCGGGACCGTTGTAGATATAGCCGGTGTAGAGCTGCAGCAGGTCGGCTCCGGCGTCGAGCATTGCTTTCGCGTCGTCGGGGGTCATGATGCCGCCCACGCCGATGATCGGAAAATTGCCGCCCGAACGGGTGTGGATGCGGCGCACGACCTCCACGGCCCGCTGCGTGAGCGGCGCGCCGCTCAGCCGGCCGCTGCCGATCTTGTCGAGCGTCGTGCGGCTGGTGTGCAGCCCTTCGCGGTTGTGCGTGCCATTGGTCGCCACGATGCCGTCGAGAGGCGTTTCGAGCAGAATGTCGCTGATTTCGTCGATCACGGCGTCCGGCATGTCGGGCGATACCTTGAGCATGATCGGACGGTATTGGTTTTGTCCCCGGCGGAAGTCGAACAGCGGGTCGAGAATCCGCAGGATATGTGCGCGCGTATGGGTCGCGCCTTCGCGGCACGAGTTGTCGCAGCTGATGTTCACGGTGAAGTAATCCGCGTACTGGTAGAGGTTGCGGAAGAGTTTGAGGTAGTCGGCCGCGGCGTTTTCGGCGGGGGTCGCGGTGTTGCGGCCGATGTTGCAGCCGACGATGAATCCTTCGTGGGGCCGGCGCAGGTGCTGGATGGTTTTTTCGAGACCGCGGTTCGAAAGCCCGATGCGGTTGATGATCGCCTCGTCCTTCGGGAGCCGCAAGACGCGGGGACGGGGATTGCCCGCCTGCGGACGCGGCGTCACGGTGCCGACCTCGACGAATCCGAAGCCGAGGGCCGCCAGTTCGCGGAACGCCTCGCCGTTACGGTCGAAACCTGCGGCCAGCCCGACGGGGTTGGCGAATTTGATGCCGAAGACCTCGCGTTCGAGCGCGGGGTGTTCCACGGCGTAACACTTGCGGAGCAGCCACCGTCCGCCGGGAATCAGCCCGATGGCGCGCAGCAGTATCAATACGGCGCGGTGCGCCCGCTCGATGGTGAGCGAGAAGAGGATGGGCTTTATGATGCTACGGTACATGATCTCAAGTGGCGGTTTCGCTTATGGCCGCAAAGGTACTAAAAAAGAATTGATTTCGCTAAAAGTATTCGCGGCGGTAGCGGTAATGGTCGCGCATCGGCTCGAAATCCTCCGGCCGGGCCTTCAGGCTGCGGCTCTGGGCCTCGATGTCGAACGCGCCCCCGATGGTCGTGCAAAGCTCCTGCCACGAGATCGGCCGGGGCGTCGAAGGGGCGGCCTGAGGCGGGTACCATCCGGCGAGGGGCAGGCCGAAGAAACGGGCCAGCGTATCGACCGACATGGCCGTGGCATTGGCTTTGCCCTGCTCGGAATAGCCCGCGATGTGCGGCGTGGCGAGCAGTGTGCGGGCGAGCAGCCGGCGGTCGATGGCGGGTTCGTGCTCCCAGACGTCGAGTACGCAGGCAAGGCCGCTTCGCAGCAGGGCCGCGCCGTCCACGACCTCGCCGCGCGAGGAGTTCAGGATTACGGCGCCGGGTTTCATCCGTGCGAAAAGGGCGTCGCCGGCCATGCGGCGCGTCGTGTCGTCGAGCGGCGTGTGGAACGTCAGGATGTCGGCTTGGCGGGCGACCTCTTCCAGCGGCAGGAAGCCGCAGTGTTCGCGCGCCTCGCGCGGCGGGTCGCAGCAGAGGACCCGGAAACCCCACGTTTCGGCATACTCCTTTACGAGCGATCCGACGTGTCCCACGCCGACGACGCCCAGCGTACGCCCGGCGGGCTGCCAGCCCTGCGTGCGGGCGAGGTGGGCCAGCACCGCCCCCGCCCATTGGAGTACGCCTCTGGCGTTGCAGCCGGCGGCCGTGCAGACGCGGATGCCGTGCGCCGCGCACCACGCCGTGTCGATGTGGTCGAAACCGATGGTCGCCGTGGCGATCAGACGGACGCGGGAGCCGCCGAGCAGCCGCTCGTCGCAGCGGGTGCGCGTGCGGATAAGGAGGGCGTCGGCGTCGCGCACCTCCTCCGGCGCGATTTCCGCCCCCGGAAGATAACGCACCTCGGCCCACGGTTCGAGGACCCCCTGCAGGAAGGGTATGGCGCTGTCGGCGATGATTTTCATGGCTGATGGCTTTTTCCTGATTTCTACTCTTTACGGGAAGCAAATATAGGGAAAAATTAAAATTTTTGTACCTTTGACATTTAAAACGGATCTTATGGAACAGAAAACGTTCGATCCCGACGGGGTCGGTGTGGATAACGGGACCTATTTCGGGCTGCCTTTCGAACCGGAGACGGCCGAGCTGGTGATCGTCTCGGCGCCTTGGGACGTGACGGTATCCTATGGGGCGGGGACGGCTTACGCCCCCGATGCCATTATCGAGGCCTCGACGCAGCTCGATTTCCACGAACCGCTGGCTCCCGGCGCATGGCGCCGCGGCATCGCCACGGCCGACGTGGACTATTCGCTGCTGGACGAATCGCAGCGCCTGCGCGGCGATGCGGCGAAGGTGATCGACCACCTCGAAGGGGGCGGCAGTCCTGAGGACGACTATGTGGTGCGCAAAATCTGCCGCGTGAACGAAGGGTGTGCGGCCATGAACGCCAATATCGGGGCGCAGGCCGCGCGCTGGCTCGATGCGGGAAAACTCGTCGGGCTGGTCGGCGGCGACCATTCGACGCCTTACGGCCTGATCCGCGCGCTCGGCGAGCGGCATGCGGAGTTCGGAATCCTGCATATCGACGCCCACTGCGACCTGCGGGACGCCTACGAGGGGTTCGAGTTTTCGCACGCTTCGATCATGTTCAACGTGCTGCGCGACGTGCCTGCGGTGACGAAGATCGCCCAAGTCGCCGTGCGCGACTTCAGCGAGCGGGAGGCGGCGCTGGCCGCGTCGTCGGGCCGTGTCGTCCTGTTCGACGATCTGTCGCTGGCGGCCGCCGGGTTCCGCGGCGAAACGTGGGATGCGCAGTGTCTGCGTATCGTCGAAACGCTTCCGCAGGAGGTCTACGTGAGTTTCGACATCGACGGACTCTCCTACGAGAACTGTCCCCACACGGGGACTCCCGTCGCGGGCGGACTGGGTTTCAACCAAGCCGTCTGGCTGCTGGACACCCTCGTGCGTTCGGGCCGCCGCATCGTCGGGTTCGACGTGGTGGAGGTCACTCCGGCCCGCGAGGAGCGGATCGACGCCATAACGGGCGCACGGGTATTGTGGAAGTTGTGTAATTTAACTTTAAAATCAAACGTTCGATAAATGCGACTATTTTCGATGTACCGCTGGGTGCGCGAGCGCCACATGATCGGTATACGCGGCCGTAATTTCATGGAGGCCCCTTGGGCCGGGGGCATCGTGCTGCTCGGATGCGTGATCATCGCCATGCTGCTGGCCAATCTGCCTGCGACTTCGCTCTATTACCGTCATCTGCTGGAGACCGACCTCTCGCTGATGGCGCATAGCCCCGACGGGCTGATCGACTGGGTGTTCCCGCGCGGGATGACCGTCGAGAAACTGATCAACGACGGCCTGATGGTGATTTTCTTCTTCGCCGTGGGGCTTGAGATAAAACGCGAGATCGTCTGCGGACAGCTTTCGTCGGCCAAAAAGGCCCTCCTCCCGGTGCTGGCCGCGGCGGGCGGCATGCTCTTCCCGGCGATCATCTTCACCGCCTTCAACCACGGTACGATGGCCGCCAACGGCTGGGGTATTCCGACCGCCACCGACATCGCCTTCGCCATCGGCATCCTCTCGATGCTCGGCGACCGGGTCCCCGTGTCGCTCAAGATATTCCTCACGGCGCTGGCTATCGCCGACGACCTCGGAGCCATTCTGGTCATCGCGCTCTTCTACGGCGGGCAGGTGCAGATCGGATGTCTGCTGGCGGCGCTGGTCATCATGCTCGGCGTCTACTTCATGAAGGAGATGGGCGAGAAGCGCATGTTCTTCTATCTGGTGCCGGCCGTGGTGGTGTGGGGGCTGTTCTACTATTCGGGCGTCCACTCGACCATTTCGGGCGTGGCGATGGCCATGCTGATTCCGATGACGCCCCGTTACAGCAAGGAGTATTTCGTGCACAAGATGCGCCATCTGAAGGCGCTGATGCTCGCCGCCGGCACTTCGGGCGAGGATTTTCCCAACGAAAACCACCGGTTCTACCTGCGCCGCATGCGTAATCTCGCGGCCGACTCGGTGGGCATGAGCTACCGGCTGGAGCATGCGCTGGCGCCCTCGGTGACCTTCCTCGTGATGCCGATTTTCGCGCTGGCGAACGCCGGGGTCGAGATCACGTCGCTCGAATACCTCAATATTTTCCATATGTCGCCCGATATCGGATCGGTGGGGATGGGCGTCTTCTTCGGACTGCTCGTGGGAAAGCCGCTGGGCATATTTCTTGCGAGCTGGGGCGCCGTGAAGTCGGGGCTGGCCGAGCTGCCCGAAGGGGCGACGTGGCGCATGCTCTTCGCCGTGGGGTGTCTGGGCGGTATCGGGTTCACGATGTCGCTGTTCGTCGATGCGCTGGCCTACACCGAACCCGACCTGATCGACCGGGGTAAAATCGCGATCCTGATGGGCTCGACGGCCGCCGCCGTCGCGGGCAGCCTGCTGATACTGATTTTTTCGAAAAAACGAACCTGATATGCGTAAGACATTAGTTGTCCTGACGGCCGCGGCGCTGCTGGCCGGGGCCTGCTCCAAAAAGACGGGCGGGGGCGTGAAGCTCAAGACCGACACCGATTCGGTAGCCTATGTGATCGGTATGAACGTGGGCATGAACCTGATGAAGATGGATTCGACGATCAACGTGAACGCCGTATGCGAAGGCATCCGCGACGTGTTCCGCCAAGGGACCAAATTCTCGGCGGCCGACGCCGAGGTTTTCTACCTGCGCTATATGAATTATGCGCTGCCGGAGAAAGCCCGCGCCTACGAGGAGCAGTTCCTGCAGGATATCCTCAAGGCGAACCGCAACTACGCCCGCACCGCATCGGGCGTGACCTATACGGTCGAGGTGCTGGGCGATCAGGAGCAGATACCCGCTTCGGACCGTGACAGCATTGCGCTCCGCTACCTGATCCGCACGGCCGACGGCCGGGACGTCTACTCCTCCTATGAGCGGGGCGATACGCTGCGCACGACGCTCGGCGGCCTGCTCAAGGGCATGAAGGAGAGCGTCAAACTGGTCGGCAGGGGCGGAAAGATCAACGCGTGGATTCCCTCCTCGGCGGCTTACGGTACGGAGGGTGACAAAGAGCTGGGAATTCAGCCGAATACCACGCTGTATTACGAAATCGAGCTTGTCGATGTCGATAAATATGCGAATTGGTCGCGGCGCAGCAATTTACGCCGTTAATTTTAAACCATTATTCCAAATATTTTATAACTTTGCGCGGGTAAACCCCTAACAGGCACAAACGATTAAACATATTTGAAAAACAAAACAATGAAAAAAATTCTTTTTGCAGCGGCACTTGCAGGTGCTGCGTTCATGACCGCCTGCGGCGGCAAGGACGGCGGCGTTCGTATGGGCAGCCTTTCGGATTTCGACTCGCTTTCGTATTCGCTGGGCGCCAATATCGGCTACGGCATGAATCACGAGATGAAGGACATTCCCTTCGATTTCAAGGCCATCGACAAAGGTATCAAGGAAGGTGCCATGGGTAAGGCCGCGCAGGAGCACGACAAGTCGCTCGACATGCTGCGCGAATATTTCATGAGCAAGCGCGGCGAGCGTGCGCAGGAGATCGCGGCCAAGCGTGCCGAGCAGGACAGCATCCGTCTGGCCGGCGGCGACACGACCAAGGTCGAGTATCCCGCAGCCGATCCCGCCATGTTCGAGAGCGAGGAGGAGCGTGCCGAGATTTCGTATGCCTTCGGTAACGACATCGGCTACAACATCAGCCAGAGCGGTATGCCCGTACAG
>ERZ827186.3099-NODE-3099-length-10127-cov-4.758539_pt1 | contig 10127 bp, 6 predicted proteins | sample MGYA00519918_ERZ827186 | MGnify/ENA primary metagenome ERZ827186 (study PRJEB31778, sample SAMEA3449275) | human gut metagenome | biome: human gut; feature: human-associated habitat; material: faeces | place: United Kingdom | collected 2010/2012 ... | reverse complement strand
TTCATAATGTTCCCTCCATAATAAATGTATGTGGTAATTGATAATTTTTATTATAAAGTGCAGTTGTGCAAAAAGCAATGAAAAACAGGTGAAATATCATAAAAATTGTATAAAATACACATACTTAGCACTTGCTGTTGCTTGAACCACATATTTTGAATATGTTGCAGAAAAATAGGGAATCAGTTACAATAGAATCAGGTGTGAAATCAGAATTCAAAATAAAGAAGAGAATAAGATCTGCCGACAGTTCGGGGCAATTGATGGGATGGAAACAGAATGAAGAAGGATAAAGATAAGAAAGGTTGAATAGTAGTGATACATCAATATAAGAGCCATGGCTACAACATTGTTATGGATGTAAACTCCAGCGCTGTACATGTAGTAGATGACGTGGTATATGATATGATTCCTGTATATGAGAAGCAGGAAGATAAGGAAGCCATCTTCGACGCAGTGGATACGCTGGAGCTGTGCCTCAAGACCGTCACCCCCATGCTGGACACCATGAAGACTCTGCCCGCCAATATGCGCCGCGCCGCCGCAAAGGGCTTTATCAACGCCACCGACTGCGCCGACTACCTGACCAAGAAGGGAATGCCCTTCCGGGATGCCTACAAGCTGACCGGCTGCATGGTGTCGGACTGCATTGCCGCCGACAAAACGCTGGAAGAGCTGACCCTGACCCAGTTCCAGACCTACAGCCCGCTGTTCGGGGCCGATATCTATGATGCCATCGACCTTGTGCACTGCTGCGAGGGACGCACCAGCTACGGCGGCCCCAGCGCCGCCAGCGTAGAAAAGCAGATCGCGCTGGCAACGGCACGGCTGGACGCATGGGAGGAGGAAAACGCATGAAGGTAAAGGTATTTATTGATGGCTCTTCCGGTACCACCGGCCTGCGCATTGCCGACCGTCTGGCCGAACGGCCGGAGATCGAACTGCTGTCCATCTCTGCCGAAGGGCGCAAGGACGTGCACGAGCGGGCAAAGGTCATCAATTCTGCCGACCTTGCCTTCCTCTGCCTGCCGGATGCAGCTTCTAAAGAAGTCATGCCCCTGCTGCGCCCGGACGTGAAGGTGTTGGACACCTCCACCGCCTTCCGCACCGATGCCGCATGGGACTACGGCTTCCCGGAACTGAAGGGGCAGAAGGCAAAAATTCAGAACTCTTACCGCGTGGCAGTGCCCGGCTGCTATGCCAGCGGCTTTATCAGCATTGCCCGCCCGCTGGTGGAGCTGGGGCTGGTGCCGCAAAGCTACCCCTTCAGCTGCACCGGCATCTCCGGCTACTCCGGCGGCGGCAAAAAGATGATCGCGGACTACGAAAGCCCCGACCGCCCGGCGCACAGCAAGCTGGATGCGCCTAAGAGCTACGGCCTGAGCCTTGGCCACAAGCACCTGCCGGAGATGCAGAAGATTAGCGGCCTTGCGCACACGCCGATGTTCGTGCCGGTGGTGTGCGACTACTACTGCGGCATGCAGGTGCTGGTGCCGCTGGATCTTACTCTTGCGGGCACTACCGCCGAGGCCGTGGCTGCCGCCCTTGCGGATTACTACAAGGACGCCGCCACCGTCAAAGTGCACGGCCTGAACGAGCCGCTGCCGGAAAACGGTCTGTACTCCAACGCCATGGCGGGCACCGACCGCATGGAACTGTACCTGACCGTGAACGCCGCGGGAGATCAAATGATGCTGGTCTCGCTGTTTGATAATCTGGGCAAGGGCTCCTCCGGTGCCGCTGTCCAGTGCATGAACCTGATGCTGGGTCTGGAAGAGACGAAGGGCTTGGAATAACAATACACCCTCATCCGTCATTGCTGGCGCAATGACACCTTCCCCCGTCTGGGGGAAGGCTTTATAAGAGGGTGCTGATGAAAAAGAATCAGCGTACCCGGCAGAAGTAAAAGGCTTCCCCCGGCCGGGGGAAGCTGTCACCGAAGGTGACTGATGAGGGCGTATGCTGAACGATGGGGGAAGTAAAATGCAGTATAAGGAAGTTGCGGGCGGCATCTGCGCGCCCAAGGGCTTTGCCGCCGCCGGTGTCCATTGCGGCATCCGGGCAAATCACAGCGAAAAATACGATCTGGCGCTCATCAAGGCCGAGGTGCGCTGCGCTGCTGCGGGCGTGTACACCACCAACAAGGTCTGCGGTGCGCCCATCAAGGTGGACCGCGCCCATCTGGCCGATGGCTATGCACAGGCCATTGTGGTAAACAGCGGCAACGCCAACACCTGCGCCGCCAACGGCGTGGCGCTGGCAGAGGAGTGCTGTGCACTGGTAGGCAAGGCGCTGAACATGGACGAAAAGGACGTTCTGCCCGCCTCCACCGGCGTCATCGGTCAGCCCATGGTCATCGACCCCTTTGCCCGGGGCATCCCGGCGGCAGCGGAAAAGCTGGCTGCCACCGCGCAGGGCAGCACGGACGCTGCCACCGCCATCATGACCACCGACACCCATAAAAAGGAGTACGCCATCCAGTTCGAGCTGGGCGGCAAGGTGTGCACCGTGGGTGCCATCGGCAAGGGCAGCGGCATGATCGCCCCCAATATGGCTACCATGCTGGCATTCTACACCACGGACGCCGCCGTCTCGCCCGCGCTGCTGGAAAAGGCGCTCAAGACGGTAGTGCCCGGCACCTATAACCAGATGAGCGTGGATCTGGACACCTCCACCAACGATACCCTTATTATTATGGCGTCCGGTCTGGCGGGCAACCCGGAGATCTGCGAGGAAAACGCTGATTACGCCGCTTTTGTGGCAGCGCTGACCGCCATTGCAGAGCACATGTGCGCCGAGCACGCCGGAGACGGCGAAGGTGCTACCCACCTGATCACCTGCGAAGTGACCCACGCACCCGACCTGAAAACCGCCCGCGCCGTCAGCCGCAGTGTGGTCTGCTCCAACCTGTTCAAGGCGGCGGTCTTTGGCCGCGATGCCAACTGGGGACGCATCCTGTGCGCCATCGGCTACACCCCCGGCGATTTCTCCATTGATAAGGTCTGCGTCTGGCTTTCCAGCAAGGCGGGCGAGGTGTATGTGTGCGAGAACGCCGCCTACCACCCGTACAGCGAGGATGAAGCCGCCAAGGTGCTGGCAGAGCACGATATTCTGGTCAAGGTGGATATGGGCACCGGCGAGGCAAGCGCCAAGGCATGGGGCTGTGACCTGACCTACGACTATGTGAAGATCAACGGCGATTACAGAACCTGACAGGAGCGCGGAACAGATGAAAAACGAAGAAATGGCGCGGCTTTTTTCGGAGGCCACCCCTTATATCCAAAAGTACCATGGCAGAACCATGGTCATCAAGTACGGCGGCAACGCCATGATCAACGAGACGCTGAAAAACGCCGTGATGAACGACCTTGTCACCCTGACGCTGCTGGGCGTGCGGGTAGTGCTGGTGCACGGCGGCGGCCCCGCCATCAACGAGATGCTCAAGAAGGTGGGCGTGGAAAGCCACTTTGCAAACGGTCTGCGGGTGACGGACGATGCCACCATGGAGATCGTGCAGCAGGTGCTGGCCGGTAAGGTAAACAAGGACCTTGTGGCAAAGCTGCGCGGGCGCGGCGTGGGTCTGTGCGGCATGGACGGACAGATGCTCCGCTGCACCGAGCTGGACCCGCAGCTGGGTCATGTGGGCGAGATCGTCCATGTGGATGCGACCCTGATCGAAAGCCTGCTGGACGGCGGCTTTATCCCGGTGATCGCCACCGTGGGCATGGACGACCTCGGGCAGGCGTACAACATCAACGCGGACACCGCTGCGGCCCAGATCGCCATTGCCCTCAAGGCCGAAAAGCTGGTGTCCATGACCGATATCGCGGGTCTGCTGCGGGATAAGGAGGACGAGACCACCCTCATCCCCGAGGTAGAGGTGACCGAGATCGAGGGCTACAAGTCCGCCGGCATCATTGCAGGCGGCATGATCCCCAAGATCGGCGGCATGGCAGATGCTATCTATCAGGGCGTGCACGAAGCAGTCATCATTGATGGCCGTGTGCCGCACTCCATCCTGCTGGAACTGTTCTCCGACCGCGGCTCCGGTACCCGCTTTTACCGCCGCAGCCACCGCGAATAAAAAGATTGCGCAAGCGAAAAAGCAGTATTATAATAGAAAAAACGCTCCCTCCGGGGGAGCAGCGCATGCGCGGAACTTCTATTCACAGGAGGTACACCTATGGATTCTGAAAAAGTCATCAAGCGGGACAACGAGTACGTCCTGCACACCTATAACCGCAATCCCATCGTGCTGGAAAAAGGCCACGGGCTGTACGCCGAGGGCCCGGAGGGACAGAAGTATCTGGACTTCACCAGCGGCATCGGGGTGAACAGCCTTGGCTACTGCGACCTTGCATGGGCAGAAGCTGTGTCCCAGCAGGCACACAAATTGCAGCACACCTCCAACCTGTACTACACTGCACCCTGCGGCAAGCTGGCGAAAAAGCTGTGCAAGCGCACCGGCATGAGTAAGGTTTTCTTCGGCAATTCCGGTGCCGAAGCCAACGAGGGTGCCATCAAGGCCGCCCGCAAGTACAGCGCAGACCATTACGGCAAGGACCGCTACAACGTCATCACGCTGGTCAACAGCTTCCATGGCCGCACCCTTGCCACCCTGACCGCCACCGGGCAGGAGGTGTTCCACAACTACTTCGGCCCCTTCAACGAGGGCTTCCAGTACGTCCCGGCGGGAGATATCGAAGCGCTGCGGGAACTGGTGGACCGCCACACCTGCGCCGTGATGATGGAACTCATTCAGGGTGAGGGCGGCGTGATGGCGCTGGACCCGGACTATGTACAGGCCGTGCGCGCTTTGTGCGATGAAAAAGACCTTGTGCTCATCGTGGACGAGGTGCAGACCGGCGTAGGCCGTACCGGCACCTTCCTGTGCTGTGAGCACTATAACCTCAAGCCGGACATCGTCACCCTTGCCAAGGGGCTGGGCGGCGGCTTGCCCATCGGCGCGGTGCTGATGAATGAAAAAGTAGCCGAGGGCATGGGCCCCGGCACCCATGGCTCTACCTTTGGCGGCAACCCGGTGGTCTGCGCCGGTGCCAACGTGGTGGTAGACCGTCTGGACCAGAGCTTCCTTGCACAGGTCAGCGAGCGCGCCGTACAGCTGCGCACCGGTCTGGCAAAGCTGCCCCACGTCAAGAACATTTCCGGCATCGGCCTGATGGTGGGGATCGAGTTCTTTGATGTGCAGGCTGCGGATGTGCTGGCCGCCTGCCGCGAAAAAGGCTTGCTGGTGCTTACCGCAAAGACCCGGCTGCGTCTGCTGCCGCCGTTGACCGTCTCTGAGCACGAGGTAGACATGGCGCTGGAGGTGCTGGCCGAGGTGCTGGGCACGATGGAGCCGACGGCTCCGAAGGAGCAGGCATGAAAAATCTGCTGAAAATGGGCGACCTTTCCCCCGCCGAGCTGACCCACATTCTGGATGTGGCAGACCAGCTGAAAGCGGACTGCAAGGCGGGCCGCACCGAGCCGCTGCTGGCGGGCAAAAGCGTGGCGCTGCTGTTCTCTAAGGCGTCCACCCGCACCCGCACCAGCTTTGAGGTGGGCGTGTACCAGATGGGTGGTCTTGGCAACTACATGAACACCGCCGAATTACAGGCCGGGCGCGGCGAGCCTTTGCGGGACACCGCCCGGGTGCTGGGGCGCTACTACGACTGCGCCGTCTGGCGCACCTACCGTCAGCGGGACTTGGAGGAACTGGCCGAACTTTCCGGCATTCCGGTGATCAACGGTCTTACCGATTACGCCCATCCCTGTCAGGTGCTGGCTGACCTGATGACCATCCGGGAGCGCCGGGGCACGCTGGCAGGGCTGAAGCTCTGCTTTGTGGGCGACGGCAGCAACATGGCAAACAGCCTGATCGTGGGCGGCCTTTTGGCGGGGATGCAGGTATCCTGCGTCTGTCCCCCGGGCTACCGCCCGGCGGCGGATGTGCTGATGTTTGCCCACAAATATGAAAACGCCTTCCACCTGACCACCGACCCCGCCGAAGGTCTGCGGAACGCAGACATCGTGGCCACCGCCGCGTGGAACACCACCGCTCCCGGCACTGCCGAGAGCGAGCAGCGTCTGCGGGATTTTGTGGGCTTCCAGCTCACCGGCCGTCTGCTGGAAAACGCCAAGCCGGACGCGCTGGTGCTGCACTGTCTGCCCGCCCACCGGGGCGAGGAGATCTCCACCGCCCTGTTCGAGCAGCACGCGGACGAGATCTTTGACGAGGCAGAGAACCGTCTGCACGTCCAGAAAGCCGTGCTGGCGGTGCTGTTGGCGGGCAAGTAAAACGATTTTGAATGCCCGCCGCGTGTGCTTTGGGCATAAAGAGCGGAAAGAATATTTTTATTGCAGTTCCGAAACGCCTGCGGGCGTTTCGGAACTGCTTTTTTATGGGAGAAAAGCATACCCCCCCCCGTATCGTGATTTTGCCCATAATTTTGCGCCATTTTTTGGCAGGTGCTGCCCGCAAAAGCGCTTTATTTCCTTGAATTTTGGTGCTATACTCAACTTGGCGTTTTTTGTCTGTTCCGGCTGTGCCGTTTGGGGGTATAGCCGGACAAATCAACCGACAAAGGAGAGGATATCATGAAAAAACGCATCGTGAGCATGATACTGGCACTCAGTATGGTGCTCTCCATCCTTCCTGTATCCGCATTTGCAGATGCAGGGGCAGGGTTTTCTTCCGCAGCGGCGGAAGAAACCAACAGCATTACTTACAGCTCCGAAGAAGAGCATGAGGCTGTTGGTAAGAACTCTGAAACAAATAATCAGGTGGTCAAGATCAAGATCGGTACGAACGGTCTGCCCAAGGCAGCAGCCGGTACCGGCTGGAGCTTTGACGAAACTACCGGGCTGACCATCACCGGTACCGGCAGTGAAGATACCGAGTACATTCTGGGCGGCACGGTCAGCTGCAATGTGACCGTCAAGAATGCCAACAATTACACTGTGTATCTGCTGGATGGCACGGTGACCGGTACACTTTTGATAGAGGCCAGCTATATGCGCGGCGTCTACGTTCTGGGCGGCAGCTACACCAATGTGGTGCTGAATAGGGGTACCATTGACGGCGGCACCTACGATATGCTGACCGAGAACGACGGTTATGTCCTGGGCGGCTTTTTCCGCGATATCTCCGGCCTGAGCGCCAGCACGCAGCAGCAGGCACACAAGCTGAACCTGCCGGAGAACTGCACCCTGAACGGCCAAAAGGAAACAGAGATCTATATCATCAAGCAGTATAACTATATCGGTAACGGGAACGATCTGGAGCTGGTGGTGGAAAGCGCCACCAGCTGCGGTGCGTGGGCGGTAGCCTCTACAGGCGGCAGTGTCATGGCTCTGCCCGCAGGCACCACTGACTACCAGTTTACAACAATTGCCTCGGTCTCCATCAGTGCAGACGGCAAAACGCTCTCTGCCAGCTTCAGCGCGCTTCCGCTTTCGGACAATGCCCCCATGGAGCTGGTTCAGATCCTGTCCGTGAACAAGGAACTGCGCTTTACCGGTGAGGGTCTGCCCGACCTGACCGGCATGACTCCTGTGGACAGCCTGGACACGGACGCAAATCTGCACCGTGTTTACATGGGCATCGGCTGGGCTTATAACTGCTACCCCAACGACAGCAGAAATCAGAACATTGTACAGATCCTGGATCAGGGCGGCAGGGAAATCAACTTCAAAGATCTGAGCCCGGCACCCATCAGCTGCGCAGTTCAGGTGACCAATGCCACCATTACCGATGCTGATTTTGGCCAAACAGGCGCTCTGGTGCTTACCAGCGGTAAGATCACCGGCGGCACCTACCACAATGCCAACGTCGGCATCAACTCGACAAATGGGAACGGTACGGTCGAGATCACCGGCGGTACCTTTGATTCCCTGTACTGCAATAGCTCGTGCTCTATCGCCAATGCAGTGATCCAGAGCGTCGATTTCAGCACCTACGGCAATAACACCTACACCATTTCGGATACGGTTCTGGGCGAACTGCCTGACGGCATCCAGAAGCTGCTGCCCGCAGGACAGCGGCTCAGCACACTGGTGGTGCGCAACGGCGGTGTGACTGCGATGAACGGCAGAACTCTGCCTCTTTCCACCAATACCATCTATCTGGTGGGCGCAGGCAGCGCAGAGCTTACACTGAACACCGATGTGCTGAGCATCAACGATGCACCGGTCAGAAGCTACAACGCCAACACCTCTGCCAACGGCAAGGTGCTGCGCATTACCGGCAACAATGACGGCGCAGAGATCTTTGTGAATAAGTCCACCGATGCAAGCGACCTCAAGCCTCTGCGCATTACCGAAAAGGGTCTGCCCGACCTGACCGGCGTGACCGGTGTGCCGATGAGCGGCGAGGGCATGACGGCTAACCTCTATGAGGGTCTGGGCTGGAAGTACGCCACCATGGAAGAGAACGGAAGGACACGCGCGGCGCTCTACATCACCACCCCGGACGGCAACCCGGTGGATCTTTCTTCGGTTACCAGCAACCCCTACCATAAGGCCATTGCCGTGGAGCAGATCACTTTTGCAAATGTGACTGTCACCGGCATCGTGGCAGAGGGCTCTGTTGGTGCGGAGAACACCATCATTCAGGACGGCACCTTCCAGAAGGATGTCTACATGGATGAAAACAGCACCATCGCAGGCGGCACTTTCCAGGATGTCGTCCGCGCTTATGGCAAGATCACTGGCGGCGCATTCAACGCTGAGGTTCAGCTGAACCAGAACAGCGAGGTCACCGGCGGCGTGTTCCACGATGTCCAGCTGCCGAGCTATGCCACGGAGAAAACGGTCATCCAGAATGCCGTGATCCTTGGCAGCCTGAAAACGGACAGCGACAGCAAGGCTGCTATTTCCAATACGGTGAGCTGCGGCTATATTGAAAGCAGATTCCTTGCCGCCGGTCAGCAGCAGAGCAAGCTGATGATGACGGACGGCACTGTGGAACGCCTCAACGACTATGCCGCAGCAACAGACGCGGTTTACCTTATCGGTAATGTCAAGGCAGAGATCCGCTTCAGCAATGCAGTCACGAACATCAACGGCGAGGATGTCAGCGCTTACAACGGCGCACAGCTTTCCGCAGATGGCAAGACCCTGACCCTGACCGCCAAGAATGACGGTGAGCCTATTGTGGTGAACATGGCCACCACCGGAAAGCTGCCCTTCTCTTCCCTGAGCAAGAGCGACTTTACCGTTTCCGGGACGATCGAACATCAGACCGTTAAAAGCAGCAAGGATGGCGTGGGCAAATTGAGCCTCGTCTATGTGCGCACCTACGACAACGAGGTGTTTGAAACCTACCCGGCGGGAGCGGACATGTACGGCCTCTACAAGCAGCGCATCGTAGCGCAAGAGGGCGACAAGTACACAGAAGGCTCGCTTGATATCGGCGAGGTGGTACGCAGATATCAACCGAAGCTCGACGACTTTGAGTATGACCCCAAGACCCAAACTGCAACCTATAAAGGCCCGATGTATTTTGACGATGCACCGCTGTATTCTATCCGGTATGTCCCGGAGGATGGCTCGTTCCCGTCTGTGACGAAGCCCACCAAGGCAGGCACTTACAGCGTTGACATCGTGGTGGATTCTAGTGACCACTACGTTGGCAACCAGTACGAAGTGGACACCTATACTGTGTCTGAGTCGAAGTACACCCTGACCGTGGACGACAAGTCTACCGAGCACGTTGCAGGTGAGAAGCTCAGCTTCACCGCAGACGAGAAGGACGGTTACACCTTCACCGGTTGGAAAGTGACCGGTCTGCCCACTGACGTGGACACCACCAAGGCGACCATCTCCTTCACGATGCCCGCAAATAACGTCACACTGAAAGCACAGTACACCGAGAACGCTCCCAAGACCTATAAACTCGATGTCACCGATGCACAGGTCACCCTGAAGGATGGCAGCGCTGTTGCCGACCTGACAGCTGTGTCCGTGGGTACAGAACTCAAGGCTACCGCAGACGAGGACACCGAGACCAGCGTGTTCAAGAGCTGGAACTGCACCGGTCTGGAGCTGACCGAGGAGCAGAGCACCGCACGCGTGGTGTACTTCACCATGCCCGACCATGATGTGAACCTGAAGGCGGAGTTCGTTAC
>ERZ827186.3097-NODE-3097-length-10139-cov-2.447937_pt1 | contig 10139 bp, 9 predicted proteins | sample MGYA00519918_ERZ827186 | MGnify/ENA primary metagenome ERZ827186 (study PRJEB31778, sample SAMEA3449275) | human gut metagenome | biome: human gut; feature: human-associated habitat; material: faeces | place: United Kingdom | collected 2010/2012 ... | reverse complement strand
AACTTTGTACCGTAATATCAAACAAGATAAATTTTGCCCACATACAGGCACCAAATACTATACTCCATGACATCAATACACATCGCGGCAGTGTCGATGCATGATAACCACCCGCATATCGGCGCAGAACGACAAAACTGACTAAAAATATGACGCACTGCCATCCGACTCCGCATAAAATACCGGTAACGAGCATGAGAAGAATCTCTAACGCAGAAACCATTGTCTGATATATCCCAAACACATATATTCCCTTATCTTCATTAGATAACGTTCCATACTTCATCATGCTCTCTACCAGTTTTTCAGCAAGTTTTTTCACCCTTATTTACGACGTAATTTTTCTGCACCTTCCGGTAATTCCGGCTGATACAAAAAAAGGTAACATGTAGAATTTGTCAATCCGGATGTTACTACAACTGCCAAAGAAGCCATCACAGTAGACAAACTTGCCATCAACTTTGTAATTAGTCCCTTTTTCATCTTCTTTTCCCTCCTTTTTGCAAAAAAATATGACACACTGAAGTATACCAATTCATCTTTCGAAGCTCGATGAACTGTGTATGCATCAGTATATCACATATTTTTCTCAAAAACGAAAATTGCGACAGACGACAACAATTTTGGGATAGACGACATCATTTCTACAAATTAAGCCCTATTTTGACATCAAATTTATTATCCTTTCTCTCCACCTTCATCGTCCCAAGATATTGATCTGTCACTTTCTCAACATTTTTTAGTCCGTATCCATGCTCTACTGTGTTGTTTTTCGTAGTCTTACCAATCGTTCCCACTTCCCCGCTGCACGAATTTGTTACACGAATCAATAACTGTGGCTTACGATACACGATTTTGCACATAATCTTCTTTTCTTCCTCTTTTCCTCTCAAACTTACCTGCAAATCTCGCAGATAAAACAGATTATACTCCAATCTTATTATGTAAACAAGATATTTTCTGCCTTTTTCCTTGCCAGTTACTTTATTTTCATGTAGAATATTCATTTAGAACACTTTTAAAATTTACAATACAGGAGGAATTTTTATGGCTCAGTTATGGGGCGGACGATTCACAAAAGAAACCGACAAACTGGTTTACAATTTTAATGCGTCCATCAATTTTGATAAGAAGTTTTACAAACAGGATATGGAAGGAAGCATCGCTCATGTAAAGATGCTTGCCGCTGTTGGTATCCTCACAGACGAGGAAAGAGACAAAATTATCGCTGGCATTGAAGGTATCCTTCGTGACGTGGAGAATGGTTCTCTTGAAATCACAGAGGAATATGAAGATATTCACAGCTTTGTAGAGGCAGTCCTCACAGACCGCATCGGTGATGTCGGCAAGAAACTTCACACAGGAAGAAGCCGAAACGATCAGGTTGCTCTTGATATGAAGTTATATACAAGACAGGAGCTTCTTTCTATCAGAGAGCTTGTTCTTGAACTGATCAAGACATGCCAGACTTTAATGGAAGAAAATATTCACACCGTTATGCCTGGATTTACTCATTTACAGAAGGCACAGCCGTTAACACTCTCTCACCATGTCGGTGCATACATGGAAATGTTTAAAAGAGATTATTCCCGCTTAAGTGACATTTATGATCGCATGAATTACTGTCCGTTGGGTTCCGGTGCATTAGCAGGAACTACCTATCCATTAGACAGAAAAATGACAGCAGAACTTCTTGACTTTTATGGCCCTACTTTAAACAGCATGGATTCTGTATCTGACAGAGACTATGTTATCGAACTGTTAAGTGCACTTTCTACAATTATGATGCATTTAAGCCGTTTCTGTGAGGAAATCATTCTCTGGAACTCTAATGAGTACCGTTTCATTGAAATTGACGATGCTTACAGTACAGGAAGCAGTATTATGCCACAGAAAAAAAATCCAGATATCGCTGAATTAATCCGCGGAAAGACTGGTCGTGTTTATGCTGCCTTAACTTCTATCCTTACTACAATGAAAGGTATCCCTTTAGCATACAATAAAGATATGCAGGAAGACAAAGAACTTACTTTTGATGCATATGATACTGTAAAAGGCTGTCTTGCCCTCTTTAACGGTATGTTAAAGACCATCACTTTCCATAAAGATATTATGGAACAGAGTGCAAAACACGGCTTTACTAATGCAACAGACGCGGCAGACTACCTTGTAAATCATGGTGTTCCATTCCGCGATGCTCATGGAATCGTGGGACGTCTTGTACTGTATTGTATTGACAAAGGAATTGCTCTTGATGATATGAGTCTTGAAGAATATAAAGCAATCAGTCCTGTATTTGAAAATGACATTTATGAGGCAATTGATGTTCATACTTGTGTTGACAAGAGAAATACTATCGGTGCCCCAGGTCCAAAAGCAATGGAACAGGTCATCGCGATCAATAAAAAATGGATTAAAGAACACGAAGAGTAAACAGGGAGAATAACTATGAAACATTCAAAAAAGTCACATAAAGAGGGCCGAGGAAGTTTTTCCGGCCGTATCGGCTATGTGCTGGCCGTTGCCGGTTCTGCTGTAGGTCTTGGAAACATCTGGCGTTTTCCATACCTTGCTGCAAAATATGGAGGAGGAATCTTTCTTTTAGTTTATCTCCTTTTAACTGTATCTTTTGGATATGTTCTTATTATGTCCGAAACAGCTCTTGGGCGTATGACTAAAAAAAGTCCGGTAGGTGCATTTGCTTCTTTTGGTAATAGCTTTCCTTTTAAACTGGGAGGCTGGCTCAATGCGGTTATTCCTATCCTGATCGTTCCTTATTATAGTACGATCGGCGGGTGGGTTATCAAATATCTTGCTGAATATTTAAAAGGAAATGTGCAGGAAGTTGCGCAGGATGGCTACTTTACCGGATTCATCACAGATTCTTTTCAAACAGAACTGTGGTTCCTTGTTTTTGCAGCATTAATCTTTATTATCATCCTTGGCGGCGTAAGAAATGGAGTAGAACGAATGTCTAAAATCATGATGCCAATTCTTGTACTTTTAGCAATCGTTGTAACAATTTATTCCGTTACACGTCCGGGCGCATTAGCCGGAGTAAAGTATTTCTTAATTCCTAACATGAAGAATTTTTCTTTTATGACAATTGTTGCTGCAATGGGTCAGATGTTTTATTCTCTTTCCATTGCTATGGGAATCCTTTACACCTACGGTTCTTATACAGATAAAGATATGGATCTTGAACAATCCACAACACAGATTGAAATCTTTGATACAGGGATTGCAATACTTGCCGGATTAATGATCATTCCTGCTGTTTTCTCTTTCTCTGGTGGAAATCCTGAAAACTTACAGGCCGGACCATCCCTCATGTTTATTACTTTACCAAAAGTATTTGCCAGTATGGGAATCGGTACCGCAGCTGGTATCCTGTTCTTTGTACTCGTGCTGCTGGCAGCTCTTACAAGTGCAGTATCTTTAATGGAAACCTGTGTATCTACTTTTGCAGATGAATTTCACTGGAGCCGTAAAAAATGTTGTGTATTCATGGCTGTTGTTATGATTGTTCTTGGTTCCGCATCTTCTATGGGATACGGTGCCCTTGATTTCATTCAGATCTTCGGAATGGCATTCCTTGATTTCTTTGATTTCCTTACAAACTCTGTAATGATGCCGCTTGCTGCTTTAGCAACCTGCTTCTTAATCCTCAGGGTTGTTGGATTTAAGAAAATCTCAGAAGAAATCGAACAGTCTTCTTCTTTCCGCAGAAAGAAGTTATACACTGTCTTCCTTAAATATTTCGCACCAATCTGCCTGATCATTATTTTGTGCAGTTCTATCGCGAATGTATTAGGAATTATTTCTATGTAAACTTAATACAGACAAAAACCGGGGAAATCATATACTTCCCCGGTTTTTATTATTATTTTATTGCCCATCTCATTTTTGTAGATCTTGCTCTGCCGTTTCGATGGCATTCTTCTTTTGAAGGGCGGATGACATTCTTTGCCACCTCACTCCATAACCCTTCCTTCTGCTGTCTTTTCCAGATTTTCTTTACTAATCTGTCCTCTCCTGAATGGAACGTGAGAATCGCTACACGTCCGCCCGGTGCAAGTATATGTGGTAACTTTTCTAAGAATTCTTCTAGTACTTCAAATTCGCTGTTTACATCAATGCGAAGTGCCTGAAAGGTTCTCTGGCAAGTCTTCTTGATGGTATCCTTTTTTTCTTTATCATCTGGCAGAAATACAAGCGCTCTTTCAATAACTTCTTTTAGCTGTCCTGTCGTATCGATTTGTTCTCCTTGACGAAATGTCTTCATAATCTCTTTTGCAATCTGTTCTGCATAAGGCTCATCTGCATTCTCACGCAGCATACCTTCTATTTCATCTCTGGTTAATTCTCTTAACCGTTCTGCTGCAGAAATTCCCTTATCCGGATTCAAACGAAGATCCAAAGGCCCTTCTACTTTATAAGAAAAGCCTCGTTTCGGATTATCAATCTGCATGGAGGATACCCCAAGATCGGCTAATACAAAATCAAATAATCCATGTTCTTCCGCTACAAGATCAATGTTGCGGAAATTCTGCTGTATGATCGTTAAAATGTCTTCCCCATATCCTGCTTTCCTTAAACGATCCGTTGTTTTTACAATTTCAATCGGATCCACATCTAATCCATAGATATGTCCTTCGCCTTGGAGACATTCTAACATCTTTCTTGTATGTCCTCCGTATCCAAGTGTACAGTCTAATCCTTTTTGTCCCGGCTGGATCTGTAAAAAATCCAAAATCTCCTGCACACAAATAGATATATGCATTCCCGCCGGAGTACTTCCTTTACGGATTACTTTCTCAATCGTATCTTTATACTTTTCCGGCTGCAGTTCTTTATATTTCTCTTCAAACTTTCTTGGATGCGTTCCTTTATAACGCACTCGTCTTTTATGTGGTTTTTCTAATTCTTTATTTTCTTCCATAGGAACCCCCTGTATAATTTATATATTCTCATAATCTCTTATATTTCATCTTATGAGACATCTTTTTATTCTTATATCATGATAACACAGGTTAACGAACAGAGACAACAAAATCAGTCCATACATCCTTGTTTTTTCTTCATCCATGCATAGGCAATTACACAGATCATTACAGAAAGAAGGGAACAGTATTCTATGCAGAACAGAGATACCTTTTCCAGCTACCACCCTGCCATCAATTTTTTGTATTTCGCCCATCGGAAAAAGGCTGGAAAATACTTTAGCTGTAATATACACTCCCGGTATTCTTACAAGAAGAATCGCTATAATGTTATGGATAAAGGAAATTTCTGAATGTCCACAGGCACAAAAGTAACCACTGAAACTGAAATGGACACCTGCAAATATACAGTCAAATATATATCCCCTGATATACTGGGAACCAAGTACTATTACTTTTGCATTTTCTGTGAACAAGCCAACAACCGGTCCTGCAATAAACTGTATGATAATTGATATCATTATACCAAACCCTACAGTAATTATCACTGCATAATAAAGTATCCTCTGCGCTCTTTTTCTCTTGCCTGCACCGATATTCTGCGCTCCAAGTGCAGATACAGTAGAAAGCATAGAAGATGGTACCAGAAAGAGGAAACTGATAATTTTTTCTACAATTCCTACCGCCGCAGCAGTATCGAGTCCCCGCCTGTTTGCAATAATAGTGATAATTATAAAAGCAATCTGGATAAATCCATCCTGCAACGCGACAGGAATACCAATTTTTAATAATCGTTTTATTGTTTTCCTGTCTATCTTAAAATCATTTTTAGAAAGAGAGATTCCTGTCTTTTTTTTCATAATAACGACAAGAGCAATCAGTACACTGATTGTCTGTGAGCAAGTCGTTCCTAATGCTGCTCCCGCTGCACCCATATGCAGTCCGCCAATAAAAAGATAATCTAAAATAATATTTATAGCACAGGCTGCTGCAATAAAGTACATCGGGCTTTTAGAATCTCCTATTCCTCTAAAAATAGAACTGATAATATTATAGGCAGTAATAAAAGGAATTCCCAGAAAACAGATGGTAAGATAAATAACTGTTTCAGGAACTGCTTCCTGCGGTGTTGACATCATGCCGACAATGGGTTTGATAAAAAATAAAAGACCTGCTGCTCCTGCAATTGCCAGCATCATAAAAAGGGTGACTGTATTCCCGATATCTTTGGCTGCTTTTTTCTTATTGCCTGCCCCAATCGCCTGTCCGATATTAACCGTTGCTCCCATAGCAAGACCAACGATCATTACCGTAATCATATGCATTACCTGACTGCCGATAGATACTGCCGTTATACTCGAAATATCTTCAAACTGTCCGATAATAAACAAGTCGGCCATACCGTAAAGCGTCTGTAAAAAATAGGATAATAAATAGGGCAGAGAAAAATATAAAATACTCTTCAAAACACTGCCCGTCGTTAAGTTCTTCTCCATTGTAAATTTTCTCCCTCTTATTCTTCTCTTATTCTTTTTCCTGCGGAATCAAATTTACATCAAGCTGTTCAAATGGAATAGCAATATTGTTATTGTCAAATTCTTCTTTAATTTCTTCCAATACTCTCCAACGTGATTCCCAATAATTCTCTGTTTTTACCCAGTAACGAATCCCTATATCTATAGAACTTGCCTGAAATTCATTTACGTAAATTTTAATCGGCTCATCTGTAATTCTTGCCGGTTCTTTTTCTATTAAAGCATTTAATACTTTTCTGACTTTTTTGATATCTTCACTATATTCAATACCGACATTCAGATCAACACGTCGTTTTTCCTGATAAGTTACATTCGTAATACTAGCATTTGATAAATTTCCATTTGGTATCATGATCGCTTTATTGTCTACACTTAAAAGCTTTGTATACATAATTCCAATTGCCTGTACAGTTCCTTCTTTCCCAGAGTTTCCCTCAATAATATAATCCCCAACCTGAAATGGTTTTAATAATAACAAAATAACACCACCGGCAATATTCGACAGTGAACCCTGTAAAGAAAGACCAAGAGCAAGACCGGCAGAACCAAGTAATGCCACAATAGATGAGGCTGCTACGCCAATCTTTGTTACCGCCATAAAAATAACAAGTACCTTACCGCCAATCTTAATAAAAGAAAGCAGGAAGGTCTGCAGCGTTGTGTCCATAATCGAACGCTCAAAAATCTTATGTGCCATTTTTACCACATAGGATACGATTTTAAAACCGATGAATAAAATCAGCAGTGCCCCGATAATGTCACCACAAAAATCTGCCAGTTTCACTCCTGTTTTACCAAGGTATTCATAGATAAGTGAGTGAGCAAAAGACTTCAATGAAGCTGCTTCTAACAACATAAAAAACCTCCTAAAAAAAGAAAAATGATATATCCCAGATATCGCTTTAGAGCGTGTTTAAAATGTAGACAGGCATCTTAAACAAAGCGGCTGCAAAGCAGATGGGATATATCATTTTTTATTTTTCACCTATATCAAATCTACAAATCAGAATTTATTTTGCTGTGATATATCCCTGTGCTGTTAATAATTCTGCACAAAGTACAGCTCCGCCGGCTGCGCCACGTACTGTATTATGAGATAATCCTACAAATTTATAATCAAACATTGTATCTTCTCTTAAACGTCCCATGGAGATTCCCATTCCATTTTCAAAATCAATGTCTAATTTAACCTGTGGACGGTTATCTTCTTCCATATAACGTATGAACTGCTTTGGTGCGCTTGGTAAGTTAAGCTCCTGTGGAAGTCCTTTGAAGTTTTCCCAACGGTCGATGATTTCTTCTTTGGTTGGTTTCTTTTCAAAGTTTACGAATACGGCTGCTGTATGTCCATCAAGTACAGGTACACGGATACACTGTGTTGTGATTAATGGTGCAGTTGCTTTTTCGATTTTGCCGTCTACAACTTTACCGAATAATCTTAATGGTTCCTGCTCGGATTTTTCTTCTTCGCCACCGATGAATGGGATGATGTTTTCTACCATTTCCGGCCAGTCTTTGAATGTCTTACCTGCTCCGGAGATTGCCTGGTATGTTGTTGCCACAACTTCCTTAGGACCAAATTCTTTTAATGCAAAAAGTGCTGGAGCGTAGCTCTGGATGGAACAGTTTGGTTTTACTGCTACGAAACCTTTCTTTGTTCCAAGACGTTTTTTCTGTGCCTCGATTACCTCGAAATGTTCTGGGTTAATTTCAGGTACTACCATTGGTACGTCTGGTGTCCATCTATGTGCGCTGTTGTTAGAAACTACAGGTGTTTCTGTCTTTGCGTAAGCATCCTCAATCGCACGGATTTCTTCTTTGCTCATATCTACAGCACTGAATACGAAATCTACTTCAGAAGCTACTTTTTCTACTTCGTTTACGTTCATTACTACGATATTCTTTACAGCTTCCGGCATTGCTTTCTGCATTTTCCATCTTCCGCCTACTGCTTCCTCATATATTTTTCCTGCAGAACGTGGGCTTGCTGCGATTGCTACTACTTCAAACCAAGGGTGATTCTCTAAAAGAGAGATAAATCTCTGTCCAACCATTCCTGTACCACCAAGGATACCTACTTTTAATTTCTGATTCATTTTCCTATGTCACCTTTCTATGTAAAATAACTATGGGTTTATTCCTGTTTTTTATTTTTAATAGCTATCCAAAGCTATATTGCTCTGGACAGTTATTTTTGATGTATATTATTATAATTATTTAACCACTCTTACCTTAAGTACACCTTCAATATCTATGATATGCTGTACAGATTCTTCTGTAATTGCAGAATCCACATCGAAGATTGCGTAAGCATAATCGCCTTTTGTCTTGTTGCTCATTTCTGTGATGTTGATATTGTCTTTTGCAAATGCACCTGTGAAACGAGTCAGCATGTTTGGAATATTTCTATGTAAAATAGCAATACGTCCCTGTGTCTGGCATACACCAAGCTGTGTGTTTGGGTAGTTTACAGAGTTTGTGATGTTACCATTCTCCAGATAATCCATAAGCTGGTCTACTGCCATCTCTGCACAGTTATCTTCAGATTCTTCTGTAGAAGCTCCAAGATGTGGAATCACGATTGCTCCATCTGCACCTTTGATCTCCTGTGTCGCAAAATCTGTGACATAACGATGTACTTTTCCCGATTCAAGTGCCTCAACGATATCCTTCTGATCTACAAGGACATCTCTTGCAAAGTTCAGGATCACAACGCCATCTTTCATCAGACCCATGGCATCTTTATTGATCATACCCTTTGTATCTTCCAGTGCCGGAACATGAATTGTGATATAATCACACTCTTTATAAATCTCATCAGCAGTCTTCGCATGATGAATATTTCTCGACAGTCTCCATGCAGAATCTACGGATACATACGGATCATATCCATATACATCCATACCAAGATGTGTTGCCGCATTTGCAACCAGAACTCCAATTGCACCAAGACCGATCACACCAAGCTTTTTGCCTTCCAGCTCCTGTCCGGCAAATGCTTTCTTGGCTTTTTCTGCATCTTTGGCAATGTTCCCGTCTTCTTCGTTCTCCTGTACCCAGTTGATACCGCCGATGATATCTCTGGAAGCAAGAAGCATACCGGCAATTACCAGTTCCTTTACGCCATTCGCATTGGCTCCCGGTGTGTTAAATACAACGATTCCCTGTTCTGCACATTTCTCAAGCGGAATATTGTTCACACCCGCACCGGCTCTTGCAATAGCTTTCAGATCCGGTGCAAATTCCATTTCGTGCATTGCCGCACTTCTTACCAGGATCGCATCTGCTGTTTCTGGTGTGCTTACAGGTGCATAGTCTTTTGTGAATTCATCCAGTCCTACCTGTGAAATTGGGTTCAGATTATGATACTTATACATGATTACAGATTCTCCTTTTCAAATGCTTTCATAAATTCTACCAGTTTCTCTACCCCTTCGATCGGCATCGCATTGTAGATACTTGCACGCATACCGCCGACACTTCTGTGTCCTTTCAGGTTCTCGAATCCGGCTTTTTTTGCCTCTTTCACGAATTTTGCATCCAGATCCTTATCACCTGTTACAAACGGAACATTCATAAGCGAACGGTCTTTTGGAACAACCGTGCCCTTGAACAGTTTGCTTTCATCCAGATAATCATAGAGAATCTTTGCTTTCTTTTC
>ERZ827186.3096-NODE-3096-length-10145-cov-2.534787_pt1 | contig 10145 bp, 9 predicted proteins | sample MGYA00519918_ERZ827186 | MGnify/ENA primary metagenome ERZ827186 (study PRJEB31778, sample SAMEA3449275) | human gut metagenome | biome: human gut; feature: human-associated habitat; material: faeces | place: United Kingdom | collected 2010/2012 ... | reverse complement strand
GTGGGATGACGCCGGCCACCGCAACCGAAGCATATGCGGGGGAATGCATCCCGCAGGAAAGGACATACTTATGAATATCTCACCGGCAATCATCATCGACGTCGCGCTCATCGCGGTGATCGTCGTGTCCGTGTTCCATTACGCCCGCAAAGGCTTTGTGGCGGGCTTGATGGACCTTGTGGGCAACCTCGCGTCTTTGGCGCTGGCCTGGGTGGTATCCGGCAAGCTTTCGCCCACGGTGTTTGAAAACTTTTTCAAATCGGGCCTCATCGAACAGACGGCCCGTACCATCCAGCAGCAGGGCGGGGTGAACCTGTCCGTCATTCTGGACGGCCTTTCGGGCATCCTGCCGCAGAAGTTCATCGACGATATCACAGCTTCTGCGGCCGGCATGCTGGATTCCGGCGCTCCGGATATTGCTCAGCAGGTGGTGGAAAAGATCATTGCGCCGCTGGTGGTGCCGCTCATCACCGTGGTGGTGTTTTTTGCCACGTTTGTGCTGTGCCGTGTCGTCATTGCATTCCTTGTCACTGTGCTCACCAATATCAATAAGATACCGCTTCTGGGCGGCGTGAACCGCATTCTGGGCGTGTGCATCGGCGTGGTGGCCGGGTTCATCAACGTGCTGCTCATCCTGTGCCTGCTGTGGGCCGTGGTGGTCATCACAAACGGAAATCTGCCGTTCGTCAACGATTCGTCGCTTTCGGGCAGCTGTTTTTACTCATTTTTCTCCGCGTATAATCCGTTTCTGTAAGATGCGGAGAACAGGAAAGGAAATAATCTGAATGCTTTGTGTTAGATGCAAAAAACGCCCCGCCATTGTTTTTGTACAGAAGCTGGAGGCGGGCGAGGCGAAAAGCGAGGGCTACTGCCTTTCGTGTGCGCGGGAGCTTGGCATCAAGCCCGTGGATGATATTATGAAACAGTTCGGCATCTCCGATCAGGATCTGGAGGCCATGGAAGAACGCTTCGCCGGCATGATGGAAAACGGAGATATGGACCCCGCCGCCATGATGCAGCAGCTTGGGATGATGGCGCCGCAGGACGATGCGGACGGGGATGAAGCGCCGGACGACGATACGGACGAAGGCGGCGACGGCGATTTTACGCCCGGCGGCAACGCAACGTTCCCCTTCGGTATTTTCGGCGGCCGCAGGAAAGCGGAAGAAGCGCCGGAGAAGGAAGCAAAGAGTAAGAACGACCGCGGCAAGAAACGCAAGTTTCTGGACAATTACTGCGAGAACCTCACCCGCAAGGCGCGGGACGGAAAGCTGGACCGCATCGTGGGCCGCGACAGGGAAATTTACCGCACCGTCCAGATCCTTTCCCGCCGCCAGAAGAACAATCCCTGCCTCATCGGTGAGCCGGGCGTGGGCAAGACGGCCATCGCCGAGGGCATAGCGCTGCATATCGCAGAGGGGAACGTTCCGGCGCGCCTGCGGGACAAGGAAATTTATCTGCTGGACCTGACAAGCCTGGTGGCGGGAACCCAGTTCCGCGGCCAGTTTGAAAGCCGTGTGAAAGGGCTCATTGGCGAAGTGAAAGCGGCGGGCAACGTTATTTTATTTATTGATGAGATCCACAACATCACCGGGGCGGGGGATTCCGAGGGCGCGATGAACGCAGCCAACATCCTTAAGCCTGCGCTCTCCCGGGGAGAGATTCAGGTCATCGGCGCGACGACGTTTGCCGAATACCGCAAATACATTGAGAAAGACCAGGCGCTGGAGCGCCGTTTCCAGCCGGTGAAGATCGAGGAGCCGTCCATCGACGATGCTACGGCTGTTATCGCGGGCATCCGCCAGTATTATGAGGCGTACCACCATGTAAAGGTGAGTGAAGCCATCGTGCGCAGCACGGTCACACTGTCCGAGCGCTATATCACCGACCGTTTCCTGCCGGATAAGGCCATCGACCTGTTGGATGAGGCCTGTGCCTGCTGCAGCCTGCGCCACCCGGAAATCACCGAATGGGTGGAAAACGAAAAGCACCTTGCGGGCCTGAAAGAGCAGGAGGCTGAGCAGGAAGGAGGGGCCGGACTACGAGAAGCTGGCGCAGATCAAATCCGAGATCATCCGCCTGGAGGCAGAGCTGCCCGCGCAGCGGGAGGCCGTGGATGGCATCCAGGTGACGATGGAGGATGTGGCAAAAGTCATTGAGCTTTGGACGGGGATTCCGGCCGCAAAAGTAAAGGAAACCGAGTATACAAAGCTTGCGCATCTGGAAGAAAACCTGAACAGGGTCATCATCGGCCAGCCCGAGGCCGTGCATCTGGTAGCAAACGCTGTCAAACGCAGCCGCGCAGACATCTCAGCGCGCCGCCGTCCGGCCAGCTTTATCTTCGTCGGCCCCACGGGTGTGGGCAAAACAGAGCTTGTTAAGCAGCTCGCGCTGCAGCTGTTCGATACGGTCGACCCGCTTATCCGTCTGGATATGTCGGAATTCATGGAAAAGCACACGGTCAGCCGCCTGATCGGTTCGCCGCCGGGCTATGTGGGCTATGACGAGGCCGGACAGCTGACGGAGAAAGTGCGCCGCAAGCCATACAGCGTGGTGTTGTTTGACGAGATCGAGAAAGCGCATCCGGATGTGATGAACCTGCTGCTTCAGATCCTGGACGAAGGAAAAATCAACGACGCCCAGGGCCGCACGGTCAATTTTGAAAATACGGTCATCTGCATGACGAGCAATGCAGGCTCCGGCGACAAGACCGGAGAAACAGGCTTCAACCGTACCATCGCTCAAATGAGCAGGGATAAGTCCATCAAGGCGCTGGGCGAATTTCTGCGGCCGGAGTTTATGAGCCGTGTGGACGAGATCGTCACTTTTGCGCCGCTCTCTCCGGAGAGCCTGAAGCGGATCGCCGCTCTGATGCTTGGCGAGTACAAGGAACCTCTCGCGGCAAAAGGCATCGGTCTGAGCTGGACAGAAGCCGCGCTTGCCCTGCTGTGTGAAAAGGCGAAGGGCGGCAAGTTCGGCGCCCGCGACCTGCGGCGTGTCATCCGCAAAGAGGTGGAGGATGCCATCGCCGGGAAGATCATCAGCGGCGAGCCGCTGACGGCCATTGAGGTGGATACGCAGGACGGGGATATCGTACTGCATTGCTGAGCGCCGCGCCGGAGAATGATACAAAAAAGCGGCCCTGCTGCTGGAATGCCAGCGGCGGGGCCGTTTTTCAGATGTTATTTTCGGGCTTGACCGGGAAAAATTCCAGAAGGATATCGGGCAGCAGGCCTGCTGAAGGCAGCAGGCGGACGAGATCTGCTTCATCTTTCGGCTCGCGCGGCAGCATCATGCCGCCGCGTCCACGGTCCTCGGTCTCGTGATGATCGGAGCCGGAAAAAAACAACAGGCCGTTTTCGCGGGCGAAGCGGAGCGCGTCATCGTTGTGAGAGTCATGACGGGCGTTGCCGTTGAACACCTCCACGCCGTCCAACAGGGCGGGGTCCTCCCGCGTCAGCCCGGTGCGAAACGGGTGTGCCTGCACCAGCAGCAGGCCTTTGCGGTCCGCCAGGGCGCGCAGCTGCGGGATGGTATACCGGTGCAGCTCCGGCGTACTGTAAAGCAGTTCGGGCGCAGCGCCGAACAGGAGATAGTCATTGTCGCTTGTGGTGGTGCGAAACTCAAGCCCGCAGTAAATGTGCAGGCCGGCCTGTGCCCCTGCTTCACACGCGGCGCGGTAGCCGGACAGAAAGCAGTCGATCTTTTGTGTCCAGCTTCCTGTAAGTCTGTCGAAATAGCCATGGTGGAAGTGGTCTGTAATAACGGCGCCGCCGTAACCGGAGCGTTTGAGCTGTGTGACGAGCTGCACGGCGGGCAGGCGGCTGCAGCCACTCACTTCAGAGGTGTGGCAGTGTGTTTCCAGTTTGAACATTGCAGAAAGCTCCTTTTCGCAGAGTGGGCCTGTGCCCGGCAACCAGTATACTACTTTTTCAGCGCTTGTGCCAGTCTTGCGGCCAGGTGTAAGAGGAAATAATTGCATTCCCACATCAAAAAGGATAATATAAAGAAAAGAGACCAGCACAAGAGGAGGCAATGGATATGGCACAGGAAGATTACCGCAAGGCGCTCCGCCTTGGACAGAAAGAGTTCCGGTCGAGCGTGCTGAAAGGGACTTACCCGTATTTGCAGGCACTGGACGAGATCCTGGAGCACACCGCGGTGGAATACACAGAACCGCTCGGCGTTGTAAATATCCCTTTGGCATCCATCGTCGGTACGAAAACGGCCGGGCGCAAAACGGCATTTGCAGGTAATTTCATGCCGCTTCTGGATGAGGACACTGAATTTGCCCAGAAATGGAACGCGCTGTGTGACGCGCATTTGTCCGTGGGCATCCGGGACCCCATCAAGGCCTACGAATACATGAACAAGTTCTATGTGGAAGAGGGCAACAAGCGTGTCAGCGTAATGAAATACTACGAGGCGATGAGCATTCCCGGCTCTGTCACGCGTATCGTGCCGCGCCGCTCAGAGGACAAGGAAAACAAGATCTATTATGAATTCCTGGATTTTTATGATCTGACGGGGGTCAATTATCTATGGTTTTCCCAGCTGGGACGCTTCCGGGCAATGGACCAGGCGGTCAACAGCCGCCCGGGGCAGCCGTGGAGCAAAGAAGACCGGCGGGACTTCCAGACGGCATATTACAATTTCGAGGATGCGTTCCACCGCTGCGGCGGCGCGCGGCTGCCTATTACCGTGGGGGACGCGCTTTTGAAATTCGTGGGTGTGTATCCTTATGAGACGATCAGGGACAAAACGGGCCGGGAGATGGCGGCAGAGCTGGAAAAGATGTGGTCCGAGATCGAGGCCCTCACACAGGACGAAGCGGTGGAGCTGTCTCTGGAGCCTACGACGCAGGCGCCGCCGCTCATCAGCCGCATCTTGCCGCTGGAACAGTCCCGCTTGAATGTGGCCTTCCTATATGAAAAAAGCGCGGATACCAGCGCGTGGACCTATGCCCATGAATTCGGGCGCGGTCATGTGGATGAGGTCCTTGCCGGGCGGGTGTTCACCAAGGGCTACGACAACATCCGGGTGGGTGAAAACGACGACGAGGTCATTGAGCATTGCCGATGGAAACGACGTGCTGTTTACCACGACGCCGAAGCTGATGGAATGCAGCCTGCGTGCGGCCATCCGTCATCCGGAGGTAAAGATACTCAACTGCTCTCTGAATATGGACCATCCCAGTGTGCGCACCTATTACGGCCGCATTTATGAGGCTAAATTTCTGGTTGGGGCAATCGCGGGTGCGCTGGCCGACAATAACCGTGTGGGATACATTGCGAATTATCCCATTTACGGGATGGTCGCGGGCATCAATGCATTCGCGCTGGGCGCAAGGATGGCCAATCCGCGTGCCAAGGTTCATTTGATGTGGACCGGGGAAAAGGGTGTGGACGCGCTAAGCGAGCTGGAAAAACGCGGCGTCGAGCTGATCTCCAGCCAGGACGCAGGGCTGCCGCGGGGCGATAAGCACTATGGCCTGTACCGTTTGGACGGGGAGGAGCCGGTGCCTCTGGCAATGCCATTCTGGCATTGGGGAGAATTTTACGAGCGTATCCTGCGGGGCATCATGGATGGCCGCTGGAAGCTGGAGGGCAACGAAGCGGGCCGTGCGGTCAATTACTGGTGGGGCATGGCCTCGGGAATGATAGACGTGCTGCAAAGCCGCAGCCTGCCCCGCGGGACGAAGCGCCTTGCCGCGATCCTTCACAAAGGCCTGTGCTCGGGCACGATCGTCCCGTTCGAAGGAGAACTGTACGCCCAGGGCGGCGTGATGATACAGGCCGAAGACAAACAGATGGAGCCGGAGGAGATTCTGCGCATGGACTGGCTGGCGGAAAATGTGGAAGGCCATATCCCGGCCTTTGACGACCTCATTGAGGAGGCGAAGCCGCTGGTGCGCCTCCAGGGAATTTACAAGGAGGCACAGGTGTGAAGATTCTGGCAATTTCCGATGTGGAATCAAAATATCTCTGGGATTATTTTCAGCCGGAAAAGCTGGAGGGAGTGGATCTGATCCTTTCCTGCGGCGACCTGAAGGCGAGTTATCTCACACTTTTGGCAACGTTTACCCACGCGCCGCTGCTGTATGTACACGGCAACCATGATACGGACTACCAGCGCAGGCCGCCGGAAGGCTGCACCTGCATCGAAGACACGGTTTACGAGGTGAACGGCGTGCGCATCGCCGGGCTGGGCGGCTCAGTGCGGTACAAGCCGGGGCCGTTTCAATATACACAGAGGGAAATGGAACGCCGTGTTGCACGGCTGTCCTCCAAAATACGCCGTATGGGCGGGGTAGATATCATCGTTGCCCATGCGCCTGTCCGCGGCTGCAACGACGGAGAAGACCCCGCACATATGGGTTTTGACTGTTTCAACGCCATGCTGGGACAGTTTCAGCCGAAGTACTTTGTGCATGGACACGTTCACCTCAACTACGGCCGCATCCCACGCTGTGCGCAGTGTGGGGAAACACAGGTGATCAATGCCTACGAGCGGTATACGTTCGAGCTGGAAACGCCAGAGGCTCCGCCGGCGCCTCCGCAGCGGCCGTTCGGTTCTCTTTTGGTGCCCAAGCTGTTCTGGAAAAGCAAATAAAAGCAAGAGCCCGGCTCCCAAATGCACAGGCGCAGTAATGCGCCGCTTGGGGCCGGGCTCTTTTATAGGGGGCTTGTGTGCTATCGATGCCTTTACACGCTTTCAGCCTGCCGTTCTCCCATTCTGCACCAGTTGATAAAGCCGTAGATATCATTGACGAGAAAGGCCGTAAAGCATACCACGACGGACAGATAGGATGTATTTTGACGGGCAGCCAAAATCCATAAAACAATGAGAACGATGTCGTTGGCCGCGTACCCGAGCGCATAATAAGGACTTCTTTTATAGGTAAGATACACCGCGATGAAGCTTGTCGTTACAGAAAGGGTGCTCGGGACTAAGTTGGCCGTTTGAAAATACCCCAGTATGAAGTAAAAAAGCGCAGTGACAAGAATTGCCGCCAGATACATAAAACGCCATTCTGTTCGGGCCAGGTGATTGACGCTGACTTCCATCCGGTTCCCGTTAAACGGGTTTTTCAACTAGGAAATAAGAGCGAACACCGCCATCGGCATAGTCATACCTACATAAGTAAGCATTTCTCCATAATAGGAAAAGGTGAAAGAAATGATTCCGTAAAGCAGGCTGAAAAGAATCATAAGAAGTTGACCGAACGGATTTCCCTTTGCGTTAAAAATGAGGGATGTGACGCCGAGCAGCGAAGCAAAAAGCGTGAAATAATTGCTGCGGTCGAAAAAATAAAAAGCCGCAATGATCACAAATACGGAACCAAACCACAGCGCTCGCTCGCCCTTGGTGAAATAGCGGCGCAGTTCTTCAATTTTTTTCATACAATCTCCAAAAAAAATAAGCATTCGCATGCACATCTTCTCAGACCTAACGATGTACAAACGAATGCGAATTGCATTCCTACCCGGTGGCAGTGATATTCACATATGAAAGCGGCTGCTTGTGCCGCGCAATTTCGGAAAAAAGCAGCATCCGCAGATGCTGCCTTTTGGAGCAGATGATGGGAATCGAACCCACACGACCAGCTTGGAAGGCTGGAGTTCTACCACTAAACTACATCTGCAGGATAATTGTTTATTTAAATCAGCTTATATATTATAAGCGGTTTTCAGATGTTTTGTCAAGAGGGGATTTGTTCGTAAAATCGCATCTTTTTGTTTGAATTGCATTTTGTGGGAAATAATGGTATAGTAATAAAGAAAAGTATCCGCAGGCACACCCGGTGAGGGTGCATGGCGGAGGCGCTGGAAAGGGAGGGGTTTTATGAACGATTTTGTTTTGAGCTGCTGTTCCACCGCAGATCTTACGGCAGAGCACTTTGCGGCACGAGATATCCATTATATCTGTTTTCACTATTCCCTAAATGGGAAACAGTACGCCGACGACTTGGGCAAGTCCATGCCGTTCGATCAGTTTTACCAAGCGATGGCAGACGGAGCCGAGACGCAGACGTCCCAGGTAAACGTAGAGGAATTTACTGCTTATTTCACGCCGTTTTTGGAACAGGGAAAAGATATTCTGCATGTCACGCTTTCCTCGGGTATCTCGGGCGTATACAATTCCGCCTGTGTGGCGCGGGAAGAACTTCTGCAAAAATACCCGGATCGGAAAATCTATATTGTAGATTCTCTGGGCGCTTCGTCAGGTTACGGCCTGCTGATGGACCGTCTGGCAGACTTAAGAGATAAAGGTGAAGATGTAGATTCTGTATATGAATGGGCGCTGGCCAACCGTCTGCGTCTGCACCACTGGTTTTTTTCGACAGATCTCACGTTCTATGTGAAAGGCGGGCGTATTTCGAAGGCGTCCGGATGGTTCGGTACGGTGCTCAATATCTGTCCGCTGCTGAATATGGATGACCAGGGCCGTTTGATTCCGCGTTCCAAGATACGTGGAAAGAAAGCCGTTATCAAAGAGATCGTTTCCCGGATGGAACAGTTTGCCGACGGCGGGACGAATTACAATGGAAAGTGCTATATTTCTAATTCCGCCTGTTATGAGGACGCCCGCGCAGTGGCCGACCTGGTGGAACAGAAGTTCCCCAAGCTGAACGGTAAAGTGGAAATCAATCACGTGGGTACTACCATCGGCAGCCATACCGGCCCCGGCACGGTGGCCCTGTTCTTTTGGGGCTCCGAGCGCAAGGAATAAAACGGGGCGGCTGCCGGCCAAATCGTAAAAGAGAGCCCGCACTGCGTCTCTTTCGAGGCGGGCGCGGGCTCTGTTTTGTGATTGGCCGGTTTGGCACCGCTGCAGAAACGTCATGTGCAAAGTAGTACCAGCCCATTGTGAGCCGGCTGGTAAAGGGGGATACGTATGAGAGTCGCTTATGAGGAAATGGCGCGGGAATTTGCCCGTGTGCTTGAAAAAAAGGGCTTTGCGGCGCAGGACGCGGCGGATGCGGCGGATATTTTTGCTCAAAACAGCCTTGCGGGCGTATATTCACATGGGTTAAACCGTTTCCCTCGCATCGTCCGTTATTTGGACAAAGGGGAGATAGATCCCCGCGCCCGCGCGACCTGTGAACTGCGTGCCGGCGTGCTGGAACGCTGGGACGGCCATAGAGGCTTTGGCCCGCTGAACGCCCGGCGTGCGATGGAACGCGCCTGTGTGCTGGCAAAAGAGAACGGCGTCGGTCTGGTGGCGCTGGGAAACAACAACCACTGGCTGCGCGGCGGTACTTATGGCTGGCTGGCAGCAGACAGAGGCTTCATCGGCATCTGCTGGTCCAACACAATGCCCAATATGCCCGCATGGGGAGGGAAAGACCGCAGGATCGGAAACAACCCGTTCGTTTTGGCGGTGCCTCGCTCCAACGGCGAGCATGTTGTGCTGGACTGCGCGGTATCCCAGTTTTCTTACGGAAAGATCGAGGACTGTCGGCTGCGGGGCGTGCAGCTGCCCGTGCCGGGCGGTTACGATACAAAAGGGGAACTGACGCGCGACCCGGCTGAGATTGAAAAGACGGGGCGCGTACTGCCCATGGGGTATTGGAAGGGCAGCGGACTTTCCATCGTGCTGGACCTCATCGCCACGGTGCTCTCGGCAGGCAATTCGGTGCAGAAGATCGGAACATTCGGTGATGAAGTGGGTCTGACACAGGTCATGATCGCCATCGATCCCCAAAAATTCAATACGGCACAGCAGACGGACGCCATCGTGGACGCGATTCTGGCAGATGTGAAGGCCTCTGAGCCGGTTGAGGAAGGCGGACAGACAGTTTATCCCGGCGAGCTTTCGCTGCGGAACATCCGGGAAAACAGATGCAAGGGAATCCCTGTGATCCGGGAGATATGGGAAGCGGTACAAAAGATGTGAAAGGCGGGAAGCTGTGATACGCGGAGTTTTATTTGATATGGACGGATTGATGTTCGACACGGAGCGCATCGGCCATCGGGGTTGGAAGTATGGAGCTCAGGTGCTGGGGCTAGAACTGCCCGACGAGGTGATCGCGGCGGGCCGCGGCATGAGTGTGGCTGACAGCCGTGCGATGTATCTGGAACGCTTGGGCCCGGAGGTGGACTATGATGCATTGCGTGCACTGCGTGTGGCGTACGCAGATG
>ERZ827186.3091-NODE-3091-length-10159-cov-3.194378_pt1 | contig 10159 bp, 9 predicted proteins | sample MGYA00519918_ERZ827186 | MGnify/ENA primary metagenome ERZ827186 (study PRJEB31778, sample SAMEA3449275) | human gut metagenome | biome: human gut; feature: human-associated habitat; material: faeces | place: United Kingdom | collected 2010/2012 ... | reverse complement strand
TGCCGCACCTCGCTCGCCGTATCGGCACTTAGAATTATGCGGTATTGCCCTAAAACAATATCCCCTGCGGATGCGGAAGTGATTCTGCGTCTGCAGGGGATATTTGTTTTGGGAATATTTTTGGAATTCTGTGTTGTGGAATGCTGTGTTCTGTACGGTTTCGGAACGGTCAAGACCGTTTCCTACAGAGCGTTATATAATGTGCAATGAACGGATTACATGTTCTGTAGGGCGGGATACCCTCATCCCGCCGCGGAGAAACCTTGTTGGTTTGTGTTGTGCTTGCAAACCATCTGTGAAGCTGCATAAAACCAATGATTTACTTTTTCCGCGGCTTTTTCCTAACACTATACCCAAACGACCCCAATTTGCGGCCCAGTGCCAGATAATCCCCGTGGGAATATACGATCAAATTTGCCTTGTTCAGGCAGAGCTTGCCGCTTTCGTCCAACAGGCGCTCGTCCACATCCACGGCAACGACTTCAGCCAAAAACAGGTCGTGGCTGCCTAAGGGGATTACCTGGGTCACTTTGCACTCCAGATTGACGGGGCTTTCTTCCACCAGTACGGTGCCAACTTTGGCGGCGGGGGAGGGGGTCAGGTGCATGGCGGAAAATTTATCCACATCGCGGCCGCTTTTTACGCCGCACCAGTCCACCGCGCGTACCAGGCTTTCTGTCGACAGGTTGATGACAAACTCGCCGCTTTCTTTGATCAAATGGTGGCTGTACCGTTCCGGCCGCACACTGATGGAAACCATGCTGGGCTGGGTGCAGATGGTGCCGCACCAGCCAACCGTGATCAGGTTGGGCGCCCCAGCAGGGCCGCAGCTTACCAGCACCGGCGGTTCAGGGTTCAAAAGGGTGGAACCTTTCCATACTTGACGGCTCATAGTGTATCTCCTTGCTTTATCATTACATTTTTATAAGATATCTCCTATTTATAAGATATATCCTATATCGGACGGTGCGCCCCCTACGGTCTTAACGGGGTAAAAGTGCGGCGGTTAGCACACGAATAACAGGTATTACCGGCATTACGTTTCCGCCGCGCGGAAAAACAGCCCTTCAGAAGCCGCAATCGGTGCAAGCAGCTGCTGCATTTCGGCGCTGGGATGGTAGATGCTCAGGTTCAGGCAGTCCCAATCAAACACCAGCAGAGCCAGCTCATCCGGGAACAGGCAGGTCAGCGTGCCGGAATGGCAGTCCATAATTTCGGCAATGATGTGGTCGATCAGCTCCGGATTTGGCTGGTCGACCCAGCCGCCGTCCCACGGGATGCAGACGCGGTAATAGCACATCAGCTTGAAAATTACGCTGGAAAATTTGTCTTTTAACGCGGTGTAATGCGGGCTGTTCAGCAGATGGTATTCCACATCAAAATACTGCCCGCCGCTGTTTTTTGGCACCGTGCGGGGCAGGTAATCCACAATATAAACGTCTTTGGTTAATAATTCTTCCACCAGGGCGTCCATGGCGGCGGAATTTGGCAGTGGGACGGGCATAAGAATCTCCATTCTAGCTTGTGGCGGTCAGACATTTTTCAGCCGGTCTTTGTCCAGCAGCTTAAAGCTGCTGCGCCATGTTTCAATCAGGCCGTCCTGCTGCATGCGGCTCAGCTCCCGGCTCAGGGCGCTGCGGTCACAGTTCAGGTATTCGGCCAGCCCGGCGCGGGTCAGCGGGGTGGTAAAGGTATCGCTCCCGGCGCGGTGGGCTTCGTCCAGCAGCCACAGGCTGATGCGGGCGCGCAGGCTTTTGCAGATCAGCAGCTCCACCCGGCGGTCCAGCGCAAAATATTTATCGCTGATGGTCAACACAAGGTTTTGCATCAGCTGCAAATGGGCGCTGTGCAGCTTAGCGCAGGGGCGGATGATCTTCTGGTATGGCAGGTACAGGGCAAGGCAGCTGGTGGTGGCCATGACCGTAACAGGACTCTTTTGGCTGGAACCGGAAAGCACATCCCCGAACAAGCCGCCCGGCCTCATGTGGGTAATGGCAACGCTGGCCCCGTCCGGCGTGTTTTTTACGGCGGTAATGCTACCTTCCAACAAAATGCCGACCTCCCGCGTTTCGTACCCGGTCAGCAGCAAAATTTCGTCCCGCGCATAGCGCCGCACACGGGGGGCAAAGCAGTCCAGCAGGGTGTCCAGTTCGTCCGGACGCATGCCGCGCAGCAGCGGCGTGCGGGCCAATAGCGGGTAATACGGGTGCAGATCCATGCGGTGCAGCCTTTCTGTTTTTGGAATGGTAGGTGTGCCGCAACAGTTTGTTGCCACAGCAACCGACAAGATGATTTAATTATAGTATAGTAACACCGCAAAAGCAAGTGCGCCCGGCGATACCGGGCGCTTTTGTACTGCCAAAATGGCAGGCAAGAGGGAAGAGCACCGTGCCCGGCATGGTGCTGTATGGAATCAGGAGGATATACTATGTTCAAAAAGTTGATGTCTGCTGTTGCAGCGGCGGCCCTGTGTGTTTCGCTGGCCGCCTGCGGTGCAACGGCTACCAGTGAAGCTGCCGCTGAAGCAACCGCCACCCCGGCCCCAGCTGTTACCGAAGCCCCGGCCGAAGAGACTGCCAGCGCTGAAACTGCTGACGGTGCCCTGCGCGTTGCCGGCCTGAAAGGCCCCACCACCATGGGCCTTGTGAACCTGATGGCAGGCGAAGATGCCGCTGATTATGACTTTGAAATGTACGGCAAGGCCGATGAAATCGTGCCGCAGCTGGTAAAGGGCGAGTTGGACGCAGCCGCTGTGCCCGCTAACCTGGCCGCAACCCTGTACCAGAAAACCAACGGCGCCATTGAGGTTGCCTGCATCAACACCCTGGGCGTGCTGTACGTTGTGGAAAACGGCGAGACTGTGAACAGCGTGGAGGACCTGAAGGGCAAGACCATCGTGACAACCGGCAAGGGTACCACCCCGGAATATGTTCTGCGCTACATCCTGACTGAAAACGGTGTTGACCCGGATAACGATGTGACCCTTGACTTCTACAGCGAAGCAACCGAGGCTCTGGCTCAGCTGCAGGCCGGCACCAGCACGATCGCCATGCTGCCCCAGCCCTTTGTGACCAGCGCACTGGCTCAGGTCGAAGGCCTGCGCGTTGCCCTGGATATGAACGAAGAGTGGGAAAAAGTTGCCGGCTCCAAGCTGGTAACCGGCGTTCTGGTCGCCCGCAAGGATGCTGTGGAAGCTGACCCCGCCCGCTTTGCCGCCTTTATGGACGGCTACAAAGCCAGCGTGGAAGCTGCCAACACCGACCTGGAAAACACTGCTGCCCTGTGCGAGCAGTACGGCATTGTAGCCAAGGCTGCCCTGGCCCAGAAAGCCCTGCCCAACTGCAACATTGTGTTTGAGACCGGCGACGAGATGAAGACGGACCTGGAAACCTACTTCAATGTTCTGTACGCAGCTGACCCCACCAGCGTGGGCGGCCAGCTCCCGGCAGATGACTTCTACTATGCCGGCTAAGGCGCGCAACAACAAAACACCAATGTGGCAAACCCTGCTTGCCGTCGCTTTTTGGGTGGCGGTGTGGCAGGGTCTTGCCGTTTGCATTGGTCATAACGGCTTATTTTTGGCCACCCCCCTGCAAACGGTGCAGACCTTGTGGCGGCTGCTGCCCACGGCGGATTTCTGGCACAGGGTCGGGTTCAGCGCGCTGCGCATTTTAACGGGCTTTGCGCTGGCGGTCACAGTGGGGCTGCTGCTGGGGGCCTGCGGGGCCCGGTGGCGGTGGTTCGGCACCCTGGTGGGGCCGGTTATGCAGTTGATCCGCGCCATGCCAGTGGCGAGCTTTGTCATTCTGGCGCTGCTGTGGGTCAGCGGAAAAAACCTTTCGGTCATTGTCAGCTTTACCCATGTGCTGCCGGTTGTTTATGCGGGTACGGTGGGCGGCATTGCCGATACGGACCCGGCCCTGCTGGAAATGGCAAAGGTCTATCGCCTGCCGCTGGGCAAGCGGCTGCGGTATATCTGGCTGCCGGGGATGTTCCCGTCCTTCTGTGAAAGCTGCATTGCCGCCATGGGCATGTGCTGGAAAAGCGGCGTCTCGGCCGAGGTCATCGGCCTGCCCAACGGCAGTATCGGCGATGCGCTGTACCGTGCCAAGATCACCCTTTCCACCGGGGAACTGTTTGCGTGGACCTTTGTCATCATTCTGCTGAGCGCAGGCTTTGAAAAGCTGTTCCTGTTTGCACTGGATAAAGCCGTTGGCGCAGTGCTGGGAGAGGAGGGGACAAAATGCTGAAGCTTCAACACCTGACAAAACGGTTCGGCGCGGCACCGCTCTTCACCGACCTGTGCATGGAGGTGGATGCCCCCGTGGTGCTGTGGGCACCCAGCGGCTGGGGCAAGACCACCCTGCTGCGCATCCTGATGGGGCTGGAACGCCCCACCACCGGCAGCGTGGAGGGCGTAGGCCGGGTGGCGGCGGTCTTTCAGGAAGACCGCCTTTGTCCTCAGCTGAACGCGGTGCAGAACGTCACCTTGGTGCTGCCGGGGGCGGAAAACCAGTACAAAGAGCAAATTACAAGCGATTTTCAACAGCTTGGAATGGGCACTGCCGCCTTGCAGCTGCCCGCCCGCAGGCTTTCCGGCGGGCAAAAGCGGCGGGTGGCGCTGCTGCGGGCGCTGTGGGCACCCAGCGACACCCTGCTGTTGGACGAGCCCTTTACCGGCATGGACCCGGACACCCTGCAGCGGGCGGCGGCGCTGCTGCGGCAGCGCTGCGCGGGCAAGCCGGTGTTGCTGGCTACGCACGATAAAAGCGCTATCCGCGCCCTTGGCTGGCCGGTAGTGGAGCTGAAAAAGCTGGGACGCTCTTGAATGCCCTCCGCTTTGCTCTGGGCATGATTTATGGAATTTTTGTTTGTTCAATATAGCTTTTGTCGCGCTCTGCGGAGCGCGACAAAAGCTGCTTGTTTTAAAATTACCTAAAAAGCAAGGACGTGCAGCCCGCGGGCTGCACGTCCTTGCTTATAGAACATTCTTTAACTGAACAGGCTTTTAGTGTTGTGAGAGTATACGGATAGTACTAAACCGACACAGATATACAGCATAAGCACCGAGCTACCGCCTGCGGAGTAGAAGGGCAGGGTGACGCCGATGACTGGCAGCACCCGCAGGTTCATGCCTACGTTCACCGCGATCTGCGCCATCAGCGCACCGCCGATACCGGCGCAGATGTAGCTGCCCAGCAGATCCTCGCTGCGGGCACCGGTGGCAAAGGTCTTGATCACCAGTGCCAGCAGAACGCCCAGCACCACGCAGCAGCCCACAAAGCCCGCCACGTTGCCGATCCAGCTGAGGATGAAGTCGTTGTGGGCGTTGGGCACGCTGTAATACCGGCCGCCGAATAAGCCGTTGCCAAAGATGCCGCCGGAGCCCAGCGCGATCTCGCCGCGCTGCTGCTGGTAGATGATGTTCTTCCACACCGTCTCGCTGGGTGCCCAGCCGGTGGTGTTTTCCGGGTCCAGCACCGCCAGAATGCGGTACCACTGGTACCCCTTGCCGATTTTATCACTGAAAAAGGCAAAGGCCACCGCTACGGCAGCGCCCGCCGCCGCAAAGGCCGCAAAGATATACTTCCAGCTCAGCCCCGCCGCAAACATCATGCAGCAACCGATGATGCCGTAGATGATGGCCGTGCCGTCGTCGCCCTGCACATGAATGATGGCAATGGGCACCAGCAGGTGCAGCAACAGCTTTGCCAGCTCCTTTGGCTCGTTGATGCGGCTGCGCACATTGTTCAGGTGCATGGCAAAGGTCAGGATAAAGCTGATCTTTGCCAGCTCTGTGGGCTGAAAGGTAAAGCCGCCCAGCTTGTACCACGAGTAGTTGTCGGTGTCGCCGGCATTGTAGCCGATGGTCAGCGGGCCGATGGATACGTTGCGGATGACCAGCGTGGGCAGCACCAGACCCCACGTCAGCACAACGTGCACCGGCCACACCTTTACAAGGCTGCGGTAGTCCACGCAGGAGAGCAGCAGCGCGATCACGATGCCAATGGCGGCAGCGCCCGCCTGCACCATTGCGCGGCGGTAGTCGCCAATGCCGATGATAGCTCCGGTCACCTCGTCAGTAGCAAAGCCGCTGCCCTGCTTGGCTGCCCACGAGGACAGCGCCAGCACCGCCATCACGCTGCTGAAAATGCACAGCAGCAGATACATCTTATCGGTGCGCTTAAAATATTGTCGAATGCTATCCAAGGAAAGCACCGCCTTTCGTCAGAACAGTCTGCCGGGGCGTGCCTGCGTACAGGCGATAAAAACCCAGCATATCGCTATTATACACAAATCCCTGCGCCAATGCAATGCGCCGGGTGTGACGGAATGGTAAAACATTGCCGGGAAGCTTGACAAAGCCCCGGCTGCATTCTACAATGAACCTGTAGACGCAGCCTTGCGTACAACAGCCCCGGCAGCGTGCCGGGGGAGAGGAACGGAAAAGAAGAAATGGAGCATACATTTTATCGCCGCCTGCTCAGTGCAGTGTGTGCCATTGCGCTGGCCTTCACGGCAGTGTGCCCGGCAGTAGCCGCCGCACCAGAGGACACCACCCGCACCCCTCAGACCCTGACCGTCTCCGAGGTGCAGGAGATGCAGCAGACGGATGCCGCCGTCACCGCCCTGACCGACAGTGCTGCTTACGCCGGAATGTCGGAGGAAGAGCGTCAGGCTGCTGCGCTGGCGCAGCTGGACGTGCTGGCGGCGCAGGGGCTTGTGGAAAAGGACAGTATCTATGTGGATGCGGAAAACGGCATGGTAAGCTTTGCTTACCGCTGCGGCGCGCTGGGTGGCATTCTGCTCACCGACACCGAGAGCGAGGCGGACGCCGCCCTGCCCGGGCCGGAGCTGGAGGATGCGTCCGCCCTGCTCGCTGCCGAGAACGGCACCGTGGGCAATGCGGTCATCTACTATGCTTTTGATAATGGCGTCAACAGCAACCGCTACCCCTACTATTCTTATATGAAGGACTACTGGAACGGTTTCGGGCTGGACACCCATCTGGACATGATGGTGACCGTCTCCGACCTGAAGCGGATGGCAGACTACGACCTTGCCATCCTCAGTGCCCACGGCGCGTACTATACCTATGAGTACGGCTGGCTGTGGAAAAAGCAGGCCACCGCGCCCATCCTCCTGCTGCTGGAAAAATCGGATTTCTGGAACGACCTGCGCTACGGCTTGGAGCTGCTTAGCCACCGGGTCATCAAGGTGAACGGCTGCTACGCCGTCACCGGAGACTTTTTCCGCAATGCCTACCGGGGCGGCAAGCTGAACGGCACCATCGTGCTCTCGGAGACCTGCGAGTTCTACGGACGCAGCGGCCATGTGGACACCGCTCTTTCGGACGGGCTGCTCTCCGGCGGGGCAGCAGCTGTGGCGGGCTTTGTGAACAACGTGTACAGCGTGTACTCCCGCAGTATGCTGTGGGCGACCGTGAACCGCCTGATCGAGGGTGAGACCTTGCAGCAGGCCATTGATTACAGCCTTGAGGTCTACGGCGAAAACGACATCGTATGGTACCTCAACCAGAACACCGGGCGGCGTCCCCACCCGGCGGCGTCCTATCCCATCATTCAGGGCGACGGCACCGCCCGGCTCACCGCGCCCGGCACGGCAACGAACAGTGCTGCAGAGCAGCAGACCCCTGCCGCCGCCTGACCATTGCACTTTTGTACGTTTTATATTATACTTAGGGATGGCAGAGCGTCTGCCATCCCTTTTTTGAAACGATGAGGTAACCTTCATGTCAGAATATATCACCCATTCCCGCGCCGAGACGGTGGCGCTGGGCAAGCGGATGGCCGCCGTGCTGGCTCCCGGGGCACTGATTGCCTTTACCGGCGGTCTGGGCGCGGGCAAGACCGCCTTTACCGAGGGTCTTGCTGAGGGTCTGGGCTGCACCGACCCGGTGTCCAGCCCCACCTTTGCCATCGTGAACTACTACCGGGGCCCGCGCCCGCTGGCGCACTTTGACCTGTACCGCATCTCCACCGAGAACGATCTGTGTGCGGCAGGCTTCTACGATTATCTGGATCAGGGCGCTGTGGTGGCGGCAGAGTGGAGCGAAAACTTTGCCGACCTGCTGGCGCTGGAAAACCCCATCCGGGTGAACATCGAACGTCTGGACGATACCACCCGCAGGATCACCATTGAGGGGGTGACGGTATGAATATTCTGGCCGTGGATACGGCGGGCAAGACCGCCGGTGTGGCGCTGTTGCAGGACGACCGCCTGCTGTACGAGGTATATCTGGACGGCGGCATGACCCACAGCGAGACCCTGATGCCCCTCATCGACAACTGTCTCAAACTCTGCGGCATGGGCTGCAAGGACATCGACCTCTACGGCGTCAATGCCGGTCCCGGCAGCTTTACCGGCCTGCGCATCGGGCTGGCCGCCGTCAAGGGGTTGGCCTTCCCGCGCGAGACGCTGTGTGCCCCGGTGTCTACCCTGGAAGCGCTGGCCGCTGCCCACACCGGCGAGGGCACCGTGCTCTGCGCACTGGATGCCCGCCGTGCCCAGGTGTACAGCGCCGCTTTTGACCTGGCCACCCACACCCGCCTGCTGGATGATGATGCCCGGGCTGTGGCCGACCTTGCCCAATTTGTAGAAAATTGCAAAAAGCCCCTGTTTTTTGTTGGTGATGGCGCGGGTCTGTGCTATAATAAATACAGCAATGTGCCGGGCGTGCTGCAAACACCCCCGGCGCTGCGGGGCGGCCGTGCCGCTGCCGTGGCACTTGTGGCAAAGCAGATGGCAGCAGCCGGGCAGGCTGTGCTGCCGGAAGGAGCGTTTTCTGATTTTTCCGCTGCACCGGAGCAGACACCGTGCCTGACCATCACGATGGAGCAGCCGACGGCGCTCTATCTGCGCGGCTTTACCGGCGATACCTTTACCGGCACGGCATGGCAGGCGCTTGATACGCAGACGCTTGCCGAACAGACCGATCTGCTGTACTGGCTGCACAAGGAGGGCTTCTACCCGCAGACGCAGCTTGCCGCTGCGTCGCGCGGCCTGCACCGGCAGGAGCAGACGCAGACAGTCCTGATTGAAAATACCAGCGCTTGCAGCGCCTATGTATACGCGCCCTACGCGCTCTCCGCGCTCCCGCAGGAAGGTGCACTGCGCACAGACAGTCTGGAAAGCACCCAGATCCCGACAAGCGGCCTGCGCGGAGCGCGGCAGTATCGCTTCACCATGCCTCTTGCCCCGGAGCAGACCGCAGCGGAGTTATTGGACGCGCTGCGGGAACAGCCGGAGACGGCGGACGCCTACCTCAGCGCGGAGGGCAGCTACCGCGCATTCGTGCAGGAGCAGGACGTGAAGCTTCCTGAGCAGGCGCGCGCGCAGCTTGCTCCGATTCTGGATGAGCTCTGCCGGGAATACGGTTCCGCAGGTTCTCTGACGCCGGAGCAGGCGCAGCTCTGCACGGCGCGCTTTCTCGAACAGCTGGACGCGCTCCGCGAAGCCGGAACGGTGCTGCCGCTGGACGAGCTTGTAAAGGATACAACCTACCAGACCGCGACCCTGACCGTTCTGGCCCTTCGCTATTACGGCATCCCGGCGCGCTACGCCGAGGGCTTTGTCCTCACGCAGGAGACTGCCGCGCGTGCGCAGGCCGGTTCTGCAATTACCCTGACTGCGGCGGACGCGCAGGGCTGGGCTGAGGTCTATCAGGACGGCGTCGGCTGGATGCCGCTGGCCCTCACGCCGGGCTACGGTGAGCTGACAGACATTCTTTCCCCGCATCAGTCTGAAACCGCCAGCCAGACCGGCGACGCACACACGGACGACGGTTCCATCGCGCAGGCGGAAACGATAGAGGACGAAGCGGACGAAACAGAGGATACGCCGCAGGAGCAGCCGGATGACGGCGCGCAGAGCGCCCCCGCAGTCAAAGCGCGGATCTGGCTCTGGATCTTACTGATAGTCGGACTTCTGCTTTTCCTGCTGGCAGCCGTCGCGCTGCGCTATGCGCTCATTCGCCGCAGATGGCAGTACCGGTTTGCGCGTACCGCGCCTGCACAGTCTGTTGCCTGGGTGACGGGGGCGCTTGCGGCGCTATGGCCCGCGATGGGGCTCGGCTATGACGGCGGTTCGGTCTTCGCGTTCGGCGAATCGCTCCGGGAAACGGATGCAGAATACGCAG
>ERZ827186.3084-NODE-3084-length-10184-cov-2.663244_pt1 | contig 10184 bp, 7 predicted proteins | sample MGYA00519918_ERZ827186 | MGnify/ENA primary metagenome ERZ827186 (study PRJEB31778, sample SAMEA3449275) | human gut metagenome | biome: human gut; feature: human-associated habitat; material: faeces | place: United Kingdom | collected 2010/2012 ... | reverse complement strand
TCGAGCGAAATGCCGGGCATCGTAGAGGTATTGATCGTCAGCGAACCTTCGTTGAACGGCGGCAGGAAATTCCGTCCCAGGCTGAAAAATACGACCAGCGAAGCGACGAACAGCGCGACGGTCGAACCGATTACGAGCCGTTTATGCGAAAGCACCCATTCGAGCGCCTTTTTGTAAATTCGTTTCAGGAAACGGGAAACGATCGGTTCCTTCTGGCTGCGTTGCAACACCCGATCGCCGGTCAGCAGGTAACTGCACAGCACCGGCGTCAGCGTCACGGCGACGACCATCGACGCGAACAGCGCCACGATGAACGAAATCCCGAGCGGACGCAACATGCGTCCTTCGAGCCCGCCGAGGAAAAACAGCGGCACGAAAGCCACGATCGTAATGATCGTCGCATTGACGACCGACTTTCGAAGCCTCGTAGACGACCGTAAGCGTCGGAAGCCGTTCCTCTTTCGGTTTCAAAAAGTTCTGTCGGAGTCGCTTGAATACGTTCTCGACGTCGATGATCGCATCGTCGACCAGCGAGCCGATCGCAATGGCCATACCGCCGAGGCTCATCGTATTGATCGTAAGCCCCATCGCCTTCAGCGCCAGCACCGACACCAGCAACGACAGCGGCAGCGCGATCAGCGATATGACCGTCGTGCGGAAATTCATCAGGAAGACGAACAGCACGATCACGACGAAAATAGCCCCCTCGAACAGCGCTTTCTGAATGTTGTCCACCGAACTTTCGATGAACCGCGACTGCCGGAAAATGTCGGTCGAAACGTGCACGTCCGGCGGCAGAGTCCGCTGGATTTCGGCGAGCGTCCGATCGAGTTTGTCGGTCAGTTCGAGCGTATTGGTATTCGGTTGTTTGGTCACGGTCATCAGAACGGCCGGTTTGCCGCGCTCCGAAGCGACGCCCAGCCGCGGCGATTTCGCTCCGATTTTCACATCCGCAACGTTTTCAAGCAGCACCGGAATGCCGTCCGTCGTCTTAACGACAGCTTTCCCTAGCTCCTGCTCGTCGGCCGTGGAAAGCACCCCGCGAATGATGTATTCGTTGCCGTACTGGTTCAGGATACCGCCGCTGGAATTGCGGCTCAGGTCGGCCACCACGTCGAGCACCTGTTGCATCGAAACGTCGTAATGGCGCATCCGCGCCGGGTCGAGCAGCACCTGGTACTCCTTGATGTCGCCGCCGATCACCGTTACCTGGGCGACGCCGCCGGTAGCCAGCAGCCGCGGGCGGATCACCCAATCGGCCAGCGTCCGCAGTTCCTGTAACGAAGTGGTATCGGCCGTCAGTCCGACGATCAGCAGTTCGCCGAGGATCGACGACTGCGGCCCGAGCGTCGGCGTGCCGACGTTCTGCGGCAGCGTCTCGCTGAGCGTAGCCAGCTTTTCGGAAACGATCTGGCGCGCCCGGTAAATATCGGTTCCCCAGTCGAATTCGACCCAGACGACCGAAAATCCGGTCGTCGACGACGAACGCACGCGGCGCACGTCGGTCGCTCCGTTGACGGCCGTTTCGATCGGGAACGTCACGGTGCGTTCGACCTCTTCGGCGGCCATTCCGTTCGCCTCGGTCATCACGACCACGGTCGGCGCATTCAAGTCGGGAAAAACGTCGACCTCCATATGGCGGGCGGTAAACGTGCCCACGGCCAGCAGCACGACGCCCGCAATCATCACCAACAGCCTGTTGTGCAATGAAAAGTTTATGATTTTATTCAGCATGACGCAGGCGATTTAGTGGGAGTGCGAATGGCCTTCGGGGATCGCCCCGGAGAACGAAGCCATTTTTACCTGCGCGACGCCTTTGCTGACGACCGTCTCGCCGGCTTTCAGGCCCGACAACACACGTACGTTCCTGCCGTCGGCGGCGCCGAGCTTCACTTCCCTTTTGGCATACCCCTCGTCGTCGAGTTGCACGAATACGAAGTGAACACCCTGATCCTCCGTTACGGCGCTCAGCGGCACGGTCAGCACGTCGCGCTGCGGCGACGATATCAGATAAATCTCGACGAACGAACCCGGGATCACGTCCCCGCCGTTATCGAATTCGAAAATAACCGGAATGAAAACCGAACTGCCGTCGGAACTCTTACCGACCGACAATAGCCGCCCGTTCATTTCGGAGAGCGAGTAGACTTTGTCGTCGTACGGCGTACGGAAATTCGCGCCCGACACCGAACGCAGATCGTTCAGGTACCGTTGCGACACTTCGGCGCGCAGTACGAGCCGTTTGTTCTGCGAAACGGTGGCCAGCGTCTGTCCCACTTCGACGAAGGCCCCTTCGCTCACGGCGACATTCTTAATAAAACCGCCGATCGGGGCCGTAACCCGCGTTCCCCGGACGGAAGTTTTGCCTGCAACCGCATCGTAGGCGGTTTTGGCATTTTCGTAAGCGAGCCGGCTCTGTTCGTAATCCGACTGTGAAATGATCTTGTCTTTCACGAGGTTTTCGGCGCGTTCGAAAGCCGCTTTGGCCTGCTCGTACGTTGAGCGGGTGCGGGCCACGTAATCCCCTTCGGCCATCTCTTTGGACGAAATCGTAAACAGCGTTTCCCCGCGGCCGACCGGCGTACCGTCGGCGATCTTCTTATTGGTGAACGACACGACGCCGCCGACCGGCGCTACGACCGAAGCCTCGTCGCCTTGCGCTGCCATGATCCGACCGCTGGTAGGAATCACTTCATTGAACGTAACGGGTTGCACTTCGAACAGTTCGAAATCGGTCTGCGCGGCCTGCGCTTTCGTAAAGACGATTTCACCGGCATGGGTATCCCCTCCGGCTCCGTGATCGTGTCCCGCGCGCCCGGCCTCCTCGGCCTCGTGATCGTGCCCTTCGGCTTCATGGTCATGGCCGTCGTGATCGCCGTGTTCCGCTTCGGACGTATGTCCGTCCCCGGACGCTCCGGCGCTCGAAGGCCGGTTCCCGCAACCCGTCATCAGGGCTACGGACAGTATGCTTGCTAACAATATTTTATTCATTGCATGGATTTTTTGTTTGAATCATGTGAACACGCTCCCTCGTTTGCAAACGAAAGAGTCGTCTTTCCGCCGTGCGGAAACAAAAACTATGCAATGAAAACGGGAGGAGCCCGCAGCAGCGGCAATGCCGCCGCATCCGGCCGGGCAGCCGGTTCGGCAAACGGTGCGAAAGAGACCGTCGCCATCGCATAAACGCGGGCGTCGAACGTAAAAACGGAATCGAAGAAAAGCGTGACGGGAAAATGATAACCGCCCGTAGGATCGTCCTGTTGATCGACCGCCTGTACGAGCTGGCTGCCGCCCCGTCCGTACATCACGAACAGATACCGCAGATCGCAGTCCGTGTCCGATCCGCCGTGATCGTCGTTCCCTCCGCAGCAGGGAACGTGCCCGAAACATTCGACGCACCGTTCCGGAGCGACGAAACTGATCCGGTCGCCGTGATGGTGATGCGGCAACGCCGACAACGCCAGCAACAGCGTTCCCGTGAGCAGTACGAATATGGCGGATATGCGTTTTTTCATTTCTGGTCGGTTATCCCGTCGATCCGTCTAAAAAGATTACGGACAAAAATACAATTTTTTTTCGACAATTTCATAACGGCCGGAAATTTCGCTACCTTCGGCGCGTCAATTATTGAAGCGAACGAATTATGGCTTGGTTTTATTTGATCCTCGGGGGACTTTTCGAAATGGGATGGGCAGTGGGGCTGAAACTGTCGCAGAGTATGCCGGTCAAGATATGGGGTATCCTGATCGCCATTTTTTCAATGGCGCTGAGCATGTTCCTGCTTTACGTCGCCCAGCGGACGATCGCCATCGGCACCGCCTACGTCGTCTGGACGGGTATCGGCGCGGTCGGAACGCTGTTGATGGGAATTTTCTTTTTCGGCGACTCGGCCGGATTCTGGCGGCTGTTCTCCGCGGCGCTGATCGTCCTCGGGGTGATCGGCATGAAACTATCCTCCTAATTCCTGCTTTTATTCGGATTTCAGCGTAATCACCGTAATCGACGGATAAGTGCCTATCCGCATCGGATACATCACGTATCCCATTCCGTCGTTGACGAAAAGGTATTTCCCGTCCTCTTCGTACAGACCGCTCCATCGATCGTACATCCATTCGGCAGGCGACCACGCCCATCCGCCGAGCCGGATTTTGAGCTGCATCGCATGTACATGCCCCGACAGGGTCAGATCGGCCCGTCCGGTAGCCAGCGCTTCGTCCCACACTTCCGGAGTATGGGCGATCAACAGGTTGAACAGGCTGTCGGGCACTCCCCGGTAGGCTGCGTCGAAATCGCAGCGTGCGAAATCGACGTTCTGCCGTCCGTTCAGTTTTTTCCCGATCGGGAAATTCACCCCCGTCACCGAGATGCTGTCGCTGCCGCGCCGGACGTACCGAGACTCGTTATCCAACAGATTCCATCCCATCGCCCGCTGCCGGACGGCCAATTCGTCGAAACTCTGCCGCGGAGTCAGGTCGCTGTCCCGGCTCAGGTAGATCCCCAGATCGTGATTGCCATACACCGAATAGACCCCGTCTTTCGCACGGATTCCGGACAATACGGACATCACCGAATCGGTCAGCTCGCGGGCATCTATATTGACCAGGTCGCCCGCATTGACAACCAGATCGGGATGCTGTTCGTTGATCTTCCGCACCATTCGCCGGATAAAGCGGCGATTCCCGGGTTCGTTGCCGGCGTGCAGGTCGGTAAACAGTACTATCTTATAACCGTCGAAAGCGGCCGGAATCTTATCCGAACGGACGATCAGGTCTTCCTCCACGATCCGCGACCGGCCGGCTGTCGCACCCCATATCATCACGAGCAGGGTCAGCGCACCAGCCGCCAGACCGATCCTCGAAAACAACCGCACCTTTTTTCTTCGTACCCAACCGGCCGGATAATCCAGCAGCGAAACCAACATGTAGACCGACTTCGGCCCGACGCTCATAAAGAACAGGCAGATCACCCACAGGATAACGTGCATGTAACTTTCCGCCCCCGCCTCGGAGCAGCAGCGGTAAAAAAGCAGCGCGGCGACGATCCCCGCATCGAGCAACAGGAAGTGCGCCAGATAGAGTCTCCGCAGCCACCGCTTGTCCGGTAACCGCCGACGAATCCGGCGCAGGATCAGCAGATCCAGCGTCACGGACACAACAGACAGTATAACAATCAAGTACAGTATCATTCCTTATTTACGTTTCACGACGATCGCATTGCAGACGGGACGTTCCGAGCGAAAAAAGAGCATCCGGTCGGAAGGAGCGTTGACGATCCCCTGCCCCTTCGTCCACAAGGTCGAAGATCCTCCCCCGTCGAGGTTTATCGCATCCGCCGCTCCCATCAGGCGGGCCGCATAAGCCAATTCGCACAGGGCCATCCCCGCCGCGCGGCTCTGCCGTCCGTCCACGACCATCAGCAGGACGGTTCCGTCGGCTTTCGTCCCGACGCAGGATCGCGGATGGCGGGGAGCCGTCGAATCCCACGGAATCAACGACCGGCCGCCGCGCAGCAGCATCGGGCCGGTTACCATCACATCGGGATACCGATCCCGATGCGGAGCGTCCGCCTGCTCCATCGCCAGACTCCAATCGATCAACCGCAGTACTCCCGCAGTATCGACCGCCACGGCGACGCCGGTTTCGGCCCCTATCTGGGCGGGCCGATATCCTCCTGTTTTTATGAAACCCATGGCTACGGCCTGTTTCGTACGGGTTTTAAAAAAGCCCCCGTTGATCGCCGCTACCCCGCCGGACTGCTTCCCGATCCGGGAAGTCTTCGTACGAAGCGAATCCTGAATCACGGCCAAACGGTATTTTTCCGGGGCGATCTCGATGCACGAAATCTGCTGATCGGAATCGAAAAGGCGGATCGACAACTTACGGACAGTCATCCCGTCCGCATCGTAAACCGTCCGCCACGAAGCATTTGCCAAAGCCGCGGAATCGGCCGGACTCTGCGCGGAAACGCCGCCCGAAAAGCAGAGCAGTAACAGCACGATCCGTATAAGCGATTTCAATCTCATAATAAACAATTTTCGAACGGCGCAAGTCCGCTATTTCGTATACAGGCGGTTCAGATTTTCCTGCACCCGCTCGTCGAAGAGGTAGTCGTCGTACTCCATGTACTTGTCGATCATTCCGTTCGGCGTGATCTCGATGATCCGGTTAGCCACCGTATTGATGAACTCGTGGTCGTGCGAAGTCATCAGCACGACGCCCTTGAAGGCGACCAACGCATTGTTGAACGCCTGGATCGATTCCAGGTCGAGGTGGTTGGTCGGCGAGTCGAGCAACAGCGTATTGGCCTGGCGGATCATCATCCGGGCGATCATGCACCGCATTTTCTCCCCTCCGGACAGCACGTTGACCTGCTTGTAAATCTCGTCGCCGCTGAACAGCATCTTGCCCAGATACCCGCGCAGGTACAATTCGCTGGTATCCTGCGAAAACTGGGCCAACCAGTCCACGATGGTCAGCTGATTGTCGAAAAACGGCGCATTGTTCAACGGCAAATAGGCCGGATTGATCGTTACGCCCCACTCGACCATACCGCTGTCGGGCTTGTCGTCGCCGGCGACGATCTCGAACAGCGCGGTAATCGCGCGCGGCTCGCGCGACAGGAACGCCACCTTGTCTCCCTTTTCGATCGTGAACGATACGTTTCGGAACAACGTCTCGCCGCCGACCGTCTTGCTGAGGCCGTCGACCGCCAGAATTTTGGTTCCCGGCTCGCGCTCGGGCTGGAAAATGATCCCCGGATATTTGCGCATCGAAGGCTTGATCTCCTCGATATTGAGTTTTTCGAGCATTTTTTTGCGGCTGGTCGTCTGCTTCGATTTGGCCACGTTGGCGCTGAACCGCTGGATAAATTCCTGCAACTCCTTTTTCTTCTCCTCGGCCTTTTTGTTCTGGTTGGCCTGCTGACGGGCGGCCAACTGACTCGATTCGTACCAGAAACTGTAATTTCCGGAGAACAGGTTGATGTCGCTGTAATCGATATCGACGATGTGCGTACTGACCGAATCGAGGAAATGGCGGTCGTGCGAAACGACCAACACCGTATTCTCATAATTCGCCAAGTAGTTTTCGAGCCACATGATCGTGTTGACGTCCAGGTCGTTCGTCGGCTCGTCAAGCAGCAGGTTGTCCGGCTTGCCGAACAGGGCCTGCGCCAACAGCACGCGCACCTTCTCTTTGGCGTTCAGCCGTCCCATCAGTTCGTAATGCAGATTTTCCTTGATCCCCAGCCCGCTCAACAGGTTGGCAGCGTCGCTTTCGGCGTTCCAGCCGTCCATCTCGGCGAATTTCTCTTCCAGTTCGCCGACTTTGATTCCGTCCTCTTCCGAGAAATCGGGTTTCGCATATAGGGCGTTTTTCTCCTGCATCAGCGACCACAGCGGCTGGTGTCCCATCAGCACGGTATCCAGCACCGTACACTCGTCGAATTCGAAGTGATCCTGCTTCAGCACCGACAGCCGTTCGTGCGGCCCGAATGCGACCGACCCGCGCGTCGGCGTCACATCGCCGCTGAGCACTTTCAGAAAAGTCGATTTGCCGGCGCCGTTCGCACCGATCACCCCATAGCAGTTTCCGGGCGTGAATTTCAGGTTGATATCTTTGAAAAGAACTCGTTTCCCGTATTGTACTTCCAAGTTTGAAACCGTAATCATGCGTCTGTTCCGTTTTATTTTACGCCCCAAAGGTACGATTTACCGGGCGTTATTCCAACCCGGAAAACGATCCCGAGGCACTTATTCAAAACTTTCCGCCGGAAATCCGTTAAAAGAAAATTTATTTTATTAATTTTAACGATGCTAAAATCCTAACTTACCTACCATGAAAAAATTTTCACTTTTTTGCAGCGCCGCGCTGCTGCTACTGCTTTCGACGACCGTCTCGGCGCAGCGGCCCGACGCCCGGACGTCGGTCTCCGACCTGTACGGCTTAAAAATCGAATCGGGCGACTCGCTGGTATTCTGTCGGACGATCCCGTTCCTGGCCGCCCCCGTTTCCAAACGGGAAAATACCGTCCGGGTCCGCAACGGCGCCGACGAAACCATCCCGGTGGGATCGCCGGCTCGCACGTTGTATCTGCTCGGCATGATCAACGACGGCTGGGACAGCGGGCTGGCCCACTGGGGCGAGCATTTCGAACTGCGAGAAACCCGCGAAGACCAGGTGCAGATCGGCACTTCCATCGGCGAAATCGAAATCCGCTACGCCGACGGCTCCTCCGACCGTATCCCGATGATCGTCGGCAGTACAATCTGGTTTTTCAACCAATGGAAAAATCCGTCGCACAACGCAGGACGGGTGATCCGCGAACCGTTCGCCTCGCGCCCCGAATACATGCAGGTGCTGCGCGATGCGCTGCAAGTGCGCGAAACCGGCGAATACATGGAAGCCGGCGACAGTTACCGCGCCTATTACCTGCCGGTTACGCCGCGCGAACTGCCGATCGAATCGATCGTCGTTCACAACAACACCGAAAAACGGGGGGAGATCCTGATTTCGGGAATCACGCTGCAACTGCCCCGGGGCGCGAAACCGACCGAACGGCTGACCGCATTCGGTAAACGTACCGTTATGAAAGGCGATCTGCAACCCGCTTTCGCGACCGACGACATTCCCGACTTCGGACCGAAACTCGAAGCCCTGTCGGACATCCTTTATACCAGTCTCGACGACCTGCCGAAAAAGGTCGAACGAATCGACTTCCCGCAGGGATTCAAGGGAACGGGCATCCGCTTCCTTTCCGATTCGGTCGAAGGGGACATGCTGTCGAACATCTGGGTGGCTAACCTGACCAACATCGACGAAAAATTCGACCCGGCGACCGGATGCTTTTATGAAACAGGTGTCGGATCTCCGTTTTACGGCGGCTACCAGGGAATCGGAACCTGGGAGCCGATCGGCATCTACCGCGAGCCCTACTCCCGTACCTCGGATCACTACGTGCGGCAGGCGCTGCGCTGCATCGACAACCCGCAACGGCTTACCAGCTACGTGGACTACTGCGACAAATGGCTCTATTTCTACCGGGCCGACCGCGATCCGCAGAACGGACCGGACAACGGGCCGATCGACGTCTCCAAATATCCGAAAGACGCGCCCCCGCACTGGGCGTTCGTGATGAACGGCCCCGCCGCGATCCCTTACGAGATCAACGAAATTCCGGGAGACGAAGAGATGGAAGGACACTCCTCGACGATCGTCAGCCGCTGGTTCGCCTGGAAGCAGCTCGGTAAACCGACCGGAGAGTGGCTCACCGAAACGCGCGACAGCGTCTACCGCAAAAGCCGCTGGCAATCGACCAAAGACGCCACCGACTTTATCTGCTGGCTGCTCGACTATACCGGCCGCGACGTTGTGTACAGCGAGGGCGAATTCACCGGATGGGCGGCGAAATTCAGCAAGATCAGCCAGATCCCGAAAAACATGGATACCGAAACCGACCCGCGGAAAATCCGGGATAATTACGCCAACTGCGATATGTACGAAGTGTACGCCAGCTATACGTCGATGACGGCGCTGCTGTGCTCGGCCGAAATGGCCGAAGCGATGGGCGACACGGCGCTGGCAGAAAAATACAGGGCCTATGCGGAGCGCATCCGCGGCGGAATGCTGCGAATGCTGGCCGTCGGGCCGGATCACGACCGGATGTGGCGCGTAGCCCGCAACTCCGTGCTGCCGAGCCTGCAGGACTGCCTGGTACAGGCCTGGTTCTCGCTCTATCGCGAAGGGCTCGACCCGCAGCGGATGGACGAAGACCTAACGCCGATCACGCGTCACACGCTCAGACGCCAACTGAACCAACGCTACGGCGATACCCCGGTGCTCGGCATGGGATACGGTATCGGGTGGCTGACCCACTCGGCGCTGGTGCTCGACCAAATGGACAATGCCGGACGGCTGCTGGTCAGCATCGCCCGCTACACGTACGACAAAAACATGAATTACGCAGACAGCACGCGCGGGATCGACTGGCGAAAATGGATGTGGATCATCCCCGAAGGGGCGAACATCATGCCCGACGGCCGTTGGTACCGCATCTGCGACCTGAGCAACGGAGCCAATCAGGGACCGGCCATGAACGCGCTGGAAATCTGTGCCGGCGTGGACGACTCGCGCGACGACCGGGTACGGCTGCTGCCGCGTATCCCCGACCCGCTGAACGGACTGGAA
>ERZ827186.3081-NODE-3081-length-10187-cov-2.730853_pt1 | contig 10187 bp, 10 predicted proteins | sample MGYA00519918_ERZ827186 | MGnify/ENA primary metagenome ERZ827186 (study PRJEB31778, sample SAMEA3449275) | human gut metagenome | biome: human gut; feature: human-associated habitat; material: faeces | place: United Kingdom | collected 2010/2012 ... | reverse complement strand
CGCGATTTTTCAAGAGAGCAACGTGTTCGCTGCTTCCTTCAATTGTAAAATCAAGTGCGTATTTGTCCCAAACATCGCCTCTCATGCCAGCATAAAATGCGAGCCCCAGGTTCTCATATTCGTAAACACAGTTTTTAAAAGCTGTAGCCAACTGCGCGCCAGACGTTTTCTGAAGCAAAATTTGAATTATTCTCCTGTCAAAATCAGCAGGAAATTCATAGGTGAAATCATACAGTCCCATTTTGGTCCTCCTGTAATCATTGTTTAATTATGGTTGATGAGGTAAACGATAATTTAGCGGCTTAGAACTGGATGGTAGAGATATCAATCTCGCCGGACATCAGCTTGGGCAACAAATAATCTCTTAATACTGCAAGCGATTGACTTTGTTCTTCCAAAATGCGCTGTTGCGCGAAGATAGGGGTGCAAAAATCGTTAAATCTGGCAAGAGTTTCAGCGTCAGGAATAATAGCAGGAATGTTTTTCATTGTGCTGCCAGAGACTTCCTTGAAAGTAGAGCCGGATGCCATTCCTTCAATAATCGGAAGATTGTGTTTCAAAAAGAAATAAACAAAAGGTGTTCCAATTTTCGGATTCGGAACGACTGATTTGAACCCCTGATTTGTTGTTACTTCACCAGCGGCAATAGCAATGTAACCAATGGGCGCACGAGAAGAGAACAAAACAGTTCCTTCTGGCATAATTGTTGCACTGCTATTCTTTAATCCAAGTTCAGTTATGTCATTCTCTCCGTGAGAAATAAACCTTGACTTGTTAATAGACAGATCTTTCGGTGTTATCCACGCTATGCCAGACTCAGCGTAATATTCAGGTTTAGATTTGGAAGGTGTACTTCCTCCAACAACGGCACCGAGATCACTGATTGTGCCATTTGTCCATTTAGGATCGGCATTATCAACAAATAACTCTTGAAAATAGGACTGAGCTTGCTGCTCTAAATTATCGTTTATGTCATTGTTTATCTTGATTTTGCGATCGTACTGCTTTAATATGGCAACAATCGTGCGTTGTTGGTCTAACGGGGGAATTGTCACCGTAACATTTTTTAAATCGGAAATGGTAATCTGTGACTGTGCGGATCCTGAATCAAGGTAGCGAAGATTATGAATTTGAAAGTAATAATATAAATATTCTTTCAATGCTACGTTCTCATCCACAACAACTGCGATTGAAAGGTTTGTTAAAAAGCAAGCACCTGGGCTCAATTTAACATCACCGGTGCCGCCTACACCTCTGGCGACAACTACCAGTTCTTGTTTATCGAGATTGCATTCGTCGGTATAGCCGACAATGCGGTATCCGCTAAAAACAGGGTAAATACCATGTTCGTTCAGTTTGGATTTATCTGGCATCCTACCATATTTCATTTCGGAAAAGCTACCAAGTTTTAATTTTTTCATAATTTACCGTCCTAACCTATGAATTTTCTGTGTGCCAGCTTCACATTCTGCTGCTTAACCATAGCGTAGTGCATAGTTGTGTCAATCTTTTGGTGACCGAGGAGCTGTTGCACCTGCTCAATCGGCATACCCTTATCAATAGCCGATGTTGCCAGCGTCCGTCTAAACTTATGCGGATGTACCTTGGGTATTGATAGCCTGTGCCCCAGTTCTCGCAATCGCAATTCCACGCCACCGATCTGTATACGCTTGAATGGAGCGCGAAGCGTTACAAATAACGCGGGATTGCTGTCCGTCCTGCTATCAAGGTAATTTTGCAAATGTATCTTTGCTCGTGCGTCGAAATACACCAGCCGTTCTCGGTTGCCTTTGCCGAATACAACACATTCACGCTCATTGAAATTGATATCCTCACGGTTGAGTGTTACCATTTCTCCGATACGCATACCCGACGATGCCAAAAGATCTATGATCGCTAAATCGCGCAAGCTGTCGCAATTGTCTCGCATAAGCTCCAACGTTTCATCGGAATATGTATCCTTTATGATCTTGGCTGTTTTCACTTTGTGAATCCTGCGGACGGGGCTTTTTATGATGTAGTCCTCATCCTCAAGCCACGAATAGAAGCTGGCGAGTATACGGCGAATATTGTCGATCGTCACTTTGCTGGAGTTACGCTCCGTTTGATATGCGGTAAGGTATTGGCGTAAATCATCGGTTGTGATCTGCTGTACGGTTTTGCCGATAGCTGTGATCATCGCAGTAATCGTTTTGCTGTAATAGGTAAGGGTCTTTTCGGAGCAGCCCTCGATGCGCTTTGCTGCAATAAACGCTGCTACAGCATCGGTATGTTCCTGCTTTGGTTGCTGATCCTCGGCGGTTATTTCCACGTCGTGAAGGCAGTATTCCAGCGCCTCCTGCAAATGTTGAAGCTGTTCGTTGTTCAAGTACGGTAACATGCGCTGCTGTACCTCTGTAATAAATTGTTTTTTCATGTCGTTTCTCCTTCTTTTTTAGAATGAGAGAACGACAGCAGTGGCAGTTTCTCTGGTTAAACCCCCGCCACTGGTGGGTGTTAATTTGTACGGTAAACGATAATTTACAGCAGCAAGCGTTTGCATTGTTTGATAAGCTCATAACCACTTCGCACCCCGAAAGCGTTGCCCTGTCGGAAATTGCAGAATTAAATCCGAAGCGTTCCCTTGATAAAAATCGCATGGCTCGTTGTATTGACATGGCTCAGCTCTCGACGTCTGGCAGTTTTCCTAACGGTTGGGAAATCAAGCCATATAACGGTGGAATGCGCTTTGCAAACGGAGATACGCTACTTGCAAGAATAACCCCTTGCCTTGAGAATGGAAAGACAGCATATATTGACTTCCTTGATGCCGATGAAGTCGCCTTCGGGTCAACTGAGTATGTCGTGATGTGTTCACAAGGACAATATCCATCGGAGTTCTTTTACTGTCTGGCGAGATACCCTTCCTTCGTTGACTACGCTGTAAAAAATATGAACGGTAGTAGCGGACGGCAGCGCGTCTCAGCAGAGACAATAGGCAGGTATATACTCCCTCGCATTACTGATGATGAGCTTGCCGAGTTCAGAGATGTGGTTCCCGCACTTTTTTCTGCAATAAGACTTAATTCACTCGAAAACATTAGCTTGGCGGAATTGCGAGATGCGCTACTTCCCAAACTCATGTCTGGCGAGATTGATATCTCTACCATCCAGTTCTAAGCCGCTAAATTATCGTTTATCTTATTGTTGAGCGCGATTTTCTCATCGAACATGGCAAGAAATGCGCCGATTTTTTTCTGTTCCTCCAGCGGGGGAACAACAAGTTCTAAGTCGTCCAACACTCCTTGCTGTACGCGCTGCCGTCCCGATGATCCCACCATTGATTTGATGGCGACATTTCGGAAGGAAGGGCTGGTAGCAAGATAGTAAATAAACTGCGGATCACTGATGCCATCTCGGGCTCTCATTACTATAAACTCTGTCGAGCCAAATCCGACCTCTCCGTCTTGGAGAACGTCAACAAAAGCTGTTTTGCCATTTTCAAGGCAGGGCGTAATCCGCGCCATTAAAGTGTTGCCGTTGCAGAACTTTGATCCGCCAGCGAATTCTGCCTGCTCGGTTGCAGGAATTTTCTTTGTAAACGGCTGCAATTTATCCATTGCCACCTTGGTTGCAATGGCATTTTTCTTTATGCTCAATCGAGGATTGAACTCAATAAAATCAGCAGCCCGAATGGTTGTCCACTCAGATGCCATAACCAATCGCCTCCAGCTTTTCTCTTATTTCCGCTTCCAGCGTATGCGACTGTTGGAAAAGATCTGCCAGCTCACCAGTCAATCTGGTCATCTTTTCTTCGAAGGGTTCGCCGTCTTCCTCCTGCTCCTCGATGCCAACATAACGACCAGGAGTGAGGATGTAATCTTGTCTGCCGATTTCGTCAGTATCGACAACAGCGCAGAAGCCCTTTTGATCCTCCAACATGCCGTCACAATATGCTTTGTATGTATCAGCAATCAGCGCGATGTCTTCATCTGTCAGCTCACGGAGGCGACGCGATACCATGGTGCCGAGCTTACGCGCATCAATGAACAGTGTCTTGCCGCGCTGCTTCTTATTTCGGGACAAAAACCACAGCGATACAGGAATCTGTGTGGTGTAGAAGAGCTGCGTCGGCATTGCCACGATACATTCGACCAAGTCCGCATTTACAATGTTCTTGCGAATTTCGCCTTCGCCGCCGCTCTGGGAAGAAAGTGCACCGTTTGCAAGCACCATGCCGATTTTACCGTTTGGTGCGAGGTGGTATATCATGTGCTGAAGCCATGCGAAGTTTGCGTTGCCTGCGGGGGGCATACCATACTGCCAACGCACGTCATCCTTGAGCTTATCCGCGCCCCAGTCCGAAAGGTTGAAAGGCGGGTTTGCCATGATGAAGTCTGCCCGCATGGTCGGATGGCAGTCATTGAAAAAAGTGTCCGCGTTGTAGCTGCCAAGGTTTGCCTCGATGCCACGGATGGCAAGGTTCATCTGTGCCAGCTTCCATGTGGTCGGGTTGGAGTCCTGCCCGAAAACGGAGATGTTTCTCAAATTGCCGCTGTGGTTCTCAATGAATTTGGCGCTCTGTACGAACATACCGCCCGATCCACAGCACGGGTCATAAACGCGTCCGTTGTAGGGCTGAAGCACTTCGACCAGTGTACGTACTACACAAGAGGGCGTGTAGAACTCACCAGCCAGCTTTCCTTCCTGCTCGGCAAACTTGGAGAGGCAGTATTCGTAAGTTCTGCCGAGGATGTCTCGGCTGGATCCTGCTTCTACCATTTTGATGTTTGTGAAGAGGTCAACGACATCACCGAGTCTGCGCTTGTCCAGTTCGGGACGGGCGAAGTTCTTGGGAAGAATGTCCTTGAGTCTCTTGTTTTCTTTTTCGATGGCTCTCATCGCTTCGTCGATAATAGTACCGATCTCAGCGGTGTGTGCCTTCGATGCGATAACGCTCCAGCGGGCGTTTTCGGGAACGAAGAATATGCCCTCAGAAGTGTACTCATCTACATCCTCCTCAAAGCCGTCACCTTCGTCAACGAGCTGCTGATATTTCTCATCAAAACGATCTGAAATGTATTTAAGAAATATCAATCCAAGAACAACACTTTTATATTCGGAAGCATCCATATTGCCACGCAATACGCAAGCCGCATCCCACATTTCCTTTTCAAAGCCAATGTTGGCTGTAGAATTTGTTGCCATTATAAATACTCCTTTATCTTACTCTTCAGTGTTATAAAACTCATCCAACACATAAGTTTTAACCGGTGTTATGTATAATTCATATCTAATAACAAGTCTCACCAATTCATTACCGTCAATCAAAGTAATAGGAGAACCTTCTCTTGCAGCATTCTTCGCTGCATTTGTAAATCTGCCGTTTGTAATAAATACACCATAGTCGGCTTGGTATTTATTCATAGCACCCAAAAACTGATTGATTTCAGGCTCAGAAACGGGAGCGACATTATATCTCTTGCACTGAATGACAACTCTTGTGGTCCTGAAATCGTTAGTGTCAATGTGATAACCATAGCCATCAATGCCACCGTCATTGCTAATTTGAATTCCTTTTTCGGTGAATTCAACACCCATACGATTCAACAAAGCTCTTGAAAAAGCTTCAAATTTTTTGGGAGTCATTTTTGCAATAGCAGCAAGTAAGTTTTCTTTGAAATCATCCTTTATCTTTTCTTCTGCCTGAGTCTCTTCCTCGTTATCGCTAACGTCCGCTGCTTTGTTCTTTTTATTCTTTTGACTAAGTTCTTCCCAATGTTTCTTAGAGGGTTCTATAATCTCTTTTTGAACATCCAACTTGTCAATATCAAGATATAAGCCCTTATCAGTTAAAGTGATAGGAGAAGAATCTGTAAATGTTAGAAGATCATTGAAGAACAAATCTTTAATTGCAAAGTTGAATTTGAAATTGAATTCTTTATAGGTGTTTCCGGTTTGCTTGGATTTCTTTTCAAGCACAGAATATTCCGCGATTTGATCATCCAAGTCTGCAATACGTTCCTTGATTTCCGAACGCTCCAACTGACCGCCGGCTTCCTGCAAAACCTTCAAAATAGGTTTAATTAAATATGCTATTTTTCCTTCGGACGATAATGTTTTCAAAATCATAATTATTATCCTTTCGATTCGTTACATTTTTCGTAGGATTGCTTACACAAATGCAATCTCAACCCGTTTTCCACTAAACGCCACGCCGTATTTGAATACGCTCTTGACGCCCTTGGTGGTGAATTCGGTATCGTATTTTCTGTCGTTGATCTGCCTTAGTGCCTTTTCGGAAAGCTCTTTCAGCTCATCATCGGAGCAATCTTTAGCTGCCTTGAGCTCGATGAGAACGCCGGGCATTTTGGTGTCCTTGGGGCAGAGGCAGATGTCGTAGCGACCTTCGCCCGATTCGCGATTGGACGTGATATAATAGCGGTTATCGAGCGTTGCGCAGAGTCCGAGGACAAGCCCGTGGTAGAAGTTCTCGCCAACAGTATCATAACTGCTCGCAGACTGCATCAAAAGCGTACCGATGTGCTTCTGAAGCGCCGTAGCGTTGTTAGAATAGATTGCCTCTTGGATAGAAATTGCGGTCGATTGCGGAACAATTTTGTGTAGCTTTTGGAGAACTTCTTTGTTATAAACAAACGCGATCTCCTTATTGGGAATGGCAACTTCGCACATGAAGTCTCCACTGAAAGCGGGATCGGATTTAATAACCTTCAGATATCCGGCAACGAGCAGGAAGCTGTATACGGACGAAGGGTTGCTCTTGACCTGCGGGTAGATAACACCCGTATCAATATAGGTCAAGAAGGATTCGCCTTGCATAAGAGCGTTAAGTTTCTCGTAGACGGTTTCATCCGCTTCTCCAAGAATCTCACCGATAATATCGTTGCTACCTGTGGATTGCCAATAAGCACGTGCCTGACAATCGTTGCGGAAGTAGTTGATAACCGACCAGGGATTAAATATCTCGGTATTACCGAACTTATATCCATCGTACCAAGAGCAGATCTCTTCGTATTTATCTTCTGCTTTATAGTACTGTGCCATTTCCTTAACTTCTTCGGCGGTAAATCCAAAATACTCGCTGTATTTGCCGTCTATAATGGAGTTGATGGTGAGGTTATTAAGACCGCTGAAAATGCTTTCCTTTGCTACACGGAGAATGCCCGTGAGGAATCCATAGGTGAGATGTTTGTTATCCTTGAGACCGCCGGAGAAAAGGTTGCGCATAAAGCCGATAACTTCGTCGTAGAACCCTTTGACGTGTCCTTGCTGAATAGGAGTGTCATATTCGTCTATGATGATAATGGGGGCTATGCCATGATACTCGTGGAGCATACGGGAAAGATCTGCCAACGCATTTGAGAGGTCAACTGCGGAACTGTTTCCGGACAAAAGATTATCAACACGCTTGGCATCAGCGGCAGAGAGCTTATCATTTTTAATAAGCTCAGTATGACGAGCCGTTTCTTTGGAAAACAACTCATTGAAAGCTTCAAACGTTTCTTCCCACGTATTGAATTTTACATCCTTAAAACTCAAGAAAATGACGGGGTATTTTCCTTGACACTCTTGATATTTTTCGCCGTATGTCCAAATCTTTTTGTCCTTGAAATAAATCGACGTATCTTCTTCTGTCTTTTCAAAGAAAGTGCGAAGCATATCCATATTTAAGGTTTTTCCAAATCGACGTGGGCGCGTGAAAAGAGAGACCATTGGACGTTCATCAATAAAATCTTTGATCATCATGGTCTTGTCAATATAGTAATATTCTGTCGATGCCAAGCGATAATCGGAAACACCGATAGGGAGAGGAAGATTTGTGGGACGTGGCGCCTGAATGTAAGCTCCCGTTTTGATTCTGCTATCAGCAGGCTTTTCGGCATTGGCGGGAAGTTCCCAAGCACGTCCATTTTTGACCGCACCCTTTATTTTTCCTTTCTGACAAAGAGCAATCACACGTCTCTCTGTGATACCCCAAAGTTTCGCTGCATCTTTCACACGCATCATATCTGCCATTGGATAAACCTCCAATTATATTTTTACGTGGTACATTATAGCACATTATCAGAACAATGTCAATATGTTTCGGAACAATGTCGATATTTTTTGATATTGTTCCGAAACGTTGTTCCGATAGAAAATCAAGTGGTCTTTTTGACCACTTGAAAATGAAAATAAGCTGGACACCGCGTGTCCAGCCTACAAAAGGTATGGTGCGGGTCGCAGAGACCCGCACCAAGACTAAGTGGCGAATTTCGCCCCTTGAAATCAAAGCAAAGAGGTCTGGGCACGGTGTGCCCAGACCAAGGGGTTATTTTGCTTCATCCTCGTGCATAACCTCTACCATCAGTCTTGCGCCGAGCTTGAACGCATACTCAAAGATAGCTGCCTCGCCGAGGCTCATATACTCGCTCCAACAGTCGTGGAACTTTTCGAAGATCTCTTTCTGTTCATCGGTGAAGCTTTTCTCCAAATCTTCGTGGTGCCGTGACATGTAGCCAAGCAGTTCCTTCATTTCCTTTGAGTTGGTTCGGCTATCCTCTTGAGGGATGATGTTTCCGTGCCATAATTCTTGAATCATAGAGTTCATTTGTACACGACCTCCTTCATCACGATCTCCTCGGCGCTTGCCTTGATGTTATTCATCATCTGCACCCAGCGCATAGGATCGGAGGCTTTGAGTTCTTCGGACACACCCATTTGCTTTGCCATCTGCGTGGTGAGCAGATCGAGCTGTTCGTGCGCCTGCTCGTCGATGCCGTGGAGATGCTCATTCAAGCGATTTTCGGTCAGTAGGGTGGTGTACGTACCTCTGCGGTGTTGTTTTATAAACTCAAGGTGCAGTCTGCCGTACTTGCCGATCTCGTAAGTTGTCTGTTCGCCAAGGTCAAGCAGGGGATAATATTGCTCACCTCTGCGCTCGTATTCAATTCCGTTCTGTATCATTCTATCCTTCATCATTTTTAGCCTCCTCTGTGAATCTTTCTGTAGATCTCGTGTATATCGTCAAGATGCGTCTGTGATTTGCGCATAATGCTGTTGTACTCCCCGGAGCATAGAAACGAAAGCAGGTCCTTCTTTTTCACCCAAATGCGAGAGTCAAGCATGATGCAATGGAGTTTGTCTTCCACGCACCAGCGGCGGACTACCTTTCGGGGATATCCGGTGATGGCTTCGATGTCCGGCGGTTGCAGCATATCACGACAGTTCTCCAACCTCTTTTGATAATATTTTTTGAGCGTTTGGGATTTGAGGTCTTTTTCGGGCAAACAGTTGATAGAGAGTATCCGCTGTTCCACCATCATTTTTAGTGCTTCTTGCCGCTGCCGCTTTTCATCGTTGAGCGCCTTCGGGATGGCAAATTTGCAGGGCTGTTTTTGGTATTCCTTGAGCGCTTCCAACAGATCTACTTTCCTGATTGTGTAGCAGTGTGTCTTCTTATCGCTGATCTCACAAGGAATCAGACCGGCTCGCAGGTAGTATCTTGCGGTTCGTTTACTGATGTGACAAACCACCCGTAAATCCTCAAGGGAGAAGGTGTCGGGAAGATTGGCAATTTCGTTCAGATCGTATATCATTTTTCGCCCTCCTTCGCAGGATACAACAGATCATAAATCGCTCTGATGTCGGCAATATGTTGAGGCGATTTTATGTTGATATCGTTGTAGGTAAAAGAGGTCAAAAACCTTATGGCGTCTGCCTTTGCGATCCATATGCGGTTGGTTTTCGCGTGGGCAATCAGCTTCTTTTGCTTGCACCACCGCGTGATGGTTGGGGAGCGGTATCCCGTGATGCGAACAAGGTCGGCAACACAGATCAGCTCGGATGCATCGGCAAGCTTATTTCGGTAATATTCGACCGCTACGTCCGACGCAAGATCCTGCGTTGGGAGGTATATGATGGGGCTTTTGCGGATTCCGTTTAAGTGTTGTTTTTCTCTCCAAATTCCCGGAATTTTGTATTTTTCGGGATTTTCAGTGTAGTCTTCAATGGCTCTCAGCAGGGCGGTTTTTTTGACCAGGTAACACCGCGTTTTCTTTCCGGTTGTCTCGTAGGGAATGAGTCCGCTTTTGAGATAGTACCGTGCATCCAAATGGCTCAAATGGCAGGCGCGGCAAAGGTCTGCCAGGGATAAGACATCCGGCAAGCGTTGAATTTCGTCTAAATCGTAACGCATAAAAAGTTCT